>Ga0136643_10008561_pt1 | contig 14969 bp, 8 predicted proteins | sample TergutLab28metaG_FD_96883 | JGI IMG/M metagenome (GOLD analysis project Ga0136643, IMG submission 96883) | Labiotermes labralis P1 segment gut microbial communities from Petit-Saut dam, French Guiana - Lab288 P1 (version 3) (version 3) | ecosystem: Host-associated > Arthropoda: Insects >... | reverse complement strand
GGATATTTTGTCCCTTTAGTTTGAAACCAATATGATTTCTCAAAACTTAGAGAAGCAATAGTCCGGGGGTGTGCTGTCAATTCAATTTCTACAGGGCAACATTGGGGGGGGGGGGGGGGCAAATCTCCCGACCAATATTTTTTTCTACTTAAGATAGTTTCTTGGTTACTGAGTTGAAAGGGAGCAAATAGAAAAATCTGGGTGAGAATGAGGGAAAGGTGTGTCTCTATATTAAGGTTTGGTTGCAACCAAATTTCCCTTCTCATTCTAACGTGACTCCTTTTTAAATCGAAGTACCCAGTAACATGGCCGATTTGCGTCCTCTCCCCCAGCGCAATGTTACTAGTCAAGTTACACCAATGCTCGGAGTAATGACGCGAAATCGTACCAGTCAACCAACCAAAGAGCTTAGAGTTGCGCAAGTCGAGGTTTTTCGGTCTGTGTAGCCATACCCGCGTTTGAGAGCATCACTGGACTCACTAACAAACAACTTAAACTAGAGATGGGATTATTTCTTTTCACCATTCCAAAGATCCATTGTCGGTAAAAACCAACGGATATAGAACCAGTCACATAAAAATATTCTTGTTCTAAACAGAACTAGTCATATGTAACAGTTATAATCAGCAGATACTATTTACAATCAATAAATTCTATATAATGAAGCAATATCAGTCTTAGCCCAATATAAAGTGGAGTGAAATTGTACATTACGTAATAGCCTTCTTATAAATAAAACAAAAATTTTTTTTACATGTGGAAACATACCTTGAAACTTTATACAAGTTACAAAATAATAAATATAACCTTAAAATTAATGTATATCTTATCCAACTGCTTTGTAAATTAAATATTCGTCTAAAGTACAAAATGAATATTGATGAAGAAACCTTCTCAGAAGAGATTTAAAATTCTTAATGTTTTGTGCAAATTCCTTTATTTCAGGTGGAAGGCTGTTATGTAGTTTAATACCCATATACAAGGGACCTTTTTTGGTAAATAGTCAAATGCGACAATGGTTGATAAAAATCAGAATTGTTCATGGTATTGATACTATGTATCTCCTAATTCATCGGAAATTTATTTTTATTATTAACCACAAAGAGTAGCAGAGAGAATATATATTGTGATATCGGTGATAAAATATTTAATGTCTTAAAAAGTTCTCTACACGAATCCGTGATATCTGCGCCATGACAATTCTAATGATCCTGTTTTGTAGTTTGAAAATACTATTACTATATAAGGATTTTCTCCAAAAGAGTATTCGGTAATTAATAATAGAATGGAAGCACGAATGGTAAACCATCTTCAAGGTATCCTGCGTCTCAAAACGTTTAGTGGCTATAACCGCAAAACAACCCACACCTAATATCGGTATAATCATTTTTGTATGGCTATTACGCTTACGCTAACGAAATTCCCGTCGCGGCTGCGGACCTCGACGAGGACAAACTAAGGACCACTGCTTAGGTCCCCCACACACGTGGAGTTTTACCTTCAGTTTTAACCGCACAGTTAATAACTGTCGTTTTAACAACCACTTCTTGGTCCACTCCCTAATTTTCCTTGCATTTCGTCTATATTTCCTGTCTAAAACCACTGCGATAGCTGCATAGCACAACAGTTCACTGAGAGCTAACATCATGGAGATGTTTTGCACCCATCTAAATTACAAACTGAACTGATCTATTTCCTTCAGTTTTAACTGCGCGCGTGTGTGGTAAAACCTCTCGCAGGCCAAACTGAGCAAACTTGGCACAGTCTGGCCTGCGCAGTTAAAACTGAAGGTAAAACTGTACGTGTGTGTGGGGCCTTTAGCTGCAATAGGCCTTTTTGAGTCATACACGTGCACACTCACGCAGTTTTGTAAACATAATAAGCCACCAGATGTCACTACGACTGGAGGGAGAGAGTGGTATATTTCGTAAAACAAGTTGGTAGGTGAGTGACAGAAAAAAAAGCTCCCCTAGTGGTACTTAATGGCAACAATTTGAAAATGAGCAGCAACGTCGGTAACCGTCATGGTAATAGTTGGAAGAAGGGTGGAAATACGCAATTGTCACAAGTATTGCGCAGTGTTACTTTTTGCTTTGTCACCATCGTCTGAAGCGAGGTAGAGTGCATATCATTTCCAGACTGTTTATCCGTGGCATGAACTTGCGTGGAATCATGACCTTTGAATCAGTTATTTTTTTCAGTTTTGATGTCTGCAAGAAAGAACAATCTTGGGAAGCGGAAAAATATCCCGCGACCCATTCCAATTCAGCCCCAAATTTCAACAATACATGATCGTCTTGGAGCAGGTAAGGTACAAAGGTAGGGGTTTGTAATGATCTTTGTCATGTAAGTTACGAAGATTAAAAACAACATGCAGTTTCTAACGAAATGTGTTGATATTATTTATTTTAAAAATAATGTTCACAAGAGCACTGCTTACATAACTGATAAAAATCTGAAGCCTTTTTACCTCTCTTCCATGATTGGCCTTTTTTAAGGAGGATGTATCATTAACAGTTTTGTGTCTTACTCAAGAATTTTGCAGTGTGATTTTTGCTTTGTTATCATCTGAATTGAGATAATGGGCGCATCATTTTAAGACTATTTGTAGCTTGAACTTCTGTAGAATCATAATCATTGATTCAGTTTTTCTCTCTCACTTTCTCTTTCCAGATATGGTGAGGTCTGCAAGAAAGAGTATGCTTGGGAAACGGAAAAATATCCCACGACCCATTCCAATTCAGCCCCCAGTTTCAGCAGTAAAACATCATCTTGGAATGGGTAAGGAACAGTGACAGGGATTTGTAATCGTTGTCAAATAATCTTTATATGGAATATCCCTGTTGGTGTAACTTTTGTAATGTATATTGATGTTTCTAATCGCACACAAGGGACTCTTTGTGATTGCTTATTGTCTGGCTACTAGATTTAACATAAAGTATAGGTCATCTTGAGGCCAATTATACAAGAACTAAACAGAAACTAAATACTGTAAGGTAGGAGATCTCCACTTTAATACATTAACTATGTATATACTAAGCATAAAGGTACAATCAATTGCAAATATCTTAAGGATATTATAAAAGAACCGTATAACTAAATATAAATACTAAGTACAGGAAATTTATATAATAAAGTAAATAAATTTCTTGTCCTTAGTATTTCATATTTATTTATATGGCTCTTTTATGTCCTTAGACCATTTGCAATTGATTGTACCTTTCTACATTGTATACACATTTTTAATGTATTTTTAATATAATAAGGTGGAGATCTCCTACGTTACAATATTTAGTTTCTGTTTACATTCATGTTCTTGTATAATTGGCCTGATGATGACCTATACTGGAGGCCGAAACTAGTTCCCAGACAATAAGCAATCACAAAGAGTGTGTGGTGTGTGTGATTGGAAACAGTGATATATACAGTACATTTGTCATATAAACAAGCACTTTCTAATGAAACATTTTGATATTGTGTAGTTTAAAAATAACATGACAAGAGCACTATTTGCATAACTGATAAACCTGAAGACTTCTTACTTCTTCTACATGATTGATCTTTATTGGAGAATGCTATATCAGTAGCAATTTTGGTAGTTAACCCCACCGTCTGATTGCTCACCCAAAAAGTGTACTTGCCATATGCTCCTCCACAGAGTTTAAGGATGCAGCTGTACCAAAAACTTTTAATATGCAAATCATTGTTTATATATATATACACACACACACACACACACACACACACACAGAGGGTGCCAAAAAAAATGTATACATGTATGCGCTCCTCGAATGACAACTGTGCTTCCACCATTTTCTTTGACTGTCCTGCCTGTCGCATGGTGATGCTAGCATTCATTTGATTAACACCATCTTTTGAGCGAACGTCTTATTACATATTGCTACTGTAATTCAATTCAACTTCGAAAAGTAATACATAGATAACATCTCTTAAAATGTATATGCATTTTTTGACACCCCCTGTATATGTATATATATATATCACAGCTTTTATACAATTCACATATTTATTTATATATAATATAGGTGAACTGTATGAAAGCTGTGATATTTTTCTCTATATGATGTATTTTTATTATTGCTTCACTATTACTAGCCAGTTTAGAAACTGCTGAACCAGTATAACCTGCTAGTGCCATTCATTTTCACAGAAACTAATAGTGATATTAAAGGTAAAGGTAAAGTTCACCCTATAACAGGCCACAAAGGCCTAGAGGTGGATAGAGGTATAGCTTACACTTTCCTTAATCTCAGCACTGAATGTGGGTAGGTGGTCAGTGCCATGCCCCAGCTGCTTTACCCCTGGGAGAGACCTGGTACCCATTGTATAGAAGGCTAGGTGGGCCCCAGGGTCAGTCTGACTGTGTGTGGAAAATCTCGCCCCTACTGGGATTTGATCCCCGGACCTTCCAGCCCATAGCAAATCGTCATACCGACTGCACTATCCCAGCCCACAATAATGATTTTAGTCATGTGATTACATAACTGAACACTACTACAAGTTACCCAAACTGTAATTTTCTTCTTTCTTCAGAGTTAACAAAAAATTTACTACTCACATAACATCACAGCTTTACTACTGAATGTTATTATTGGGTGGGTAGCAATTATGCTACATATTCAAGAGTTTCCAAGTTCAAGTTTTGGCCCTAATATTTACTTTCCTGACTGATGTTTATTGATTTTTAACTTAGTTCCACCATGCCTGCTGTTTCCCCACTCTTTGCAGTTCATTATCCACTATCATGCTACTCTTTGATATTGTACAGTCAGCTGCTGACAGTGTCATTAAATGAACCGTAAATAAATGAACCTCCTACATTTTAAAATGAATGAATGTGTTTGAAACAAAAACATGGTCACTGTACCTGTATTTTTCCACTTGATGGAAGAAACTGGCATACATGATGTTGCTATACATATGGTACAGGCAGTGTACTAATCCAAAGGAGCTTGGAATTAAATTTGATACAGCTAAAACATAATGAAATGAAAATAAAGTGAGATGAAAAAGGAAAATTGGTGTTGACATGTGTCTTTTGATTCATTTTTGTCATGATTAACCTTTACTGTCGTATGCAACCATATGCTGGTTCCTAAAATGTACTTGTGAATGGCCTAGCATGCTATGTGCTGGTCTGTATATGTGATTAGTTGGTAGCATGCTGTAGGAGACTTAACAAAGTATTTGTTCTTAAATGTCTGTTCATTGAGATGTTTTGTGATTCTGAAAACCTGCCATCACCAGTTGATACAGCACAGCCTCAATTTAAATCAAGTTCTGCACTAGGAAAAGATGGAAGTCAGAAGACTGTGTGAGTCATTTTGGTCCCACATGCAGGTGCAGAGAAGAAAGCTGTTTAGAATTCTCATGTCAAAAAAGTGAAGGCATTGTGTCTATTACTAGTTTATTACCAGTGAACCAATATTGCCTTCTGTGCATTTATCTCTTTTCTCCATGCCAAAGTACCTGGAGATATATGTGGAAGTAGTATAATCACTTTCAGAATTTTAATCAGTGTTGTAGTCTTGGGCACCCCTCTCTATCTGCTTTGTCTTTTAATCCTGCTGTTACACCCCTTGATGGAATGTAACTGGCTGTTCTTTCTGGTCATGTCAATTATGCACATTACTGTCAGACTGGTCACAGAAATATCACCTTCATAATCTGGGTCAAAATATCAATTCAACAGTATTTTCTAAGTTTAGTCCCTGTTTTGAATTCAAAGCAATATCTTCTGAACCATGTATGCACATGTGTAACACAACTGACACAAATATGCATCTGCTAAAGTAACAGCAGAAAGAAATGGTTTCCTTTCCACTAAGAAACTAATCATTGAAACAAATTGTGAGAGGACAAATTCTTGTTTTCTTGACTTACAGTGCAGCTGAAAGGACATTGTAAAATCTGATCTGTAGTTCTAAAATTGTAAGAGGAGGAATGTACAGATGTCAAGATTGACTGGCACGTTTCAAACGCAACCAAGTAATTTCTTATAAAGCCTGAAGGCAGGAATTAAAATAAATGTAAACTGTAATAAAGACCAATATGAATTGATCACACATCCATTCATTCAGATTCATTCTTTAAAAATCAGTTTTTATTTTGACTTTCTAACAATAGAACTCTAATTTACACAATTTATTTTTGATTTGCTGCATTTCAGAAATTTCAATCTCCTCACATAGCAAGAAAAACTCAGCTGGCATGACATACATGAGACATTTAAACTGTTCTACTAAAGGTTGAGCTGCTTTACAACATTTTAGCTGCACCTGGAATGTGCTTGTGACTGTTAAATGCTGCTGGCAGCTTTAGAAGATTAAGCAAAACTGAAAAGCAGTTAATAGGTAGGGTAATTACAGTCAGTAACGCAACAATGTATATCTAATTGATGTTTATTAGAAGATGATAAAGACTACATGTTTCAGCCACTATTGACCATCATCAGGTTTTTCATCTGATAGAACTGTATGCTGTAAGAGTGTTTATATAAGGCATGCAGCCATGTATTGATGTTGAGATCTCATTATCAAGGATTTGGAATCCAACATGGTATATAGCCTGGGTATGGAATCTAGTGAAGTAGGCAGTGAGTCAGTTGGAGGGGAGGGGGGGGCATTGCATTTTAGGTTAGTGTCCAGTTTCCTCACGTTGTAGTTGCCATTGCGGGTTACTCGGCATAATGTCTCTCCTTCGTAGGTAACTCGTTGATGGGGTGTTTGCTTCTTGGGTTTTTAGTGTGTAGGCTTGGTGTAATGGTAGTTTCTGCGGGAGAAGAAGAAAAAGAAAAAGAAAAATGAGTGTGTGCGTGTGGGTTGTTAACTCGGTGGAATGAGTCCTCCTCCCAGCTGACTCACTGCCTACTTCACTAGGCTCCATACCCAGGCTATATACCATGTTCAATTCCAAATCCTTGATGATGAGATCTCAACATCGATACATGGCTGCATGCCTTATATAAACACTCTTACAGCATACAGTTCTTTCGGATGAAAAACCTGATGATGGCCAATAGTGGCCGAAACATGTAGTTTTTATCATCATCTAATAAACATGAATTATATATACATTGTTGTGTTATTGACTGTAATTACTCTACCTATTAATTACTACACACAACGGGGATGGCACATTCCAGAAATACTGAAAAGCAGTGTTTGCAATGATGTGTTTAGAAGGCGTGTGGCTGTTATTTACAGAGGAGTTTATTTTAATATTACTCATAACACTTGTCATTAAGTTTTCTGTAATGCCTTACACAAACCAGGTGATTCTCAGATTAGGTATTGTGTTCTAATGAATTAGTCTACTTGCCTGGTATTTTGACATACTTTCACAATGCACAACTCTGTGTCTGTAGTTGCATCAACTGCATGTGTGAGAGTCCATGAGAATCTGACAGTCAGTGAACTGCTCATTAGAGTATTTCAGAGAAAAATAGTGTTACTTGGAAGTGTTTGTGATCTACCAGATCACATCTCAGTGGATGAAAATCATAACATTCGCTGTTAAGAGAAACTGAAATCTGTGACAAACAGCCTAACCCTCCCTGTTTCGTTATGTGTACTTGAACAGTTATACTAACATCTCATAAACACTTGTTTGTGTAGAAAATTGTCTTACCATTTACACAACTGTAAGGCAAATGATTTATAATATACAAAATTTGTATCAGTCAAACCACATCCATACATTGACTACAGAATGTACATGTTTTTTAAACACACAAACTATGTTGTCTAAATATAGTTATGTTTTGACACAAGTTTCATATATTATACTATCATAACACGTCAGGATGTCACATATAAGCAGTTGATTTAATTGATACTCTGCATATTAATGTAATGCAGACTCCAAGCACATGGACAGCATCTGTCATTAGGATTTTGTGGCATTTATCTGACATACAATTTTGGCATACATTGCAATGACGGTCTTAAAAGTTGAAGTTTACCAAAGCAGAACAACCTCAACATAAAACATGATGAAACTCCAAAAGCCAAAGTTACACAGACATTAGGGATAGATACTGTATTTAGTGTCAGTACTTGGCATAACGCAAGCAAATTGTTTTTTAGGCTCAATAAAACGTCCCGAATGTGTGAACCTGCCACATGCTAGACGTAAATTGTGGCCAACATCAGGGGAACTCCTTATCAGGAATCAGATCAATAAAGACCAGGTATAGTTAAGTTCTGGTTTTATTACTTGTGTTTGCAAAATTGTGAAAAGCGACTATTAGCTTCTGTCTGTCTGCCCACATGAAACAACCTCTCTTCCACTGACATATTTCCTTGAAATTTGATTTTTGAGTACTTTTTGAAAATGTATTGAGAAAATACAAGTTTCATTAAAATTTGACAAGAGTAAGGAGTACTTTTCATGAAGACCTATGTACATTTATGCTAAAATAAATCAATCAGTTCTTCTTAGAATGAGAAATGTTTCAGACAGAAGTTGCAGGGAAAATCAGTACACATCAATAAGGTTTTTCTGAAAATATTCCTGTTTATGAGAAAATGTGGTTAGACAGACAGGTCACAGATGACAATAGTATTGTGAATGTGTATTGCTTGCCAGATAACTAAGGTTACAGTTAACACACTCAGAATATATAATACTTATTGCTTTTTATGGCAACATTGGTTATATGGATGTGCTTTAATGTTGTTTTGTATGTACATTGCATCTCTTGTTTTATGAGTTACCCTAATGTCTAATATGGAAATTTATTAGGTAAGTTACCTGTAGCCTGAAAACAGATAATACTGTTGTACTGACTTGTATGTGGGAGGTGCCCATCACAAATCTTGGCATGGACAGTAACTATCCTGACAGATGCTTATGGTTTTCTTCATGACACCAGAAACTAATTACAGACTATCAGTAAGTTCTTCAAAATTTTATAAAAACGTTGATATCTTAGAAATTATTGGACAAGATTCAATGAGATAAAAACCATTGAACTTTGAAATAAATTCAGAATATCAGACTGTGTGTTGTGTCATACAGTATTAGTATTCTATACAGGAAGCCTAAATCTCAACCTTAGCTTATTAAAATAAAAGATACATATCTTTTATTTTTTTAAAAAAAAGCACTACTTGTAAAACTGATGTGTTCTTTTTGCTGTTGGAATCTTTACAGCATAAATTTTTTTGTGGTGTTCTTGAAACCAAGGATACACTGTTCCACTTCAATTTCCATCATTCATATACACTCAATGGGAACGTCACTATGAGCAGAAGTACCTGGTTATTTTTGTACATAGCCTGTGTACTTCATCTGATAGATGATGTAAGCTTTGAACTACATACTGGCTATGCCACTTATCAGTGAGTGAATCACAGATCTTGTGTTCCATTTAGTGTAACTGTAGTGAAGTGAATGGGGTGGCATAATGCAGCATGCTGGTGAAAGACCAGTTGTTTTAGATGATCTTGGTGCCTCTATGTGTGCTAATGATGGCAGTAGCATACTCTTCTGAAATTTCAGTGCTTTCTTACCAGTTTATGTACATACATGGCCTTACATTACAGAAGACAAAAGACAGGTCTGAAGACTTAACTGCACAATAAGTCAGTGCCTTGACTCATTCAGTGTAATATATTTGTATATGTGAGAGAGAGATAAAACTGTCCATGACTGAAATACAAATCTTGGTCACTGCTACTGTTCTTCACACTTTCCGTGATTTCTGTATTTGTGTGTGTATGAGTTTGTGTGTCACAGAGAAAGAGAGTGAGAAGGAATGACAATCATTCATGGAAGTCATTAATTATAAATGACAAAAGTTGCTGGATCAAATTACTTCATTTTGGCTATGATAATCACCAAACCTGGAGAGCTGTGTTCAAAGTTTGGCTGGACTCTTGTACCCAAGTGGTAATGCATCACATGCAAAGGATTTCCTTGAGTGGTACCATGTGGTCATGCTGGGCTACTTTGGCCATATCATGGCTGAGGTGGTTAGAAGCAGTTAGTAGCTGGCCTGTTGCCTTGGAGGCCTGGGTTTAAACCTGTGCCTGTCCATTTTGTGGTGGACAGAGTGGTACCTGGACAGGCTTTTCTGTCTGTACTTTGGTTTTCCTTTGTCTATATCATTCACCAGTGCAATACTCATATCTTATCCAGCACTGATGGAAACTGAGTTTCTTCAAACATAACATTTCTTTCTGAATGCATCCAAAAAGTTAAAGGATTTAATGCATAAGTTATGCAAAAATGACACAAAATAAGAAGAATTATCATAATATTATTGTTGTCTGGGACATGTCACATAGTTTGGTATCAATGAGTCAAGTGACCTGGTACTACATCCCAGAAAGGTGGCAGTATTAATACCCATTGCCACAGTAACCTCAAATCACAAGTTTTAATTAATGTGTGTATAATATTACATTACAGAAATACCATGTACTGCTCTCAGACACATTGCAGTTTTAGTTCCTCTTAAAATGGAATTTCATTAAAAATAAACCTTTCAATTTTTTTTCAGGACTGTGGATCTCAAAAAAAAAAAAGACACATATATGCAGATGTGTGCAACATATTACCAACAGTGTGCAGGGATACTGTTGGTTCGGGATTTGAAAATGACTTCCATACAATTGACGCTAAGGAAAATATTTCAGTACATTGTCTGCAGCATATCAGATTGAAGACTCCAATTTCCTTAAACAAGGTTGCAACTTCTCACTTTGGTAGTAGACCGTCCATTCCCGATGCATATTTACTTCTGAAGTCTAACACATCACAGAATGTTTCAGATGTCACAAACTATCTCTCAGCTGACTGTATTAAATATGGTAAAAATAGCCCAGCATGTGACTCTGCAATAATAAGACCGAGTCAGATGCCTAAACTCCTGAAGTCTAAGATACCACTAAGGTCTACACCTTCCACAGGCCAACTTCCAAAAGAGTCTGGTGGACTATGTAAAACATTTGCAGTGTCTAATTCTGAAGAAGGAAAAGGAATGAATTATATGCATGAAGCTCTCAATTTCAGCAAATCAAAAAGGACTGTAAATTTCAGAAATGATTATACAAAAAGTGAATTTTATGAAAAATCAACATCAGACCTTGTAACAGGAGCCCTAGATGGATCCAAGTATCTTATGTCACAAAAACTGAAAAACTGTGTATGTCATAAATCAGAAGAATCCAGCACATTAACGTCTCCTGAAGGAACTTCAGAGATGGTGTCTAACAAGATATCCACATTTGCATATGAAGATACATTTGCTGTTTCAACAGCAACACAAACAGATTTCATTGTAAAGAATAATGCAGCTATTCAGACTGATAGTGTAATTTGTGCCAAGTCAGGTATAGAGAAACTGTTTGCTATAAATGAATGTTTATTGAAGCACCAGGAACAGTTAGATGCTGTGTGTAAGAGACAAGTAGATGAAATGCGTGCACTTCAAAATCAGACCAATATTATACACAGTGAAATGGTAAATATTTTAAATGTTTTCAACCATACAGACGTAGTTAAGATAAGCAGTGACATGTTTGAAGAAGGGAATTATCACTCTTCTGATAAACAGTCAGAGTACAGGTACAGCGACAAGGATTCAGAAGAGTGTTCAAGAACGCCACTGAGACGTTCAGCAAGAATTGCTGCACAGGCATTTGCACTTGCTGCTGGAAACAAATCACTACCATCCACTCCTGAATGTGATGGAGTTGCCCATCACCCAAGTGCAAAATCTGCTGAAACATGTTCAACGGTAAAGATGAATAAGTCAGAAAGTGTGTATAAAGAATTATGCACCAGCTTTCACTTTCTGAAAACTCCACAGAATAGAAAACAACCTCTTGCAAAACCTCTAAAGTCAACCCCTAATCAAATTTTGAAACAACGTTTGAAAGATCAAATACTGTCTTTATATGACTGAATCTTCTGAATACCATTACACTGGCAGAGAAATTTAAAAACTAGTGCACTAAGAATACACAGCATCCCTGTTTGATAAAGTTTGTGATCAGCTATAGTAGAAATTTTTAATCGAATATTATGGTGGTTCTTGCTCAGACATGCATCATTTTTACAGGTGGCTTTATCAGACAGTAATTTAATACATTTTGGATTTAATTTAGGATTCAGGTATGGAATGCAGTTTATGAACTGCATCTTCAGTGTGAAATTAGATGGAACTCAAAAGTGCAACAGCAGTAATATTTCATGGAACACTGGCGGGTATAGAATTCTATCATGCTTACCACTGGCAGAAATAGTTTGATCATGTTGTATATTTAGACAGATTTGAGTTCCAGGTTTCATTATTAGTTTAAAATTTGCATTTGTGTTGTGTATTGTATGCAACTCTTCCTGAGAAACAGAAAATCACTATGTTGTCAACAACAAGTGCTTCACACTGGTGTGGAATACTGCAGCAGGCAAGAAGTGGGAAGCCTCAAGTGTCATCAGGCCCATCATCCACTGCACTTGTTTCCATGGCCACATTGTAGATGTGTCTGAACTCATAATGTGTGAAACAGAATGAAATGTGGAAGGACCATTTTTAGGGAAGAGCGTGTTTAATTCATATATTCAACATAACATGCGTACTAAATATTTTAAGTATAAATATAGGGTTGTATATGAACAAATAATGATGAATTTTATTGCATAGAGATATATTTTCAAACCAACATGTGTCTGTTCTGTACCTTTGAACAGTGTTTAATCTCGAAATCTCTTTCCCTTGTCCTGCCCTAGTTGAGGGCCTGAAACAGCCTTGTGAGGGAAAGGGGAACGGGAAGGCAGGCTAGGGCAGCATGTGACCATAGTCTTATCCTCTTCTCCAGTGCCTGTGAGGTTTTGAGATTAAACACACCACACCTTGAAGTTGCACTTTTGAAAGTATCATAAATATGAAGATTTACAATAGTACTCTTTCTCAAAATGGCATTTTTTTTCTTGATACTATTATGAAATAGAATATGATGTTTTCCTATGTGTATCCCTTACTCATACCTCACATCTGATAATGCAAGTACATAAAATGCATTAATAACAATGAAGTCTCAAATATGGTAAGGGTTTATGGATTTATTAATTGCCCAGTATTCAGAAAGAGAAAGTTTTTGGAAACATGAGCTGTTTCACTGGACCAGTGTTTGAGATTAGCTCTAACTAGTGGATCCAAGAAAGAGCTTTCCTCCCCAGTCTACTGAGGACAGAGACAGACCCATTGTATGAACCATGTTTTGTTTATAATAACAGCCAATGTACAAAGTCCAAAAACACAGTCCTACCAAGTGTCATATCCTGTCACCATAACCTGTTAGAGTTAATAATATGGAATGCTGAAGGAACCCAAACAGTTTTTATAACTTTTGCAAATAGAAGGCTACTTATGAGTTGTTTAGACATCTCTTCCACCAACTTAACATTTTCTCACAAAGGAAAGTGACTGGAAAAAAATGTGACCAGTTTTATTATCAGTAAGTTGTCACAGCATTTTGGCTTTTGTGGTTTACCTATGTAATATATTATTGGAGCATGTCTTTAAATTTTATACAATGGAACCACAGCAAACATATATTCATAATCATTGTATCATGGGATAAATTGAAATAGACAGTTACCACTGATATGACATACAAACTGGTTAAAATCTCATTTTACTTCTTTGCTACCAGACTTTTCGTCTTAACCATAGTACTGTATTAAATTGGATAGCACTACACCACTTTTAATACCAATCCAAGGCCTATTTCTATATCAGGTTGTGACAGTTTCTTATTGATAGCACAATGCTTCCTACCATCATCTGTACTACTTGCATATCCAGCCAGAAGATGGCAAGTACTGTCTATGGCAAAACTGGATCAATGCAGCTAAGCACCCAAAGTTGAATTCCCTTGTTTTCACTTTTGTTTGTAACAGTTGTACCTGCTCACTCACTTCTAGTGCCTAGTTGCTTTTCACAGCAGCTTGTCCAACATGGTTGCATTTTCCGTTCTTTTGCTTGACACACGTAGCTCAGGAGCATAAGTCTCTCTTCTAGGGAGCATGTACAGGGGAGGGAAGTTTGCAACACTGGGACGTTCTTGTCCCAAGTAGTTAATCACCAGAGAGGTGGATGTCAATTTTTTGGTTGTCTTGATTGTACAAAAGTTACCCAAATAGTTGGGCAACAATTTTTTTATTGGTACTAATTTATTATACAATTCTTTGAACAAACTCACAGGATAACTAGAGGCATGTAATTTTGCTACATAACCTACATGAACTTAAGATGCCTTGTACCAGTATGAAACAAGTCTTACCTAAGTGAATTTTGTACTTGTGACCACTTTTTCAGTAACCTCTTCATCACTCTCAAAGCTCTTCCAATGGATGACATCATTGAGGGCTCCAGAGAGGTGGAAGTCTGAGGGAGCAAAATGTGGGTCTGTATGGGTGGGGAACAACAACCCATCCAAGTTTTGATTGTTTCCTGTGTTTTCAAACTTTTGCATGGTCATGTGTTGCCATGTTGCAGGAAGGTTTCAGCAGCATCTTTGTGAAGTTAACTCTCCTGCAACACTTCATCAGGGTTTTAAGAGTTCAGTTTATACAGATCTGAGTTAGTGGTTTGATCTTCTGGCATAATGTATACCAAAGTCACCCCTTCTGCATCCCATTGAAACAGTGGCCATGACTTTCCTTGCTGAAGAGGTAACATTAAACTTATTCTTCCAAGGAGACGTGGGATGATGCCATTCCACCGACTGTCTTTTCATCCAGTTCAAAGTGATGGTTCCTTGTTTCATTCCCAATTGTACACAGAAGGTACCTTATTCCACAGAACTGTACCCCACACTAAACTAAACTAAACTCCGTGGCCTTAGTCCGCACGCGAACTATACCGACAGAGCGGCCGCCGCCGGTCGGCGAAGTTAGTGCCAACTTTTGCGGATAGAGGGGTGTCACGTGGTCAG
>Ga0136643_10008558_pt1 | contig 14969 bp, 7 predicted proteins | sample TergutLab28metaG_FD_96883 | JGI IMG/M metagenome (GOLD analysis project Ga0136643, IMG submission 96883) | Labiotermes labralis P1 segment gut microbial communities from Petit-Saut dam, French Guiana - Lab288 P1 (version 3) (version 3) | ecosystem: Host-associated > Arthropoda: Insects >... | reverse complement strand
TCATTGTATGTATGGTTGTATATTTTGTGTATCATTGTATGTATGGTTGTATATTTTGTGTATCATTGTATGTATGGTTGTATATTTTGTGTATCATTGTATGTATGGTTGTATATTTTGTGTGCTTCTGTTTAATTTTGTATATTATATATTCCTATTGTTGCGTTTATGTATTCTTACTGTTATGTATTATCCGTTCTAGGTATTGTGTTTCATTGTGTTGTTCTGTGTATTGTTTATGTGTAAATATGTACTGTACTACTTCCATCGGTTGTCAACCCAGTTGCAGTTAAAGAATGTATAATATCATATCAATCAGTTTTAAGTTTACACTATTGTCCCTTGTAATTTGGGACACAAGTTTCTTGTGAATATAGTTTGAAGAAATAATCAGTTTCATTTACAGCGAGCACGTGTCTCTCTCTCTCCCTCTCTCTCTCTCTCTTTGGTGGCGAGTGTAAGTGCAAGCAAGAAAGAAAGGGCCCCTATTGTCATTTTGTTTCCGTCTTACAGTTTATAAGCCTATTAATGCCTGTAGGCCTATTTAAGATTTTAACTACGTTATTGGTAGCTCATACGTGGCCCTGTACAGTATACCATAGGGTTGACAGTGAAAGTAAAAGGTGAAGTTATCACCGTCCACGCTATGCAGGTATATTTTGGGAGTAGCGGTTTAGCTCCATTCATTCGTGACCTCAGCACTAGGTAGCGGTGAATGGCGAGCTTCACATTCCGACCACTTTACCCATGGGAAAGAAACCAGGCGCCCATTGAATAGAAAGCTGGGTGGGTTCTACAGCCAGTCTGGGTAGTTTCGGGGAAGATAAATTTTCTACCCGCTGCCAGGATTCGAGCCCAGGACGATCCAGCCCGTAGCTAATCGCCATAAAATGACAAATGTATAATGAATTGGCGACCGTATTGAAAATGCTCTTGATTTTTCCATCTTTGTTCTAGTCTCGCCCTCTTCTGGGGAGACAGAATAGACATGGGACGAGCAAGATCATCTTCAAGATTAAGTGGTAAAGGCCTTAATAGACCTGAAACTTAACAGTTCATGATGATGATGATGATGACGATGATGACGATGTGGACGACGACGACGACGATGTAAGTGGTAGTAACCAAATTTAATGTCCCATCATTTCCCCGGTATGAGAAAGGAAAGAAAGCCCTAATTCAGAGTAGTCGATCTCCAAGCAGAAATATGAAACAGACATCTCACAAATACCAGTTTGCAACATTTACCACTACACCAAGCTGCTCGTTTGTGGGCCCGGTAGCTCAGTCGGTATAGAGACTGAGCTACGGGCTGGACTGTCCGGGAACGAATCCCGGTGCGGACGAGATTTTCCGCACGTCCAGACCGGCCCTGGGGCCCACCCAGCCTCCAGTAAAATGGGTACCAGGTCTTTCCCGGGGTTAAAGTGCGGCGGGGCGTGCTTCTGACCACTCACCCTCTTCTAGTGCCGCGGACCACTCACCCCCTTCTAGTGCCGCGGTCATGGAAGAGTAGAGCTATACCTCTACCCACCCTCTGGGCCGCACCAGGCCTGTAACGGGATCACTTCACCTTTTACACTTTTAAGCTGCTCGTTATATCTAATGACAACATTCTGTTCAAACATATCTGGAACGTCGCATAGGAATCAAGAGTGTGTTTGTTCTGGTAATTTTACACATGTGGAATGATCATCTTGCAGCTCGAAATGTGTGTGTAGAATGAAGGATGAGCAGAAGGTGTGTTTAAATTGAATATACGCGCAAAACCATCCCACTTCATATTTGTCCTTCTAAGTTCGCATAAATGTTCCCCAAATGCACACAACAAACTATATTTTGCCGGGGCAGCTGACAATTTCCAAACCATGGCTTTGTTCGGCCTCCGAAGACACGATGGGTTAGCACATGCAGTCCTTAGTTCCTTACCAAACGCGGCTTCTTTGTTCGTGGGCCTGCATTTCTATTAAAACGTACGGCGGTGGTCTTCAGAGTCCTGATATCTGTTCAATCCTTGTCAATACGTCCGAATCTTCGCAGAAGACCTCTAAAGCAAACGTGGTTTTTTTGGGGGGTGCAAAAATCAAATAGTTTTCTGAAACACAAAATTGTATTACGAAAATGAAATATTATCCCACATGTAATTTAAAATTCCCAATTATTGACGATTTACGCTTTAAAAATTCCGGGATAAAACAATTCCGATAGAATCGAAATTATATATAGTACCTTTATTATAAAAAAAAATGAACTCGCACAACTCCAAGATTACGCAGACCACAGGCTGAATACCAACTACTTAAGAGAGCTCCGTCTGTTTAAACTGAAAAATGGCGTCAGCTGTCCCCGCTTATGCCTGCTTAACGATCATGGAAATGCAGTATATTCTGTGAGGTCTGAAGCTATCACACCGGTGTATATGAAGCTTACAGTTATGGGACGTGGCACCGTGTAGTTTGGTAGACAGATCCAAAGTTTCGGATAATTCTGCTACCTCTAACTTCAAAACAAGAGAGACGAAAACATATCCCTCCAAAACGTTGACAGTACCAAACTACACGACTTCACATCCAAAAACACCACAATCTTAGCAGTCCACTCTACTAAATAATGTCCGTGCATGGCTACATGTTGTGCAGGCTACATAACATTAAATTTTCGGTCACTAAGGAAAGTAAAACATGTCAGGGGTGCTTAGCGCTTCTCAAACATAGATAAATGTGGCTTATGTTTGCCATCTTGCCACTCGAGGAAGTCCAAACTCTGACAAGTGTTTAGAAAAACATATGAGCAATTCGGAGAGTAGAGCCCAATTATAGTGCATTCTGAATGATTTACAAGTGTAGTTTCGACAAACCTGCTTCACTATTGGCAAGTGCATTGCAAAATTTTGGCTGGCTTCTTTGGTGTTACGAGCAATATAAGTACGAACACAAAGGAGTTGGGTCCATTCCTTCGTTTGTAGTTCGTTTCTCTGTGCCCTGGTAGCCACTGTTGCTAGGATACGGGGAACCCCCACTCGGGCAAAACATCGCTCAGGGAGGACGTAAACTAAGCCGTCGCTACGCTACCACCTTTGCTCTGTTCTGCGTGTGGTACGCGCTGAGGTGCGGGTGAAGCAGGCCGTGCAGTTGCGCGTTAGTGCTATGGCGGTCGGACGCTGAGGAAGAAGACAGAGTTGTCCATCGAGCGTGACTATTTACAGACGACAACAAGCGGGGTACGCTGCTAGGAAAACAGTATGAAAGAATCGCGACTGCACGGTCAGGAGGGGCGGAAAATAATGAGGAACACAACACAGCAGTAAAATAATAGTGGTAGATATGAGGATCTGATAAAAATTCAAATCTTTCACGCTATGAAACTGTGTGGACTGGTATATGCGAGGTAAAAGGTAAAGCAGTCCCATTACAGGCCTGGACAGGGCCTGAGGGTTCCAGGAGGTTAAGGCTCCCAGATTTCAAGACGGTCGGCACATGAAGGTGGTAAGGTTGTCAGTCCTACGCACCAGCCGCCTTTACCCCCCAGTAAATATTCCTGGTACTCATTTCTGTTAGAGGCTGAGTCAACCCCAGGGCCACAGTGCGGCCGGAAGGATTGTCAATGAAAAATTCCAATGACACCATCAGGAATCGGACCCGCGACCTTCCGGCTTGCAACGCAGTGCCTCAACCATCTGCGCCACCGCGTACCCCGGTATATATGAGGGACAGTCAAATGAAAACTTTAAAAGTATATATATATAATTAAGTAATATGTAGTCTTACAAATGGTGCATTAAGGTAGATTCTAATATACGTATAAGTAGTACGCCCTATATCAAGCGAAAAATTAGGAGGGATTTGTGCGTGCTGAGTGGAGAGCTAAGTGGCCGAAACATGTCGTCGTAAGCATTATAGATAGAATACAAGACAGTTGTGTTTTGACGTACCGCACCCCCTCCGTGATTGCTTATAACACAACGGTGACGATGCACCTAAAAAAAATTACTTCAAAATATATATTTAAATGTATATAAATATGTAAGTTCTTCATTTGACTCGCCCTCGCAATTCCTGACGTTTCGGAGCGGCTGTCTGTTTACATTTTCAAGGATCAAAACCAAGTTTATACGACATCACATCCCAAAACACTTTAATCTCATAAAACGATTTGGTAGTCACAATTTCATATTTTTCAGACACGTCAGAAATTAACGGAAGGTTAGATTATGTCTAATTACTATGATCCCATTTATCTTACCTACTCTTATCTGTGTTGTATCTAGAAGCGTAATGAGACATGGATTTTGAGACCTTTCCGTGACAGACAGCACGATATGAAAGGACGTTAATGGAAGTCACTAGTTCTGAGCGCGGTACTGAACATTCGTGTTCCATAAAAGATAGAAAATCGATTGATTAACAGTGGGAATGCTAGTTTAGCAAATATAGTTCAGTGCTATGCAGTTAGTTATCTAAGAGGCTCAGATATGTGTGTACCGATTTGCAAAGCTACTCGTTTTACTTCTGCGCGTGTGTAATATATAATTTAACATTTACAGATCTAGTCTTAAAAATGTAAACTCGTTAAATGTGGGCACATGTAGCAAACTTTAACTACGTTTTCCGTGACGTAAAGATGCAGTAGGCCTCCTTCTAGTCTTTTTGGCGTAACACATTTTGTTCCTCGGTGAATGGAATTAATCAAAGAATTTCAGATTGGAAGAAATAGACGAAACATGTCGCTGAGTGGGGAATTTAATCAAGAAGTACTGTGTTAGACGGTTAACTATATATATATATATATATATATATGTGTGTGTGTGTGTGTGTGTGTGTGTATAAACACGACGGAATGAACCATGTTAAATGAAAAATTGGAAGAATAAGTTTGAGAAGCACTTGATAAACTGAACACAAGAGACAAGAATCAACAAACGAGTTCACACATGCCTGAAGATGATCCAGTAGTGCTTCCAACCCTCTGTCGCTAACACTGGAACACCGGAGGCTTAGAGAATGGACATGCTTGGCAGCCAGTGGGAAAGAGTGTACCAAGTCCAAAGCATCCTCATCGGTGGCCCCTAGAAGTGACACCGCGTGGAACCCTCTTCTGAGAAGCGAAGAGTAAAGCCTAGCCCTCTCTGGGCAAGGGGCAGCTCTAAGCTCCCTACACCTCAGCACGGGTATCAGTCCGGCCCAGTACCTAGGGGTCCTATACAGTACGTCCCTCCATTTCCCACACACCTGAGCCAAGGCTCGACGTTCACCAGACGTAAAATAGAGGAAAAACTTAGACAGAAAACGTTCATCCAACATCAGCTGCTCCCACGATAAATAATGCGGTAAAGCAACGTTGGCGGAAGCTGTTGTCGTGGCTGTGTTCTGGTGCACTGTGGACGCCGATATGCGACGCGTTACTTGCGGGGTCACTAGGACACTATTTCCATTCACTGCCGAAGAAGCTGCCTTCGAACTACGTGATGACAGTAGCCGTGACGGTTTTTCAGGTGCCCCAATATTCCCGCCACATGACGTCACATTATTTGAATTACTCCCTCCACAGAACACGTTAGTAACTCTTTCCATGACGCTAGCTTTACCACTACCACCACCACCACCACCCCCATGACCTCCGGCGTCACCAACATTGCTAGTGGCAGCGGAGGATGAACTGTTCCGGTGATGTTTACTGCTCCTTAAACCTAAACCATTTATCCTTTTTGACAGTTCGGCACTTGCTCTTTCAACAACACCTTGGGCTGAGATAGATGACATGATGTCTTCAACAAACGTCACGACTGTACTGAAGACATCGAAGAAAGCCTTTTAGCTTTTGTGAAAATTGTTGACGTCGCCATTACTATAAGAAGATTCTTCTTCCAGTGGTAAGTTAGCACCACTGACACCCCTGAACAATAAAACAAAATCCGCTATTATGGTGACCCCTTTCGGGACTTCACCCTTGGGAAGGATAGTCTATTTCAGCGCCTTCTTCGCGAGGGACGGCTGTACACTGAAACAGAAACTGGCACCTCGATCACAACTACCTTCCCGGCATAACTCGCCCCCTCCCCATACCGAAGAGTCGATGCCGACAAGATAAGAGGGGCCCCTTCCCACCCCGCTCGTACATGCGCAATGCCTGGCAGCGCAAGTCACACAAGCAGACTGTGTGTCGCATGGAAGCGATCGATGTGTGCGTATCGATTATTTTCAGTTCCCATCCCTACCCACTCCCCGCGTACCATATATAATTACTGACATACGGCCCAACGTCTTTGTCCCCCATATTTCTCGGTCTCTTTCAGCCGTGAAACTGTTACAGTTCTGCGCCGTAATATAATAAATTATAAACCAATGAATTTTCGAATTGGCAGCCAGCATTTGAACTTGGACACAATATGGCTTATACGCTGTAAATATTTAAGATATCTGATCATATTCCACGGTGTTCAAACTGGAGCTTAGATTTCGGCGCATCGTTCTTTGTATAAGGTTAAAATAAATGTCCTAAGCTCATACAGTAAAATTTAACTGTTTACTACTAGTATTTATGACTAAAAATGTCTACAAATTCAAATGATTAAAGTATTATGTATGACATGGTGTATATATATATATGAGTTAATGACGACTGGGTTGGTATGAATGGTGGTTTGTTGTTTGGAATAAACATTAATCAAACCTTAACATCTTTGAAACATGGCATTTTACAAGAGGCAGGGCAACAGATTGAAACCATTTTCTGTTAAAAAATTAGTGGTCCAAGGATGTGACCCCTGGAAGAGCTGGAAATTTTTACATGCGATTCCACAACATTTTTGGCCTCACACATGTGGGGAAATGGATATCAGGAATTCCCTGTACACAATTGGAGAAGTACAGAGGGCGTGGAGGTAAAACCTAAAGAACTTACATTCTTCTTAGTATATGATGGTGAGGAGTTAAGCCTTGCACTCCTGGTGCTTTTGGCAAGAGCTTCATGTATCCACTGGATAAGAGGCTGCATGGATCCCGGAGCATTTCTGACTGTATTAGCGAACAGTAAATTTCTATAATGTTCTTATCAGGAATTGAAATATTGTTGTGGCATATCACACATCTTTTTTGTTACAAGCATTACCACATCACAGAAATTCCAGATATAGTCATTACAGTGACATTAAGAATACAATTAACATGGCATTTCTGAATTCACTGACAGAAATCTGTAGCTGCATATCTTCAAGAGTACACATACATCAGGGGTAGTGAAGGCACTATACGCCACTCCTTCAACCACATCCACAATTTACTCACCTTTGATCCAATGTTGTGTCTGGAACTATCCCAATCTGTTTTACATTCACTCTTTATTTCCTTATAAGGAATTTTAAAGTGATAAGCCACTTACGCATCTGGATTGGCCACATCTTGTGTAGAAACTGCCTACTAAAACACGATATTGAAGGAGTGACAGAAGAAACAACATGTGACGGGAAGACGAAGAAGAAGATGTAAGCAGCTACTGGATGATCTTAAGGAAACGAGAGGATACTGGAAATTGAAAGAGGAAGCACTAGATCGCATTATGTGGAGAACTCACTTTGGAAGAGACTACAGACCTGTCATAAGGCATCCTACAGAGTAAATGAATGAATGAATAAAGCCATTAACAGCACACATGTTCAGGTCTTTATGGTGGACATGCTCTTCTATGATGCAATGATAAAAATAAAACATTTTGAACACTGCTGTCCACTGGGGTGCAACATCATTTGAGCACCACACCATGATGGCATATGAGAGACTGGAGGTATATAGCACCATGCATTCCTATTGCTGCTAGAGCGGTGTGAATAATCAGCTTCATACCTGGCTGCTTCAACCCTGGGGGGGGGGGGGGGGGGTCCCAATTCTTCATCAAACATGAGTTTACATTGGTCCCAGAAACAGCTTGAACACTTCAGAGAAGAAAAAAATATCTTCTCCCTGCAATAAATCTATACAAAATTCCTCACTTTTCCAATGGATAACACAGTCACTATCCTGACTAAGGTACTGCAGCTCTGAATAAAGTGTGTAAACAATGTCAATTTAAGGAGACCCATGATTCATTTGAGGTTATGAGAAGGGTTATGGAAAATAAATCACACGTAAGGCAGAGACATATTATCCACATCACTCATTTACAGAACAGGAATATAATGTTAAACCAAAAACAGAACAAATAAAATACAGATTCTCTATTTTAAGCCTTTTTCCCTTCACACTTCACACATGTGTCACCACTCTTTACAACAGTAACTGGTTTGTGATTTGGAGTCCATGGTCCAAGGCTGTCACTGGCATAAAAATCCATGGGGTAATTTTGATCAGCTTGCCACTTTGCCTCACGAAGTGCAACTGCTCCTTCATACGGTGTCAGTAGAGGCTTATCAAAAGCCTTGCCCCAGTCTATGGAAAGTCGTGGACAGGCAACTTGTATCCAAGCTCCAATATCAGGAAACAAACGCAACTTATCCGGGAAAATCTCCGACAACAAAACGACCACACCTTCTTTAGATAGTTTAGTCAAACGTTCCTGGAAAAGAAAATGTCGTGTTTGCAGTAACGCTATTAACACTGCATTACATGGCAAAATGTTAATGGGATACAAAACCTCTAAAAGATGAACTTACTGTTATTACAACAGCAGCTGTTAAACATGGTTAGCTGAGAAACAAAAGAGGAACTGGCCACGCACCACTGCACGTGCAGTTTAATTCACACTGCCACCTCAATGAGGAACTTTAATACTGGCATCCCGTTGTAAATGGGTGAGTAGCCCCAAGAAACGTGCGGTGTAAAATGGTGGGACTGCAGTCAGCTCAAGTTTCACATTACAGTGCAATGTTCATTATGATTCAGCATAACTCTCAAGATTCAAGTCTTCCAGGATATGGTGTTGCGCTGTTGGGCGAGTAATTCCTAATGCTTCTTAGGACTATAGTACCTTCAACTTCAGGGTCAAGCAGCCCATGAAGAACGCCCACATGGGAAAATATGATGCCCAGATGACTTAAATCTGCAGCAACACTGCCATCAAATTATCATTCAAAATTTCTTTTTATTCACTGGATTCAAACACTAAACTCAAAAAGCCTTAAACAGTGCAAAGATATAATAAAGCTGGGGGTAAATGGTGTAGCTGGGTCTTTTGGCACCCGGGGTGAGTAATCACACTGGTAGCCAGTAACAGAAATTATGAACTTAAAAAAACACACACACACATACATACACACAAAAGTATGTATTGAATTTATTTTTATTTGGATCAATAATTTAACTTTTTTTTTTTTTTTTAGTGTGCATTAAAATATCCGTTTTGCTGTCCCTTGAACTGCCCGGGGTGGTCACATCACTCATTCTGCCCTACCTCCACGTGTGCTAGGCCCATACAGACTGAACTGAACAGTAACGAAGAACTGTAAACTGAGAACATTACATTCAGGATCAACTGTAAAAAGAGATGTAGCATTCTACTATGGTGCATTATTAACTGATAAGACAGAAAAGTGTAGCAGAAGACCAGAATCACCTGTCAATTGTCTTTAATGACAGAAACATGGCACCAACATAATTCACCATGAAGAAAAATCACACTAAATATAGACTAAAATGAAACATTAATGTGGTATTGTACCAAACTAGTTTATGTTCTACAACATGTATAGTACCTGAAAGTGTTCCATAACTTTTGTACTACCCTGGTGGCCTAGGGTTCCAAGGATTAGCCCAAACCTTGAAGCATTACTTGCGTCACCAATTGCTTGTTTCCTTACATTTTGCATTTGGACGTGATCATAGAATTCTTCTGTAAACTTCTTGTCATATGGATCATACCTGTGAATAAAATAAAATAGCCCAATTCTAACCTCACTAATTATACAGGTTTTAAGCCATTCAATAAACTGCCAACTACAAACAAAAATTTAACTCACAACAGAAAAGCATTACAGCCTGCACTAAAAGTGTACCTCTCATCTCTCATTCTGTCAATGAATTTACCTCAACAGAAAATTCCTAAACTACATAAAGACACATGTAAAATATTTATCACACTCACATGGATGCTGACCAACATAATACTGCATGTCTGGTCTTAATGATATTTGTAAACAGTTTTAGAATTACACGGTTATATGCATGACACACATAGGTACTGGTGTTTTGTTTATGAGAAAACTTTTATAGTCGTATGTATACCATGTTATACAATGAATATAATGGCAATATGCTGCAACATCAGTTTATGTGAAATAAGTTTTGCACCTGCATTATGACATATTCTGCAACCTTTGGCATAGCCGAAAGTGTCAATAAATTATATTCTACTGTATTCTGTATCAAATAGTTTTGTACAAAGGAAATAACTACAACTGGCTTCCATATTGTGGACTACACTCCAAATTTACGGTACACCCTACCTTTCCGACACAATAACTAGCTCACTGGTAGACCCAGAGGATTAAAATGGGTAGTTTCCCATTTAACCATAATGGAGTACAATATCTTCTTAAAATACAGTTAAATGCCTCACACTTTTACTGAAAACAAACTCTACTAGATATTTATTTCTGTGCTTTAAAATATACAAGACTGCACAATCTCCTGTGTTTGAAAAATAAAAAATTTAACACAAATATGAAGCAAATACTGTTGATGAACCTACCTGTATGCTTTCAACCTTGGATTTGCTATCATAGCTGCTTCAAGATGAAAGCGACCATCTCCCAAATAAATAAGAACGTCCACATTCGACATTAGAGGTGCTGTGCATCCTAAAACTTCACCAGGTGAAAGAGGTCGACTTTGAGGTACTGTGACTTGATATCCCTCTTGCTTGAGCTCAGCTGCAACTCCCTGAAGCGTTGCAACAAACTGAATTGTGCTGACCAAACCTAGCCTCACATGTGTCGAAAAATTCAGCTTCACGGTGTTAAGAAAATGAAGAGCATCAATTTTAATGTCTACAAAAATGTACAAAACTTTTATCCCTGAAGTCTGGTCGATGGGAATCAGACAGCTATGGCCATAATGAACTAAGAGATCAACGCCTAAGGCTTTAGCTGTATAATCATCAATACAACAAGCACCATACGTCACATCACCCATTATCACAGTATCAGCTTCTGTGAACTTTTCAATTATATCTGCTATTGTCGTGGCAAACATAACCAAGCCTTCCGGCATTTGAAGTGCGACTCTCTTCGCTCCCGTCTGACGTATACGCCAGATTGTTTTCGGTATCTCAAAATTATAATTTTTGGGGAGATTATTCATTGCGGTTTTAAGGCTAACATCGTGAAGGAGTTCATCTGGAACTTTGTTGACCGTCTTAACTGCAGGTTTAAATACTTTTCTTTCGCTTTTAGCTTTCACTATCACAGGTCCAGCCAAACACCCTTCAGTCATACTTAATACCGTGTCAGAAATAAACTCTTACGCTAAATTTCTTTATAATTCACAGTTCTCTAACCTCCTTAACCTAAACTCCAAGATCAAAGAACCACGTTGCAATCGAATGACAACTATCGAACAATTCGATTGTTGCGTAAAATCTGTGTGTACATGGAAAACCGGCAACTCTGATCCATGATCGGCGTGTAACTTGTGCGTTCTCTGATGATGTGCAGTAATACAGGTCGAGATAACACAGAGCTGTTGGAGAGTGTAGTACAACAAGGAGCATTGATGGTGTATATCTAGAGTGCCTTTCAGTATGCGGTCACATTTGTGCATAGGACGTTGTCTTCTCTTGGAATATGGGGCTTTACTAGCGTTGACACTCCTGAGAACGTTAAGCCCCGCGAAATTTGTATAGACCAACTGTCAGACAAACAGCCCGAAATCCGAGGACACACGAAACGTGAGAAATTCTGGGTAGGTTAGTTCGGTTAGTTGTTGTGACGTTACGTTAGCAGAGTCCTTTAGAAGCAATCATTTTCCTATGAGAATCACACGATAAACACTTTGACGGATAGTGACTGCCTTATTATTGTTAATCGAAATTATTAACAACTATGACAGACAGTGGCCCCTTGTATTTGACTGATGAGTGTATTAGAAGTAATAAATTACTACAGCTTGTCAAACTAATTCCCGCCATTCAAAATGCAATGGCTTCAGTGTCAAAAAATGATGAAGTGATTCAACCACCTCGGACAATCATGAAAATTCCATCATCAAATGGGTAAGAATAATGTATGTTACACATTCAGTAGATTGTATTATGATACAGAAGGTTTTGTGTGTGTCTGCATGGGTATACAAGTAAATAATCAGTCAAATACAACTCTCGAGCTGTACGTTATGTAAATGTGTTACAGCACTTTAATCTAAGCGTTATTGTAGCATGTTCCATGAAGTAGTCATTAGAATTACACAGTATTTTTTTCCTTCTAGAAAAAGGAGTGCCCTTATTCAGATGTGAGGGGTGGTGGTGATCCTTTTTAGATTTTTTTAGAAAAGGGAACAATAAACTGAAATTTGAAAGCATGCTAGCATACCATTGTACTAGATGAACTGCAAAAAAACTGTAAAATTCCTAGAATAATTGTTTCGGCATCAAGTACTTTTATAGGTGTGTCCTGAATGTAATTCAGTTATTCTGCATGGTACAAGATTGTGCAGTAATGGTATTACTCTCAGCATTTATGTATTTCATATTATGACTTGTGTTGAGTTGTACTGTGAATGGGTCCACATTGTTAACTCATTATATGTTTATACAGGCTTACAGTTTCACTATTGAAAGGAGGAATTAACAGTAAAGACTTTAAAAAACTGTTCTTTTATTTAAACTTAAGTTTGGCAATTCTTCTTTGTAACAGGGCTCTCCTTTCGATGCCTGCGTTTAGTAAGTGTGACGATACATTAGCTTGTAAATTGGTGACAGCATATCCAAAGAATGCAGATAAAGGATTACCATCTGTTCAGGGCACTGTGTTGCTTTTCGACTCAACAACCGGTAAAGTTTGTGCTGTACGTAGACCTGTTGCCAAGTACTATGTACCTAAGTCACTCAGGGCAAAATAGGCCAAAATAATTTTTTACGTTATAATTTAGTAATTTAATTGCCAAGAAATTTTAGTTATTCAGCAGCATAAAATTGGTGAAAAGTTATAATTCATGTGGCTGTTTGCAGGTTCGTGCGTACAGTTGGTTGCATTGCCATAAACTGATCTATATACCATACCTATTTTTCTGATTTCAATAACTTGTGGAGTAGTTTTCTGACACTGTTACATATGTTAATCATTACTACTTATTTGACTCTTTGACACACAGTCTTTCTTGAAAATGTGATAGTTATTTTGTTGATAGTAAAATTCCCTGCTTCTATAATACTGGAGAGTTCCATATGTTGTTCACAAGAATTTAAATACTGGACTCTTTCCTAATGCACTTGAATATTAGTTCACACCTTCACATAGTGTTCTAATAACCTGCTTTTTAATATTACTTTTTTCATCTTCTATTATGCGAGGTGTGACTAACATTTTAGCCAAATTTTTCGTATTTGCCACACATTATTTACTGTCCATGACTCATACAGACTTCTGATGATGAATGTAAGAACACTCTGAACCTTCATAAACAGTTTTGGGTTCAATTATGAACTCCTTTTCCTAAACAGATTATGGATGGTACTGAGATAACAACCTGGCGCACAGCAGCTGCCTCAGCTGTAGCAACAAAGTATCTGCACAATGGGACTGCGGTTTTGGCAATTCTAGGCTCTGGTACCCAGGCACGGAGCCATGCAGAGACCTTGGATTACTGTTTCAACTTTCAACAGGTTCTGTAAATATTCTGTTTGCAAAATGGAATGTATCTCCGTTTGATTTTTTGTTTCATATTTAGTGGAAATATGGTACCTGTAATGGACAGTTTAAGTTCATATTTTCAGATCCGCATATGGAATCACAGGTATGAGGGAGCACAGACATTGAGCAAGGAGCTGACAGCGAAAGGGAAGTATGCAGTGGCATACCAGAGTGCAGAAGAATGTGTGAAGGATGCCGATGTCATTGTAACTGCAACGTTTGCCTCTTCACCGATTTTGAAGGGAAAATGGATCAAGCCTGGGGCACACATTAATGGTATGTGTATGTGAACACAGCCAAACATGTTCAAATTGACGTTTATATACTCACTTCTTCTGAGACAAACAGCTACACAGCAGCATTCTTATTGGACAGGAATGTTTGTGGATGACAATAGTAAAAAGAAAGAGCAGATTAATCATGTGCCGCGTAACGTTTCAGTCAATGATGAACTGCATATATAACAGTGGTCCCACAAGATTATAATATAATAATACTTACCATTGTGTTACAATTGCCTACATTATTCAGTACAGTAACATGCTGTAGAGGTTTGTAGCCTAGGAGCAGTAGGCTACACCATATAGCCTAGGTGTGTAATAGGCTGTACTATCTATGTTTGTGTAAGTACACTCTCTGACATTTGCACGACAACGAAATAGCCTAACGATGCATTTCTTAGAACGTATTCCTGTCGTTAAGCGATGCATGGCTGTACATCTGGGGAATGCGTTCTGTCATTTAGTTGAAAAACTTTTCTTGCCTCTTGTCTAAAAATGTGCAGATTATAATATACAGTATTATGATTTTGCTTGTATGGATGGGAAACTTGGTGTGTCATAAACTACAAAGACAGGGTAAGAGTGCTGATGAGAATACTTGGATCCAACAGACAGCAGTAATTGCATAATGAAGAAAACTGCATGTTCAGCAGCTTGATTGTATTGACAAATATCATTACATTGATCAAATACAGGGTTATGCAAAATGATTGTCTGGGTGTTAACAAATTGTCATACACAACACACTTGAGATAGGAGTATATGTATTTTTTTATTTAATAGAACAACACTCCAAGTTTTTGTTACATACCTTACAGGTGCTCTATATGTGCACCCTTTGTGATTCTACAAAC
>Ga0136643_10008557_pt1 | contig 14970 bp, 3 predicted proteins | sample TergutLab28metaG_FD_96883 | JGI IMG/M metagenome (GOLD analysis project Ga0136643, IMG submission 96883) | Labiotermes labralis P1 segment gut microbial communities from Petit-Saut dam, French Guiana - Lab288 P1 (version 3) (version 3) | ecosystem: Host-associated > Arthropoda: Insects >... | reverse complement strand
GAGAAGACCAGCACACAACGAGAGATCTTAAAACAACAAATTAAACAAGAACGAAACTGGACAGAAATTAAACGCGAACTAATATCAAAACATAAGAAAGCATTTTGTGAATTTATAGATACAATAGATTTCGAACTGTTAATAGAGAATGAACAATAGAGATATCAAAGAAACCATAGCATGTAGTATTGCACTATGTAATGGAGCATGCTTAGTATTAATAAAAAAAAAAATTGAGATTAATAAAGCTAGGAAGTGAAAAGTACTGATAGGGGTGATATGAAGTGTGATTTTTTACAACAAATAAAATGTCATCATCATTATCATCATCATCACTATCATTGTGAACTTGTCTACAGTTTAGGTCCTAGAACCTGTTCCCTAAAACCTCGAGCTAAGGTAAAGGTAACGCAGTCCCATTACAGGCCTAGACATGCCCAGAGGGTTCCAGGACGTTAAGGTTCCCAGATTTTGTGACAACGGCACAGGATGGTGGTAGGTTGTCAGCCTTACACACCGGCCGCTTTTTACCCCCAGGAAATACTCCTGTTACTCATTTATGTTAGAAGTTGAGTCGACCCCAGGGCCATAGTGCGATCGGAAGGATTTTATGTCAATGAAAAATCCACCGACACCAGCTGGGATCGAACCAGCGGCCTTCAGATTTGTAGCACAGCACCTTAACTACTGTGCTACCGCAGTCCCCAGAAGCTCGAGGTGTTCTTCATTTTTCAGTCTTCGTCTAGGTTGTCCTTTGTCCCGTCGTCCTTTAAGCTGGTACTGGAGAGACACCCTTTGTATTTGAATTGCGTCTATTTGTTGCAGAAGCTTTAGCCAGTTCTTTTGATATGCTTGCAAGTATTCTGCTATATAATAGAGTGGAATAAAATACAATTCCTTATGAATGTTAATATAACAAATACATTGTTCTATTTTATGCCGATTTTCTTTTTATATAAATAATTTATTTATTTTAAAATTTAAGGTGACTTGAATAATATAAGTGATCCAAGCCTCCTAAGAACTCTGCACGAAAAATGTGGGAAGATAATGAAGGTCACTGGACAGCCAAGTGGCAAGAACATGGTTTGGGTCTTTGATCCCGATGACGTAGAGAAGGTAAGGGTTTAAATGTAAAGGATATGGCTTAAGAATCGCGATGATAAAACACGTGTAATTTAAATTAAAACTGTTTCGGCGTAATAATTTGCAACGCGACCTTCTTTACAATTAGAATAAAACTGGAATTGCTGTGTATTTAATTCTGCAAGGTGTCTAAATTTTGATAAATTCCGAGCGAAGGGCACAACCTGTGGACCTGTGTGATCATCATTGGTAAGGTGATATTTCACTGATACAGAGGAAGCTACAATTTGTGCTATCAGACTTACTAACGTTCCAGTCGTCTCTTACCCCACTTTTATTCTACGGTACGTTTGGAATGTAGCTGTGCACTTAGGCACAAGCAGATCTGCAGAACGTACTTGCGAATAAAATTAAACGGGTTCAGGCCTGTATAGACGCTTGTGGACATCACGTCCAGCAACTTTTGTAAGTCCACAGCGACTTTCCGAACTTCCCCTTCCGTGCGTCACCGTGTGCCATCATATTTCAACCGGACTCTACCGTAACCTAAGTGCGCAGCGACTTTCCGAAAGCACTGTATTATTTTAACACATAAACTACAAAATAATAATGTCATGTCTTCTTCAGAGTACAACTGTAAGTAGAATTATGAGGATTTGTGTTTACGCATAAGCAATTCCACGTAAACTCATTATAGCCTATTCGTAATTATATGTGACAACTTTAATTCATTTACGCCAAATAAGCACACAACCAAGGACGTGTTAAGTGCCTGAACGTCCTTCAAAATACGTTGCTTCTGATATGGAAAGAGGATATATACTTGTACAGTATCCGACAGCCACTGATCGCAAGACCTAACAAAAGAAATTATCCGCCGACCGAAAGACAAAATGAGAAATCGTGAAGTCCTCACGGGGATCCTGCAGATATTCAACAACCAAGACTTCTTACAAGGACCTCTACAGGGAATCCCGAAATCAAAAATCTACGAAACGTAGAAGAATTTATGGAAGACAATCAAACATTTAATTTTACCACTTCTTTTGACATATCTTTAAAGATGTGACACACATTTTATAATTTTCCATAAACATACACGTACCACCTTATGTATTTTAATCTTAATCTATGCCACCTACACGTATTTGTAACGTAATAAAAAAGCCATACAAATTTTTGTACCTACTAAAATTGTGTCGGTGAAAATCTGCTTGAACATGGTTTAAAAATTCGAGACATTCTGGGGTATTACGTAATTTTCTTGTGTGCTTATTTGGTGTAATTAAATGATACGATACACAGCGTTTGGAATTATGAATTCTTTTGAGATCAGTAAAATATATTTATTTTAAAGCTAAGTGATGTGATGTATCACCAAGGGAATGTTCTAGGAATTTCATTCTTTCCACTAATTGACCCAAAATTACTGCCCAGAAAGTTAAGGAACTGAAACATTAGTTGAGGAGCAGATTATTTCCCGGCAGTTATGAATTGACTTTTTATATATTAGTTAAATGAACTTCCCCTGAAGAACAAACAGTGGTGTAGTTAGGTGTTTTGGCACCCGGGGCAAACTATCACAAGGGCCCCTACTAATAGGAAAGATATACTTAGAAGTCAAAAACAAGTAGCAAATTTATTTCTATTTTGCTCAATATTTTAAAAGAATTTACTTCCAAAAAATCAAAATTTCGCCTTTAAAATATTAATTTTTACGCCCATTTTGCTGCCCCTTTAGCCGTGCCGCCAGACGCCGCCACACTATTCGTCCGACTGAGCTACAACGCTGGACAAAAATAGCTAAAACCCTATTAACATATTCAGGTGTACAGAAACGAAGGACCATAGCCTATTATAGACGACCTTCCCAGTTTGAAATATTATTGTCTTATTACCAGAAAAGATATCTTCCAGGGTATTGGTGGCTTGGTTGTGACGTAAGTAGAAGCACAGATTACATACATACAATATGGAAGATATCCTGTTTAAATGACACAGTAAAACGTCCTCGAAACGGAATTCAAAATATCTAAAACTCTCACGCCTTCAGGCATGCTTTCGTTTAACATAAGCACACCTACATAGTATTGGTGTACATTGTACATCTAACTAAATGAAGAGGGGCTTGTAGTCACTTCTAAGGTTACAAAGAAATTATCTATCTATTAAGCAACGTAAAACTCAATTAACACAGATATAAGGTTATGTGGTTGTTCGCTATTCTGAGCACACGTAATCCAGTCCAAAAACTCATACCCCTTTAAGACCGATATTTTAATATTATTATTCCATCCACGTTGAGGTCTAAATGCAAATTTTCTTCTTATGCTAGATTTTTGAGTAGTTAACCTCGCCCACCCACCTAGTAAGACGCCCAGCTACTGTAGGCAAGACACATCTGTTCGCTGCTACTCCTGTCTTCTGTTTCCACCAATAAGATCATGTCGTGTTGTGGTGAAACGGCCCCACGTTATACGGTGATTAATAAATCCAGCCTGAAATTTCTCAAGAAAATGTAGGAAGTATGTCCATTCGAAATTTTGGTAACTTTACATCGCAACATAAGAGCATGCCAAAACAAAACCTCATACTGAATTTGTCCATGTATCATGAGAACGGAATTTATTGCTGTTTATTGTATGACGTTGTCAATATGTCAAGACTACACAGTGTACAATTGTAAGATGGGCAATACTAAATAGGCCAGTAAGGATCTCCATAATCCCTAACCTACCTACTATTAGGACAATGAATAGAGAATGATGGGATTGGTAGGGCGTGTGGCACGAATGACAGTACTTAAGCCGGAAAAATCGAAAGGAAGACACAGAATAACATTTGAATAATGTTATACCAAATGGTATAGTAACAGAATAAGAATATATCGACTACACGACCTGAAATATGGATGTCTGGAAAATATGCGAGCTCTTTTGAACACGGGAATGAAAGATGAAATTTTCTAAGGCTGTAAAATTTCCAAGTGAAAGAATATTAGCTCCTCAAGGACTCTAGTTCATGTAGACGTTAAATAATATTGAAATAATATTGAGACAGACATGAAAACCTGGATATGAATATATTTACTGTATCGTCATAGATACGATTAAAATGACAGCACATCTTCTTTTTCTTCTGACACTACAACCCAACATGGGCTTTGGTCTCTTCACCACACCATTTCCAGGCTTTTCTTTCTTTCACAATTTGGCTCCAATTTCTCAGTTCCTATCTTTAAATCATTTATCATTTCGTCCTTCCGGTCGTATTCGTATAGGATTCCAGCCAGTAATCATCTTAACTAATTTTACATCTTCCATTCTGATACGAGGTCCACGTCATCTTATTCTTGGTGCTTCTATACATTTATTAATATCCGTTCCTTTTATAAAGGTATGCATTTCGTTATTTTTTATTATCAATCCTTTCTTACACTGAATTGGTCTAAATCTCTTACTATTTGTACTTAAAAAATAATAAATTATTTATGTCCAAGTTTCAAACCCGTCGGTCACTTAACAATGTCAAGCACTTTTTTTTTCATTTTATTTCCGTGCAATGTGATAACATTATTTATTAAAACCAACTAATTGCACATACTTGTCAAAACATTAAAACCACATTATTAGGTTAAAATGGATTTAAAATATCTCCTACATGTTTCAATCCCTCTAAGGGATCATCCTCAGGGAGCATAAAATAATGTAGGACTAAAGTTACTAAGATCGACTGTATAGGAGGTTATCTGGTGGCATGCTGTTGTAACATAAACAAAACAGCATGCTACCAGATAACCTCGTATACAGTCGATCTTAGTAACTTTAGTCCTACATTACTTTATGCTCACTGAGGATGATCCCATAGAGGGATTGAAACATGTAGGAGATATTTTAAATACATTTTAACCTAATAATGTGGTTTTAATGTTTTGACAAGTATGTGCAATTAGTTGGTTTTAATAAATAATGTCAAGCACTTTTTCATTTTAGTAAATTTGTTAGGTAATTTAGAGGTAATCAATCCTTCATATGCACAATAGGCACTATATTCTTTCTTAATTGTGTGTGTTGTTTATTCTGATATGCTATTTTTCATTGATTATTCAACCCAAATACGAAAAAAAAAAATAAAGAATCTTGCAAACTTATATCCTCCTGCTGCTATCTGCGTACAGTGACAAATTATACAGTCTCAGGACATTTTGAGCACAGCAAGAAATGTGCAAGTTTTGCAGGGAGGGAAAATATCTTGAGAACCTGAAAAAATGTTGGCCCCTGGAGGGACCAAATGCATAGAGTTACTTCGTTTACTTATTACAATATTAGCCACAAATCTTTATTAATATGATCTTGCAAAACATAGCCACGTTTATCACCCTCAAGTTTTGAATTCCATTATTTCATTCTTTTGCATCAGTGCAATGAAACGTTCATCACAGATGATGCCTAATACGTTACAAATTAGATCTGACAGGAACGTCCGCTCTCACTCAGAAAGACATCACAATAATTACACTTCATACACTTCCTTACAGTCAGGGCGAAGAGTGGCACAAGTTCAGGTCGAAGGTGAATCAAATTATGATGCAACCTCGGTCAACTAAGTTCTATATGGGGCCTATAGATACCGTTGCCAACGACTTCATCAAGAGGTAAGTTGTACGTCATTGTGTGACACGCTGTATTTATCCATTAACCTGGCACAGATGTAAGTTTCTTCTTGCAGCATATCAGTTTACAGCTGTGACGTAGCAGCGTCCTCTATGGTACAGTGAGACATTCACACCGCACTGTTGCGGTGGAGACGGTGGGCAAGTTCCGTAGTAGGATTTGATTGCTCACTTACTTAATTCAACGGGGTACAGAATAGTGTTTTAATTAGATTCATGTGCATTCTTTAATATTTAGAGACAGCATATAGTGTCGATTTTTGCAAAAACAAAATATCTTATCTATAAAAAGAGTACTCTTACTTGTGTCTCTTATTTCTCTTGATAAGAGCTGCTGCAAAATATTAGCTCTAAATAAACCGTCTCACTAAATCACCCTAACACGGTATTATCTTTATTATAGAATAAGACAGATCAGAGATGAGAACTTGTAGATGCCTGCCGATTTCAGGAACGAGCTGTGTAAATGGGGACTGGAATGTGAGTATGCAGAGAGATATGTCCTTGAACGTTAGTGACAATCGTAGGCACTATGATTGTGGAGGCTCAGTGACGCCTTCGTCCAGAGTCTAGAGCACCCCCCCCCCCTAAGCAACTCAAATTTCGTTCTAAATATTATTTATTTTCAGCTGTTTCATTTCAATTTCAGCCCTACTTTTATCAGGCAAGTCAATGTATCTTCGTAAAAATTAAGCACGTAACAATATTAAGCACATGTCTTGGTATTTTACGTAATTTTGACTTCTATCCAATGAAATACTCGTAACTGAAAGTATCTTTTCACGTTTCAAATTATTTATGCCTGAAGCGTGAGCTAAGCCGGTTTATCTGACAGTTGACATTCTGCACGATATGGATTTGGTGAATATAAACAGATTTCATAATAAGGCAAAGAGTCCGAGTGTTTGAAGTGGCTAACGGGCATTCGGAATCTTCATTAACCCTTATCCTGCTAGCGTGGAAAGTATGGTGAGCTCCTAATAATGCTAGCAAATGACATGGGATTTAACTCGGCGTTTAAAGGGATAAGCGTTTGTTACACTTGCAGTTCCACGACCTAATGACCAGACTTTCTAATAAGTTACGTGTATAGTTCTCTTTGAAACCGTTATTAAACAACGCACTTGTGAAGCGATCTAGCACTGCTACATTTTTATCGAAGTCTTGCCTCCAAAATATCTTGGCTGCTGACTGAGATCCTGATTGTGTCGTCTTGTAGTCCGGTGGGGTCGTCAAAATGCTTGACACTTAACCAAGTAAGGGATATTCTGACATTCGTTTTGTATACGGTTTATAAATGGTACGGCTGCTTTTGCGGAATATCGGGAACTTTATCACATTACAGAATTCCACGTCGCAAAATATTTTAAACTGAAGGCGGAATTCTGAGGGAGACTTGTTACTTGTCACAGGAGAAAGCAGAGCGTGAACAGCGGTGGTGTGGGGTAAGGTGACGTTCTGGCAGCAGTGCGACGAAGTCAAGGTACAATTAAAAGCGGAACTGCCAAAACGAATATGTAGCAGAGACACAGGTAAGGAGAATTTTGCAAAGGGATGGCTTCTATCCGTATCATAGTAAAAAATGTAATACCTTATACTGGGAGATCGGGTCGAGTTGCCAAGATAAATTTTATTCGGTACTGCAATAAGTTAGCGCGCATCTTAATAAGCGTGTCGAAACAAACTGTAGCTTATTAAATATATTTCGCTCCAAATGACCTGTAGAACACGCTCCTGAAGTTTGGTCATTACGTCACAGAATACCCAGCATATATTTGAAATAGTAAGAATTATTGAAATTCCCTAATACAGATTATTCTTTTCTGTCTAAGCTTTGGCCAACTAGACATTGATTGGAGTAAAAAAGCTTAGTAATAATTTGTTACACACATTTTTGCTCATTCACTGAATTATAACTACAGATTCTGCTGTAGAATTGATTCAGCAAAGGTCTGTGTTTTTCAATCATGTCATTATTTATATTCACGCATTTACATTTAATGGTAAAAATGTTGCTTTTACTCTTGAAGGAAATACGACTTTTATGCTAGGACACTTTCCACACTTCATCTGTTTTAAAAATAAAGTGTGGAAAAACACAAAAAGTCTAATGGTAAATATTCTTATCAATTTTAAGACGAATGTTTAGTAAGCAAAATGTTAGTTCCTCAATTCTACATAGAAATCAGACTTCCGAAACGCGTTAATAAGTTATTTGGGAAAAAGTTAGGTTTCTCTGCATTTCTAAATCTACTGAATTAATTTGCAGCCTGTCAATTCTCAATGGATGAAGCCAGAAATAAATTTGGTTTGTGTGAGAGATTTAATACAAAAACAAGTTTTATAGTAATTGCGACAAATTTGTTTTGACTGTTTAACTTTATATATATATATATATATATATATATATATATTCCGTGATGAACAAAAATTTCATAGTTGTTTAAATGCCTTACCAAATTCCATTCGATTTCATATTTTTCAAATACTCATGACACTGGATGGAATAAATGTCTGAATTACAGATTCGTTCCACTTCTTCCATCAGAACTCGGTACGCCATAGTATATATCACACACACTGAATTCGCAATTATCTATCTGCAGGTGTAAAAAGTGACGCCTCTGTTCACCAGTCAGACTACAGCTATACTTGCCAGACTCCTGTCTACAACAGAAACCATGGATCACGACAAGTGTGATGTTACTCCGCTCCAACCTCTATACACTCATACACCACACAAGACATAAATTGTCCGCCCTTACACTGCACAGTGCGATCGTCTGTGAGTTGCTCGGAAATTCCACGACCGTGCTGGCATAAGAGCACAATGCACGCGGATAATCTTTTGCGTATTTTCATAATACTGCTCCCTCTAATATGACTCGCATACGATATCAATTACTGTTTGTCACATGCAAGGAATTAATATCAAGGAGCAGGGAAAACATTAACAAATGATTTGTAAGTTTTATCCAACAATCTGCCATCATAATTATCTCGTAGTTGACGAGAATTCGATTTGGATTTTGAGATTCTATTCGTTGACAATAAACTATGGACTGATTAACAGTTACAACAGTGGCATAAAATTTATTGATACTGGATAATATTTATATAAATAGCGTGTTATCTCCTGTACTTCAACAACTATTGTGTATATCGCTCTGGATACACGCCTCGGGTGCCTAGACGCGAATCTTGCATCAGATTCTGAGCCTCAGAAGATGATAGACTGCACTCAAATACTGTTTGTACAAAGTGGAGACTAGGATTCCTGTGTGTAAATGCGTGAGCTCACCAACATGGCGAAAATTTTAAAAGCTGCAGATGCCTGCGTAAAATGCATATAACATAAACTGATTTGATGTAGTGCACGGAGAGAAAACAATTCTAAACTCCACTGAATTCTGGATTGTTGAAAATGTCCACATGTTTTTGAGAGAAAAAAGAAGATATAAGGACATTAGTGTGTAATCTGATGTTTATTGGACCGTACATCTTTGTGATAAATGAAGTATAAAAAACCAACTAGATGCCACTTATTATTTTATTGTACTTCTTATAGGCTGAATATGTTTCGGTCATTACTATATAGATCATCAGGAGCTCGCGACTATGATGTTGATTCCACATTGGTCTTTTCGTTTTTGGTTTGCTGTATGTTGGAATGTTGGAGGTTAAATGCGGTTTTGCTGGAGTAGTGTCTGCAGGCTAAAGCACAGTTGTGCTTTAACCCGGTTTTTACTGTGCGGATGGTGCCGTCGCACGGCACCATCCGCACCGTACACACGACTTACGCAGCGGCTCTCAAGACCACCACCCATCCAAAAACTCGGCGCAGAAAACCATATGCTGCAACTCAACATCTAATGCTCCTGATAATGAGCGTATGTACCCGAAACATGTCGAGCTAAGAAAACATCAATAAAATTACCTAGTTGCATCAAGTTGGCATTTCACTTTATTTCATAACAACATTCAATTTCTTAATGTTACAGATGGTCCCATAATTAGTTACAACCGGGTTTCAAGCAGTTACTTTAGTATTGATTTTGCAGTCGATCAATAAATTTTACGTTACTGTCACATAAAGCATTACTACTGCTTTGTAATCAGAACGTCCTAGTTTCAAATATCGGCCCGAAGACTGCAATCCTGATTGACATTTTACTTTGTTCCTCACAAAATCTAGCATATTCCGGGACAGTGACTAAGCTCTGGCCTGAAAGTATCCGACCGTATCATTCAAAATTCATTTCTCGCTAACCAGTCTACCATTGACTGTAGATATTCTACGATATTAATGAATTAACTTAACAAAACATATTATGGCAGAAAACGGATGAGGACATGCATAATAGAAAAATTGATAGGTAAAAATTTCCTTTGTGCATAGACAGATACGTAGCTAGACAGAAAGACACAGATTCATGGGAAGCATGCCTTGCGTACGAGCATAAGGCGACATTTTCATAGAAATAAGTTGCATTTTCGACAGATTCTCGATGAAGTACATCAACCAGGCCATGAAGCGACTGAAGGCCATGCCGGAGGACAGCGACAGGGAACTGACAGTACTGGAGAAGCTGCTTATTATAGATCCTGACCCAAGAACTGCGGTGGTCATGGCGCTGGGTGTGATGGGGGCAGGAATTGACACGGTAACTAACTAACTGGAGCAGAAGTTTTGAGAAACTAACATTTTAGTTGTACAAAAAAAAATCGTCTTTCATAAAGCCCTAAAATTAAATCCGATTAGAACAGTCGGTCACTAGTTCCTGTTCTGAAACCAGTTTCATTAAGACCAAGTTTAAAAATTTTACACCACACATACCAAAGTATTCCAGAGATGCCTTTCCTTCAGATTTCTGGTTTGAACTTTCTACGGATGTCTGATCTGTATCGTGAGGTCTACATGACCCCTATATAATTATTACTAATTTTTGCGTCATAGTGCAATACATTTAATGGCACATATTGTTAAGACCATGGTCATGTACCGCACAAAATGTGAATTCACGTTGTTGTAAAGAGCAAATCAAGAAGTTTTTATATAATTCGTGCGAGTTCAATATATGCTGCAAATGTTTCCCTGCACCTATAAAAAAATGTCCAACTTCGAGCCCAACATACTTTAGCACAAAAGAGGCTGTCTTATGCATTGCGGATCGTAAACCTTTTCTTAAAAAGAGTCACGTAAGAGAAAGTCGAAAGGTTCAGAAGTGGAGATCGGTGAGACCAGGAAGTTGAACCTGCTCGGCCGAACCGCTGTTCATCAAACTGCCTATTCCGGAATGTTTACACCTCACCGTGGATATACGGTGGCGTTCCATCGTATTGAAAACAACATTTGGTTTGTTGTTAAATAGCCATGCCATTAACCACAGCACCTACATATCAGGATAGATAAATTCTTCAAACATTTTTCCGCCTAGAAAATGTTCCATACGCTTTCACACATCAGAGCACAAAACAGATGACATTTGAGATGCACCTTATGTGTTCAATCACGGCGCGAGGATTTTCACTTGCCCATGCGCAGAGAGGATGCTTCCCACAAAGAATGATTGACAGTGATGTTTCATCTCCTGTAATATGGTCCATCAAGCGCAAAAACATTCAATACATGCCATTCTATTGTTTGGTGTTAGGTGCTGGCAGTGTTGGCAACATTTTCAGTCGGTAAGGGTGGACAGGAAAAGTCTTTGAAGAATTTTCCGCGAGAATTAAACTTTCGGCTAGCCTGACGTGGTCTTGGACACATCAAACCAGCCTACTGAACACGACCAATTGCTCCTGCATTCGGCTTCCATCTGGGTAAATTCTTCCCTTTACAGATGCAAGCTGCGTTCACAAATGTTTCGTACCACTTTCTGGTCAAAATCGCTGCTTGTGAATTACTTTCGACCTTACTTCTCAGATGTTGTGAACAACTGTCACAGATTTAGCCGAAGGGAACTCCAGCCCACAAATCCCCTCTTTCTGAATCAGTCGTCATTCCATGCATGTGCTATATTCTAAAGGCCAGACCTGAAGTTACTTCACAAGCAATGTATGCAAAATAAATTTTTCGGTTGCTCTTTACAACTGTAGGGGTTTCATTTCAGTATGTTTGTTACTTTATCACCAAAACATTTATGCAGCAGCTCACATAATTTTGACTCATCGTGTAAATCACACAAATATTTTAATATACAGAAACATATCATCCCTCGTCAGTCATACGTAAATAGGTTGTGGTCCAACCGTACTCTTGCTTACGGAGCCACTGAAGCGCTGCAGTCTTACATGAATTTGAATCTCCTACTCAACATGTGGAGGGGGGTCGGGTAGCTCAGTCGGTATAGCGACTGACCATGGGCTGGACGGTCCGGGATCAAATCCCGGTGGGGACGAGATTTTCCGCCCTTCCAGACCGACCCTAGGGCCCACCCACCCTCCTGTACAGTGGGTACCGGGTCTTTCCCGGGGGTAAATTGCGGCCGGGGCGTGCTGTTGACCACTCACCCCCTTCTAGTGCCGCGGTCATGGAAGAATAGAGCTATAACTCCACCCACTCTCTGAGCCACACCGGGCCTGTAACGGGATCACTTTACCTTTTACCTTTTTACTCAACATATGGAGGGTTGACTTGGTGGGACAACACCCTCTCATAATAAGTTATTCTTTACCTCCGCTTGCTTAAAGTCGACTTAAATTTTCGGGTATATTACTGTACTGTTTTCCTTGGGAGTGGGTATAGGAGGGATGCAAATTAATTTGACGCCTCACAATGAAAAAACACATTCACTGTGTATAAAATATATTCACAATTTCGTACTTAAAATTGGAGCAGGGCGATACTCGTCGATAACATATCCACAGCTGACACTTTTGTTTTAAAAGTTTGTATCGGAGCCAAAATCAATGGAATGACTTCGAGTCGGCCTGCCTCTGGTTACTGCACGCAGTTCTGCGATCACAGTTATTATGAATGTGTACGTTGTCCATTGGGAGTCGTATCCAAATAGAACCTTCGGGCGAATCAACGTTTTGGAGCTGCTTGTACTCCTTAACGTGTTCAGAGGCAATAGTTCGGCTTTCTAAGGTTATACATACGGAAATGGTTACCACGAACCTTTTAGGTGTTTGAACAACTGACGTAACTCAGACATTGCCCAGAACATCTTGGCCTTCGAGTAGTGACAGCTACATTACATAACAATTCTCTTGCATAACAAAACTGTTAATTCTACGCGTGCTCTACTGGACATCTCAATGCATATAGTCACAGAATTTCTATAATGCCTACCTGATGACAACCAACTGTAAATATAAAAATATCGGTTTATTAAAATTTTAACCACTTGATTTGTATGAAATAGCTTAATAGTCATGGGTATTTAGTCACTGTAGTGCACTTCAGTGTTTAACATCGCAAATGAACACGACAGTAATCCTGCTCCGTTCCGCTAAAGTTCTCGCAAAATTGTTACCTAAGACGCATCTTAATATTCTACTGTGAATCCCATCATAACAACCCTTATTTCACTCTTGTAACAAAAGTGCATAACTAACGTAGGCACAATCTTTTATGGTGAACTGCATGACGTAATACAAAGTAATGTGTTTAAAGAAGCGATATAAGTGTCTACTTTTCTAAGAGTAACTGACTTATAACACAAACTTTCTGTATTCTGTTTCAGACCTCCTACTTCAGTGCTGCTGCCCTTCATAACTTGGCTAAGAATTCTGACAAACAGCAGATACTGTTTGAAGAGATACAGCGATGTGTACCTGGCAAGGATCAACCAGTTACGTCAGACATTCTGAATGAACTGAGGTACCTGAAGGCGAGCATCAAGGAGTCCTTGAGGTAGTGTTACAATAAAATGGATTTTTCTATATGATTTTTAGAAACAACAAGCAATTCCATGATAAAGGATGAACCCAGTCTGATCTACATAAAGCAATGGTGTCGAAGTTGATGATCAACATTCAAGGCAAAAAAAGCCATAGAAATTTTTTTACATGATGTTGTGGACAATTATTTAGGTTCACAAGCTACATCAACATCCTGTCAGTACCTTACAGGTTTCGTACCTTTATCGATACAAAACTCCAGAAACGCATTTCGTGCCTCTTTCTGTACATGGAGGAAATTATGGGCACGTAAGTAATATAAGTTCAGAATGATTTGAAATTTGCGAATTAGTTCGAAAACTTTCTTTCATTAGCTACTTGTATTATACTTATAATTGAAATACACACAGTAAAACATAAGCCTACTAATAATATGATGTGTTGCAATCCTAACATATCGCCGTTAAGCAATTTCAAAACGTTGTTTGTCCCGAATGGGCCTGCGGTAAGGCCATTTGCTTACTTTTTTATATAAAATTAACCAATTACCCAAATAAATAAATCTTCAGAAGTGAATGATATGTAGTACAGGCGTTAAATAAATTTTCGCTGAAGTTTTTGAATCTTTAAAAATATCCCATATGAGCGAAACTCGGAGCCACTTAAATCTATTGCGCATATCCATCGTATTCGTATTTTCTTTCTCTAATATTAAACTAAATTTAACATTTCATCACTCTTTTCTTATTTTGTAATGGAGTCGAATTTGCATGAGCACCAAGACAGAAATAAACTCGTAACTATATTTAACCTTTTGGCGCCGGAATTATTTTTTTAATTTTAGCACAACCTGTATATAAAATGTGAATAATACAGGAACCAAATAACGTTAGAATTATGAAACAAACTGCATGTTGAAGAGAAAAAACGGAGAGCATATACCATGTTTAAAATATTCAGTACATATATTTGTTGAATAAATATATAAAATGCAACTTTAGAGGTTAGCGGTGCGGTACGACCACTATAGTTGACATTCGGCGTCAAAACGTTAAGTACATTTCAACATTTGTTTTCTTAGATAAGCCACAACAAGACGGCGAATTCTCAGAAGTGAGTCAAAGCCTGCACGGCGTTCAGAATACGCAACCAAGTATATATAAGGTGTGAATTTTGTACAAACTTAAATTACACTAAAAATTCAATTACTTCTAGGTTTAAAGCAATTCCAAATATAAACACTAATAGAACAAATTTTTCTTGTTTTTGAATAAAGGTTGACCAACTTGATGACACTTGCTTTATTATCTACTGCTCAACATGTTTCAGACGTTAATACGTCCATCTTCAGGAGCTTGCGACTACTT
>Ga0136643_10008555_pt1 | contig 14972 bp, 11 predicted proteins | sample TergutLab28metaG_FD_96883 | JGI IMG/M metagenome (GOLD analysis project Ga0136643, IMG submission 96883) | Labiotermes labralis P1 segment gut microbial communities from Petit-Saut dam, French Guiana - Lab288 P1 (version 3) (version 3) | ecosystem: Host-associated > Arthropoda: Insects >... | reverse complement strand
TCACATCTGAGATGTGATCTTACGTGGCGAGGTAACGCGAAGTGTGATATTAAAGGGCGAAATATGACCTTGTATAGTGGAGGAAAGCAGCTCCGGTTAAGCTCCATTAACAGAGAATATTCGATTTCTGTACAAAACTGAATGGAATAAGAGTGTACATCTGAGATGTGATCTTACGTGGCAAGGTAACGTGAAGTGTGATATTAAAGGGCGAAATATGACCTTGTATTGTGACGAAAGCAGCTCCGGTTAAGTTCCATTAACAGAGAATATTCGGTTTCTGTACAAATCCGGAAATTTCTGACTACCCGTGCGACTATCAATTTCCCAAGAATGTCGGCATTCATAACACATTGTTGCTGCTTTGTTCAGTTATGGCTTTTGACACTATTACTTATACGACTCTCACATTTCCTCTCGTTTTTGTGGAATTTAATATTTGTAAACAAGACTAAATAATTTGTATAATTGAGTGACACCCGTGAAGGAACGATGAAGGAATGTGTGAATTTGGAAACTGTTTTGATATTCATTTACAGGTGGGCTTGTCTCAGCTAGGCTATTTGAAGAACTGACGTTTGCTTTCTCTAGTACGTGTTAATCCGAAAATCACATAAAATTTACTGCATAAAATCCGAATTGTTTTTGACACGGTAGCCGGTGTTGGTCAAGATTCAAACTTCGTACCTCGTGGATAGAAAAATATGTTCAGTCCGTTCCTGTGTTACTTCATCAAAATACCAAAGCGTAAGAAGAAATGGAGGAAAGGTTCCACACAACCTTAACTTTCGCAATAGAAGGACATAAGATGTTAGCCTCAAGCTTCGGCCGTTATACCCTTCGTACAGAGTATTCAGAGGCTTGAAACATCCGAGAAGGGTTCTGGACATGGTAGCGAAAAGAGCAGTTACTGTCTTACAGAGATTTGAAATTTTAGTTCCCTCTGCTCGCAGCGAAGATGCAGCTTAGAAAAACAGGTACCATTCTACATTCTACTCATCTTTCACATTAGCAAAAATGGAGGCGAATGGACAAATTCAGGCCATTTTACGTCCGAAGGAGTAGTCCCAGGTAGCTATTGAATAGGAAGTTTTGCGCCGTCCTCAGCACGTTTGGTCACCTTAAAGAAGAAGATAATATCTTGTCAATGCCAGCAACCATAAAATAAGTGCAAATACATCAAGCAAACAAGTAGATAAGTATATCTGTAACTTCTCCAAATCCTGATGCTTTTGAAGATACATAGTAGCAATGGGTCTTTCTAGTAAGTTTTACTTCTGTGCCTCTTCTGTGACGGATTATTTCTGTCTGTGCTCAGAGGTAGTAAAGAAATTGCGCAGCTTTCCTGCTAAAGGACTCGATGTGTCTTACACATGTTTCTAAACGTATTCATGAACTGCGAAGTGAGAAATGTGTGCGATTGTGGTCTTATTGAGCAGAGCTATCAACCTGTTGCAAACACCAAGCAAAGTAAGACAGAACGCTACGTTTCTTCCTTTATTCTTCCCTTTTTTTTCTTCGTTCGCTCCTTTCCGCATCCGGCACGGCTTTACAAATATACACGTAACTTAACAAGATTCCGAGAACGATCACAAGTCCGTAGTTGGTTACATAATCAGATCCTACTCTTTATTACTAATAAATTTCTATGCGTGGGAATAAAAATGAAACTTAAATACACAAACGCTAATTAATATTTTCGGTCACGCTTCTTCTTACAAAACAATTATACTCAAGTGAAAAGACTTTTAAGTTGTGATCTGAAGTTGCCCGCTTCAAAATATGGACAAAAAATATTTCTGGGTTTTCTTCAGGACCTCCACAGATATGCCGTTACTTTTCCTCAGATTACATTACATGCCACTACATGCTTCTCATGTAGCCCTCCCGACTTAAATTTATTAATAACCAATTTCATATTTTGTATACATGTAAAATAACCACTGCCACCGGGCGACAACCCAATTGCAGTTAATAATAATTATTATTATTTTTATAATTATAATAATAATCTTCATCATCATCACTGTGTTCCCTAAGTAAATTTGTCATTGAAATTCGTGAAGATATGCGAGGCAGGCCAGGCTCATTTCTAAATATTTTTAACCTAAACCTTACATTGAGATTAGTGGCATTATTTACGTTCAGGTCACTTTGCCACTGGAAAACGGCCCACATTTCTGAAAATAGATAAATCTCTTCCTCAACCAGGAATGGAATTCCTTGCTTCCATTTGTCTTGTAAACGATTTTTATTTAAACATTGTTTCAGGAGAAAAGTACGTAGCCTGAGATATTAAAGAGGGCTGCTAGATGACTTACATAAATACACGATAAATACTGTACGTTTTTATATTTCCCTGAACAACCGTAACTTTTCGTAGATGAATTAGGACACTCTTGAACCTACTAGAGTCTGGATGTACGACCTGCAGCATTTTATCCATGTTGACCGTACTTTAAATACAGAGCCAGATGATATGCTAATTTCTACCATTAAAATTTTCACAATTTCCGTTGGGTTTAGAACACAAATAATGTAAATTAAATTATTCTTATGCGGTTGAGCTTCCAAATACAGCGAACAACAAGACAGGCACTGTAGTATGACGTAATATTGAGGTGCGTTCATGCAACCATTGTTGCAGCGGAAAGGCGGGTATTACGCAAACTGATTGTGTGTATTTATAGCCCTAGGTATCCAGCATGCAGTGCGCATGTGCAATATTTTCATCTGTGTCGTGCCAGCTACAGAATATTTGTCAACTTTATCTCATAAATGGCACGATTTTCGAAAGAATTGTATTGAAAATGAAATGTGTGTTTTGAGTTTCTCTACAACTTTTGTATGAAACATTTTTCATTTTAAATAGAACGGAACGAGATAAGATAGAAAATGTATATTGTCTTCATGTAGAGTACCTTTATTCTTCTCTGATGTTAATGAAACCTAAATATTCTTGACAGATGTTCGAAAAATATCCAAATGTCAAATTTCATGAAAATCCGTCCAGTAGAAGCCGAGTTGTTACATGTGGACGGACGGACGGACGGACATGAAACTAATAGTCTTTTTCGCAAATTTTACGCACGCGCCTAAAAATGTACACAATAGAATTGTAGAAGACCGGGGTAAGAGCAAACATAAACGTAATTTTTCCACTTGCACAATGTGTAGTAGAAGTTCGTTCATATGTTTCTCAAGTTCAGAATATTGGGATGTGAGAACGTTGCAAGAACAAGAGAAGGTACGCTGCGGAAACTCACGTGCTTAGACTTGCAACTTAGTTGTATTCAGCATTCAACTAGTCCTGACCCCTCGCTGTGTCCTACTTCAGCAAGTTAAATCAACAAGAATAATCCTAAATAACAGAGCCAAACCCTTTTCCCGTGACATGTGTGAGTTACATCTCTGATCTCATTTCAGAGCTAAGTTTCAAACTGCACGGTCCAGCATCAAAACGAAACTATATAGCTCAGTCAGTATAGTGACTGACTACAGGACGAATATTTAGGATTTTTTTTTCGTGACGGAGCAAAATCTTTATTCTTGGCCACTGCTTCCAGAGCGATTTATGTCCTTGCTCAGTCTCATTTCTAATGCCTATTTGTTTCTCTTTCTCCGCGGATACATCGATGGAAGCATGAAGCTGATTATTTATTTCCCCCTAGTGCCGAAATTAAGAATGCATGGAGCTACTTCTCCACTTCTCCATTTGTTTTATTGCTTGCTGCTTAACTGAATACAGGAAAAATTTATCTTTCCTGCAGGAGGTAGCACGTTCATTTATTTTTACATCCAATAAATTACAACCCTTTTATCCAAACAGAATATCGGTCTTTCAGCAATATGTCCACCCATATATGCAAGTACATCATTAGGCCATCAGTCCTTGTCCCCAGTCCTCTCATCTACTATATCAACCATTATTCCTACCTTCATTTACTGGCCTACGCCCCCGTGTGTCTATCCATCAATAAATCACGCAAAGCTTCGGTGCACATGTCCATTTGTTGTTAGATCCAAATTTTTTCTCACTCAATCATTCACCCATACACGTTTCTTTACCTTCGATCACCACATTTCATCCATACATACATCGATCCATCCATAACAAAGGTCTTGAGAATGAGAAGTGTATTAATCCGGCTTCGAATAGTGTCTAATAGCCGGCTTTATAAAGACATTTACGAAAATTCAGGTGCTGTAAATTTCAGACGATTTCTCTTAATTATTTCAGCGACTGGAAGGTCTAAACTACCAAGCAACATCATGAAGTTAATCATTCTGTCAAACATATAACACGATTACCCATTACTCCACTGTAAATTTGTTGCTAGTTCATTGACAGTTTCTTTTACATTCTTTGTTTCTTAAAGGAAAATTAATCGTTTAGCCTGTAAGCTTAATCAAAGGGTGACGACGTAATTGTGCTTCTGCTTGCCGCCATTTTTTTATTTATTCTATCAGTTTGCGCTTTTTTTAAGTTCTTTTTATATTTTTGCAACCTGTAAAAAAACCCGTAAAAAGTACAACGAAGAGCAGATTGAGATCCTTTAAACAATCTAGAAAGTTCATGATACTTTTTTGTGGCCTACCGTGCTAGCTCGTACAGCCCCTGATACACAGCTGTTGCATATGAATAGACCTCATGTCTATGTCATCTTTTACTTATAAGCCCGGTTCCATGCCTGTTTAATCCTCAGTTCTACTCACACAGGTTTCTGTTCGCCTATAAACCTCGAGAAATTCATTGAATATCGGCCACTTGACTTGGTAGAAATGGAGTAGAACGGATATGGAGGAGGCGTTTGTGCAGTCGTGCCCATGTTTATCGCCTGGAATAGTCCGCGTAATTAATTGTATAATAACACTGGCAGAGCGCTCTCAGAAGAACCAACAGCACGCCGGCAGTGAACAGAGAACTGTCTGTACCAGCACGTGTGATTCAGGAGTAAGAGGACATGCACAAGCAACCAATTGCAATGCCTGCAGCTGTGGACGAGCCAATGGAAGTTAGCGATGCGAATTATTCCTGCGAAGCGTAAAGTTGGCGATTCGTCTGTGTTTTCCCCCTGGGTGATTCAGACCATTTGGTTCTTAAGCACGTGGATTATATGACATGGAGAGGAGGGTGTGGTAGATCGACGTCAACAGGGACACGTATTGATAGTATCCGTCACTTCAAGGGAAAATAACAACATTCGTATTATCTTTGATGGCCACTGTGAGAACGATTAGGTACAATTAGGGAAAAATTATTTCAGCGTGCCAGCACTAAAATTAACCGCCTGATTTTTATGCGATGTCGAAAAATGGGCAGACGCAAGTTTAAAATGCATGAAAAAATTTCTGTTAAGTTCTATTTCAATTAATATTTGTGAATTTAATTTTTTTTTCTTCTTTTGCAACAGACTGGGCATAGAGCGAACAAATATTGATGGCTTTACGTGATCCATTATCCGTGCATTTGTTGAACATAATATAAATACAATATTGACACCAACAAATGTAAACATGTATACTAAAATTAGTTTGTACGTAAAATTAACTACTACATATTTCCGCAATCTATGCGGCTATCATCAAGGATATGAAATACAAAGTATGAATACATTAAAAGTATAAAATAAAAATAGAAATATATAAAAATATAAAATATATGAGGACCAGTTACAATGGCTCGTAGGAATGTAATTCTTGTGGCCGTTCGGTCAAACGCGTAGGTCTGCGGCGGTTTGTATTCTGGAATTGTGGGTTCGAATCCTGCTGACGCCATTGATATTTTGTCTCTTGTGAATGTTGTGTGCTGTCAGGTAGAGGTCTCTGCTGTGGGCCGATCCCTCGTCCAGAAGAGTCCTATCGAGTTTTTTGTGTCTAAGAAACCTCAAGGGTGAGGCAGCCTAGGACTAAGCATAGCTATTGAGCCACAAGAAAAATCAGTATTTAATGCTGCTTTGAGTTTATATTTATGTTGTTTCTGTTGTTTATTGCCGTTATTTATGTGCTGGTGCACATTGACAATTGATTCTGTGTTCAGTGTTTAATATATAACATTTTTAAGATACAGGCTGCCCTGTTTCACATTCTTTATGGATTTTCTCAGTACTTACATTACTTAAATTCCAAGATAGTAACCACTGATTTCTTCCAAAATATTCCCAATTCGTTTCCTACTAATCATCCTAAGATTTGACGCAATTTATTTTGAGAAAATGACATAATTTCTAAGTAACACAAAAAACTAGCATCACTCAAGATGCCTCAGTCCTATAAGTATATTTGTATTAGTAATTAGACCAGGTTTCTTCCTTTTACAAACTAACAGGCTTGTCAGTTGAAGTTGAACTTATTTGTCTACTGAGCGCGAATTTTATACCCCTTTTAATTTTTGAATCAATAGTCTAATTTTTTAAATTACATTTTAAAGTTCTGCCTTTAGAGATTACCGCAACCCACGAACTACATAAATCCCTACTGAGAAAATAACAACATGGAGGACGCAAGAGCCTCTGAAATGGAAGAGACTTTATCACCGAAGAGTATTATTAGTCTTTTAACTGTGTGTCCTGAGATCTGAGAAAAAACACAAACATTCTTAAAATTAAATGTATAGACTCCAGAACCTTTGAACGTGTCTAGGATTTTGCAGTGTCTGTCACCTTATGTTTCGTACACTTTGGTTTCCGGACTGTGTGCTATACCCGTCTCCTATGCACCGCCTACGTACCAGCGGGAAGACGAAGCGACTAGAACCGAGGAAAGGCGACTCCTGGTTTTAATATATGACGCATCATGATGTGAAGAGAATAATGGAGAGCTCGGATTTAATTTATGGCATTTTGTGTGGAGAAGGTAAATTTGTGCTTCGCCAGTATGAAAGGCCGCGGTTCATCCCAGTAGCTGCATTAATACTTGTTTAAACATCGACTGAGTCGTTGTAATTTAAAGTTGTATGTGATCTCATCGTGAAAACTGGCAATGGATAAAAAATACAATATGGCAAAATGTGCCAGTGGCGGATGTGAGAGACAAGGATGGCAAACGTGTGATGTTGAGAAGTTTATGTGCTGGAAAATGGTGAACTTAAGTTTAAATAAGAAGTGGGTACCTGTGAAAAGGATGTAGCTTATTAGAAAATATCAGGATGTACTAATAAAGCTCTGGATGTAGATACAAGTAGATATTTGGACAAATTTGAATAAGACTTCTCAAATGAGGTAAAATATTTGTAAATATTATGTATTTATTATTATTATTATTATTATTGGTATCCCAAAGAAAATTCACTTTTAATCAATCTGTGACGTATATATTTCAGTCTCTCAAAGTAAATGAAAGAATTTTACGTATTTAGGTAAATGGTTTGCATTATAGACCTTCCTGGTGCTTAGTAGTCCATATATTGTATCCTTTAAATATCAAACACTAAATGTAATTAGTGTCATGTTTTTTTCACTACGCGTGTCAAGTTTTCTGGTTGCAGGGACGGATTTTGTGAAAAATGAAAAAGAGTTATATGGACTAGATAAAGAAAAATACATCCGACATAAGGTAAAAAATAAAGGCTAACACGATTGGTCACATTTGTACAGAAACTGTCTTTTAAAACATGTTATTAAAGGAAAAATAAAGGACCTAAGGGGTGGAAGAAGACGTAAGCAGCTACTACATGACCTTAAGAGAAAGAAAAGCTACAGTAATTTGTAAGAGGAAGCACTAGATCATATTCTGCGGAGAACTCGCTTTGTAAGAAGCTATGGACCTGTCGCAAGGAAGGACACTTACTGAATGTTTCCAGTTTGCTTAGTGTCAAATGGAGGGAAGTGTTGCTCGCGTCGCCATTGTCTGTGCTCCATTTGGGTCGTTATCAATTGTGTGAAAAATTAGATAGGATACTGTAAGTCAAGGTAAAGACAGAATATCATTGAGGGCAAATATCGACAGATATTCTTGGCACTGCTGGCAGTGCATTGTGGCAGAAGACTGCTGGCACGTACATCAATAAATATTTTTATAATTGTCACACTGAAAGATGCTTAGTCGTGTTTTTGGCACAGTTATTTATTGTGATTAAACACTTGTGCTTTTATTTCATTCACATTGTCTCATAATTAGTTCGTTATTTCACCTTCTCGTTATATATTATCATATCTTTATCGCATCTTTAATATTTTTACATCAAGGAATTTGCTTCAGTTTCAGCGAGAAATTTTCTTTCTCTTGAAATAACTTCTGTTTGCTCTGCTGTCATGCTTTAATTTTAGATTGAAAGCATACTTGTTTCTATACGTAAATACTTGGAGGGCAGAAGGGACACCCAAACAAGTGAAATAAAGTGAATGTCAGTAACAGAAGTGAATGCTTCAGCGAACACTTGCCTGCAGAAGAGATTGATTGACCAAATCAAATCTTCGGACTACAGGAACAGAATGATTGTAACTGAAACAAATCAATCTTAAGGTAAAATTACAGGATTTGAATGACCTTCTGCCAATGACTGATAACCTTACTGCTATTTGTAAATTGAATAAACTTGAACACAACAAAAGCACAGTAATTTCTTCCTTGTGTCTAGCAGAAAACTCATCCCATTTTCATGATCAAATAACGTGGTAAAATTGTGACATAAATTCTTGACAATGATTTCACATGAATTATATCACTAGCATGAACAATAGCTGTTTCTGTCGTCACCAATACTGAAACACAATAACAACATTCGGAAAGGAAATTCTTTTGCCCTCAGGTGGTTTATGACAAGGAGTCTGTTACATTTTGTTCAATTCGTTTCTCAGGATTGGTGGTTGGTCATTCGAGGACGGGAGCAGGCAGATTCCGGAACGTTGTAATTGTGTTGCGGTATTGATGACGGTGCATAATAATAATAATAATAATAAAGTTTTAAATTATTTGGGACATTGATACTCTCTATTCACAATTAGATTCTTGGAGGGTTTTTCGTAAGAATTAATAAAATTGTGTAATAGAACATGAATCGTACTTTCTAACTCATCATTCGTAATCATTGTTGTAATTTTTGCCATACAAATTAATCACCCTCAAAAGCAAAGTCAAATAGTATAACTATCAATACACTACTCGACAAAATGAAGAATTTCTCCCCTCCTCCCTGAAGAAAACCAGTTTTTGCTCAAAGGATGCAGCACATAACAATTGATCGTAATTGGTCTCAGACACAACGGCTCTGTTCCTAACTAACAGTCAAAGACACAAATCTACAACATAAACGTCAATAAGTGAATATTGTTTAATGAGATAATGGCTTTTATCGCAGTATTTAACCAAATTGATGCACAAAATTTGTTTCACAATAAGTTTTATTTCATGCCTCTACATGTTTCGAGCACATGTGCTCATCATCAGGAGGTCAAAATTGCATTACACAGACTCTAGTATCATCACACCTATAGGTGTGATGATGCCATGTGCTCGAAATATGTAGAGGCATGAAATAAAACTTACTTATTGTGAAACAAATTTTGTGCATCAATTTGGTTAAATACTGAAATAAATATACTGAGAAGCACGGTCAACAAAACGTCAAAATTTGAGATAATGGCTGTTTACTGTAACAATTATGCGAAACATTTAAATGTATTATATTTTAAAAGTGCAGAACTTCTTATGGTAAAAGTGCAGAACTTCTTATGGTAAAAGCGTAGGTATGTGCCTTAGACACTAAATTTTAAAGGGTTAACCTTAAACTTTACTGCTTGGTTGTCTCTATGGATGTTTGTTTAGAGCAGTGTATAGTTGTGGGTTTTTTTTTAACGAAGAGAATGGGGGGTGTCATCGAAATGCAGGAAAGTTTGCCACAATATCGGAGTAAATACCCATGATGCTTTTCTTTTGTGTTCTACCGCCGTGTTGGTACTAAATATCCCGAGGTTTCAGAGAAACATTCTGTCTCCATGTACCGAGAGACTGAATCATATTCACGTACATGGTGCAGAAAACCCCCTCATAAGAAGAACAGCAACATATCAACAAACACGGCGTAAACCTGAAAACATTCACAGGAAATATAATTAAATTTAATGTATTATCATTATAAAACATAACGAATGCATTTTAATTGTACCCCATCGGCGGTTTAACTTTTAACACTGTGTGCGTTTCAAAATATGGAGCGTTGCATGATAGTATGAGGTGAGGATTATTCTCATGAAATTTATATGCAGGGACTGAGGGAAACATGAGGAACTGAAGAATCGGTGTCGTTTTGGCTATGAGTTATTAAGAAGTGGACGAAGAGTTCATATATTTTGTACCCAGGTAATTCGGAGTTCGTGCTACAGGGCTGCCAATTGTCTGGCACTATTTAATTAAAACACAAAAAATACTATATTAATAGAAAATTAAATAGCTCGTTTCTCTCTTCATTTAGGTTATAAATTTTCTGTTTTTTTTTATTTTGTGTCTGATTTTCGCGTTTATTATTAATTTTGTAAGTCTTAGCGTGTTTTGGTTATTCACATTGACTTATGGGCCGAGGGAGGTGAAATCACTCAAAAAAAATATATTTACCTTTAGGAGTACTGGCGCGAAGAGGATACGGGTTTCATTGTTGTGTGCTAGAATTATCTTTGATAACATAACATACTGACCACCCATGGCTCTAAAGGGTCCCGTGTTCGACACCGGCTTTATCCTAAGTGTTCCGGCTTAGAGGCTGGACACCTGTATTTGTACAGCAGGACTGGTTAAGGCACTTATTTAGATCCACCTCCTACAAGACGGGAGTGATGCTTAGTAATACAAAAAAGACTTAAGTGACGTGTATTGTTATTCGTATAGGGGTTCTTAAAGTTATTCTTCATTGCCTCTCCAGATTTATTCCCCCGTTTCATATTACCCCTCTGTCTCTGCAATATTCAACATCAAATCAAGTAAAATTAGCGAGTTCTGTTGCGCAAGTACTTAAGTCGGACGTCAATTAATATTGAGATTTAAATTTAAAAAAAAACATAGAATTGTTGACGTTGGTGTGAGGTGTTACTAAGAAGCATATATATATATATATATATTACTTCTGAAGTTATGAAATTATAACCAAAGAATAATTGTTTATGAAAACGCAGTGTTCCGATAACAGCGCAGTGACAGACAGTCTACCTGATTCGCTTCTGAATCTACACAATTCTCTCAGTTTGAGAGATCGAATTTATGTCCCACATACAGAAGAGGGAAAATATTATTTACGTATTCTGTCCCAAAATAAATTCAACGTCCTCTTTTATATACATGTATGATTAAGTTTTTTGTAAAGCGAATTAATCAAGGCTCTGAAAATGCATTCAATACAACAGTTCAATAAGTTCTAACATTATAAACTCAAAATACAAAAATATTGTATTTAAACTGACATTACGGGCGTAATTGCTCCCGGCCACAGACTGGCCCTTCTGCTTTTTAATACCTGCTTTATTGCGTATGCAATCGCCGGTTGCATACACGAGTTGTTCAGAACAAAGGAAGCATAATAAAGCTACTCCTACCATGTTCCCTACATTTAAATTAAACCTTAAGGGAAAAATCGTATTGTTTGTTATATCAGCTTTAAATATCAACCGCGTATAAAAACTTAAAAAAAAAAAGAATTACAATAAATCATAGTTCAGAAAATTAGTGATATCTGCATTCTGAAATATTTACTGTAATAAGGATTAGTAATATTTCTCTGATTCTCTCGGTGGCCGTGCGAATAAGACGTACGTCTGAGGCTGTTTAAGTGCTGGGATCGCTGGTTCGAAATCCTCTGAGGGCACGGATGTTCGTCTCTTGTGTTTTTTGTGTGTTATGTGGGTAGCGGCCTGTGCGACGGGTTGATCATTCGCTCAGAGGATTTTACCGAACGCACGTATGTGTCTAGGTGCGTGTGTGCGCGTGTGTATGTGTGTGTGATTTAGGAACCTTAAAAGAGGCGGTCTAGTCCCGATTTGGACTGTAGCGCCACAGAAAGAGAAAAATATTTTTCTACTGCATGCAATTTTCAGTTTGGTATTGTGTATTGTAACAAGTAGAAGAAAGTAATGTCTAATTCAGAAAATCTGATGTCAGCAGCTACATCCGTGAATGTACGTACAGGAAAATAAACAAAATTAATAATAATGAGTGACATAGTAATCATCAGTCATTTAATTAGAAATTTTTAATAGAATAATGAATGTCAATTGCTAAACTGCTGTAAATTGATAATAATAATACTAATATTAACAACTCAATTCAATTCAATGGATATTTAATAAAGCTCAGGCTTGTCAGTACAAGTATTTGTTATAAAACCAGCACAAAGGCACAAATACAACCCACAAGCAAGAAAAATACACAAAAACAAAACACTAAGAAGGCAAAACAAAATAATTTGACAGAAAAAAGCAATATAAAATAAGCACTAGAGCAATGTATTGACATAAAAGTGTCACAGAATAGCGCAGAATATATTTTTAGAAGTAATGGTTTTCTTGAGCATATCGACGTCAATGCCACATGGTTAGCAGAAGAAACACGTCTAGTGGACGGAGAGCTTTGCAAGTAACAATAAACAGGGAGGAGTTTCTAAAATTACGAGGAGAAACTCGAATACAAATGACATCCGAAGGAGACGGCGGGCAATATTTTCAACCTGTACAAACAGAAATAACAAATGGTGCATCAAGATAAACTCTTCTGTCGTGCAGAGTACAAAGCTTTAGAAATTTAAGGAACTCCACGTAGGTTACATGGTCGTGAGTACAGAAACGATTTTAATATAATAATAATAATAAAAGTAGTATCTAAGGCATTTTAGAAATGCATAAACTCTAATGCAAACATTTCTCGTTTCAGCACACAAAATATGTTTTTCATATGCCAAATTACAGAGTGTGTTACAACTTAAGTAGTTGGTTGCTGGTTCTTATTGCGAAGACGCTGTTTCATTCCAAGAAAATAATAATGGGATTTATGGTGGAAAAGTTGTCCATGAGACCTTTTTCCTTTTCACTGCTTCGGTATTATTTATTAGTTTTTATTCGACGTACGATCTATATTTGTTCACGTCTCTGTTATAGGCCGCTGTCCCTCACAGAAATATTCTTACTCTATGACATGAAAAAAGAGAACGCATTTTTATGCTGACAATATGGCGTCATTAGAGAGTAGCTATATGATCCTCCGTTTTTAAATAACCTGTCTACACCATATGAGCATGAAGGCCAGTAATAATTCCCAAATAGCAAAATGCACGTCTGGAATAATGTACCTACCCCAAGCTGGTATCTCTTGCAATATCCAACATTGCTGACGTGGTGAAGCCACGCCTGCTCCCCTTCTGTATCCCACCGTAACTGTTGTGCTGTAGCGCATAATAACGGCCGTTAACGTGTGAGGACAAGTGTGCCAGGTTAGAGGGTGGGCTGAAGCGGCGATTAGCGCCCGACCAAATGGCAACATGGGACCGCACACACGCGTACTAATCCGAGCCGCCTGTTGTCAGTGACAACTGGAAACTGTCGTTTCATCTGGTACCTGTGCATATCGTAACCACCTTCCACGTATGAGCAGTCCATGATGTTAAATCCGTATCAGACTAATTGTTGCTTCGCACTACGTCACGTGTTACTTACTCCATACTTACTACATGGAGCAGAGTACTTCTTCAGAAGTTAACAGGTTTGCAGCTAGTCAAAAACTTATCCACATTTTATAAAACCCGAAGGCTCATTACCGCATTCACAAGTGCCCGCCACCTGTCTCTATCCCGAGCCAGCTCGATCCAGTCCATACCCCAAATCTCACTTCCTGAAGATCCATCTTACCAAATCTCATGCCCACTTTTCGTTGCTTAGGTTGCACCAAAGTATCGGTCCAGTTCCGAGGCTTTCTCTTTGACTGTTTCGCAACGTGATAGGTTTTTAGGATGAGGAGTTGTTAGAACCTCGCCCAACCCCCAAGCTGGAGGACCACCCATTGTTGGCTGTACGCGACTGAATATTAAATATATTCGCAGCTACCCTCCGTATTGGAGGCCGTTCCTTTATCTACATCCTGAGGACGGACCATGCCGTCGTGACAGGGACCTACTTATCACAGCCATGTCACGTTTCCCTGAAATATATTTATTTGTAATCAAATACGTAAGACTACATGCCTGTCGAAAGCTTCGACAAATTAACTTCGGATCTTCATGGTCGTTCCGTGCATTAATAATATCAAAACCTTTATTTGTCCCAACTAATGCACAAAAATTATTTTAATCATTAAACTTTTAAAACTTTTAAAACTATAATACGTAGGTTATTCGGAAAGTAAGTATCGTCTGCGCATATCGCTCGCGCATCCTCGAGACTGTCACTTTGCGCATGTGCAGTGACTTCCTCTATCAATTGAGATGCCACAGACGCCATTTCGTGAAATTCTTATTATGTTTATGTTTGTTCCTGTGCGTTAAACATGTTTAAGGCAATTGAAGGGACCGCCGACTCTGAAATACGGTCAGTAATTCGTTTTTTGAACGCTAGGAATGTGCAACCAAGTGAGATTTATCACCAGATCTGTCAAGTGTATGGTGACAATGCGATAAGTGGTGGCATGGTTAGGAAATGGGTTCGGATGTTCAATGAAGGACGAGAGAACGTGCACGATGACGCGCAAAGTGGGCGTCCATCTTTGGTGAATGATGATTTGTTGCGTAAGGTCAACGAAAGAGTGCTTGACGACAAACTTTTCAAAATTTCTGATCTGTCCCTGCACTTTACTCAGATTTCAAGGACTCTACCCTCTGACACTGTCAGTAGTGGCTAACATCGCAGGCGGCCGCATTCTATGAGGAGGGTATACACAAACTTGTGCCCCGCTACGATAATTGCCTCAATAATGGCGGCGAATATGTGGAAAAATAGTTTGAAGAATGTAGAATCTGATAACAATAAAATTTTATACGAAACCTTACTCGATTTTTTTTACAG
>Ga0136643_10008554_pt1 | contig 14973 bp, 6 predicted proteins | sample TergutLab28metaG_FD_96883 | JGI IMG/M metagenome (GOLD analysis project Ga0136643, IMG submission 96883) | Labiotermes labralis P1 segment gut microbial communities from Petit-Saut dam, French Guiana - Lab288 P1 (version 3) (version 3) | ecosystem: Host-associated > Arthropoda: Insects >... | reverse complement strand
ATGTGTGTGGAGAGTGTGGTGTGTGTGTGTTATGTGTGTGGTGTGTGTGTGTGATGTGTATGTGTGTGTGTGTGTGGTGTGTGTGTGGAGAGTGTGGTGTGTGTGTGTGGTGTGTCTGGTGTGTGTGGTGTGTGTGTGTGTGATGTGTTTGTGTGTGTGTGTGTGTAAAATTATAAGATTTTGTTCAGTTTATATTTTAGACTTGAAGGGCAAGATATGCTTGTGAGGCCTAGGCATATATTGGGGTGCTGATAAGTCCTTAGCCCGACCAGGAAAGAAAAAAGTTACATTCCCCGCACTTTATGGAATTTGGAGGTTCATTACCACATTCACAAGAGTCCACCACCTGTCCCTACCCTAACCCAATCAATCCATTCTTCTGCCAATCACACTTTTGATAGGCGCAGATTGTTTCCTTCCTGGTCGGGCTAAGAACTTATCAGCACCCCGATATATGATAATAATTAAATAATATTAAAACTATAGCTAAGGAATTGAAATGTGGACTAGATGCGCCTGGCTCAGAGCATTGGCAAACGAAGATCATATGTGATATCTGTCATGAAGTTTCGGGTTTAATAAATGTAGGTGTGTTTCCTAATCAGACGATTTACTACCTCCTTTTCTAAAAGAACTTTGCGGTCCGTTTCTTGGTTCTCGGTAAATACATTCTACCGCCCTTTTATATTATAGCTCTCAAGTGACAAATGATAACATAATTACAACCAGAATCTTGTGAGCTGGAAGAAACGTGTAGAGAATTAAAGTAGCTTGTCTTAAAAAATCTCAGCATCTATTTCACTCTAGTGAGAAAAACAAGGAGAAGAAAGGAAAAGGGCAGATTTTGGCAGACTTTCGACCTGGGTGTTTCGGAATACGAAGCAGAAATATTAATGCTACTTTGCCAAATTGTGAGGAGAGAGATAGGGAATAGCAGATCTCCTTCTACTAGGCACATCCACTTTAGTACACAAAAGAATAAGCAATATTTCCCTCTTGAAATATTGTCAAGCATGCTCAGATTTATAGGCCCCAAGTATGCTTGGTTTATACAGTTTCTACTCCTATACTTCGAATGATTTCCTATTTACATTTTGCGTCCCCAAACAGGACCGCTGTTTCTTTCTTGGAAACTATCCAGATAGGAACAGGAAAAGCTAAATTACAAGAATAATCTTCAAAACTCTGAATCTTGGAAACTGCATTTGTTGAACACGGACTACAACAATCCATGATTCATAACCTACTTCATCCACCACCCTCGATATTTTAATTTGCCTCATTTAAGTGATCTAAGGACGTGTAATAAACTGATAACATTAAACTGCATAATCAGTAACTCTTACGAAACCCTTCTCATTATGTCTTGTATGGTTTATGAGGGCGTTACACTTATAAGTTCAGACATGAATTTGGCAGTTTAAAGACATTTGTTCAGGATCGTAACCTATGTTCTGTATAACGGTTCCGTACTAAAAACTTCTTTGATATAAAAGTTTTCGCTTGACACTGCAGTTTCCAGTAACTGAAATAAGTAATGTAATTGTAAATTAATTTTGTTCCTGAATTGCACAGACGTGGTAAGACGCGAATTATTTTTATATTTTCAGAGAAATGAATGTCATTATTTTCCGTGCCTTTGTAATTAAAATGGGGTGAAGACTAATTAAGGTTTCCCCAAAACTGTACACAGGCATCAAGATGTTCTTCCCTTCAGGCTAACGCACATTTAGCCTTATGTTAATACACGTAGTAAGTCCTCCGGAGTGGAAAGCTGAGGTAGCCCTATGTCGAACAGCTTGGTAGCCAGAAACAAACTTTGCTGTTAGTCTCATAACCAGCGCTGAGGTTGCAAAGATTTATTTCACGGAGATCAGCTCTCTGGTAGTTTTGTGTTTATGGCACAGTTAAGGCGACACTTTTGCTATAGACAGTGCCTGTGCTGCCTTGCCTAACTGTGTTGGGAGTTACACTGCCAGTGGAGAACACTATTGTGTCTATGGGTTCCGACGTCATGACGAAAGTCACGGAATACTCTCATTCACATCACGAAAATATTAACGACTTTTTCAGAAGAACTTTTATAGATATAATTCGCCATTGAATTAAAAATTCTTTAACAGCGTACTGGTAATTAAAAGAGCCATTTTTAAATAAAGAGAAATGTAATTTAGTCTGGTGTCCGAGACGTGTGTCGAACAAAATATCTAGCGCTAAGGAGGAAGTGGGCCTATAGTTTCGAAACATTCGAGAGGCTTGTGCTTGGATTTAAAACAAAATCATAACCCAGAGGCTCAAGAAAATTTCCTAAAATGAGCTTTAACATTTCTGCTCCTCAGCAAGAAAAAAATTTGACAAAATCAACTTGGGTAAAATGGGAGGAACATGTAGCTCGAAAATGAGAGAGCGTGTGAGCATATAAAATTTAGGATAACCTGAAGGAAATAAACAACACGTATGACCTCTTTTCAGATGAGATCTGCGGTCTTCTGCGCTATTATGCAGCGAGTATTGGTAATTTCTTACCGAAGTTTAGCGACTATATATCAGTCAAATCTTCCAACTTCAATATTCTTGACTGATAAAAATAGAAAAGATAGGTTTTTTTCGAAATGTCGGTGAACAAAATTACCAATATTCGCTGCGTAACAGCGCAGAAGAACTCACTTCTCATCTGCAACGCGGCAGAAGATTCAAATCAAGCATAAGTTCAGATGAGATAAAAATATTACAATGGGTCTTGCAAAGAGAATTTAACTGACACGGGATAGGATATGGCAGCAGAGATTTAATTAAAAAGGAACTGAGCCTCAGTCCCATAAATGCGAAGATTTTTAACTGTGCGAAATTTGAGATACTCACAGCCATGTAGCTGAGGAGGCAGCGTTGAGTCGCTGGAAGCGTGGTTAGCGACGTTAGAAAGAATGAAGATGCCTTCGTTTTCAGGTGCCGTAGAGTACAAGAAGTGAAAGATGCAAACAGCACAATCCTCCGTTACATCGAGAGCCAATGACCCAGCGATCTAATGCCACAGCCCATACGACTATACTCTTCGATTTCTAGCTGCTTGTGTAGCACTCAGGATCTCAAATTGAATGTAATAATTAAAAACAATACCTGCAGGTGCCATTCCAATTACTTTTCAGGAATATTGACAGTATTAGTGTTAGTGAATTCATCTGTCACACCTGCAAAACGATAAGAATACATACGCGAATCTACAGCACACATGCACACACACACACACACAAATTGCCTGATGAAAATGACACTCCATACTTTTTACTTTAGCGAACTATTTTATATTGCATTTTATTTATGGTAGCAAGTCAAGAAATATTTTGGTACACGTAGGTTTGAAAAAATGTTCCTCGTGTTAGCAGCTTCAAATCTTCTACAAATCGCATGCCGTTTGTAGTAGTGACCTGGAAGTAAAAGGAAATTTAACCGTCATTTTTGTTACTTGGTTATAATCCGTTATCCTTATTTCAGATTTTCATTTCTTCATCACGATGCCAGTCTCAGGGTCGGTCAGTTATCTAGGGGTTATCTTGGACTCTCGGTTGACCTGGAGAGAGCAAGTGGATGTTAAGATGAGGAAGGCACACAATTGTTGTGTGCCTGTAGGAGGGCGTGCGGGGTGAGGTGGGGCCTAAGGCATAAGGTGGTTTACTGGCTCTATGTAGCCAACGTTCGGCCGTCCATCTCATTTGCATCCTTAGTATGGTGGCCAGGCTGCCAGACGGCTAGTACCAAGAAAAGACAAAGCAGAGTACAAAGACTGGCATGCGTAGGGATAAAACTGTGGGCATCCCGGGGTAAGAGGAAATTAAATCGCCAACAAGCTCGCAGGGGGTGGTTCTGTTCATAATTTCGTTGGACCAGAGACTTTCTTGGGGGTCTCGAGGCAGAACATAAGAAGAAAGATAAAACGCTGGTTAAATAACCAGCATTTGATTGTGATGTGGTCCTTGTAGCACACAGAGACAGGCTCGAGAATTGATTTCCGGACCTAGCCTAGCTACAGGGCCCGATTATTGTCCTTTAATAAGACACAATTCTGGGCTGTTATTGGTCTTCTTACTGGACATATCACCCTGAGAAGACATTTATATGTAATATGGATGAGTAATAACCCCATCTGTAGGAAGTGTGGTACTGAGGAGGAACCTCAGTTCACATCTTGTGTGCGTGTGAGGCCTTGGTTTCACTCAGACACTCATATCTGGGCTCCTTCTGTTTGGACCCTGAGTATATTAGGTCACTAATTATAGCGGCTGTCTCGAACTTTGGTAAAGGAACAGGACTCACAAAGGGCCTGTTGTATGTTCTAGGTGCGTCGGAACCGGAAGGGCTGGAGCTCAAATACCATTCGTTCATTCTTTCATTCAATCATTCATTCATCACGATGTCAGATATCTTGAGCGAAATTTGTTGTTGTACTCTTCGGTTCTACTAGGTAACTGCTATGGAAGAAAGGTCCACAACTTCCTTGAACTTTTTCTTATATTTTATCCTTCATCATTTCATTCGACGTTTTATAAATTATGTAGTTAGAGAAGCATCTCTGAAAGACACTACGAGACAAACTTTACCCTTGTCTTTTAGTCTTTGAAACAGCGTGACGGAAAAGTGAGAACGCTGAAATGACGTGCTTCCACCCAACCCGAAACTTGACATCATTTTCTTATCCTGCGCAAATATATTAGCACACTTCGAAGAAATAAACATGATCTTGTAACTTTCAGTAACAAAAAACAGACTCGTGCTTCTCGTGTGAAACTATGTGGATCTTATATACACACACACACACACACACAAACACACACATGAAAGAAGCCACTGCGTCACTGGCAACGCCGTGATTGTGCGACAACTTCTCCATCTTAACTGTTAAGCGTGTAATCTGACCACACAGCAGCAGGCGTTTGAGTTACTGCTGTTACAGGACAACATGCAAATGTGCTGAGCCCACGTACCTCTATGTCGTGTATGCGGAGAGAGTCAGGCGAGTTTGCTGCCCCGATGGAACCTCTAATGAATGAAGCCGGATGTAGGAATTCCCATGTACAATTTAATGACTATTAATGACTGCACAGATGGGGGGAGGAAGGGTTGCCTCAGTGGATATAGGAAAAAATGTAAAGCGAAAAGAAGACGCTGCACCTGACTTTATGGTTCTCGTTTAAAAGTCCAGTCTGCATTTCAATATAGAAGCTTTCCCTCAATAATCGATTTTTTATCACAAGATTTAGAAACTGGCTACGGTAGGTTAGGGTAAATTGGTCCCAGTCCATCATGAAGGAGACCACAGCACGAAGGTATTTGAGGAGAGTGGAGATAGAGCTCCACAAATGCTTAACCTCGGGAGTTTTCTGAACGGCCAGCTGTCCGAGAACAAAACTGGAGTTGAGGAAGTCGGCTTCCACGTGGGTAACAACTAAATCTTCCACCACAGGACTGCGAACTACGAGCATTTAGTACACCATGGATGGTAGGTGACGTGTGGTTGCAGTCTCCGCTACATACAATATGTATTTGAAACACAAGCGCCACGGAATATTTGTTATGTTGCAGCATATTCCATACCAGATTTCACGTTTATATTCATGTTTGTCGGCATCCGGGAATTTATCAAATAACTGTCAAACGTCACTGCTTCATATGAGCATATGACATAGTCCTTAAATTAATAAAGGAGAAGATTCTGGAGATCACTTTGTTGTCAGTATTTCTGTAAAAACAAATAATCTTTGAACTAGTGCTACAATTCAGAAATACGCAGTCTTCACACGATCGGGCTCTGGTGATCACAGGGTCTCCTTCCTGGTATGGGATCATACTAATACTTTGTACTCTACTGTCACTGCTCTTAGGTGTGAAGGTAGACGAATGTATGTGGAACACTAAAGGAGTAACAACTGGCAGGGGTAAACGGAAGTATATGAAGAAAGAAGCCTGCCCCAGTACCACTTCGTCTTTCACAAATTCCACGCGTAATGCCCAGGAATTGAACCCACACCTACGCTGTATTAATCAGACGAAGAACCGACAGGGATTACGAAGGTTTATTATTCCAGGATCATTGAATAAATTTGAAGAGTTTAATATTTGTAGGTAGATTCATTTAGCTCGTAATGTTTCCATGAGAAGAAAGTTTCTTTCTCCCCAGAAATAATTCCGTTTTTGTGTGTGCAACTTTCTTCTTTGTCTCATTTCTGGCTATAGAAATTTCGTCTTGAAGATAATAGGGGGAATAAAAAGAAGTTAAATCCGTCGGAAATAAACTTTGTGTCTTCCATCCAAATCTTACAAAAATTGTAAGATTTCAGTTCCCCAACATATATTTCCTGTCCATCAACATTTAAAGCCCCGTGTTTAATGTAAGTTAGACTACAACATTTATAAACTCTGCGTTTTTTTGTTTTGTGCTTCTATGCTTTAGTTTCTACTTCTGTAAAAAAGCATAGACGCAGATTCGGAATATTCATCTCTACGTTTTTACGCGATGACACTCTATTTTAATGCATAATTGTTTTCAGAATACATACACAACTGTGTCTCTGAAATTTTCTTTTGCTCCTAAGGGACCGTAACAAGTAGGAGGCAGATTATAGACTGCTAAACGTTTTATCCAATAGAATGTAACTTTTGGCTTAACCCCTAGCCTGCTAACGTGGAAAATATGGTGAGGTCTTAATAATGTCAGCAGAAGGCAAATTGGATTTAACTCGGCGTTTAAAGGGTTATTTACTAAGTTAGCACAAGGAAACACAAGGTGATACGCGACACTATAAGATAACTAGGTATCCAGTCAAAATCAGCACTTCAGAATCTGCATTGATTGCCTTCGAGCAACTGAATTTTAACTGAAATTTATATATATATATATATATATATATATGTATGACAGCCTACAGCTTGTCGAAATAACAAAATGGAAGATATGTGTATTCCAAATTGAACGCTCTGTTAAACTTTCGTTATTTCCTGTGCCAATTCTTTCTTTCAGATGTTCTCTTTAATATGGAAATCGCGACGTACCGCGAACTGTGCTCGACGTTCAGCTGTTACTTCAAGCGATCCTATTGCCTAGAGACACTTGGCTGCAATTTAGGATCTCGAAACATGGCTTTAGGAAAGGATTACCTACCCTGAATAACACTTCCTGCTCCCTCCAACCTGAGGCTCGTCACAGGATTTTGAAGTGCTACTGAAATAAATGAAATTGTTTTTTCTGAAATTGCTGAAATGTTATTTTATCAGACAAAGATCTCTCATCCCCTGAAGTGTTGTCTCATTTCGTTTGTATCGCTAAACATAAAAAGGACGTAAGTCCAATTGAGCAGTGTGGGTATTCTTGGCTCTGCCTCATGGCTTCATCACAGATTTTGAAAATGTTTTAAATTTGACTTAGAGTTCAATGTTAATAAAAATCCAACCAGATGCAACAGTTTGCAGATATTCATTTACTGCAAAGTCACTCTACGTGTTTCGGGTGTCACAGCACCCATCATCAGGAGTACTATAAACTGTAACCGCAGCCTCCGGTACAGGTCATAATATCGGTACAGCTACTTCCCTCAAACGTGGCCTGATCAGACCACGTTTGAGGGAAGTAGCTGTACCGATATTATGACCTGTACCGGAGGCTGCGGTTACAGTTTATAGTACTCCTGATGATGGGTGTTGTGACACCCGAAACAGGTAGAGTGACTTTGCGGTAAATAAATATCTGCACACTGTTGAATCTGGTTGGATTTTTATTAACATTGAATTATGATGCACGGAACCATGAGCTTAAAATTTGACTTAGAATATATTTATAGAAATTTTATTTATGGGTTTACTTTCCTCATTGGACTCGTGTTTGTCACAAAATTTATTTTCATCGAAATTCGACAACAATAATAATTAGCAGTTCTTGCTCATAAAATTATTCAGTAATCAGCAAAACATACTGCGTTTACAGTAATGGGGAAAGTTTATTCGTATATCGTAAATCGTCAATGTTGTGCTAACTTATGTTGTTACATAGTTCGAAGAACAAAGATGATCATAAATTGAAATTTGATAGGTGAAAGTTTTACTTTGATATTCTGTCCCGTTACGGTGACTATTTTCTAAAAATAAAACACCGATTTCATTCTCCACAAAATGGCAACAGAGGTGAGTTGGAATATGTCTAGGTCATGTAACTACAAATTGCAGCAGTTTAGTGTCTAAGGACTCTTATAATTCTATTTGTTTTAAGACAAAGTAAAGGTAAAGTTCACCCTAGTAGATGTATAGCTCTACTCTTTGTTAAAACTCGGCTCTAGATGGGGTGGGTGATTAACGCCACGCCCCGGCTGCTTTACCTCGAGAAACACCCGGTACCTATCGTACAGGAAACTGGTTGGGCCCCAGGGCCTGTCTGAATGGGTACGGAAAAACTCACCCCCACCGGTATTCGATCCTCGGACCGTCCAGCCGTTAGCGAGTCGCTATACCGACTGAGCTATCCTTGCCCAACTTTGTTGTAAGACTCGTGCTAATGGCTGCATTTGTGCAGGTTTCTGACTGTGTGACAAACGGTGAGAAGTTTGAAGAAAATTTTTCAATAAAACTCTTGAGATAATTATGCTTTTTAAAGAAAAGCTACTGGGTTGTTGTGAGACATACAAATAACAATAGCAATACCAGGTTCTTCAGAATATATTGATACACAATTGGTGGTGGTTGTGATGGTGGCGATGATGTTGATGTTGGCAGTGAACTTTGTGTGTCATTATAAGGCCTGTAAGTTTCAAGTCACCAGTCTTCTGGGATTTGACGCCATATATGTACGTATATTCGCATATAAAATAAATCAGTCCCATTACAGGCCTGGAGTGGCCCAGAGGGTTCCAGGAAGTTAAGGTTCCCAGATTTCGTGACAACGGCACAGGATGGTGGTAAGGTTGTCACCTTTACGCACCGGCCACCTTTACCCCCAGGAAATGCTCCTGGTACTCATTTCTATTATAGGCTGAGTCGACCCCAGGGCCATAGTGCGATCGGAAGGATTTTATGTCAATGAAAAATTCATTGACACCAGCTGGGATCGAACCAGTGACCTTCTGATTTGTAGCACAGCACCTTAACCACTGTGCCACCGCGGTCCCCATATTCGCATATAGGTATCAAATTTTCGGAGTAAATTTGTGCCCCTATCTTCAGGATGGCTTACAACGAGTTGAAGAAGAAACCTGTATTACCCTAAAAAAATCTATATTACGTCATACAGTAGAAACCTGGAATCTTCACCAAAACGTCTGTGAGCAAAGTAAATCTCATGCATTAACTTTCAGGTTATGAAGTGACAAACAAGTATGAGTTGACTGTGCACAATATATTCTTGTTTTTAGGCCAATGCCCAAGTCATTTGGAAGGTTATAGTACTATGCTAAATAGATCCTGCGTCTGGCATAGCATCTTGTTAACCTTTTAAAGCCTACTGATTGCATGAAGCACCAACAAGTTTAACATTCAACAACTGTACGCTCTGCCCACACTGCATAGATGTGTGTTTGTGTTTATCTGAGAGCAAACAGCGACTTGTGCAACTTACAGCACAAACTGATTGGTTTTTATAACCGCGATGAAAAGTGTTTACAGCGCGGTACGGACTGGATCTTTAAATAAAGCTCTATGCGCTTCGTCTTTCAAAGGGTTAACTCCAGTTTCCTTGTGTATTTGTCAATTGTAGTAGGATTATTAACGTTTTACTGTCTTACACATTTTTTCTAAATATTATAATTATTATTTCATAGTGTAAAACTTCTTGAAAGTCTAGCATATCCTCACCTATTTATAAAATTCCCTGCCTTTTTAGTGCCCGAAAATCCATTCCAGTGTTTACCAGAATCTATTTTTGGCACAGAACTAAGCTAGCTCAGACTAGTCCAAAACTTCGCACAATATTCCTTTCATATCTCCTTTCATATTATTCTTCCACCAAATCCTGTATCTATCATGTCGTCTTCTCACTTTAGGTTTTGAGACTAAATTTCTTACATGCATTTCGCATCTCCAATGTATGATTCATATCTCACTCTCTTTCAGTTCAATATCCTAATAATATCTTATGGAAAGTAAAATTACTAGGCCTGAAATTACGCAGCCTTTTCCAGGTTTATGCTACTTACTCGCTGATAACTCTGATAGAAATTTACCACCTTGCAGTGGAACGCGTTACTTCCATCTTCAGGGTAGACGAAGCCGTCAACTCAGAGGGAAATTTTCTCTTGGTTGGTAAATTAATGCCAGACTACGTGGTGTCACATACCAGAAGAAGGTATTCTTAATAATTTTGAATTCAAGAAGAGCATGAGCAGAAAGGCGAAAATTCGTAATAAGAGAGTTATTTATAAATGAAGTTATATAATGGTAAATGCATTTATAAATAGTTAATTTATTGTAGGTTGTCTGATAGCTGATAGTCTACAATATCTCTCAACAGAATCAAAACTGAAGCAGATTTTTTCAACAAAGATAAATAATTTTATGGATTCGTTGACAAAAGATTTACACAGTCCAAATTATTTCAAAATCTGTGTGCCGCTTAAGACCTTTCTTGTATATTATCACCTTGCGGTCGTTCAGTAACGTTCATTGAGCCATTCAGGTCACCATTTTTGCAAACATCTCCCCTTCATCGCGTCTGTCCCACAATTCTCCATAGACAAAGTGCAAATCCGTTATTCTCTCCCATCTTCGACAGACTTTCATTTATCAGGTGAAAATATTCAGCATCAAAATTACGTCGCATTCTTTAATTACTCTATTAATTTTTATATTCGACGAGTCTTCATCAAGTGCATGAAATACGTGTCGTCGAAAGACGGGGTATATGGAATTGAAGTCTACTTTAAACTATTATATCTACTTTTTTAAATCAGTAATTAACCAACTTGATGCACAAAATTTTTGTTTTACAATAAGTTTATTTCATGCCTCTACATGTTTGGAGCACATGTACTCATCATCAGGAGGTCAACATTGCGTTATATAGCCTCTGGTATCATCACACTTTTGGGTGTGATGATACCAGAGGCTATGTAATGCAATTTTGACCTCCTGATGATGAGCACAAATGCTCGAAACATGTAGAGGCATGAAATAAACTTATTGTAAAACAAAATTTTGTGCATCAAGTTGGTTAATTACTGAGATAAATATACTGAGATGCACGGTCATCAAAACGTCAAAATACTATATCTGCATTATCTTATTCTCTCAGTATAATCGTTTGCTCGGATAGAGCTTCACCGTCAAATCCTGTCGGTCAGAAGTAGCTGTGCTCCAATATACACGCCAAGAGTATGCGCGAATTTTATGCAAACAAGACGTGAGGGTGAAGATGCGCATGCGCATTTCATTGTTTGCCGAAATCAATCCTGTATCGCGGAAGGTTTCTCCTGATTTCTGTCCCCTAAAGTGCAGGCAACTGGGCTGATATTTTCTTGATACGACCCGGTTTGTATTCTTCCAACCCGTCCTATCGAAATTCGACACCTCCTGACGTGTCTGTAATAACAATATGGAAGCAACTGTATACTGATGCGACTACGTATGAAAGTGAAATTACTGTCTATTGTAACACTAAAGTACGTATTACTTTCGTTAAATTTTACTTTTTGTAGCTGTAATATTGTACGGTCTATGACCGGAAAAGTACCTGAATCTAATCGTCCTGATTAATGTAAAGCAGTTGTTTACGCCATCTTTATTTCGAAGGCACTATATACCATACGTGTGGGCCGGGTAGCTCAGTCAGTATAGCTACTGAATACAGGCTGGACGGTCTGGTATCGAATCCCGGTGGGGACGAAACTTTCCGCCCGTCCAGACCGGCCCTGGGACCCACCCAGCCTCCTGTAAAGTGGCTACCGGGTCTTTCTTGGGGGTAAAGTGCAGCCGGGGCGTGCTGCTGACCACTCACCTCCTTCTAGTGTAGCGGTCATGGAAGAGTACAGCTATACCTCTACCCATCCTCTGGGCCACACCGGGCCTGTAACGGGATCACTTTACCTTTTCTTATATGCTATACGTATAAAGGAACTGTTAAATAGGCATCCAAATGATAGCACAATCAGGGCCACGAAAAAGAGTACGTTCATTTTACAAAACGGACAGTCAATTGCAGAAACTTCTACGCATAAGAAAATAAAAAATAGCGAAGCTTTTGTAATTATAAAGAAACTGAGATTTTACGATCAACGCGACTAAAACATCATTTCGAAGACCTCATCATGAGTAGGTGGGTAATAATAGAAGTGATCTTACAGAAACATAGTGTGAAGAACTGCAATGGAATCGACTGGCTCAGGTTATGTTTCAGAAAAACGGTTATGAAATTAGGTGTTCATGTAAGAATTAATAATTAGCTTCAAATTTAGCAGAGTTATTAGTAATTAATTCATCTTGACGCTGAGTTTACATTGTGTTTTGGTTATTAATAAGCTCGAGAGTCTCGTCAATGAAAATAGGATTAACTTGAGGTAAGACGAGCAACATTTAATTAATCTGAAAGGTGAAATTCTTGAACTCCTGAAACTATCGACGTTTTCAAATAGACGATTTATATTGCCAGAACAAGCTCTGAGAGCCTCTGACCAGAACGTATGAATTTAAACCCCTGAAGATGAATTAATTCCTCTGAAATATATCTTAAATTGTTGGATGATAATGAACATAACTACTGTAACCGTTTCAACAAAACAGAATGTGTAGCAAAGCGATGCGGTTACAATAACATTTGTACTTATAAACCGCACTACAAATTGTTTCCCATCCCCCATTTTTTATAAAACGGAATTAAGTTAAATATTTCCCCCGGCAGAAATCAAGCATCTTGACGCACCGAATAACATCCCCAGATAATTTCAATTCAGCTCCCTTGTCACATTCAACAGGTACTCTATCTGCTTCAGTTTGCTCTTGCATTTCTCCTTCGCACATCACAACTACAGAACACCCTCATTCACGACTAGGGTTGGTCCCCTATGCTCGTCATCAACAGTTCATCTGTAAATAACCCTCCAAGGCTTACTCTTTGTATAGCGTAAACATGGTATGAAATGTATTTGAACGTAAACTAAAACCCTCTACAGCACTCCTCTCTGTTCTGTTCTCTTCTCGCTGTTTGTTGGTCCACACGAGAGAATTTCAACAGCTTCCCCTAACGTATACTGTATGCGTTGAATGTAACCCAACTTGTGTTGATAATTTTCAACAGATAATTTCCATCTTAAGGGATTTTAACTGAAGGACGATCTCTCTAATACCAGTTGAAACGAATTCCTTCCTGTGACTGCTGATGAAAGCCGTAGTGAAGATATATTAAATTCTACCCACAGTTAGTTCATTGTAATGATGAAAGTGGAATATTTAATAGAAGTCTTAAGTGTGCCGCACGGCTGAATTAAAGTGCTACCATCTACTAAGTTTTAACCCAAACTGCGATCATTCATTTTTTTTATCTGGTGGAAAACTTGGTCTTGAATCGCAAAGGAAGTGCTTGTATATTGCGTGTATCAGAAGGCAGTGCTCGGGAGAGGATTTGTATATGGTTAAGGTAGTATGAACAGGAATCACGTAAAAATGGAAAATTGACTGTCTTAGAAGCAAATATTTCTATAACTATCAGATCAACCAGAACGTATGTCGCGCATGTGGAAGGTAAGGAATACACCTAAAATTGCAGTCGGAAAGCCTAGGGTGAGAAGGACATAGTAAAGAAATATTTTCTAAAAAGGATCATCATCATCACATATCTTTCATGGAGTTGGTCACTTGTTGACCCGTTCCGGTCTCACGTACCCAGAAGTCTCTTCAAAGGTCTACCATGATTCGTTGTGCTAGTTGGGGAGTGGTATTTCATTACCCTGGGTAATATATTTCGAGGCATTCTATTTACAAGTTGTATCCAGCTTCTCTTGTATTCCAGTAATTTGTCCAAAATTGGTGTTATTTTTTAACTCCTTTGCAATTTGTTCATTCGTTTTGTAATCTGTCCAAGTCTATCCTGCTGTTCTTCTCATGCACTTCATCTCTGCTACTGTTATTCAGGAACATATTCTGAGGTACTCTTTCAAGCCCACAAATACAAATTTAATCTTTTTTAGAAGAATCTAAAAAAGATTAAATTTTTATTTTGGGGCTGGAAAGAGGTACCTCAGAATATGTTCCTGTGGCAGGTTCGTGGAAAAATGGTACTGAACTGAACCTTAGTGACCTAAAAATAATGCCTTGAATAGAGGATAATATGGTCAGTTTTGTTGAGCGTAATTACTCCATGGAATTTTTCAATTTTCTCGCTTAATTTTTCACAACTCATTTACCGGCAAGTTTTATAAGAAGTGTAATTGGAGACTAACTAATGTCAACATATAGTTACAGTGCTATTTGCCTATGATATTTTGTAGGGTGTATTGTAAAACAGTTTAATCAGGACTGTAATTTAAAAAAACTAATATACATGGGAATTCGTAAAATATCGTTTTGCTGCTCGTATCTACGAAACTCTGAAGGGCATGGCGTGCAGTCTGTATTAAATGATCAGACAGAAACATGAAATGAGTACCGTTCTATACTATGGGCTGGAAGTACAGGTTTCTTTCCCAGTTCCTGCAGTGCATTAATGTCTTTTCTCAGCCACAGCTTGCATGCGGGCAACGAACATGGCCAAAGAAGTACTGTTGGTTCTTAAGTCAGTATGCAAGCGGGCAGATGCGAAGCTAAGCATTTGCTTCTACTCAAAGGCAAGTTAAGTTTATGTGTGTGTGTGTGTATGTGTGTGCGTGTGTGTGTTTGTGTGTGTGTGTGTGTACATGTGTGTGTGTATGTGTGTGTGTATGTGTGTGTGTGTGCGTGTGTGTATGTGTGTGCGTGTGCGTGTGTGTGTATGTGTGTGTATGTGTGTGTATGTGTGTGCGTGTGTGTGTGGGT
>Ga0136643_10008550_pt1 | contig 14978 bp, 8 predicted proteins | sample TergutLab28metaG_FD_96883 | JGI IMG/M metagenome (GOLD analysis project Ga0136643, IMG submission 96883) | Labiotermes labralis P1 segment gut microbial communities from Petit-Saut dam, French Guiana - Lab288 P1 (version 3) (version 3) | ecosystem: Host-associated > Arthropoda: Insects >... | reverse complement strand
ATACCCACATCCCACCTCCTGGAGATCCATCCTAATATTATCCACCCATCTACGCCTAGGCCTCCCCAGTGGTCTCTTTCCCTCCGGTTTCCCCACCAAGACCCTATACACCCCCCTCTCCTCGCCCATAGTACCACATGCCCGGCCCATCTCATTCTTCTAGATTTTATCACCCGCACAATATTGGGTGAGGAGTACAGATAATCAGTCTGTATTTAGCGGAACGAAATAAGTTTGCAACGTCAGTGTAGTCGTCGAAGTGGTTAAGGAGTTCATCATGCGCTGTCCTTTTCAGTTCGTGCTGATTTTGTAATGTTCTGCTTAATTTAGCTTAATAATAAAAGTTTAAAACTCAAAAACTTCGAAGTGTACTGCTGCTATTAGAAGACAATAACAAGGCAGAATAAAACTAACTACAGTGTCTGACGATTTATCATTAAGTCAGTTTTATATGATCTACATTACAGTCACATCTCATTAAGAAAATGTATAAAAGAAACTTCAGAGTGAGCCTGGTGAGCGTCTTTTGAATTATGTATGGCAGTCCTACAAGATATGTTGTAGGTAGCAAATACAAGTCTAGATATTTTCCGACATTTTTTGAGCGTCTAAGTACAGTATTTTCTTCTGTCGTTTCACTTGTTTTCGAAGCTGCTATGGACGTTTATTCTTGTTCCCGCGGACTTCTACTTCAGACAATGCAAAGAAGAGAATATGCTGCTGGGGCAATGAGACTTTCAGAGGCAAAGACTTCTAATCTCTCCGTCTGAGTGACAGAGAGTGACAGTATGTGTTACGTATACGGTGGCAGTAATACCAATGGGAATGGATCCTGTCTCTTACAGAATACCTGACTTTCAAGTTGCATAAGTAAAAATATTCTATATATAAATAAACACACACACACATATTATTTGGGGGGGGGGGGTTGTAAAATAAAAATATACACAACCCGTTTATATATTCCTAGTATGTACTAGTTACAGGCCTCTAGAAACTCTCAGATAAACGGGACTCGTAAAAGTCACTTTGTAGGGACAATGAAGTTTACGAAAGATAAGTGGCAGAATAAAACACCCAAATATCGTGAAATTCTGTAGGTTACACAAAGCATTCTCTCTCTCTCTCTCTACCGTTTCTTTTGTCCAAAATGCGCTTAACTTTGCAGTCTTGACAGCATAAATGTTATTGCATCGTGTGGCTGTACATGCGTTAACTAGAGATAAATTCTTACTGACTTGTAGATGAATAGCGTAATAATAATAAGTGGATGAAATTATTTAAATATTCGATTTCAAAATTATGAAGCTAAAAAATGAGATTATAAATGATTCCTGTCGGTTGAAATTTGGACGCCTTGTAACGTGTCTTTATTAAACGCAAATGGAGAGTTTGAAGTGAAGAAATATCGTATTTAGAGCCGGATCAAAACATAATAAGTGGAAATCATTTCCAGAAATACGAATTATGCGATACTGAAAATGACAAAGGATATGAGCCGAAGAAGTTATTTGGTTATAAATGGGAGGCGCTAATAAGGGAATGGAGAAAACTGCTCGATGGGGAGCTTCAGAACTTACACTCCTCACCAAGTATCGGCCGAGTGACGAACTGAAACAGAATAAGATGGGTGGAGCATGAAGCACGTACGCCAAAGAGGAAAACTGCATGCAGGGATTTGGTAGAGAAGCCGGAAGAAAAGAGACGACTTGGAAGACCTGTGTTTAAATCGGGTAACATTAAAATGGATGTTTTTTAAATGGGTTGGGAGGGCTTGGACTGGATTGATATCGCTCAGGTTAGCGGCAAGTGGCGGGCTCGGGTGAACACGGTAATAAAACTTCTGGGTTCCATAAAATGCGGGAAAGTGCCTAACAACGTAAATGGGGAACTCATAGTTTTTCAAGCAGGACTCGGCTCCATATAGTCAATTACAATTTGGTCGCGTAATTTCAAGTTACGCAATTTCCGATTGATGCAATTTGAACGAAAACTATCCTGTTGGAACGAGCACTGAATTCTTTCTTGTGGGAATGAGAGCGCAGTGAGAGGAGCGTAAAGGAAGAATACTGTTTGGTGATAACACGTGAGGCGGGTGATCATGCTGGGATAGACCGAGTTTCAATGTGTATGATTTTGGATTTTAACTTGATTGCTTTGAACATACGAATTTAGTGGACCGAATGTATACTAAATTCATACTGGCCCAAAATTCGAATAAGGCCGAAAATTCCAGAACGTAATTACTGTCGGCGATAGTCTGTATTTAGTTATTTGCTTGTTCGAAATACGAACTAATAATTGATGGTACCGGTAGCAACAGAAAAACAAGTCTTTGCTTAAATGACAAGGCTTACTGAAATTGTAACGAGCGTGTAGGAAACACAATATATATCAACATACCGAACAACAAAACCGAAAATAGTGTTCGGTGGACGGACAAATTGCTTTCTAAGTTATGACATCGAGAGGCCTGATAGCGTTGTGCCGATATTTTTTAAGTAAGTGCTGCCTGCATCATTACTGAGCCCTCGATCATCCCTTCTGAATCGTCAGTACGCATCTACCAGCATACGAATACATGGCTTCGCATGTGTGCCAGAAGACAGTGACCCATGCGGAAACTTCAGACCTGATGCATCGCATTAACTTATATAATGATAAAGATAACAATCATACCTCATTTTAGGTAGTGCCAGAACCTTGGTCATGTTGCCCAGAAATTATTTCGACACGCAGCGAAGCACAGAATTCACATCCGTAGCAGGGCACTCTTCGCAAAATAACATTACACAACACGGCATGCTGCCACAACACCCAACTTGTACAACGAAGTTAATATGTGACAATTTTAGTGACTTTAGCAAGGAATATACAGCTCCCTGATGATGGTCTTAGGACCGAAACATGTCGGAGCGGTTTTAATGTTTTAATGTGTAAATTTTATAAATTTTATATGAGTCCATTAGTTGGTATAATAATTGGAAGAAAAATACTAGTTAGAGTTAACTGTATTTAGGCTAATAGAATAAAAATTAGTGCTCCTATTTATGAAATAATTGCTGTATTTGCATACAATGAAATTGTATATCCTCCCAGAAGCTTCGACTTTCATACGTGTGATTGATTTTAATTTACAGTAGGTGAAAAACAGTAAAAAGAAAGTAATTTATACAACTACTAGTTTAACTCTAGATTCAACAGCTGGGAAAAGTCTTTTTGATTTATTTGTAACTGCACATGTTTTAACGCATACAAATCTATACAATAGGACGTGTGAATAAACAAGTTGACCACCACTACGAAGCCAAGGATTCTTCTTTGTAGGTGTAACCAATCCAGAGATTGGAATACTTTTTGTACTGATATAAATCTTTGAAGCATAAAGCCAACGTATCACCTGCTGAGGTGCAGTTCACAATAAGACACAGACCTTCAGTATTTTATGTTACACAAGCCCCTGAGTATGTTTTACGATCGGTGGCTATTCTTTACATGATCCTATGTATAAGTTTCTTAAGTAATAAGTACTCTTATTTACTTCCATGTGCTGGAGTAAGCACGTTTTTCTTCTTTTTAATATATGGCCACACCACAACAAGACGGGCTCTGGGGCCCAGCTAGCCTCTTGTGAGAAATTTGTTCGAAGGCTCCTTTCAGGAGGTAAAGTCGCCGGATCATGAACCTGACCACTCACCACCATTTATTGCAGACTTAAAAAAAAATAATTGAGCTGCGCATCCACTCACCCACGTGCCTTCATGGAGTGCAGTGCAAAAACTTTGGCTTTACTTTTTCCCTCCTAGTAACAGTAATTCTTAAAAGATACGGCTACCAAGGCTTACGAAACCTTAATTCAGATCTACTTTATTTTTTGCCAAGGAAAGCAAATGTATGGGTGTGAAACTTGGTCGCTGATATTGTGGGAGGTGTTTGAGAACATGGTGTTGAGGAGAATATTTGGACCTAGGAGGGACGAGGTAAGGGGAGAATGGAGGAGATTCCATAACGAGAAGCTAAATGATTTGTACTCCTCACCCAATATTGTGCGGGTGATAAAATCGAGAAGAATGAAATGGGCTGGGCATGTGGCGCATATGGGTTGAGGAGAAGGGGGTGTAAAGGGTGTTGGTGGGGAAACCGGAGGGAAAGAGGCCACTGGGGAGACCTAGGTGTAGATGGGTGGATAATATTAGGATGGATCTCCAGCAAGTGGGATGTGGGTATATGGACTGGATTGGGCTGGGCCAGGATAGAGACAAGTGGCGGACGTTTGTGAGTGCGGTAATGAACCTTCGGGTTCCGTGAAATGTGGGGAATTTCTTGACTAGCTGCAAACCAGTTAGCTGCTCAAGAAGGACTCTGCACCATGGAGTAAGTAAGTAAGTAAAGCAAATGTTACACGATTAAATAATTTACCTCATACTTGATCGAAAATACTCAGTTCTTGTTCCAGTATGTTTGTACTGGGCTAAGTGTTTCGTTTTTGTCATTTCTTCCAGGGCAATTGCGCGTAATGAACGAGCGGAAGGAGACGGCCTAAAGAAACAACTTTTCTTAGCGACAAAATAATCAGGTACGTAATATTAAGTTATATAAAGAGGCAGACTATGTTCTCAAATGTCATTAAAATATGTTAACGTTTCTTACTTTTTCAACAGTATTGAAGGGAAGGACGTTTGAAAAATTCCGAATATTTTCAAGACTAATTATCAATAGATAAGTTTCGTTACGGGTGTCAGCCTTAGTTTTGACATGAAGCTGTACCGTGCCTGTTCAATTAATCGCTTAAACATAATTTATTTCAAAACTGGGGACTACAGCCGGTTTAACAACCATTGTCTTTTACACGGTATATTTGCCAATGTAGCACATGTAAGGTCAAAATTCTCACTTCGCCAGGAATATTTAGATGTCATTGCAACTGGCAATCTGAATAACATCGAGGTTCACATACTCTGTTGGACACTGGATCTTCTATTGTAGATCTGAAGACCTCACAGAGATGCTGGTGGACTTTCAAGTCTTCCGGAATCCTAGGCCGTTACATCGGTAACTGCCAAATGACACTGTGTAACATCCCAGAAGACTTGAATCCTTGGTGGCGGTTTTAATTTGCAAAACCGATCAAAATGACCCAATCTGTTGCGTTTCTGGCTTGCGTTCAGAATGTGCCTGGTCGAATTTTGGTCGAGACCAGAGAAATACTGGCTGAGATGTAACGCGCTTTTCCTCCGACATCAAAGTAAGTGCCACGACAGTGCCTCAAATTGAACCACGATTGCTTCCTTTCACCTTTGTTTCAGTTTATTTTACTCATCGCACTATTCAAAGTTACGTAGGCTAATACACTGGCGTCGTCGTTAAACCATACGTAAATAAATACCAGAAACGTATCAATTGAGCACAACTCTCATAAATTTTAGAACAACCAACTTTTAAATAGAAGCAGCATAGTGCAAAATAAGAGTTCTTTTGTTTGATGTTTAACCTTTAGGCACCATGAATCCTATATATAGGACAGGCGTACTGCTACTTCCCAGAGTGCGCTTTTTATATATTTAGTCAACAAATATATTATTTAATTATTTTTTTTAGACTTTCACCATCTTCGTTTATTCCTCCACAAAATGTCGTGTATTTCCTGTTGTTACCCTTCTTAGTTCATAAAATATTCACAGTGTACGTAAATGGTGTGCTCAACTGTAAATGTCCAGCTCCAGGGCCAAAGGGTTAAGCCTATGTTCAGACTATCTACAACACCAGCACCACTGTTTTTGTTTATAGCTCGATAACCCTCACGGGCCTCCTCACTGTTAAGGTTTCGAGGTCACTCTCACACACCACACAGGATTCTTCCGAAAGAGGTATTGGGCCATCGCAGATTCCTGTACATAACAACACACAACACTCACACGAGACACACATCCCTGCCCACGGAGGAATTCGAACCCGCAAATACCAGCAAGCGAGCGGCCGCAGACCCACGGTCACGGGGAGCGGTCTAGTACGACTAATTACTATACCAATGAAGGCGTCGCCGTCGAACAGTTACAACTCGTGTTTCGTATTCAGGACGACGCTGGTTCGAATGTCAGCCTGAAGACAAACTCTTGTGTGGTATTCGTAGCTTTCCTAAAGGCTCGCACTACAAACCCTAGAACGACAGCTTAGAATTGGTCACGGAAGATCCTTTCCTTTTCGCGTTATCTCTATTTCATCGTTCCCAGTCATCATAACATTTCACGCTATACAAACTCTGCATAAATAACAACGTTGTTAAATAAATTAATGAAATTCATAAGACATTCTAGTGCATTATTTCAAACGTGGAATGCAAGAGTTCCGATATATTCGGTGTAGAGCGAAAATTAATACATATGTATTGCCACAGAACTATGGGTGCAAGTATACAGTCCGTTACAGAACAATGGGTGCAACTGTACAGTCTGTTACAGAAATATGGGTACAATCCTACAGTCTGTTACAGAACTATGTGTGCAATTATACAGTCTGTTATAGAACTATGGGTCGAAATATACCGTCTGTTACAGAACTAGGGGTACAAGAATACAGTATGTTATGGAATTATGGGTGCAAGTCTAAGAAGGTGTTAAAGAATTACTGTTGTATCTTTAAAAATGTTACAGAAGTACGGGTGCGTGTTTAAAATTTTTTTTTTATGATTATGGTTGAAAGCACGAGGTGTGCCAGACTTACTGGTTTAAGTACATAAAGGTGTCACAAATTCGTAAGTGCGTGGACAGAATTGTAATGTAGAGTTATTGAGGCAAGTTCAGTCCTTAAAAAATATTACTGAAGCCAGCTAATGAAGGCCTTTGCCTTGGAGCCCACTGCATCTCCCCCTAACTGTTACACCTCCCCCTCGTGCATACTTCTCTCTAGCCCCCTCAAATCGTTTAACCAATCTGTTCAAACTGTTTTTGATAGAGTTAACCTTCCATAGAGATTATTGCCTTTGGCTGATCGGCATAAGCCAAATGGAGCTGCGAGGGATTTCTTTTCGTGGCCGTATTACAACAACGGAAATCAATGCACGACGCCATTCCTGTTAACTGACGCCACGTGTACGACAAACACAGCAGGAACACGATTGTGACAACAAAAGATATTGTTACACGTGTCGTGAAGGAAAGGCAGGCCTACATGTTGGAATGCTGACAGAAGGAATTTGTCTTTCAAATTTAATAAAATACAGTGGAAATGTGAGACTTGGAAACGATAAAACAGAAATAAAGGCTGCATGTACAGCAGAACAGAATGAAGAACTGTAGACGACATGGAGCTGTTTGGTTGTGATGGAAAGATAAACCTGAAGAACAAACTAGACTTACAAAACATTTTACAGAGATTATTGCTGCGAGGTTATGCAGATGGTTGTCGTGAATACACTGGGTAAAGAAGAGACAACTTGCTCTAGTTTTTAACAAATAATACTGAGGATAAGATAATATTAAAACACATTCCCAACGTCATATGACATAGACACTGTTTTTCTCCTCTGCTTCTCTTTGACTGGTATTATCTACATTTTTTTGTGATTCTACCCCCAACGAATCATAATATATTTGTGTACATGTATCACACTTAACATTTAATCCAATTTATGAACTACTGTTGTACTTATATTTCTTTCCTTAATTCCAGTTCAGAGTGCTAAAAGGATATTAGGGGTTATGATGTAGTCGATTTTGTCATATTTAATTCCGTCTTTGTAAATGAAAGTTGCCCTTCGTTACCTATATAAAACTCGTTGTAGAAATCTCGGTCAAAATAAGCAGCATACAATATGCCAATCAAAGGATATTAGAAGCATTCCCGGCTCTTCTTAAAACCCCATCTCGAGAATCACAGCCATGTTGCTACAGCTCTCCACGCCTCAGAGAAGTTACCTTCCTCCCGTACCTCAGGCTTCGTCTGGAACACTGTAAGACCCAAGTCAAATATTTTCCGAAAATGCAGCACTGTCAGTAGTCACGATTCTGTCAGCCTAGCTCCCGGCCACATTAGTGCAAGCAGTCTCCTCCACAGCGAATGACAATTTCTCACAGTGGAGCTTTTAGTACATAAATAATACTTAGTTTCACTACTTCAAATTTCAGCCTTTCTCCCCATAATCTAGAAGCAAAATTTTGTGCTCTGAATTTCGCAAAATGTAGTATAAGACTTTGTTACTAGATTTTAGGTCCTAGAGACTTTCAAAGGCTCGCCGCTATCCTCTTTTCTATGAAATATTTTTTCTTTAAACTTCGATGCGCTTAGTATACTTACGAAGCATAAAATTGTACCTTAATATATTGCGGTACAATTCAAGATTTTATCTATATAAGTGTCTCTACTCTAAAGAATCCATTACTTTATCTAGAATGAAAATAATATAAAATAATATCAAAACACAACACCATCTTTCCTTCATCTTGCTGTTGCAAGTCCCCTATAGGTAGAGAGTTTCTTTGCGTTTCTGAGCTCTAGCCTATGAAATATCAGACATTCCCGAACACTAAATCTCCCCTCACGCGCGTCATCTCCAGAATACTAATCATGAAGCCCAGCCAGACTCCTGCATTTATACTCTCACCTTACCAGACTCCCAGAAGTAGCTACCTTGCGTTTAGAAATATCGCATCCAAATACCACGTAGATAGAACGTTATTTTGTATACTCGAGTAAAATGGGACAGGAAAGCATTAAACAACATTGCAGACGGTGTATTCCTTGGCGTAACACACAGGCGTTCTTTACTTTCTAAATATACGGCCTCACAACACACGCAAACACGTAATGCCTTTGACAGACTTAAGTAAAGTATGGCCTTGTCTTTACCGATATTGGCAAAGCTCACATGTAGTCAGCCGCATTTTTATCAGCTCTCAACCCCCGAAATACACTCAAATCGAAAAATTAATGTGGAATGTACAAGGAGAAATTCATTTGGGCCGATAAGGAAAGTGTCGCTTGCATTGCCCAGACATCAACGGTGCTCACGCTCACCAGTTTTTATGAAAGTCATTCGCACTGTGTGTTATTCACAACGGACAATAATGTAGAAAACGCAATCAGGACTTACAATCACGCTTCTAAAAATAATGTAAAAGTAGCTGTACCAATTTTCACGAAACTTGTGATGGGTAAACTTTATCATGTGACGTTCTACGCCGCATTTCAATCACATCGCTGTAAAATTGTGAAAACGAAGGTTCTGAAACTCGTTTTCGTCCTTGAGTGCAATATGACAGTTCCTGTGCACACTTTTGTGACTCTTGTCTTTGCTTGTGTAATAAATTTCATGAATTTCCGACATATTATTTAGAACGATGATTCTAGGTGAGAAACGGACAAGTGGACAGGCAGACAGGCACACTGACCGACTGACTGACTGAATGACTGATAGGCGGACCGACATGATCTTGTAATGAATAATCCTCCCCCCCCTTCTAAAGAGCCCTTAAAAATGTGTTATTACTAACATTTCTGCATTGACATACCCACATAAAACATAGACTGCCAAATCTGAAGTACATGTGTAAATATATATGTAAATTCATTCACATATGACAGACTTAAACAAGTTTCGACTAAGCCCAGTCATCCTCAGGATATGCCCTTGGTTTAGCGAAACATAATCACCAGTTTTACATCTAAAATAAAATTATCACCATTTACTAGGTAAAGTTCCAACCCACTACGGGCCTAACAGGTTGATACAATTCATTATAATCTATCGATACAGTCTCTTATAACATAAGATTTTGACACATGTTGATGCATATCGAAGGCTTCTGAGTGTCAGGCCCTGTAGCCTGTTGCAGTGTGTTGGATTGTTATAGGCTAAAGATGGTCTCAGTGGCCTCCTCTGAAACGTCGCTAAATATTTACCATTTGACATAGTCTAACGTCCCAGGAGAGTTAAATCTTCATCTTGGGTTTTGCAAGAACTTTGTGCGATGAAAGGGCGACACCTGGACGTACGGCCAGCGGAAAGAGCTAATGTTAAATAAACCGATTTCAAGGAAAATATTCCCTACAGAAAAGATGGCAGTCATTCGACTGATTAGGAAATTCTCTGCATTTTATCGGACACAAACGTTTGTAGCCGTGTTCACAAAATTCGTCCAACAGACCTTGGTCCTAACTGGCACGCCTTATATCCAATCGTAATAGAAATATCACATTTTTCAATTTTTAATTAGCTGAGTCCTACAGAAATACCTACAGAAGAACCGAGGTTAAAATATTGAGACAAAATGAAAGGGAATTCATCAAATAATTGTGATTATCTTAAAGTTCATAATATCTCTTGGGGAGAACTGCCATTGTGATTATTGCGTGAATAGTCACCCTAGGGGCAAAACATTCCTAGTGCCCCCAATGGCATAACATTCGTAATAATCTTACGTTTATTGGGCCGTGCATCATTGTAATAGTTGAAGAATAAAAGACCAACTTGATGTCACTTGCTATTTTATTTCACTTCTTGTGTTCTCAACATGTTTCGGACATTAATATATATCCATCATCAGGAACTTGCGACTGTGCTGTTGAATTACCACATCTGTCGTTTTGTTCTCGGTTCGTTGTGTGTTGGAGATTTGGTGCGGCTGGGTTTGAGTGGTGTCCGTGTTGCAGGCTTCAGACTCAACCACTCAAAACCAAACCACACCAAATCTCCAACACACAACGAACCGAGAACAAAACGACCGATGTAGTAATTCAACAGCACAGTCGCAAGCTCCTGATGATGGATATATTAATGTCCGAAACATGTCGAGAACATAAGAAGTGAAATAAAATAGCAAGTGACATCAAGTTGGTCTTTTATTCTTCAACTATTCGTAATAATTTTCGTAAAAATCGGATAATTTGAAAGTTCGAAGGAAACACAGAGAGACAGAGAAAGACGGTATGGCGGAAATAAAAGTCAAAATCCTTTCTTTAGGTCGCTACTAACACATTCAAAAAGTGCGAAATTTATTAATGTTACCGGTTACCGAGCTTCATTGTTCCTTCCGTCGGAAATTAAGACCAATAATTTTAAATGCCATTTAACTTCTCACAGACCTTCAGTTCGTGAAATTAGACCTCGTTTTGCAAAATAGCTGTCATGTCGTCAAACTGAACAAACAAGAGGCGTAGTCGTAACCCCATAAATATGGTTTACTACAATGCATTATCCCCTTAATTTAGTAGCGTACGTTAGTAATAAATCCCATTCAAACAATCCTCATTGTTGCACCGTGCATTTCGTAGAATCACTTTAATTATTAACCAACAAATGCACTATATAAAATTTCACATTAAAACACGTAAAATCGCTCCGACATGTTTCGATCCTAAGATCATCCTCAGGTAGCTACGTTTTTCCTTGCTAAATTAAAAACACTCAAAAAACAACTCCATTATATTAATAGGGTGTTGTGGCAGTATATCGTGTTGTGTCTTACACAACACGATATACTGCCACAACACCCTGTTAATATAATGGAATTATTTTGTGAATGTTTTTAAAATGACTTTAGCAAGGAACAACGTAGCTCTCTGAGGACGATCTTCGGATCGAAACATGTCGGAGCGATTTTACGTGTTTTAATGTGAAATTTTGTATAGTGCATTTGTTGGTTAATAATTAAGGTGAATCCATTCAAATAAGTTTATATTAAATAAATGTACAACCAAACTCTGACAGCGTCTCCCACTATATCGGCACCCTCATTTTTCGCCCATCGAACTCTATGAATAGAATTCCCTATTCTGAAGCATTCAGATTTACCGTCATCCTTGGTACACCGTCACCAACTGCTGTAAACAAAACAGAGTACTTTATTAAGTTTAGATTTTACAAACACCCTGTAACCACGAGCAAAATTTATTCTAACAAAAACTATAGGGAAAGAAGACAGTGTTTTTAATGTACTGCTTTATCTTCGTATATGAATACCTCCCCCATTCTAATGAATGGAACAGAACTTTATGTTAAACGTCGTAACAAGCTGGTCTTCCAATAGATGAACAAATGAATTTTGGCAGATGTATGTATAAATATGGAAAAACCTACACGCAGCACGATGGCCTGTACTTTTAATATGACAGCCCACAACGAAGTTTTATACCGAAAACGGATACAATGACTGGTTTCTAACAATGGTCCCCTCTTTCCTAAAAGTCACTGTAACAGCTCCACAATAAAGATAACCAAACTCTACACACTAGTAAAGTTGTTGCACTTTAATTAAGGTAACTCTATAAGGCCTACCGGTTAATATATGTACCACCAGTCTGAACAGTAAAAACTCTGTTTTTGCCCTCACATTTTATTTTATGTATTCTGTATGGTCCTCGCCATGTAATTCAATCATATCCCCATTCAACACTCACCAACTGCCCTTTCTAATTCAATCTTACTGTGAGCCCTAAGCTCAGTCTTTTTATATAATGGACATTAAATTTTCACCTTCGAAGTTTTATTACTGACTTATCGTCTTCGCAAGCACAGCACTACTGTCCAGTATATTCGTTGCACGTTCCTGTGATAATGTGGCATGATTCAAGCACTGTCTGTGTACGGATGTCTATATTCTGTACCGATTTCGCTGAAGCATTCCCCATTTAGTCAGGCAAAGAGTCGGCTGTGGCACGGCGTCTATGACACGAATGTCCGTACGTGTGTGTCTGTGTGGGATGCATGGAGTCAGAATGAGTGCCTTCATGCTCCATTTGAGTGTCGTATCTTCTCCTTCGTGTTGTGCCAATATAAACAACTATGGAACGCACCATCGACAGAGATCGAAAATAATAGAGCCTCACTGCAGAGACAGCGGGACCTGGAGCCAAATGTTCAGAACAAGGTTTCACACAGGTATAGTGTGTGCCATAAACTGTGACAGCCGACATGTCAGGGGCTGAATGTCATGATATTTTTTCAGCGCTTTTATTTCGCCCTTAAAACAATGCATGCATTCCCCAAGGGTTTCATTTTTTGGAAACACCACATAAAAAATAGTAAGGTCCTTAAGCAAAGGTGATCCTAACGTTCGAGTCGGACCTTAAACACAAAGTTTTGATAAACTTTTATTTCCAATATCGTGTTTAAAAAAAAATTGCGCAAACTAGTATACACATGCCATTTTTTACCAGTTTTGCGTAGGTTATGAAAATAAAATCTTTTCATCACGTTTTACTAAGGGCCGACCATTTTGGGTGTAATGACAAGTTATTCATAAATATCGTCCCTGTTTGCCGAACGGTTTTGTCATTGGCTCAAACCATGTATTGTGACAGTATGGTTCTCAGTAAATGGATAAGAACGGACTCAGACGGCAAAGAAAGTGGATTACTTTAACGTAACCTACTTGCTCCACCTCACCAAGTGCCAGGGAATGTTTCCATCCAGGTGAAGGCTTTGGGGCGCTTAGTTCTCGCACCGAGGTTAAGAACGAGGGCAGATCTAAACCTTTGCTCGTCCGAAATGCCTCCTTAACGTGCACAGGGAATAACTTTGCCTTTTATTTTACTTTTGCTCGTTATATATGCATTTGCCTGAAGAAGGCGGCCGGGGTTGCGTAGCAACTGTAACGATTCGCTATAGAATGGACGGCCCTGGGATGTAATTCCAGTGTAGTCAAAATTTTTCGTACCCATTCCGACCGATCCCGAGAACCACCCTGCCCCCTGTGCAATTGGTACTGTGCCATTCCGGGGGTTACGCGGACGGGACGTGGTGTTGATCACCCATAACACCTATCGCTGAGGTTGCGAATGGGTTGGCGCCGTAAGTCCTCCCCTCTGTGCTTGCCCTCTCATGTTACAGGGTGACCTTTGAAGGCACTGAAGGAAGCCACGAAAACTCACAGGGACGACAACCTGCTTAAGGCCCTAGAGACAATTAATTGTAGTGGTTTTTAGACTGTTTAGGGAGGAATTAGTGAAGAATGAAGCTGAACGGCGAAATGGACATTAATGTGCTTGGATCAACTTCCTGACTGATTAAAGCGTCCCATACACGTATGCAAATGTGCACGACGTAAACCGAAAATGTGTGGCTTATTATTTGTAGTCGGTCCAACAGCATGTCCTCTCAAAGTCTGCCAGGCTTCAGTAAAGGCCCACAATAAACAAACAACGTATCTGACTGTGTGTGCTGCACAGTGGATCATGTTGGCCTAGGTTTTATTTCTGGGCTAATTCATCTACTACTACATGTGGTCAATGTTACTTGACAAACCATTAATACCATTGTGATAAGTTACTGACAACTGCCAAGTAAATCGCTCACAGTATGTTCCAAAACATATAATCATTTAACTTCTTGCAGGCCTAATTCTTTTCCTTGTGTATTGACAAGAACCATTCTAATATAGATTTTCCGAGAAATTTTAGGTTAATATCACATTTCCCCGAATACTACCCGTGGCTGGGAATCTTCCTGTAGCAATTAAGTTTCTTCCCCTCCGAGCTAAATACAGCTTCCCTCTTCTCTTCAAATAACACTTCAACTGAATTCAATAAGGTGTATGTCCAACAGTCCCTTCTCCCTGTGAAACTGTGTATATCTTGAGGCTCATTATTATACCGGATTTGAGCGCGTGCCATGTACCCCTCGTGCAAAGGATTGGTACCTGACAGTGGCGTACTGAGGGGGGGGGGTTTGGGGTGTTCAACCCACCCACCCCCCGAAATTCCGAACGCCCTAAAAATCATGCCAAACTCAACCCGATTGTGAAAATTGTTAAAAATTGCTGAATTTAGGACGCCAACACTCCAAGATGTTCGGAAAAAAGGCAGTGAAATTTTAAAACTACCTAAGTTCGCAATTATTTTACATTAGCAATGACAAATAAATTGGTTGTCATCATAAGTATTCTTAAAGTACCAAAAATTAAGAAACCTTTACTATATGAAATGAAATTTCTTGTACCAAATTACAGCTGCCTCCAGAACCCTAGACTAGAGGGTAGTAAGCT
>Ga0136643_10008549_pt1 | contig 14979 bp, 5 predicted proteins | sample TergutLab28metaG_FD_96883 | JGI IMG/M metagenome (GOLD analysis project Ga0136643, IMG submission 96883) | Labiotermes labralis P1 segment gut microbial communities from Petit-Saut dam, French Guiana - Lab288 P1 (version 3) (version 3) | ecosystem: Host-associated > Arthropoda: Insects >... | reverse complement strand
TCTATCTATCTATCTATCTATCTATCTATCTATCTATCTATCTATCTATCTATCTATCTATCTATCTATCTATCTATCTATCTATCTATCTATCTATCTATCTATCTATCTATCTGTCTGTCTCTCTATCTATATCTATCTATCTATCTATCTATCTATCTATCTATCTATCTATATATCTATCTATCTATCTGTATGTCTGTCTGTCTGTCTGTCTATCTATCTATCTATCTATCTATCTATATCTATCTATCTATCTATATCTATCTATCTATCTATCTATCTGTCTGTCTGTCTGTCTGTCAGTTTTGTAGTAGGCCATCGGTTTCCTTTTCAGTTGCCGTAGTTGCCGGTTGAATGCCTCGTCACATGTTAAATTCCTCTAATTCATAACCCTCTCAACTTCCTGTTCCCACTTTACTTCGGGCCGTCCTCGTCGTCGTCGTCGTCGTCGTCGTCGTCTTCCTTCCGGAGACAAGGTTATTATTCGCTTAGGCCTTCTGTTATCCTCCATGCGTACTACGTGTCCATACCATTTCACCACACTGTTTCCCATTCTTTCCAAAATTGTTCGTGTTACCCCATTTCACTTTCTGCCGTTACACAAAATATTATCCTCTACCTATACCCCTGTCAGGAATTTTCCATCAGTCAAATTAAAAAACGCAGTGTTAAGTCTGTACAGTGCGTAATGTCTGGGAGATGAAAACCAGAATACAAACTGTGCCTGATCGAGATTTAAAGTAGCAAATAAAAATTACCTGTGGGCTGTAGTAATATTGAATGTTGCGTCGCATATTTTGGAATATTTGGAATATTTAAAATATTGGCCAAGTGGCTACTTCGAACGAAGATTTTTAACGCTAAAATTTCTGCTTTCTGCTCACAGAATGTATTTCTCTACTTTCTCTACTTGTGTATATATCAGAACGGAAGTTAGTTGCCTATGCAGCATTAACTGAGTTGTGTGTATAATCGAGGTAGTGTGTGTTTACTGTGCGGTGCGAACTGATTTTCTATAATTCAGATTAATTTTCACCTTAAAAGTGTTGAATGCTGTGAAAGCAAGCTATACAGGTCAGTATTATTTTTTCTGCACATATACACATAGAGTCATTCGCCTATAAGCAGGTAGTTGCGTTCATGTGAGAGCTGACGTCATAAAAAGTCTTGCAACAAAAATGGGTTGAGATCAGAAAAAATTTGGCTCCTCATCCAAAAGTATATCTTCACAATGGTCGCTGAAATCGCGACATTGCCAAGGCGTGTATGTGAAAAGTCGCTTTTTACGGAATTCACATATCCATGATCCGCTTTGAACCTGTTTAACATTAACGATATAGCAGAATTGAATTTATATGCGAACAGCAGCGTTTTGCTTAAAAATTCTCCTAAAATTTAAATATAATTAAGTTTTTTAAGTTCGTTTAGACAGTTTTAAACACGGAGATTAGGTACGATTTGCTGAATGACGCTGTAATAATTGTATTCAGAATAATTGTCTGTGGCTCTTTCCACATTCTCAGAAATACCCAGAATGTTGTTGCTTCTATTCTCAGTATCAAAATAAATTGTGGTTAAAACTCCAAAAATGTAATAATGGTCAAATTAAGAATTTAGTGCCATTGTTTTGTTTTGTTTTGTTTTAAAAAAGTTAGAATAATATTTTGAAAATAATTCAAAACCACTGTGCTCATACTTATATATACATTTATAAGACGTCACTGTCACATGTTCTTACACGAGTGCGGAATGAATTTCGAGTCTTGGATGTTCTCTATTAGGTCCGCAGTAGAAAACAGCTTTAATATGTTTATCTACAAAGGTTCAGGCAGTCTGCGGCCTCTCACTGCGGAGACTTGCTTTCGACCCCAGGCCAGTTGGTGTGAATTTTGTGGTGGAAAATGTGGCAAAGAGAGGGTTTTTTTTCCCTAGTACTTTCTATTCTCCCTTACCTGTGTCATCCCACCAATAAAACTTACTCATCTTCATCTTAGCACTACTATTATTAGAAGGACAAGTCTTGGAACAAAGCAATGCTCTTTTGGAAATCGGGGAGCTTTGGGCAGAAAGGCACCTTTACGTTTTTCCTTCTTCATAAAGAGGACTGCATATGTAACATGCAGCTTCCAGAGAAATGTGACATTCCTACATGTTCTGTTTGTCCGCCATATATTTCGCATTCTCCGCTCTTACTCCGTTAGGGAAGCCATACTAATGATGCATGACTGAATACCGCAAGGTTACCCTACATTGACAAAAAATGATATACCAAAACAGTTTATTTATAACAAAAGACCAGCTCTCATAACACAAACAGTCCTTCGTACATTCAAATGTAATCAAACTCGCAGCTGGCTCTTATGTAGTTTTATGCCCATATTGTGCTGTTGAGGGCTGGCCTATAGGACTCAGCAACGAACTGAATTGATAACTCATTATGTGAGAGCATTTCTCTTTTTGTTTTCACAGTTAATTGTCAAAATATTGATCGTTTGCATTCTCTTCCTTTTGAAATATTTTAACATGCATTTTTTTTTACATTAACTTGCTGTCGTAGAAACAGAAGGGAAGCCAACCATCCAGAATGTCCTGCGACTGGCCTTCTAGGCACAAAGATTGAGACGGAATTTCTCTGTCCTTTTTAAGCAGGAGCTGAGATGGTTCTATGACACGTTCTTAATGAAATGTTTCTTACGCTTTGTAATAGATTACCGCCATGTTGTGGAAACCACAATACCGCTTGATTATTTTGTGATATTAAGATATTGTGCATTTCACCCACCCGTTTAAACACTGAAGTTTCTAATCTTAACACATTTTTTCTTTGCTTGCATAATAGAAACCTCTTGTGAATGAATGGAATTCTAACTACAAATGTGGATTTATTTCGGAGGCCCCGAAGCATTTGCTTATTAACATAAATCTTTCCTTCACAAAATTTCTTAAGGTATTCAGAATGGTATGTGAAAAATTTGTATTGTGACGTGATTCTTGTTCTCCTCTTGGCGCTACAACTCTGTGAGTTTTGGTCTTCTCAACAATTCTCTTCCATTCTTCTCTATTCATAGCCATCTTAATCCAATTCTGAATCTTCATCTCCCGAATCTGCTGTGACATCATCCCCCATTCTAAACTTAGTATACCAATCCTTCTTACTGCAATTATGATCCATGTTGGTGAAGTCTTCACTATGTTGGGGTTCGGAATTCCGCCTAGGTGCAGTTGCGGCCTTCACTCTTCTTGGATGTTACGCGGCACTACTTCCAAGACGAGGGAAGGCCGCAAGTCTGCAGTTCTTCACTATTTTAGACTGGGCGAAGCAGCTAGTGTTGGAGGACTTACATGTTCATGAAATGAAGTGCGTTCTGTTACAAAAATTCACATTCTACAGTAGATTACCCTGTATGTGAACATGCAGTACCCAATATTCAGACTGCGTTCTACTTCTAACTCCTTTTGGCCAAGGAGGGGAAAGCTACCACAATTGACCTCGAACCTGCGTGGTTTCCTTCAGTGCGATTTTTTCTTGAATTGTTGCGGAAATTATTTTACGTTGCGTTATTTACGTTAGATTTTAAAATTTAAACACCCGTTAATATCTGTGCTTCCCTTCCAGGTAGTACAATATTTTACCTTCTCTTAAGGCATAGTGATGGTTTTTACAAGTGTCCATGCTACATATAATATTTATCTATATATGTGTGTGTGTGTGTTTATTATAAATATCCTTTATTGTTTTGAATAGAGGCTATTTTAACTCGGAGCTTGATTGATGGGATATGTAGCAGACATTTAATTTATATACATGCATAATAATCTGTCTCCTTGATATTCACAGCACGGTTTGTTGCATAAAAAATGTGGTGAAGGTAATTTGTTTCAGGGATAGGTAGTGACAGAGTGGGGAATTCATTTTAAAGAGAAATGTGTCATTTTTTGTGCAGCTGTCTGTTGCGTGTTCTGACAGAAGCTACATTAAAATAATGCGCTTCCATGAATGTGGAATAATTTCCGGATTCCCCTGAAAGTTACGGTCAAGGGTTTGTGCAATTGTTATGGAACAAAGGAGAGTGAATAGTAACAATGTTCTTGTCTTGTCATTGAATAGGATATGTTGGTCTAACATGGTGATGGAATGCCTTGCTTTCACTAATCCTTTAGTCTAACTGATCAGTATATAAACGGTTATATGTTGTTAGTAATGTGTTTTGTTGTATAATAATATGAATGTATTAACCATATTAATCAAATTAAACTTATACTAACAATTACAAAAGTTGTGTTTTTATACTAACCCATAATCCTATTGAAATTACTATGTACAGAGTAGAGGCTAAATAATCCATGGTTGAAAGCAGTCGCATTGCGTCACCTGAAGGGCGTAGACAAAATCCTTGCGACTGGCCGATCCCCCTTCCAAGGAGTCCTACCAAATGTGTACAAAAACCCGGAAAGCAGAAGGACTTGGAACTGCATTGTTCTGTGGCGTCACACAGATAGATGGAAATAATCGGAGAAGCAACGCCCTTTTCTGCAAACCGGAGTCGAACTGGAGGTGCACGGCTGTAGCGATGTTAGTAAAACACCTGTCGTTGGTGTTAAGTGCACATCTCGCCTGTTTTGTTTGTTTTAGTTTTTTTACATTTTGTTTGTGTTATTTCCTGTGTGTGCATTGTTTATACCGATATTTGTTATTATGCAAAACAAATTAGTGTTTCTTATTCTTGAATTTGAGATATGTAAAATGTTCAAACGTTTCTTATTCTGGAGAGTTAATTAAATTTTTGGTTTATCTGTTATGAATGCCAGTACTCTACAGTTACATAACGCATTCTGCCAAACTGACCATTTTGTATGAATACCGTTCTGTAAAAACCTTATAGTTTGGTCTTCTGACAGTGTTCTTCCTCAGACTTATAACACATTTAGCCATATACTGCCTCTAAGTCTGGCTTTAGGGCATACGAGTGTGTTGTGGCTTCAAACTCAACTATACTTATATTTTAATATACGTCGGATATTTTTTTGATTGGAATTTTGGTGTCCTTTACAGAATTAGACTTGAGAAAGGGGATGATGGAAACATAAGAGGAGGAAAAAATCAAAACACAGCACATACTCTGCAGGTGACAACAGCCATTAGCAACAGTACTGCTCTTGTAGAAACGAATGACAACCACACAGGGCGTGCCAAGCAGTCCTCTCCAATGGGAGAGTCTATAAAGTCGCTAGCAAATCAACTCTTAGGATCACGTTATTTTGAACAGGACTCCGATGAAAGTGAAAGAGACAGTGAAGACTACAGTAGTGAGTCAATGGTGGAAGAAGATGTTAGAACACCACCTAAACTAAAGTCACAATTAAAACATAAGCAGAATACTCAACATGTAAAAATACCACCTAAAAGAACTGAAATACCAGTACATTCACAGAGTTATGAAGATACTGAAGAGGAGGTGAATCATAAAGGGGTGGCAGTTCCTGTTATAATTGAGGATGATGAAGATGTGGATAAAACGATTGAAAGGCTTTCTTATAGTGCGCCGATTGACACAAGACACACTGTAACTGCCACGGCTCAACAGAAGAAAACTGCAGTAACAACAACAACAACAACGACGACGACGTCTAAACCTTACTACGAAGCTACATCATCCGATGGAGTGTCAACGTGGGTCCTTCTTAGCGGCAGCAGTTCTGCAACGACGCCTTCACACTCGACAAACAAGGGAAAGACTAACAAACCACAAACTCCAGGCAACCACAAAACTACACACATCACTCCAGCTTCAGAATTCTTGCAGTCGACTTCTCCTGCGGCGACTAAATACTTTTATGAAGGCTTTGGTGGTGTCTTCGGGCAGTCGACAATAGAACCGTATCATTATCTAAGCGGTGAGGGTGCAGGTCATGTTCAGAGCACAGTGAATTATCTGTCACCTACAAGAAAACCTGTTCGAATAAGCAGCTCACCACCACCGTCATTCTCTGCAGCCACAAGGCCTCAGTTACGTCAAAATGAAACACTCGAACTACTCAAACTTTCGAAAACGCGGAAACCAAACCCAGTGACAACAAATAAAACACCAACCACCGCCATCACCGCCGCCACCACCACCACCACCACAACAACAACAACAACAACAGCAGCAACAACAAGATTAACTTCAATTCCTACGAAACTTCGCCCTGTTGATGAACAAAACAGCAACCAGAAGACACGTTTAAAAGTTACAACAGCTAGTCCAAACATAGGAACAACAGATAGACAACAAGATATCGAGGAACCCCAGAGGGTAGTAGCCACTACTGAAAACGAAACTGCTTCTTCAGATGTAGATAACATGGAAGACAGCAGCACTGATAAAACTGTGGAGACAACAACGAAGCATTCCAGACGTCCACCCGAAGGAAACAAAAAGAGGAAGAAAAATAAGAATAGACGCAGACGACCTAGCCAGAAACCAGAAATAATTGGAGAACCTGAAAGTAAAACTGGCGAAGTGAACGCTACATCCTCTAGCAACAAGGTGGTGACAAAGGAACGCCCTCTCTCTACTAGGATATATAACTATCTTGCCCGAGAAGTGATGCCTTCTGTCGGAGTAGGATTACTTGGTCTCGTGGTTACAGCTGGTCTTGCTGGACTTATAATGTACCCTTTTGGTGGGGGTCTTGCCAAACGGCGAACTTACGAAGAAGAATTGCCCCCAAATCACATGAATCCAAATACATACTATCACCATGGTCAATATGAAGGTGAAATTGATAACAGTCAGTCAGAAGAGGAGGTGTTCGGGAAACTGTTAGAGGGTATGAATGATAAAGGCGAATTTACGTATAGCGGGATAGGTGAGGAGACAACAGGCTACGCTGGGGTGCCAGGAATTGGTGGCGATCAGGATTCCCGATACAAAACAGGGAACGGCAATGTAGACGATGGGCAAACTTACAGTTCGGCCGGTGTAGTATACGGCGGAGGAAAAATCAATGACAACAACATAGCACGTTACGATTCTGCACAGCAGGGAGCTGCGAGTTACACAGGTGCTGGCAACAACGTTGTAGTATATCCGTACTCTTATGGCAACCAACAAAATTATGGAAGCAGTGTGCGCTCCGGTAGCACCCAAGATGTATATCAATATGGTGGAATGGCAACAAGAAGCGGGGAAGCTGGAGATGCAGTGAGGGAATCACAACATCTCTATAGCGGAAATGTCAACGCTGCTAAACAGCATTATACAATAGGGAGCGTCCACGACGACAGCACGCCACTCCAGAACGCTGGAGCACAAGTGGCGGCGTATGGCGGGCCATACTATACGTCAAGTTCTGTGGATTCTCAGCCATATACAAGAAATCCGTACGGAAGTTTAACAGCAGTAGGGGTGCAGGCACATGGGAATGTTAGAGTGGACAGTAAAGCAGGGTCCGTCCACTTAGGGAGTACAGAGAGAGCTTTAGAAACTAAACAGAGAACAGTTAGCCTTGTAGAAAACATTTCATCGGACAACCAACAGTACAGAAGAGGTACGTCCGAGAGCAGGCAACAGTACAGAGATGTTATAGGCACACAACCACGATCAGGAGGCACTGTTATTGCTGTCTCTGTAACAAGACAACCAGATCCGCAAAGGAAAAAAGAGGGACCACACAATAAGCAGTCAGGAGCACCTGAACACCCTCAAACAGTTGCAGGACCTGAAAGCGTCTCCATTCAACCAACTCAACAAAGGCGCAAGAATGGAAGTGCTGAAAGTCAGGACAGTATCAATGTGTACGGAGGGTTGCTTGATACTTCCAGTAGAGTATCCCCGGAACTTCAGAAAAGAGGGTCACTTACTTCAGGTCGCGTTGAACATGGACCTAGAAGTTTAAGACTCAGGCGAGACACAAGCACCTCCACGAATTTTAAAGCTCCCGTTGGGGATGTAAAAGACAACGAAATTTATAGCTCTCAGTCGAAGGAAAGCATGAATAAAAATCACATTATAAATCTTTCTCAAAAAGAAGGAAGTAAAATTCCTACACACATTATATCCGAAAATGTGATGACTTTCAATGACGTTAAACAAATCGGAGGAGGAATTCTGAATGCCAAAAGAGGAAGCACAACGACGGAAAGAGAGTCATCCACGATAAATGGCGAGCTGACAACTGGCCCAATTGAAGAAACCAAAGACGTTGTCCTGGGTAATGAATCACAGACTGAAAGCACGACTGTCGAATTTGAACTGCCTACCACGACAGATTTAAACAACTACGACACTGATGGTGAAGATGTTGATATAGAGGAAGAAGAAGTCGACCAATATGTAACAACCAGTCCCTCGGATAAAAGCACAGTATCTAAGGAAACTTCAACTAAAGATGCTGGTGTAGAAACGGCAACTAAAGACCCGGAACCCCAGTTTTCACTCCTAGGACTCGTTCGACGTATAGCACGTTTTAAAATTAGAATGGGACTAAGTTTACTGAGAACCACATCACAAGCACTTACTAATTATATAGAAGGAGTTCAGAGACGAATGGAAAATAATTATAACAGTTACAACAATAGATCAGTTCGAGCAAATAAATTCAAAAGAAGGACTTGAATATCTAAGGACGCTGCTATAGAAACCGAAGGGAAATATGTATAACATAAAAAAATCAGCATATTTAGCATGATTCAGAGAGCAACTGAAATTTGACGTAAAATAATTTTGCAGTTTTTCAAACTTTAAAAAAAAAAATAAAAAGTATGTATACACTCAGAAGTAATTTGTAATGCGCGCTGCATAACACGATTGTGCTGCCAAATTTACAAACTGATACAGCATTGAAATGACAAACGCGCACAAAAATCTTCGTATCTACTTCGTGGCATTTAAAATTCTACATAGAAAGAAAAGTTATCATGTGCAGAACTATAATCAGTGTACGATAGGCTAATTAGTCTGAAGGAAAGAGGCCGCATCAGAAATTAACGCATTTGCGATATTTCAAACCACACTGCATGGGCAAATCATTACACAAACTCTTATTTACATTAGTAACGAAAGGAGAATTCAGTCCAAATGACTCCATCAGTGGCAGCTAAGAATATCACTCAGTTCTCTTCATTCCACCATACAGGAGCTTCGCAGAGGAAATGTACACTCTTCGTAGAAAACAAAATAACCAGCCAGCCTCCTAAAACCATCTACTGTACCAAGTTGCGGAATTGTATTATCGTATTCATTTTTGGCTGTCTCCGAGAGAGAAGAGAGACAAAAGCCACTTCGATAATGGTTTAGAATTCTGTACGTATCACGTATTGTGGGAAGGTACACTGCGATCAACAATTTGCATAGCCCAGTGTGGTTGTAAAATCTATATGCTGTAGAACTTACACTTTTATATTAGGCCTAACCTCTTAATATCCCTATATTAAATAATGCTTTCTTACATAAGGAAATTCATGGGAAGCAATATGTTTAAGTGTGCCTCTAAATGTTCCACAAATGATTGTTGTAACTGATCCTTGGAGTTAAGTGTAGTATTCTGCATTGGTATGAATGTTTTCATATGTAGTCAGGATGACATCCTAAAAGAACACTGAAGTGGATATTACTTGTTTTTACAATTGTACCTTTATTTGTAGTTAGAAATGAGTCTTTCTGATTACAGATTCAATTTGTAATGCCTCGTCGTGACGTAGTTTTTCTCATCATTTGTAACTGCTGCAGACAGGTAAATTGAAGTTGTGGGTTTAATAAACACCTGTTTCGGGGGAATTAAGGAGTTATGTTGTCTGGGGATACGTAAATGAAAAGAAAGCAAACTCATGTACAGTTTATTGACTTTCATACATTTTACGTATAGATCTCGTATTTATTCTGAGTGTGAGGAGAATAACTTTATCGAGTGTTATAAAATGCACTAGTTTTTAGCTGTTTCTGTACATTAAACGTATTTTTAATTATTCTTACCTTATTCTTCATTTAGATTTAGATAAATAAATTTACAGTCTGTAAATATTGTTATGCAATAAATAAACATTAAAAATTCTGTTATGTGTTATACACTCTAGATTGAAGCAGGTATATTTTAATAGGCCCAACACTTTCGTTAATGTCCAGCTAAAATTTTTCTTCATTAATTATTATGTAAATTGTAGTACTTCAGAACTGATCGTTGAAACAAAGAATCGCGTTGAATTTTCTGCTGCGTATCGCAAGGGTTTGTAATGCTATAAAATTACATATCTTAGTAATCAGGACTATTAATACAACTACAAATGTATTTAACTACCTGTGATATCACGTACATACACGTGTAAGGTGCTGGAACACTTGAACGCTGCTTAAGGGATTGTAAAACCGATCGGAGAGGGTGTACATAATCTGTTGTCACGCGATTTTCTGGGCTGAAAACGGCTTTGTAATGGGTCTGCAAGAACTTTTCTACCAAGCCTGTAAAAGCATGACTGCAATCGAAATATAATCAGATGGCCTACTAACGACATCCGGGAACTATAAGTTATCTTCCACAGTAATTTCACCGTTTGATACTGCACATTGTAAGCAGTTGGAAGACCATCGTTGAACAAACAAGACATTACATCAACAATAAGAGGTTTAAAATATTTGTATTCCTCACGGTAAGTAATATTGTGCCACAAGGTGCAAACTATTGATCATTACGATCATTATCAAAGTTTTATTCATGGTATATTAAATCAATTCACACGTCATTCTGGATAGAAATGCTAAATTATGTACAGAATGTCAAGTACCATGACCTAGTCCTATTCTGAAATTTAACATTGCGGTTACATAGAATGCAGATAAAAATGTATAGTTTTGAATTTGAGTTTTATTATCGGGAATTCCCCTTAATTCCTTGTTTATAAACCAGTATTGCCCGCTTTCTTGAATAAATATATATTCTAATCTATATTCTCATAGCATTCACACACACTTCTATCATGTCCGTTAACCACATATTCACTTTCACTTCTATAAACACGCCAAAAGTTTCGTTTTGCACGAATACTTCTTTAAAGAATTCATATGCTTTTGGCAGCACTAAACATAGGAACAAAGTGCTCGCAGAATTGCGTGCTAGTATAGAACTATACTATTGTAGTCACTTGAATAAAATTACGTATGTCATGTCTGAAAAGAAATTCTCATTTATATTTTTACTTTAGGCACGCAAAGTGATTGAATTTTCACACATTTGCACCAAAACTTATGTAATTTACACAGACTTCTTCACTGCGATCAAAATAAGCATTTTTTTAAACTGGGATAAATAAAAGTATTGTAAAAATTAGTGTTTCATTGAAATATTGTCAGTCGAGGACTTGATGGAGACGTTCGAAAATTAAATGTATGTAATGCGTCTTGAAGAACCTGGATATGTAGACAACTTTCTAAGATCATTTCTAGCAGTGATGTTGTTAGGTGTAAAAACAGTCCAAACAAAATCGTGGAAGACATCCTTGTAAATAAAGTCAGCCTGGTGCACAATTTTTCTTAGTACGTTTATTTATTTTCTCTACGTGATTCGGGCGACTATGTACTCAATCATAAGGAGAAATAACTGTATTTATGTGACACTTGGTACTTTTTATTCTGTATGGATGACTGATATGCAGGGTGGCACCCTGCATACCAGACAGACATCCATACAGAATAACAAGTACCAAGTGTCGCATAAACACAGTTATTTCTCCTGATTATGGGCATGCAGTCGCCCGAAACGTGTAGAGAAAAGAAATAAACATACTAAGAAAAATTGTGCACCAAGTTGGCTTTATTTACTAGATTATACAGGTATGCGCGGTCAACATAACATAAAATTCGTGGAATATGTGTCAAGCAACGAGTCATTGTACAACTGAAAGTGTTGGAAATATTCTCATAGCGTTTCTAACCAGCGATACTGCTACAGATATAAACAAACTCGAAACAAGGCCATTCAATTTGGGACCAGTTCCAATAACAACAAATGTCTCTCTTTCACTGACTACGAAGAGTCCTGCAGGTCCAAAACGCGATTGATTATTTCCCCCACAGAAGATATTGGATTGTGGTCTTGTAGATTGTGACGTCGACGTCACTTCTTCATTCTCATCACACGTGAAGGATTTTTATGACGTTCAAAAACTAATGGAGTCTTGTTGATCCTCCAAACTTTCTTCTGCCATTGCCATTTTTTATTTATTTCTTATTTTCCTTCGTCTTCATTTCTGTTACTGACTTTCGATAGAACGTATCCCTGCACCGGATGCGCCGTAATTATTTCCTTTACATTTGGATCAAGCGTGCTTCTCTTCTTTCGTCCCAGCATCATTGGCACCAGAAGTGCCATGGTAGCTGGGAGCATGCCTGCTCCCACAGCAGCTAAAACTGCACTTCCAGATCCTGTCTTCCTAATTGGCGTCGAAACGAGTCGTAGAGGCACTAGTTTAGTGTCGTTCTTTGTTCTTTTCAAAGCGTCATCTCTCTGGGCTTCGTCAACACTCTGAAATGTACTCTCCACTTCCAGGAGGCCACCGTGAGATGTTGTCACATTCGTTGTCCCATTCAGAGGAGGCAGAACTGTAAGCTTTACAGAACGAGTTGAGGTGATAGGTTTTGGGTTTAATGTAAGGGCTCTTTGATGTGAGTGATGGCGAATTGGTAGAGAATATCCTTTAGTACTGGATAGCAACACCCATTCACCTTCCCCACTCGCAGGATAATTCTGTGGACGCTCGCCATCGTGATACACTACAGGAGTGGGAGGTCTGCGATTTGCTTCGTACTTGTAACTGTCATCATGTGGATGCTGACTGTGAGCGTAATCTGTTTCCTGAGATGGCCACGGTTTGAAGCTTCCGGCTCCTGCCGGTCGATTTATGGAAACTGGCCAATTTTCAGGCGTTCCTTCTGTGATAATATCAGGGTGATTTGATGTTATCCACTGTTGATGATGTCCGTAAGTTGGTTTATAGCTGTAATCACCTACAGGTCGCTCCATGTGAAGTAATGGTTTGTGATCTGATTCCTGTGACCAGGTGTCATCTGATGGTCTGTTATTCACTAAGAACTGTGGTCTTAATGGTTTGTCTGGCTTCCAATCCGTGGGCCTATCACTATATTGAGGTCTTTCCCAGGGCTTTGAAGGTTTGTCGGAATTCCATTCTTGTGTGGGTGGTCGACTGTCCCAGTGGGGACGTTTGTTGCCTGTGTTTGAAGATTGCCATTTTGAGATTTTGCTGGAGGACCATGGAACTGCGTCTAAGGTTACCCAGCCATCGCGGTCGTCATATGGGTGATTGTGATGTTGGGCATTTATGAGACTCCAGTGTGCTTTTGACTTACCGTCAATGGACATGGAGTCCTGTTCGTCCTCATCTTCAAGATACAGGTTTGCTAATCTGTTAGTGGCTTCTAGTGAAGGTTCCACTGCAGTTAGGTCTTTACTGTTGCTATCAGTAAAGTTTCTGTTGTAGCTGTTGCCAAGTTTTGCAAAATATGTTTTGTCGTTCTTTGAAGATTGTTTGGTAGTATTTAATATGGAACCAGCGTAATCATTAAGAAATTTCTCCAAGACATCTTGTGAGTAAGGTTTGAAAGTGGGAGAAGCTGTCGAATTTATGTTGATCGTTTCACTGCAACTTTTTCCGTTAATGCAATCAATTGAGTAATGGGGAATATGGCCAGATAACCTAGGATGGATTGTGGCACTGGAAGCAGTCGAAGGATTAGAGGATGTGACCAGAAGTTCCCGACGCCATTCAGGGCTGAGGTTAGAATGTGTCGTCGTACTGTTCTGTTGATTTCCAATCGAGAATGGCTTTGATGTAATGATTACGGAATTCAGACGTGCTTTGCCAGCTTCTTGATATGGGGATGGCGCGCGGTACAGAGCCAGGGGTCGATCAGATGACTGGGAGAAATGCAGTGTAGTCGAAAAACATGTCGATTGTGAGAGCAACAGTAAAGTCAGGAGTGACAACCTGATATTTTTTATCACTGTCTCCAACATGGAAAACATAATAATGCCTAGGTGTCACAATTTTATAAGTTTCCTCCCCTGCAGCGCATGCTTCACATCCAACCTGCAACATGAACAGGCAATATAATTTAAGGATTTATCCATTATTAGCCAACTTCATTTCACTAAATAAAAAAAAAAAAGAAACATTTGGCTTATATATGTCACTACTAGATCAACTCGCGTTTCTGTGGTAGAATTTCTGAAACATTTGACAAGTTTTCAACATTTAAGGTGAATATTATGTCACTGGATTTCTCCAGTGCCGTACTTTTTATTTCATAGACAAGGTAACGCCAGTGTAGCCGGTACGTGTACTTGTGTAACGGGAGCTAAACTAGTTATTCTCATTTGCAGGCTAGGAAGTGAAGTGTGGCAATTGAACATTGATAAGAAATGCAACTGTTATGGACCTCGTGGATGTAACATTCACATGGAAAGTAAGGTCACGGCGTGGCTGCTGCGAACGTTCTGGTAGTTTTCGGCGTTGTCACTGTAACTTCAGAAATCTTGTGCAAAGTTACACTATAAAATACCTGCAAATTTTGTATGAATTATTGCCTCTGATTCGGCGGCTACAAAAGTGACAACAGTGCGCACATTTGAGGTTTTGTCCGACAAATCTTTCGTGTAATTTCCTCCAAAATCTGTACATAACGAATGCAAAAAATTCTCTAAAAATGCAAAATAACTGGTATAGGTAGTAGATATTTGGAAAAGTAAACTTACGTTACCGAGATATATAGTTTATGCATGCTGCTCGCAGCTCCCATGTATGTATGTATATATATATATATATACTAAACTAAACTCCGTGGCCTTAGTCCGCACGCGAACTATACCGACAGAGCGCCCGCCGCCGGTCGGCGAAGTTAGTGCCAACTTTTGCGGATAGAGGGGTGTCACGTGGTCAGCGCAACGGGTCCCCACAGCCGTTAATCTCTGTTTTCTAGACCTGGA
>Ga0136643_10008546_pt1 | contig 14980 bp, 7 predicted proteins | sample TergutLab28metaG_FD_96883 | JGI IMG/M metagenome (GOLD analysis project Ga0136643, IMG submission 96883) | Labiotermes labralis P1 segment gut microbial communities from Petit-Saut dam, French Guiana - Lab288 P1 (version 3) (version 3) | ecosystem: Host-associated > Arthropoda: Insects >... | reverse complement strand
ATATATTAACATTCAGCAATGTCTTCCTGCTCGGAACAAGACGTGACATTGTAATGCTTGGCTTTATAGCAGTTAAGATTCTGTATTCATGGACAAGAGTTTATGTTTCATGTTCAGTATCATATCGAAAGAGCAATTCACTAATACAAATTAAGATGTGCTTCTAGGAATGGTTTCTCTAACTTTTATTGGAATTTCTCCAGTTTTGCGGTGAGATATCAATATTGGCATATACTCTATATAATATAACTTATACGTACTTGTATATATATATATGTCACAGCACAAGGAGATGGCATTAAAATTGTCATGGGCAGTCAAATTAAGGTGCTGACTAAAAACCAATATATTGTATCTCCATGGTTCTGTTTATCAGTTTACAGAACACTCTAACGAAACCTCGACACGCTGCATAAGGAAATCCCACAAAATAAACAAATTTATCCATAAGATTGAAACTTCTCTCTCCTGAATAATGTATTCACCTAATGGAGTCAAGTGGTAGTTGGTTGATTGGTTAGTTGGTTGGTGGATTAGTTCCTTGGTTGGTTGTTGGCTTAGTTAATTGATCAGTCAGTCAGTCAGTCAGTCAGGTATTGTCAGTCAGGAGCGAGAAGGAGAGGCGCACTGCAAACTCACTAATCCCCTGCAACTAAAATTGGACCCACCGAACAGACATTCAGCAGGCTAACTTTGACAGTATGCTTTGGGATTAAACGACGGTTCGCAAGATCATACATCAGTAAAACTGCAAATATAAACTCCAAGTGTAGACTCGAAGAGCCTGACAGTACACGACGTCATGTACAGTACCACAGAATCGCGGCCATAAGATTTTGATTGGTGTTAACATTCACAAATTCCCTAAATGTCATCTTCAACGTAATTTGTCAAAATGTCCGTTTTGAGGAATTCGGTAAATAATAACCCATATGCAGTCCTGCATGTCTATTGCCTTCATACGAAAAAGGTTTTTAATGTGAATCATACAGGAATTTTTAATATGTGAATAATAATTTTTCTTTTGTAAGTATGATATTTATCGACGCTGTCAGTAGCTACGATTATGTAAATGCAAAGGTAAAGCAGTCCCGTTACAGGCCCAGAAGGGCTCAGAGAGTTCCAGGAAGTTAAGGTTCCCAGATTTCGTGACAACGGCACAGGATAGTGGTAGATTATCAGCCTTACGCACCGACCGCCTTTACCCCCAGGAAATACTCCTGGTACTCATTTTTGTTAGAGGCTGAGTTGACCCCAGGACCATAGTGCGATTGGGAGGATTTTATGCCAATGAAAAATCCAATGACACCAGCTGGGATCGAACCAGCGACCTTTCGATTTGTAGCACAACACCTTAACCACTGTGCTACCGCGGTCCCCAGCTACGATTATGTAGTGTCGGTAATTGATCAGTGAATAAGTACCGAGCATTGGAGGATTGATACTGAAAGGGGAAAACCGAAAGCACTCGTAGAAAAAACTGCCAATCTGCCCACCACAAAACCCACATGAATTGGCTTGGGACCGAACCCGAGCTCCTGCGGTGAAAAGCCAACCGTTAACATTCTTATTTATCGCAGGGCTAGAATTGTCAGCTGGCGCTGGGCTTTTAACATCTGGAGTTCAACCTGGAACGCAGCAAAAATCAGTGGCAGCTCTGAGCATGTGCCAACACAAGTAATTTTTACTTACTGACGTACACCGAAGCTGAAGACGTGATCGTAAACACGGGACGTGGCGATGCTCGTTTGTTGCTGTCTAATGTGATCTTTACAAAGGGAGCCTTTTCATTCGATTCTGCCGTTCTGTTTACAGTACCGACAACGACAGCGTCATCTCCACATTTGGTACCGGGTGACGAAAGATTGCGCAAAGCAGACGTCTCAGTGGGCGAACTGTGTTGACTCCATGCGGCGAAGTTCATGAGAATCTGTCGTTAAGCGACTGAAATTGGCCAGCAGCACATTTTTTAAGCACTGTCTTTCAGATTCTTCAAGAAAGTACCTCCAAAAAAATTGTTCTCACAAGCGTCCCGACAAGATTTGCGCCCCAACAAGCTTCCTACCCACCTGGTAAGGCGGAAACATTCCCCTGGGTGACGAGGCCGGGGCGCGAATCGGACCACTCATTTTCATCCAGTGTTAAGGTTAAGAGTGGAGATATACCCCCCCCCCACACACACACACACATCCCTTCATGGCGTGCAAAGGGACAAGTTTTTCTCTTTATAAGTTGCCCCACTACTTCGAATTATTTCTATCCTTATACCATACAACTAAACTAATTAACTCCATGGAGCAGAGTCCTTTTTGAAAAGCAACCGGAGGGAAAGAGACCACTGGGGAGACCTAGACGTAGATGGGTGAGTAATATTAGGACGGATCTCCAGGAGGTGGGATGTGGGTATATGGACTGGATTGGGTTGGCCTAGTGTAGAGACAGGTGGCGGACACTGTGAGTGCGGTAATGTACCTTCGGGTTCTGTGAAATGCGGGGAATTTCTTGACTAGCAGCAAACCAGTTAGCTTTCAAGAGGACTCTGCACGATGGAATAAGTAAGTAAGTAAGTAAGTAATTAGTTCCTGGGCTAGGCAAGAAAATCCCCGCATTTTATGAAACCTGGAGGTTCATCACCACATTCACAACAGCCCGTATCTAACCGAAGCCCAGGTCAGTCCAGTCCATGCTGTCCCATTTCTTGAAGCTCCATTTTAAAATCATCATCCCATCTCCGCCTAGTTCTTCCAAGTGGTCACTTTCCCTCATATCTCCCAACCAGCAACCTTTATGCACCTCTTCTCTCCCCATATTCTCTCCCCATACGTGCCACATGCCCTGCCAATCCAATTATTCTCCGTTTGATCACCCGAATAATATTTGGTGAGGAGTATAGATCATAAAGCTCCCCATTATGTAGACTTCTCCACTCCCCTGTCACTTTGTACCTCTTAGGCCCAAGTATCTTCCCCAGCACCCTATTCTCGAACACCCCAAGCCTATATTCCTCCCTCAATGTGACAGACCAAGTTAGACACCCACAAAAACAAACGGTAAATGTATAATTCTGTACACCATACAGGCCTTCAAATAGAACATATTATTAAAAAATAAAGGATGATAAGCATTTAGAAACTGTACCATTGCTAGCAAAACTAATGAATGCTGATTGATAGGACGTCTATATCAGGCATTTCAGAACCTTGCACGAATATCGTCCTGTTTCATTAAATGGATAAACTTCCACTTCAGTTACACAAAAAGCAGACCCAGGATTCCAATACCTTCTCAGTTCGCGAAGGGCCCTGACAGTGACGTAATATGACACGCCTGTTATGGGTCCAGCTGTGTGAGAGATTGTCAGAAAATTATGAGACTGAACAACCTGACAGAGTGATATTATTTATATGCGAATTTTGAAAAGACCGCTATTACTTGACTCCAGGAATGGAACATCCCGGCCTAGTTTTTGGAGCACTGTGTTCCGTGAGAGTACAGTCTGAGTCACACTGACTGAGTTCAAGTCCTTATTGGACCGAGACGGACTAAAATGAAATACGCACGGAAAGTTCGCACGAATTAACAAACCATGTTTGAGATTTGGGGTTCATATAGCTGCCGTCCTCGGGAGAGCGACACCGTGCAATTTGGTCGACAGGTATTAAAGTTTAGAATTAATCCACAGCACTCATTTTCAGGGTAACCTGAAAATACCGCCAGTATTTTTTTCTGTGGCGCAACAGCCCATCTCAGGCCTAGGCCGCCCCATTGTTGAGGTTCCTAGATCACACACAACCGGCGGGACTCCTCTGAACGAGTGATCGGCCCGTCGCACAGGTCGCTTTTTTCACAACACACACAAGAATCGAACATACATTACCTCAGCGGAATTCGAACCCGCAGTCCCACCAATCAAGCTGTCGCTGACCTATACCTTAGGCCGAACGGCCACCGACAACGCCGTACAGTCTGTACGCTCAGACCAAATGTCGATACCTATCAAACTACACAGCATCATATGCCAGAATACCGAAAGTTGCAGTATTATGTGCCACGAGATAATAGGTTGTCGTGTTGTTAGTTCTTCTAGGACGTGTCGCTGTGTTGTGTAGCCTAATTCCTTTTTTACAAATTGCGCAAAACACTTCTCAGGACGACACGGTCCGAAGGAGACCCATATTTTACTTTTGTTGTCATGAATCCCATACCATAAGATCCGAGTTCTGTCTGTAAAAAAAAAAAAACTTGCTGATGCACATTCTGTAAGCCAAACTTTGTTTATTTTTTAAATTAACGTTAAATAATAATCACCAACTTGTTCACAAACGTCTTACACACTGTAATAGTGAAGGACTTTTGCTCTAACTCAGTAATGTTCATTGGATCGCTTGTAGTTCCTTAGAAATTTGAATCGAAATTGACAAAAGCAACATAGCTTAAGATTTGGTTTAAAGCCTCACCTAACGGCTTAGAAACAAATAAGATGACGATAAACATTCTGGTTGAACAAAAAAGTGCTTGGAAAGTGATACAGAAGCGTAGTTAATGAGCACGTGTTGGGTCACCGTGAACACAGTCACGAAGGTTACAAGAAGCATGAAAGTCAGTGTTTTGGTTTCTCTTTGATCCTCGGAGAATTCCAAGATCTGTATGTCAGTCCAGACAGCCAGTGCGATTGCGACTCTAATCACAGCCTGCCTTTATCTGCTACTAATTGGTCGGCTTGTCAATTTGCAGCTCTTATCGGGAAGTGGAGGTGGGGTGTCACTAGCTGCCTGCCGCAGGACGATTGCCAAGCTGCTGCTGCTGCTGCTGCATGATTTGGACGTCGGATATCGGCGATGTACAAACCGCACAAACTGTGTTAAGTTGCCCGCTGTGACAGGGATGACTTACAGGGAACTAAAGAGGAAGTGGTCGAGGCCTGTGAGACCCATCTCGCCAGAAGTCCCAGGAGAAGACCACAAAATAATTGTAACATTATAGTGGGGTAGATGTCGGATGTCGAACCCGGTGGCCGTGCAGTCTAAAGCGTAGGTCCGAGCCCGCTCGATAGCTGGGTTCGCGGGTTCGAATCCTGTTGACAGTATGCATATTCGTCTCTTGTGTGTTTTTGTGTGTGTGTAGGGGGGGGGGGGAGGGGCCTCTGAAACAACTAATCGCTCGTTCGAAGGAGACTTACTGGGTGTGTGTGTGTGTGTGTGTGTGTGTGTGTCTGTGTGTCTAATTATGCGCGATCTAGAAACCTCAACAATTAGGTGGCCTAGGTCCGATTTACACTGTCGCTCCACAAAGAGTAAGAAATGCTGGGATTTAAATCTGTTGTATTCTGAACACAACAAAGACGCATTACTGCTTGTGCTAATCTGCTCAGACTCGTGTGAATCACGAGAGTGACTGACTTACTAACCAACTAAACAATGAACTAACTCCTTTTTGAGGAGCTAATGATCACTCAGCCAGTAGAGAAATCCGTCACGTTTTGAGGAACACAACGGTTAATTACCATGTTCACAACCCCACCACTTCACAGTTACCATCCTAAGCTAGCTAAATACAGTCCACGTCTTCCGATCCTATTACTTAATATTTATTTATTCTTATGGTATGATAAAAAAACTGTATATGTGGACTAGTGGCCTCTGGTACGTCCTTTATCTTTGCACGTTACTGAATAATGAGCGTGTCAGAATAACATTTCAATTGATTGGGTAACCCCAAGCCGCTGATCGGACACAAAATGGAGCCAGTGCCACTCTGTTCACCACGTCTCACACAGAATGGGCCGGGACTGAACCACAGGCCCCACGGCAAGAATCCGATGATTACCGGCCTGAGGTATGGGACGTTCCGCCCCTGTCTCACTACAGTGTGCCTATACAAATATGTATGCAGCTGTGTCCAGCTTTTATGTCTAAACCACTTACAAAAATAAATGGTTCCAAATTTAAATCTACCATATGACTCACTAAAATAAGAATTCATTAGTATCACAAGATAAATCTATTTGTACCTTACTGCAGATTGTAATGGGCTTATGAGCTAATGTGGAGGTCAATCTCCAGACACATCTTTATAGCTTGCGCACGACAACCCGTTTGTGATGAGTCAGCCATAGCAAGCTGAAATAGTTTGCCCTTACGTAATGTAGAGGTGTAATAAAGCTGGTCTGAAAGATACGGGACATCTATTGTTCATGAAGATGTTCATTATGAGGCATACAATTGTGATAAAATAGACAGTGAAAACAATAGATATGGAAGCGCAATTTTTATCAGCTATCGGCCAACGTAGGCGTCCACCACGAATTTAAGGTCATTAGCTTCATGGACTTTGAACACCGCCTGGCGTTTTAAAAATAATGAAATTAATCAAAATAAACAGAACATAAGACAATACTTTTGACGTTTTGCTGACCGTGCATCTCAGTATATTTATCTTAGTAATTAACCAACTTGATGCACAAAATTTTATTTAACAATAAGTTTATTTCATGCCTCTACATGTTTCGAATACATGTGTTCATCATCAGAGGGTCAAAATTGTATTATACAGCCTCTGGTATCATCATCAGCTATAGGTGGCCGTCCCGTGCACGGGACGGCCACCTATAGCTGATGATGACCACATGTGCTTGAAACATGTAGAGGCATGAAATAAACTTATTGTTAAATAAAATTTTGTGCATCAAGTTGGTTAATTACTGAGATGAAAAAATGAGACACTGTGTTTCGAGGACACGATCTGTACCAGTCGTCAGGATAAACTAACAAGGCGTGCTCAGTTGGCCTGGAGAAGCGAAACGACTCTAATCCTCTGCCCAGATGTGCAGAGTAGCGATTTGTACCAGTACTGTTACATCGAAACACAAATCTTAAGATGTGCATCTTAATGGACTTCACATTCATAGATCCGTAGTCCTTTTTTCATTTTCGTATCAAGATTCCAATGCCAAGAATTTTTTTTTTTATTTTTCGTTGTGATAAGTTTCCTCCTGTCTTTATTTATGCTTATTATTTACTTACTTCACCGATTAGTTAAGTCGTCTGTTTGCTTACTTGTCAGTTTATTACGTACACACATAACTCTTCATTTACTTATTTATTTGTTCATTTTTAAAAATATACGCGGTATGTAACAGTTTGCTGACCCCTGCTGGATATTCATAAGTTCAGCTTTTTTATGTGGTTACAGGATCCGAGACACAGCTTCATGATAAGGACTCGATGATCCTACGGTTCAGTAGAAAGAACCTGACGAAAAGTGAATATTCTGATGGGTGATCAAGTTAAAACGCAAAATAATAGAGTGGCCTCAACCTGATACGTTACTTGATCAGACGCAGCCTGTATGAATGGATGACACACTTCTACGCAAAGTTTACAATAAAATATGTAAGTGTAAAAAACGTAAATGTAAATCAGTCCCATTACAGGCCTGGACAGGCCCAGTGGTTTCCAGGAAGTTAGGGTTCCCAGATTTCGTGACAACGGAACAGGATGGTGGTAGGTTGTCAGCCTTATGCACCGGCCACCTTTACCCCAATGCAATGCTCCTGGTGCTCATTTCTGTTAGAGGCTGGGTCGACCCCAGGGCCATAGTGCGATCGGAAGGATTTTATGTCAATGAAAAGTTCCAATGACATCAGCTGTGATCGAACCAGCGACCTTTCGATTTGTGGCGCAACACCTTAACCACTGTGCTACCGCGGTCTCCCATATGCAAGTTTAAATGTCTATTTTAATAATTCCTGGCTGTCAAATTGAACCAAAATTTTGGGTGTTTAAAAATCCGTGAATTTGCTTATTGTTTGTGAGTCAGTAATCTAGAAATATGGATTGTTAAAAATACAGATAAAATAAACATGTCCCTGTAAAATACATGAAGGCATATGGGAGAGTGGAGTTACGGGTCCAGTCATTCTTAACCTCGACGCTAGGTGGAGGTGAGTGCACAATTTCACCGCCCAACCGCTTTACCACCGGGGCAGTATGGACCGGTACCCACCGGCTACATGAGTTCTATGGCGGGGCTGGTGAAGACAAAAATCGCTTGCTTCTGCCGAATATGGAGCCACGAGCATTCGATTGTCCATCCCGTACCCTGGTCACAGCGCTGACTACGCCATCTCGACTCCTTACTGAAAAAAAAAAAATGTTGGTTCAATTTTTCCAAGCCACGATTTCTCTGCTGACTTACTTGAATCGTGTCTCGTACGTCCATAATCAACTGGCGGCAGCAATTGCTTGTTGAGTTATATTACTTTATTGCTTCACACTTCCACTTCATTCTGAGATACCTGGAGTTGCATGCAAAAGTGTCTTTTCTCGCATTATTTTTCAGCCTACATAAATCAAGGAAATCCCTCCAATTTTACATTCCTATCGAATTAACATTTATAAATCCAATGGCATCAGCCCATTAAGCAAAGCTCTAACTTACTTACTGGAAATGATAAATAGGCCTACACACATAGCATAAAGTGGTGCAAGAAATGGTTTAGTAAAAACCATTTTCTTTCGGAACTGCACACATCAGAACCAACAATAATTGAAGACTGATATTGAAATGGCCAGCTACATAACCGCCCATGAAAGGCTTAAATTTAAACAAAGGTCTATCAACACCCTGCATCCATAAGGGTCCGCAACAGCGAATTACAGGTGTAAACAAACAACTGATTACCAGCACTCCAGTGTAACTAACATTCGGCAATAGTCGAAACAATATCTAGCAAACTGATACGCATTAAAAGATATCATTTTATTTTGCTACGGATAAGATTTGAAAACGACGCCCAAGAGGTCTGAAGTACTATCATTCGAAACGTCTGTCACAATTTACCAGTTGATACGGCGTAACTTCCAAGGATACCTAAATGTTCAGTCCCAGTTTCTTTACACAATGAAACACCGGCTCGGAGGATTCCTGCATTCTGAATTGTGACGCCGTGTTAGTCTGTATGGGTCAAGGAGCACAGGCAGAAATCTCCTTGGACTCCTTGACCATGAAAGTGAAGGCACTACGTATCTTCAAAGACAGTGAGCTACTAACCCAGTGACACAGCGTCACAGCCCAGAACACCTGAACCCTCTACAACACCGCTCTTAGGACTTATACTGAAAACACTGGTTTATGTACCACCCTTTCCTTGCAGCTGCGATAAAACCTACAGTAAGAAATCTGATGAAAATGTCTCAGTCATGCTTGTGATTTTACGCAAGGTTTAAAATGATATAGAGTCTAGCAAACAAAAAAAAACAGCTGAATAAAGAGAAACCAACTTCATGTCACTTGCTTTATTATTTCATTATTTACTGCTCAACATGTTTCGGACGTTAATACATCCATCCTCAGGAGCTTGCGACTTATTTGATGAGTTATCTCATGGGTTGTATTGTTCTGGTTCGATGTGTGCTGGTGTAACGTTGTGGTTTGGCTGGGGTGGTGTGGTAACTGTATGCAGGCCGTATGCAGGCTTCAGTCAGCATCCGGATACCACACCACCCCAGCCAAACCACAACGTAACACCAGCACATATCGAACCAGAACAATACAACCCATGAAATAACTCAACAAATAAGTCCCAAGCTCCTGAGGATGGATGTATTAACATCCGAAACATGTTGAGCAATAAATAATGAAATAATAAAGCAAGTGACATCAAGTTGGTTTCTCTTTATTCAACTATCAAGATGATGCACGGTCCAATAAACATAAGAAAAAACGGCTCTCGTACTTAAAATATCCTCTAAAGTGGTTCACATTTTTAAACAGTATTCATTTCCTTGCAATAATGAACAGTTTAAAGGATAATACCAACAAATTCACAAGCATTAAATGGCACACTTTCACACATAATCCACTAAGACTGCAATATTTTTTTATCTTCTTCAGATTGACCTCACCTAACTAACACAACATCCACTTACCGTTATACATACATGAACACTGATAATTGTATCACGCTACGGTATTATATAGACCAACGTGAACATCTACCATGATTTTTATAATAACTATGATTTTTACGAACTAAATTTTAATCTTTCTTATAATTCATTTTTGTTTTATATAAGCTTGTGTTGATATAAAACCCCTGAGGATGATCTGAAGAAGATCGAAACATGTTGGAATCTTGGTGGATTGTATGTGAAAGTGTATATTTTAATACTAGCGCGTTTGTTGGTATTACCATTTATAAAGGAGGTCACATTTATCAAAGGACAAAAGTCACGTCTCTTACACCCCTGTCACTTTATGGTAGTGTTACGTAATATGGTTTGGAAGCGTATCTGGATCGTCTAGAATACTTGTGCTCCTAGCGGATAAAAAAAAAAGAAAAAAAAAATTCGAAGCATATTGTGTGACGAGATACGAGTATTTATGACGAAAATGGACATTTCTTCTAAATGTAACTAAGTCAAATAGATCGAACAGGGCTGATCGTAAGAGAAATAAATACCTTCGAAATGCTGTTACGAAATTCTCGCTTCATTTAAGTTTGTGTCAATGTCGGTGCAAGGCACGTGCACAGACCTCCAACAAAATGATATGCAGAGGACAGAACTGGCTCTGGACTCTCTTCTGGAATGCAGCGCCTTGTGTTTTGGTTGATATGCAGGTCTACCAACACTGCGAACAAACTTTGTGTCTCCAAAGTCAGGGTCTACATATGAGCATAAACAGAGAGTGGAAAGACGGCCTACACGTTCACTGTAATAAAGGAGGCAGCATCTATAAACCTCATCAAATATAATTCCGGTGACAAATCACAAACAATGGGATGGGTGCAGCATATTAAAGGCATGGGAGAGAGGAGAGTTTCATGCAGAGTTTTGGTGAGAAAACCTAAGGGAAACAGACCACTTGGAAGACGTAGACATGCATGGGAGGATAATAGTAAAATGCATATTCAACAAGAGAGAGAGGGGAATGGACTGGATTGATCTGGCTCACGATAGGGACAGGTGGTGGGCGTTTGTGAATGTGGTAATGAATTGCAGGTTTCCATAAAATGGAGGGAATTTCTTGACTAGCTGAGGACCCGGCTTCTTAAGACGGAATCCGCTCCATGGAGTTGGTAATGAAGGCAGCAGATTCCTCAGAAATATTGGTACCTATTACATGGCGTCATATCCCATAACACAATAAGCGTAACATTCATTGTTTCCAACGTTAGAATCGCCACTCTCAATCCCACCTTCTTGTTACTGGTAACTCCTGCGTCAGATATTCTGCAGTATATATAGAGTGTCGAGAGACGCTGCTTGTAGTAGCACACAGCAAGCATAAGGACACATTCCTACATCTCGCAGCGGGATGCACTTTCTAATTACCTCGTGCTATTCAATTAGTTCGTAATAGGATAGGCAGGGGGTCTGCTGAACAATGCGCGACGTTACAAAACCTATTTGTACATCAACATGGAAGAGTAAAAGATATATAGAAACATGCAATAAAATATTAATGTATGTTAGACCCAATTCATTATAACGAATAAACAAAAATAAAAGGTCATTTTCTTTTGCAGTGTATTGGTAATCCTAAATATAACAAAGAATAATGTCCGGACGTTTACGAAACAAGACATTTCATATGAAATGAGTTAAGGCAACTTCATGCTATCTGCTTTATTCACGACTTTGAGGGAAATAGCCTAATGGAGTTTATTTTCTTTCATTACGGGACAGAACTAGTTACCGTAAACTGTGTACATTGAACACTTTAGTAAGTTCGATATTTTACCCAAGGACTACAAAATATTGTTATGTTTCCTATAATTCTTACGATCTAGGGAGATCATAAACATTAGCATTAAAAACTGCCTGCCCTGGTAGTGGAAACGTACTTTGTTATCTGAAAGGTATGAAATGGGTAATTAAATATTGTTTAGACGAAACAACCCAACGGGTCGCCATCTTCAAGGTTACTCTCAACAAAAGACAAAAGACCCTTCAACAAATGTGGTGCTGTTTCGGGAAAAAAAATGATGATTTGAAAATAATTTTTTTCTCTTTCTTTCCTTGTTCTAATTAATGGACTTAATTCTGATTTGATCTGGGACAGAATGTTTATTGAAAACTTCCTCACATCCATCCCATGTGGTCCCGAACGGAAGAACAGACACTGATAGTCTGAATGCGTAGTTCAAGTATTTTACGTTCATTAACCCACTAAAGGACAGTGATTACTGAAGCAACATTTGCTTCAGTAATAAAACAACTCTTCATTTTGCCCACACAGTGTATCTGTGTGCTTGGTAAGGTTCTCACGATAAATCAAATCTATTTTCGTAAACGGTATTAACCATCTGGTCTGGATATTCGAGAGGCAGTAATTCACTCCCAATTACAAAGTAAATTTTATATATTATTTATGCGAATGTTCACTTTAAGGGATTACGAGTTAAGGATCGCAGAAGTTACTGCAAGGACACTACCTTATCCTATGTCCGTCGATGTATTAAAGCCGGGATACGTAGAGATCTTGGGTGTGTTTCTGTTGACTTGGGTTGTGATCCATTAAAAATTGGCTGCCGAACAGATAAAAAATGACCTAGACCTTGAACTTTTAGGTTAGTTGACGAAGTGTTATCAAACACAGAGATTATACAGCAGTTACAAGGAGTTGGTGACAGAATGCCTTGCGAAACATTGTGGAGAAAGTGAACGGAACAGAGTCGAGCAACTTGGTAAGGCATGTACTGATGTGGCCGGGCGAGACAACAGGCAAGTCAGGGAGGAAATCTGACATTGTGAGATCTGAGTTCCTCACAGCGGCGTTGCTGAACATTCGAATCTTCATGGATGTTACGTCGTGTCGATTGGTAGACAGTTACCGACATTTCGAAGAATGTAGTTTCTTCATCTTCGCGCTCAATTAGTGAAAGTAGGAGCGTACGGAAAGTACCCAGCCTGATTTTCAGTCTGGAGTCACCACTGTCTTCACTGTTTTCCTCAGTCAATTCAAGCAAACGTTTTCGACCTAACAGTAACTCACAACAGTCAACAACTTCCTCTTGTTGATTCATCCCTCCTTAATAGGTAAAAATATGGTACCGTACAGAGAGTAGACGATGAAACAGGAAAAGGCGCACTTCGCACACATGCAAATTCGCAAAAAAATACTTGTCAGAAGACTGTCATGTAACATGGACTTCATCATATAGAATATTTTGATATTAATAATTTTCACTGTTTAAGTATTAAAAAAGATACGCCAACTACATAATGGCTACTGCGATGGTTTCAATAAGGAGAGAATAGCTGCAGTAAAGATTGCAAATCATGAGCTCTCGCAATGGATGTATGCTTTTTTGGTAAGCACTTTCGCCCTTATTTAAGAGTTTTTATGCAGAAATGTTTGTTGATGTCCTTATGAAGACCGAAATATGTAGCTAAAAACCAAAACAGAAACACACACACACACACACACACACACACACATATATATATATATATATAGTTGTGTCAAGACTGAAACTTGACGGTTTATTTGTTGGTAAAAAAGAAACTTACATTTTAATGTAGACGTCAATAGTTGGTAAAGAATTATTATATAAGAAATAAATATGGCGCTCCCTTTTAATGTCTTTATCTTCATGAACTTTTTAATTGTAGGGTGAGCAAAGAACGGTGTCAATTAAACTGTTTCAAGCACATCTGTTACTGCATGTACTTTCTGTTCAATTGCACAATGTATCGTTGAAAGAAAACCAGGAACTTTGGCCGTGGATTGAATCTGTGTTCCGTGCAGTTCTAAGAAAGAACAGCTGTTATTTTCGTAAACAGCGTCAACTGATTAATCTTTGTAATGGAGATGCAGTGTTTTCTCTGTGAGACAGAAACTTGAATTTTATAAGTATGTGTATTAAGTACAGATGAACTTTACGCTTCAAAGGGTTAAAACAAAGTCGATTTTAGGTACAAAGTCCGTCCACTGAACTACAAAGTTACAACGCTGAAAACAGTGTTCTCTGTTTCACTGGTTTTGCTGACGTTCGTAGAAGTTATTTTTTTTTAATAAGTGACGATAAACAGCTGTCAAACGTCTTAATAAGCTTTGTGTCTTCCGGGAGGTGACTGACAAAGGAACTAGCAAAGCGATCACTTCTTGTAAAACCTCGAAAACGTGAGCTCTCTCTCTCTCTCTCTCTCTCTATATATATATATATATATGTAGGAATTCTAAAGTTACATTTTAGATACGAATTATCCTTTATAAACCAAACAATCTGCCAGTTGACAACCCATTAATTTTATCTCAACGTGGCACGCAAGAAGATTACAGCATAACTTTCTTTACTGTTAGATCCTGGTATTACTTCCTCTGAATATTTTAAGATGTTCTAATTCCTTCCAACAAATTTGTAAGGTCTTCATTTTATTTATACTTATTAGATGTGCCTGAAGTGAGCACGCAATGGGGATGGAAAAATTTTTTTATACATATTTCATGAATCACGTCAGATACCAGTTTTATTTGCATAATATGGACTGGAGTCCCCGTTGTGCTTGGTTGTCTCAATCCGCATCAATTTATCATCTTTCTCATAATCTGGAGTTGCAAGAAACTGGTAATTATGACAGAAATTATACCTCTCCTTATTGTTGCACTTTGCGTATCGTCGAATTATTTAATTAGTAAACCAACTGATGCACATACATAAAAATTCCACATTAAAACATAAAAATTGCTCCGACACGTTTTGATCCTAAGATCATCATCAGGGAGCTACACTTTCCTCGCTAAAGTCACTATTAAAATTAGTCACCGTCCACAGGACGCACACCCGTAGTCGGGCACTCTCAACAACATAACCTTACACAATAAGACATGCTGCCACAACACCCTGTTTATATAACGAAATTAATCAGTGACTAATTTTAATAGTGACTTTAGCGAGGAAAGTGTAGCTCCCTGATGATGATCTTAGGATCGAAACATGTCGGAGCAATTTTAATGTTTTAATGTGGAATTT
>Ga0136643_10008545_pt1 | contig 14980 bp, 8 predicted proteins | sample TergutLab28metaG_FD_96883 | JGI IMG/M metagenome (GOLD analysis project Ga0136643, IMG submission 96883) | Labiotermes labralis P1 segment gut microbial communities from Petit-Saut dam, French Guiana - Lab288 P1 (version 3) (version 3) | ecosystem: Host-associated > Arthropoda: Insects >... | reverse complement strand
TGTAGGAGATATTTTAAATCCATTTTAATCCAATAATGTGGTTTTAAATGGTTTGACAAGTATGTGCAATTAGTTGGTTTTTAATAAATATTGTTATCACATTGCACGGTAATAAAATGAAAATGACATGTAATATTTGTGATTAAATCTGATAACAGGAATAGACCTCTGATTTTAAGTGCTAGCAGAAAAAGACAGAGGATAAGACACCGGATGTGATACAACTGGCGTAATGCACACTAACAACTGTTTGTGTTGCATAATGCTAGTATTATGTTAATATGACAGCATTTTCCGAGTGTACAGCCGCAAGGTCAACAACCCGTAAGCAGTGATACGGGATGTTTAGAAGGAGAGCTGTAACATATGTGTACTAGATACAGCAGTGAGTTGTGTTTTATGGATTTATAATCTTCACTCTAAACTCTAAGTTCGACATAGTGGCTAGCCACAGCTACGCCAGCCTTACCCACCACTTGCCTACACAACATTAAGCAGATTCTTCTTTTGGATCTTCAGGGCGCAAAAAGATGTTATGTGAACATTCTTGATTTAACTAATAGTAATCATTGCGTTATTACGTTATTGAGAATACTATTTTATTTTTGGATGCTGTGTGCATGAGATACGAAGTAGAGACCTCTCTCTAACAGTTCCTCTCATGAAATTTCGATAGAGGTATAAATATGGCAGGAAAATATGCCGAAACATGTCTTATTGTCAAACAATAATAAAATCGATTCTGGAAGTAGTGTTGTTCGGAAGGTATAATTAGCTTAATTTCATAAAAACGCAAGGGGGGGGGGGGACTGTTGTCGAAATTCTTAGACGCCAACTATCCAAAAAATTCCTTTAGCACCTGGTGAAATTTCAGAATTGTTATTAAGCCAGGAATAAATTTCCAAATTAAAGGATATAAAATTTCCATGTTCTAAAAACGTTAAAATCCATGAGGTTTAGGTACTTGTTCTTGCTGAAATAAGGTCTAATATTTTGTGAAAGGCAGAACGTTTGAGTAAAAAATTTAATTCGGATTAAAAATTCCTCCCTGCTTACTGCCCTCCGTTAAACTCATTACTGTAAAACACTAACTCTGCAAGAGATGCTGTATCTCCGAGCCTCTCTTTGGGAGGCCCTTTTGTTTGTAAACCATTCTGCTATCAAAAGGCTGGCTGAAAGTACACATGCATTAAAAATATTTCCATATATGAATGTCTTAGTAAACACGAAATTTAAAGAGGTAAATGTTTAGTTTGTGCATCAGGCAGCTACGTTTCAGGAAAGTGGTTTGATATTCCTCCGGTACTAATTAAACGGTACTACTGTTTTAAGAAGGATGGAAATAGGTTAAAAACATATAAACTATTTTATTTGTAAAGAACTTGTTTTTTTTCAGTTTTAGATCTATGATTAAATTTCGTCAACGAATTATATTTGCCGCTGTGTAGCCTGATAGAAATATTTCGATATCGTCGCCTTCAGAGAAGAAAATTTCCGCATTAAGAATGGAGACAGTTGGTACCTACGAAGTGTTGGCATATTGTTACCACGCTACAGGACTTAACATTTCTCGTGACAGTAATCTGTGCCGTCACTGCTGTGAAAACCTAGAATTACGCGATGTCACTCCATTTGATATTCCAACACCTTTGAAAATATAAATTTCTTGACAAATCGCTGATGGAAATCTTGTCATTCAAGAAGGAAATCAATGCTAATTTACCTGCTGAGAGGTAGAATCGAAACCATGTCCCTTTGTTTGCTGTATTGACGTATAGTTTATTTTAATTTGGCTGCCTTTTCCTGTTATGGTGCTACCTAATCTTACTCATACCTCTATTAGAGTAATAGAAGTACAGTTGTAGCCTATTTTAGCTTGAGGTTGCAGTGAGTTCTATACCTAAACCAGAGGATCTGTGGTCTCTACCAAAGTAACAGTTTTCTGGTATGTTGTGTCCTGTACTTTGGTAGATAGCTGCCAAATTTTCGGAGGAATCTGTTTTGTACTTTCGCAACATAAACATGCAAGTCTCATAAAAATGAAGGCAGCGGAATGCTCCAAAACAATGGGAGTTCTGTACAAAAAAAACAAGACCCCACATCTCTAAAAACATTTAGACTTTGTTCTTTATTTCACTGTCTCATATTTTGGAATGCCCTGGCAAGACTTGCCTGGCTTTCTCCATTATCTTTAAGAAATTTTTAGACGTGAAAAAGATTCGAATTATTTCTTACCCCTTATTTTAAGTTTTGTCTTTCCATGTAATGATTTCCTCTTTGTTCAGGACAAAGAGGTTTACCAGACGTTGTTCTAACGGCTACAATTAAAACACTCCTTCTCCTTTTACGTTGGACTTGTAAGGAATGCAGGTGATGTGATGCCCAGGATATGCCTGCAAATCATTCACTGATATGAGGTTATGACTGATGCAGAATATGAATGTATTGAAAGGGACATTACTTTGGTATCGAGCTGTGTTATGAATTATTCGTGTGAATGTAAAGGACAATAGAAGATAGTCGCCCTGATAATGGTACATATGTGGCCTGTGCCTAATATGAAGCGTAGGTCAGACTTGGGGAGACAGTTGAAGAGGAAGCGTCACATGACATAACGTGACTGGGATTCCAAGTTCTGCGGAAATATCCACTTTCTTGATTTTATGCGATTGTGGGCGTGTTTGAGAAAGTAACGACGACTTTGTATTGCGTTTTGGCATGTTAGAGGCAATGTTCGTGATGGTTAAATATCCATTCAATTCCTAGGCACTTCTCATGGTCGTGTGGGTTCAAGAGAAGGGCTATTTGCATAGAGAAATAATAGAGCTTCCCATACGACTTAATAAAACGTCTCCAACTGAAGGTAATTTATATAAATTGGAGGGAAAAACGAGTGTATCTCGTTTTGTGTTGGGTGTGAAACGAAGTGGAAACCCACTTGAATGTATGGATATCATTGGTGTGTGGAGAATTCTGCTCCCATAAAATCCACGAAGAAACAATCTGTAGAGTTTCAGATTCCAAGAACTTCCGACACCTTCAAATAAACGTGGATTTTCTTTAGCACAGATGGAAGCATCTCGAGACTTTTCGCTGTGATATAGGGTCTACCGCACTTTCTTCAGTACACGTGACTTTGCGACGGGACGCCACGGTTGGGAATGCATGCAGTTAAGATGCAAATGCCTGGTGTACTTCGTTGTCATGGTCTCTTATTTGTTGATAAATTAGGGCCGATACTTAACGGTGTCCGTGTGTCGGGTAGCTCAGTAGGTATAGCGGGCTGGACGGTTCGGGATCGAATCCCGGCGGGGACGAGATTTTCCGCCCGTCCAGACTAACCCTGGGGTCCACCCAGCCTCCTGTAAAGTGGGTACCGGGGTTTTACCGGGGGTAAAGTGCCGCCGGTGCGTGCTGCTGAGCACTCACCTCCTTCTAGTACCGTGGTCATGGAAGAATAGAGCTATACTTCTACCCACCCTCTGGGCCACACCGGGCCTGTAAAGGGATCATTTTACTTAATGGTGTCCTGTTGTCTCATCACATGTCCCTCGCAGGTTCCTGTGTCTGCTAATCTGCAGATGGTTTCCTCCAAACGGTGAATAATATCCGCAAAAGTCGGCTTTTTTTAAAACTCCGTTTAACATTTAACACAGTACCAGTTAAATGATTGTTTCTCAAATTTACGTAAATCAACATATTTTTGAACTGATATTATAGGAAATGCCAGGCGAAATTCCCTCTTGTTCATAAATTTGGCCACTTCTTCTTTTCTCGTGAACCATACGCCGAGACCGGGGCTTTCTTGGGTGGTCAGTGGACATCCGCAATGAACCTTGTCGTAACACACTAAAATTTAGCAAAGAGCCGTTTTTAGTGTTGTAATACATGCACAGAGTAGCACAATACCGAAAAAAACTCTCCGCAAAGCTGGGAATCTCAATCAGGATTGTCACGTGACATACCTCCTCCCTCTGCATCCGGACGTATAGACCCTCCCTCATGTTAATCCTAGGCCATCCCTGTATTGGCCCGAGATGAATCCGGAATCCACGCAACTGTCACAGTCTGCCAGTGTAATCGATAGGTGCAGTATTGAAATAAATTGGTTAACAACTTGAATTCTCACGGTTTATTGAATTAACACATTATTGAACAGCAGCTGCAAATGTGTTTGTTCTATCAGTTCTATAAAATAAACTGTCCGTTGAGAGACCGTATCCTATTGCAGCTTTTACTGTCGTCCGGTGCGAGACAATTATATTATTCCTGTTTTCTGCCTCCTTCTCTCTTGTTTTATGAGCACCCTTGATTTGTACTTCGTTGACATCTGTGTCAAATCCATTCTAAATTCATTGTGCCTCAGGAAAAGGTTTCCAAACTTTGTGCAGTTGACGTGTTCCTTGCTATGGCTGTAAAACCTCAGATTTCATGACGTCCGTCGGTTGATATCAGGATGCCTGTCGAAAGAGAGTCAGTGTATACAGCTGATCTTGCACGAGAACCAAATTAAAATTTATACAACAGTGAACAGACCAAAAGCAGTGTCGTGTGTAGCGTGACATGTGGCTTCTGATTATGTTCAAAATTTTGAAGCACGAATTTCTTTCAGAATTATGTAAAACAAAATACGGACCTAAAAAATATTCTGTGTCTCCATTACAAAGCCCGATTGGTTGTCAATTTTTTCAGAAACAATCGCCTTTTGTTCTGAGAATCGTACAAAATCAATAAATATATTTTGGAGACAAATTTCACAGTCATATAATGTTAAAGCAGCAACATATATTTACTGTTAGAGTTTAAAGGACTAAACAAAGAAAATTCTCCCATTCTCGCAAGATATTTTTAATTCGGTCTATTTAGAGGCCTCCTTAGTAACCCGTTTTATATTATTTAGAATTCGCGCCAAATAATCCTTACAACAGATTCTACGACGCAAGTTCATATAACTGTATCATTGTATCAATTGCTGCAAATAAATTTAAGCTAGGAGGCCAATAGCACAACAGATTGATATATCAGCAGCTGATAAGCTACTGTACAAAAGTGGTGCTTCAGACTTCCGCCGTCGTGTAGATGAGGCATTCGCTCTTCTGGAATGTTACTGGTTACTGACATTACGGGACATTCTGTAGGTCCCGTATTCAATGGTCAAGCAGTTGGAATGCTTTTCGTTGAAGATTGGACCCAGTGGATTGTACTGAAAAGTCGGTGACCAGCTACCAACCTTCGCCGCCTAGCATATTGGAAGCGCGAAGACATAAACTGCAGAAGGTTCGAATCAAATTTAAATTACGGACAATAATTCTTCTTATATACAAGCTTATCCTTGAACTGTTACAGATACAAAGTCACAAAGCTGTTTACTTCCAAGCAATTACCAAGTATGTAGGTATATGACTTGGAATTTTGATTATTTCAATTTAATATTATCATAAAAGAAAGGGAAAAAGTATATTTTGGGAAGTGGTACCAAGGTGAAAGTTATTTGATATTAAAAATTAAAAGGCGCAATAAAAAATTCACAACGCACTTGGTTCGAAAAAGGTTCAAATTGAAAGATGGAATGTGACACGGATTAAATATGGAAGAAGTTATGCGCACGGGCCTACACAAACTGGGAATAAGATAATCAGAATATGACGGGAAGAGGTTGAGGGAGTGAAAGGAGACAGAGGCTGGGTAAGAACAGAACAGCCGCCTGCAATACCTCTGCTGTGCTCTGCTGTGCTCTGCTGTGCTGTGCTATGTTGACTCTTGCTACGAAACGTTCTCTCCGTAAAATTCAATATGTTAAGGAATTTAAGTACGAGAATATTCACATTAACCTATGATTAAAATAGCATTTGTGATTAAAATTATAGGAGACGGAATAACTGAGTCGGTATAGTGGCTAGCTGGACGACCGATGAATCAGGGTTCGATTACGTACTGGCAGAAGAGATTTTTCTGTTCTCGAAAGCGTCCAGACCGCAGATCGAAACTACAGAACTTCCAATTAATGGGAGTCACAGTCTCTTTTCTTGGGAGGTAAACCGGCCGGAACGTGAAGTTAACAACTTCATCTCTATCTAGTCACGAATTTAAGAATGAGTGGAACTCTACTTCCACCGAAGGATCCTATATGTCTTCACGGTGTGAACAGGGACAATTTCATCTTTTATTTCTTGATATTATATTCAACATGGTACGAAACGTCCGTGGAACGAAATATAATGACATAATAACAAAGGTAACCGCAGCAAAAGTAGTAACAAGTTAACCTTGTGTAACCAATATATATATACACAGGCACACAAAAACACACACACACACACACACACACACAGTCGACCTCGGTTATAACGACATCGGTTTATGCGACACCTCGTCTTACAGCGTCAGTATTCTGTTGTACCAAAAAATCTCTCACTGTTAACCCTAATATTATAATCCTGTATTACAACTGCATTAGTTTATAACGATACACTTTCGTGACGTTATAACAGAATTCGTCCGTATACGGTAAACAGAAAATCAATGGCAAATTCTGTAACAAATGTGTGTAGTCTTAAATGCGTTTAGGTCTTCATACAAAGTGCCCGTTTTAACTTCGACGTTGGCATCCCGCTGAATTACCAGTATTCACAAATAGCAGGCCTACTAGCACAAACCAAACACAACTTTTGTATATATATGTATATATATATATATGTGTGTGAGTGTGTGTGTGTGTGTGTGTGTGTGTGTGTGTGGGCCGGGTAGCTCAGTCGGTATAGCGACTGACTACGGGCTGGACGGTCCGAGGAGGAACCCGGTGGGGACGAGATTTTCCGCCCGTCCAGACCTGCCCTGGGGCCTACCCAGCCTCCTGTAAAATGGTTACTGGGTCTTTCCCGGGACTAAAGTGCGGCCGGGGCGTGCTGCTGACCACTCACCCCCTTCTAGTGCCGCGGTCATGGAAGAGTAGAGCTATTCCTCTACCCACCCTCTGGGCCACATCGGGCCTGTAACGGGATCACTTTACCTTTATACATATATATATATGTCGATTATATGGCTCAGTTGAAACATGTGTCTCTGGAGTTGATGTGAACAATATTTGATTAATAGTAAAGGTAGTGTTGGATGGTGTACAAGTACTATATGCTAACAAAATTTCTGTTCCTTGTGTCCGATTTCAACCAAAGTTTCAGTATGTTCCAACGTCTATAAAAAGCCACTGTTTCAATCTTCACGCGAATCCTTCCGACGGAAGACGATCTGTTACAAGCGGACGGGCGGAAGAACGTGACAAAAATAATAAAAGCTTTGTTAACTGCTTTGAGGAGCGTGTATAAGAGGCTCATTGTATGGTATGCTGTTTTTTGGGAAATTTAATAAAGTAAAATTTTAGTTGTCAATTAGTCGTTATAGTTACTGGGTAGCCGGTCCCAGTGACTGCGCGGTCTAAGGCGTCGGTCTACGACCTCTCTCCTGCTGACATTGTTGGTTTTTTTTTTACCGCGGGGGCAATGGATGTTTGTCTGTTGGGAGAGTTGTCTGTCGTCAAGCAGATGTCTCTGCGACGAGCTGATTACTCGTCAAGAGGAGTCCTACCGACTGTGTTGCGACGTAGTGTGTGATGTAGGAACCTCAAGAATTAGGAGGCAATGGCCCGCTTTGGGCCGCAGCGCCATAGAAAAAAAAAATTGGATTTTAATGAGAATGGAACCAGCTTAACAACTTTTAATGGAAAATTCAGACGCCACGTTTGACGTGTTGAAGAACTCAGAGGACAGAAAGTGACAACTGTTAACATTTATCAACCCTTTTCACGTTTGCCATTGCAGCAACGTGAAGAATCTTTTATACTTGTGACGTAACCAGTTTGAAAGACTGGACGAACTGGCGTGTGATTGGGGTGGGACGGATAAATGCGTGCAGAATTGTGGTGCTGGAAGCTCCTGGGAAACTTCCACTGGGAGATGACGTGACAACATGGATCCTAGAAAATTGGTTGTGAAGTATGAAGATCGATGGAAGTAGTTCAGGATCTGAGATTTGGGCCTCTCAATGCGATGTTGCTGAAAGTTTAAGTCTTCTGGAATGTCATGGCGAGTCTACAGGTAAATATTTACTTTGCTTGGACCGCTCTAACTTTATGGTAAAGGCAATACGATTCTTTGAAACTTGGAGAAGTATTAACCAGTCGTATCTTTGGTTCGGGGTCTTTTTGAAATCTGAGCATTATTATTAGTGATTTGATTGCTTTGTTTTTTCTGTACAGGCGCTGAAAAGAGCACCTGCCGGTATCTGCTACCTACCCTACTTAAATTAACATTCTATTGGCAAACACATCGATATCTTGCTAATGTTAAAATTGTCTGTAATGGTTTCACACAATTTAGTGCTAAATATATGAATAAGAATTGACTGTATCATTGCTTAATGGAAAAGTCTGTTTCTATTAATTAAATATTTCCTGGGCTATTAGTAGAAATAAAATCCTAAGCAGCACGCCAAAGTAGCGCCTGGGGAGTGGAGGCATGGCTCCGCATGTTCTTAACCGACATTAGATGAATGCCTGAGATGAAATTTACGCCCCGACTCCTTTACTGGCGGTGAAATAGTTCCCGGTATCCAATTCGTGGCAGAAAGACTGATTTCCAGAACTTGTCTGGACCCTTTGGAGAAGTGAAAATTCTCTTCGCCCTCTACAAAAATGCACCCCAATTTCTCAATCTTTAGTTCCGTAGTCTAGTGACTGTATTGACTCTTAGTAATCAAAAAACTGATAAATGTAAAGAATTGAGCCATAATTTAGAATTTTTTGTATTGACTAAAAATATGAAACTTACACAACTATTTCTGTTACTTGCATCGCTCTTCCTTGCAGCTTGCAACTGTCCTAATTTGAGCGTCCATGTTAATCAAGATGCGGAATTGGGTAGAACAGGCTTCAATGGCTCACTTACCGTGCTCAAAGGACCGGTACTAATGAAATCTCTGCCCCATACTCTGCCCCTGCTGTCACAATTGAAGTACTATGGCAGCTAATTTTATAGGCTGTCCATACTGGGGGGGTCCTTGCAATAAGAATCTTCAGTCCGGCAGCCATCCTTCCAATTACACCTCCCCTGCACATCACTTACCATGTTCAGACCAAGGCCCTTAATATTTGGCACAGACAGATGATACAGGGGTGTAGAAAATGTTTCGTCAACATTGCCGGCATGCATGTGATCTACGAGCAGAGAGTACATTTACGTATATAAGGTAATTATTGAAACAGGAGAAGTTCCCTGAGACCCGTTTAATATTATCCATTCCGTTCATTGTGCCTGTAGTTAGGTATTAGTTTATTTGTACATGTAAGCTCTCCTACACGTTTCAGCGGGCGTCTTCCTTTTTCAGGGAGGAGATGATACATAGTAATTTGTACGTTTAATTTGTGTGTGAATTTCTTTGCGTCACCATCTCCCTGAAGATGGCGAACACTCGCCGAAACATGTAGGAAGGCTTATGTGTGCATATAACCTGTAATAGTTTACGTATGTTTGTGCTTTTCATATATACGTAAAATTATTTCACTGAGACCGTGTTTAATACAGGTATAAGTTTCCAAACGCCGATCTCAGTGACCGCACAATATAGGACGTGAGTCTGCGGTCTCTCACTTGCTGGTATTGCGGGTTTGAATCCCACTGAGTACATGTATGTCTGTCGCTTGTGAGTGTTGTGTGATTGCAAGTAGAGGTCTGTGCATCGGGCTGATAACTCGTCCGGAGAAGTCATACCGAATATGGTGTGTCTAAGAGAGTGTGAACTAGGAACCTCACAGACAAGGCCCAGACCCACTAGTGCTGTGGAGCCGTGAAATAGAGAGGGGGGATTTTTTTTTTTAAAAAGTGAAATCCCACTTACAGTGTTTCACAAAATAATATTACAAAATACTTATGCGTCTATCCTTTACTTACAGCACGTTAATACCAGAAAACCGTACTTCATTAATCAAAACAGTAGTTCATAAATGTTATTAAACATTTGTTATTTGAGATGCGGCGCACAGACATTACTGTAATGAGATTTATCTGCTTGTTACTGCAGTTAAGCAAGGCGCAAATGTTTTGAATGTGATAAAATTCTGGGACATTCAATACCTGTTTTAGCAGCATCGTTGCTCCTTTGTATGGCAGTGAAACTTGGTCCTAAGATAGACAAAGGATATACACTGAGACTGTCTTCATCGAGAGAGAAAGAGGGAAGTAGAAGTGCGGGGCTGGAGAAATTACGTAATGAAAAAATTTATAATTTACACACTTTATTAATTTTTTTGTCTGTATAGCCCTATCCCGGCCTAGACCGCCTCATTGTTGAGGTTTCTAGATCACACGCAATTAGACACACACAGACACACCCTGTAGATCTCCTCTGAACAAGTAACCAGCCCATCGCAGAGACCGCCAACTGTACAACACGCAACGAACACAAGTGACAAACTTTCGTGGCCGCGTCGGAATTCGAACCCGTGAGCTGAGAAGTCCAGCGACTGCAGACCTACGCTTTAGACCCCATGGCCACCAGGATCAGCAAGGAAATGTTATTAAGGTGACAAAATTAAGGAAGAAGCGATGTTTGGCGAATTTATGACGCTTGGTTGAGATTAGAAAAGCGTAGAGAATTTAAGTCGGAATCGTTGAAAGGAAGAAACATCTGAGAAGATTCAGTTGTAGCTAGAAAAAATGTCAGAAATATAGATCGGAAGAAATAGCATGAGAGAATTTAGACTGATTCTGTCTGCGTCAGGACATAGTTCAGCTTTCTCATTTTGTGAAAACGGTCTTGAAAATGTTGGTTTCACAAAATATGGACGGGTTTTGACTATCAGGTAACATTTTCTTCCACTGAGATGGCATTGTGTTGGACGTCCACCAAATATTGTAAAGCATTCCTAGTTTCAGGTACTGCCGCTACTAATCTGGCTACTGTAAAATGTGCGTGATGGTAAAAAAATGCGATTTCTAAATCTGATTATGTATGAAGTAATATATCAAACAGAACTGAAAATATTTTCGACCCTGAACACGCTGACTATAAGTTCCTTGAAACGTCGGTACTTACCGTAACAAATTACACGTTGTCACATACAAAATAACGTTACACATAATATTGAATTGAGAAGACGCGTCCTTTCCAATCGCCTGTCAGACTGTGTCCACCCTGATCGGAGAGAAGTCTGGTCCCTTATTCTTAATCCGTTGTTTGTTGCATGGAATGGAGCAAATAAACTTAACGAAAAACGTTCCAATCAGTAGACCCCCTTTTAATTAAACGGTTGCCATGGTAACGGTCATTACTGACAATGCAAATCAGATATCACCTCGCCACCTACTTCGTAGTTAGACAGACGGCAACTAATCTGAATGATTATCAACCGGTGGTCCGAAAACCGCTGGAACCTCGCGAAATCTAGTTAACTCTACAACATACATCACGGTGCATTACACTGTACAATGTTGTTTATATCTTTGGTGTATAACAAACTGCACGTCTTCACATTACAGTACCGCCTACTATTCGCGCTATATGTTGTATCTGATAACAACATTTTGTCCTATCTAGATCTACAATACCCGTCAAAGTTTGATATCGTATACTCCGTGCGTTATTTTACAATTACTCTTCAGTTCAAAATTTCGCGTTGTTCTGAACATTGTATTCTTTCTTTTGGGTGATATCCCGGCTTATGAATTTTATGTGCCGACGTTTCGGAACACTCTTTCAGTTCCATGTTCATAGGTGGTGTAAGCAGGAAGAATAACCTGTTGTTCTTCGTGCTTATACCACCTATGAAGACGGAATAGAGTGTTCCGAAACTTCGGCACATATAATTCATACATCGGGGAATCACCCAAAAGAAAGAATACAACATCTTACAAGTAATCACAGTAACCAATGAATGCACATAAAATGACTATAAATCAAACAACATGTATCAGCGCCGGGGCGACAATTTCAGGGAATCCAAACCACTCAAGGATGCCAGTACCAACACAGCGTTCTTGGTATTGCTGTATTGAAGTTTTAAAATATTAGAACTGTAATTGTTTTAAATTAAAAATTGACGTAAGGTGACGATGCATATAAGAGCTCAAGGTTTTATATAATTGCATGCCACGTGTGCATACAAACATCTATTTAAAGTAAGATCCAAGAGTATCTAGTGTGTGCGGTGTGTGTCGGTGTGTGCGGTGTGTGTCGGTGTGTTTCTTATCGGGCGGGTTGTGTACTGAACACAAAGCTACATTTTTTGGCTACTGTGATTATTTATACATCAACATTTCGAAAAACGTTCTGCAGTATGTAACAACAATACTTCTTATTCAGAAGGTCAGAGGTTCAGATGTCTGCTATTTGAAAGGTGGCTACCGTTTTGCTTATTCTTTCCCTGCCAATGCAAGCATAGAACCTAAGAATAACCCTACTTTATAATATGTGCCTGTAAGAGTGAAATTTAAAGGTAAAATTTGTCTATGTCCACGCCATGGGGGCATATAGGGGAAACAGAGGTGTAGTTCCACTCATTCTTTATGTTGGCACTGGATGGAGGGTTCAGTTCACACCTCGTTCGTTTTATCCCAGAGACAGAAACCGGTACCAGTTGAATAGGAGGCTGGGTGGTCCTCGGAGCCGGTCTGGATAATTTGGAGAAACGTTTATTCCCTCTACCAGGTATGAAGCTCAGGCCGTCCAGCCCGCAGCCTTGTAGCTATACCCATTACGACGGACTTTATAAAGCACACAGTTTCGTGTACCAAACATCCGTCATATTTTCTAACGTATAGGCCTATTTATCGTGTAATTGCAGTTGCAAATGTGTGATAACTAAAGGAAGAGAAACTTAACAATTCTGTTGGTTAGAACGCGGACTGCACTCATAAGTTCATTTATGTGAAAATTATACTGTTATTTTGTAATGTTATATTACAACGCACTACACTGGCATTTCTTTTAATTTTGTTAACACAAAAATTTCTAGTAATATTGTTATAAACTTTTGCAGTCTTCACCAGTAAGTCGTTCATTGTTTTTTTTTTCCTTCGGAACGCGAAATACTTTAAGATGTTCAGCGAACTTGCTTATATCGTATATTTTCTTGCGTAACCTGTAACAACAAACATCCAGTATACGTCATTATGAATTTCTTCGCTATTAAATACGTCTTATTGTGTTTAGGTCTCGGTGGCTGAAATCATTTGTCATAGTTTTCTGCTCTCCACATGCAGTATCTGTTACAGTCTATTAGGGTTGATTTTCCTCTATTTTTTAAATTTTATTTCTTGTTTTCTGTCTTTTGACATTTTTTGCCCCCTTACTAGACCATTAAAATATTCTGTACTTGTTGATCATCTGAAAGGACTTAATTGATTCCAATTTTGAAAAGAGTTTTCCGTCTTAGATATACTTTAGACAGCATGATTGAGTAATATTATAACTGAAAATATATTAGCAAAGAGGTAAAACAGACTCCCTGGAGCAGAAATGTGTTGAGGAACTAACAGATATTAAGGTAGTCGGAGATTCCTCTGCCTTTGTTGAATACAAAAGTTCAGTACCATTCTCACAACAGCCCAGCTTCTGGTCTTTTTTCTGGGACAGGCGATTCCAGTATATAGCCTCCTATTTTTTCATGATCCATTGTAGTAACTTCCTTAAATCTAAGGCATGGTTTTTCCAAGATGTTTTTTTTTCCGGTTTTCACACCAAACGACTCTTGGCATTTCGCTGCTCCCTCATGCTTGCTACATGCCCTGCCCACCTCATCTTCCTTCATCTGATCACCTGAAACTAATACAAACAAAAATCACAGAATTCCATATCATGCAGTTGTTCTCCGTTCTTATTAGGTTCTCCATTCTAGTTCCAAATATCCTTCTCAACAGAGGTTTATTGTTATAACTGCTAGCCAGTTAATGTTTTTTATAAATAATTTTAAGACAGTTTTTACTGTGAATAGTTTGTGTGTGAGAAACTGTCGTACTCATTGTTATGTTTAATCCAGATTTTATTTTAAAGAAGTTTTGCTATTTAGCGTATTGCAGGAAAGCCGTTGGCGCAAGAATTGCCTCTGAGCCCAAAAGCATGTGCACCATAGGAACATTTGCACATGCTGTCATGTTTGTTGGTTCGAAGTGCGTCAAAAGATGTCAGCACTGTAATATTGCGACCGTAACATTTCGACGTTCTAATGCAGTAGCAGGTGTATTTACCTGTGTGTGCTGTCGACAATCAAGCAACTGTCCATGACTGTCGTTATACTCTCTTTACAAGGTTAACATGATTTTTCCCCGTGATTGGAATCTTTCAGTTAATACTGGAATAACGACATACAAGAACAGTACTTCATGGCTTTTACCAGATTTTGTAGCTGAATTTAAAGACTGTAATATGAACCTTAAAACATGTACGAGATGTGTTAAAGGAAAGTAAAATTTTCCTACTCTCAATATTGAAAGTAATAAATGGCTGCTCGGTTTTCTAATTCACTGTCACTTGGCGGCTTACGGCTCAGTTGTAAATAACTGCATGTTGTCCAACACCGTACTTATTTGTACGTTTTCCTTCTTAATGCACATAATACAATAATTTCCCTATACAACACTAACAGTTTGGTTTTTGTGATCGAGAAGTAACGTGTTTCCTATGAAGAACGAACCGAACGTTTACATGTAATGTAACCGATATTCGGTCTAAGGCCTTCCCATGGCTCAAGCTGTTATTCGCTGGCCTCTCATCGCGGAGGCGCGGGTTCGATCCCAATTAAATCCATGTGGTAAACGAAGTGGTAATTGGACAGTTTTTTTCCGAGTAATTGAGTTTCCCCCTCTCACACTCATTCCACGTCTGCTTCGTACTCATCTTCAGCTACAGATTGCTCTAAATGACAAAAGGGCGAAGCATGGGAGCATTCCAAAAAGCAAAGCCCTTTCGAAAAGCAGAGAACGCTGTCATATTT
>Ga0136643_10008544_pt1 | contig 14983 bp, 12 predicted proteins | sample TergutLab28metaG_FD_96883 | JGI IMG/M metagenome (GOLD analysis project Ga0136643, IMG submission 96883) | Labiotermes labralis P1 segment gut microbial communities from Petit-Saut dam, French Guiana - Lab288 P1 (version 3) (version 3) | ecosystem: Host-associated > Arthropoda: Insects >... | reverse complement strand
TATACTTTTTTTTTGTTTAAATATATTTTGCACAAGTGGTTTTTTGTTTTTGAAAGAAAAAAAGGGGAAAAGTTGTTTTAAGGGGGGGGGGGGGGGGGGGGGGGGGAGGTAGAGCAGGTGGCGACGATTTGAATGTGAAGCCTGTCGGTCGTATAAAGGAAACTGTTGGTACATGAAGAAGAATGAAGCCAGATGTCATTGGCTATGTTACATAATGAACATCACCGTAATTTGTACCGACTTCTCTGCTGGTAGTGCCAAAAACAAGATGGTTACTGTGAACTGGACCTGCAGCTGCTGAAGTAAACGTTCTTCGTAAGGGTAGTGACACAGTTCCTTCAGAATGCAGTGCATAATCTGTACCACGTGTGTGTCACTCACTATAAGCATTTCGTACCGTGACTGTGCAACGTAATCGTCGTTGGAATACTACAGCGCATGCAAAGCTGCCTCCGTCACCTTCCTCCTTGTGTTCCTATTTGAGCTTGGAACCCCATTCTTTTGTTTGGAGCATTCCGGCAGAGTTCCAGTCAAATTTAGTCTTCTGTTTTCAACGTTACTCTTTCGGTTGGACCTGGCCATGGCATCGTCCCTGCCTGATGTGAGGTCGGATGTCTGGATATTTAGAACAATATATGAATATCCATAACATCACGAAGGGTCATTGTTTGCTTGGATACTGTATTTAATTCAGTGGTGTGTGAGTGTGAGTGTGTGTGTGTGTGTGTAGTCTTTGGGGAAATGAGGGCACTGTTTGCTTTATTTTTAAGTAAATTCTCTTATTATTTTCTGACTGTCGTGTTCGTATTGTTATGTGGCTGCACACCTGTTTGTTTGTTTGTTCTAGCTTAATTAAATTTGTGTAGGAACAGATTACCCGAAGAGGTTGAGCGTATTAACGCAAGCATTCGGCACACAGCCTGACGATTACTTAATACGCTCACACACACACAAACGTACGCGCACACTTGTTGCCATGAAACCGTGACGATATTTAGTGTTTTATATGAGCATAAAAGCGTAACTGATGTAACCAACCACAGTGGTTAAAGTAGAGGTATCCCATTACAGTCCTGGACAGGCCCTCAAGTCTGCAGGAGGCTGAGGCTCCCAGAATGTCAATACAATCGACACATGAAGGTGGCATGGTTGTCTAGCCCTACTCACCGGCCGCCTTTATCCCCCAGGAAATCCCCCCCCCCCCTTACCACAATGAGACTTCAGGAAAGTGAAACTTCAGTGACATTTTTCGAATGTGATCGCAACATGGAAGTTAAGGCTTATTCCTACATTTTTAAAAATAGGACTTGTTGGTATGGGCTGTGTTTAGTACACGGATGAGGAGGCATTCGAAATAAGATCGTGTAATTAAGTGGTATTCAGATTCGAACAGCGTTGAGTTACTAATATCCGTACTTACAGTTCGCTCAGTCTTGGCCATTTCCTGTGACGGTTTGATTGAGGAGTAAGTATCAAAACGTCTTTATGTGTTCTCTGTTATGGTTGTAGTACTAAGCGTGAAACAAAGTGAAAATAAACAGAAAAGTTACATTTGTGTGAGTACCGTATTTTGAAGACACATTGGAAAGCGGCACAAGGAACCAGGAGACGGACGCAGGAGGCTAAAAATAAAATGTATGTAATGGAATTTAAGTAGCGGACATAACTGCACGGTACCAAGATTTGTTGCTGTCGTGCAGTTTCTAGTAGGTACTTTTGTCGGCTTCCAACGACTAAAGCAGCTTGCGTGAATTATTACATGGTATTTATCCGTGCAGCATGGGCGATCTAATTCATGTATGTGTGGTACACATTAGTTTTTGAACGTCCGTGACTTGCTTTGACACAGGACGCGGCTTTATTCTTCTTGTACCACAGTGTTCTTCCTTATATCTTTACCGGAAGCCCTGATTTCATACCATGCTGACAGTGGCCTCGTAAACGTCGTACTGAGAGAGAAGTCGCAGGCCCCCCTGTTTCACACAATCCTGTATGTCTGACCATCTCACGGCATTCTGCATGTGCTGTCGCAGACAAGAAGCAAGACACAACCCACTTGTAATTTCCTTTGCAGAGAATATCTCCGTACGTGTCATTCTGCAGACACCCTTCCTGCCCTGCGACTGAACTTCTCCGAAATGCGTAGGCCCATGCGTAATATTGAAATTTTCTTACCGGTGCCTTCATGTTTAAAACGTGCCTAGCACCACTTATCCCTGAACATGTGGTGTATTCATGTGCTTTGGCCTTTTCTTCGTTTTTGCTGAGTTACTTATCAAGCAGACTCTGGATGTTTTGGCCTAAGTTTAGAATCGGAAACAAACGAGAGTACACATTTTCAGTTTTGAACGGCAGAACCACAAAAGCTTGAACTTTGTATTACGCTACCGAACTTGAGGCAAGCTGATTAAACCAGCTGTTCGAGAGTAACAATTACCAAAGTGGAAAGCAGATACCTTCCTTGCGGAGTAGAGACAGGAAGGCAGTGTATCCTCTGCTGTCACGGGTATTCCGATACCGTAGTTTAAACTTAAGTAGAGCGTTTCCTAGCCATGGAGGTAAAGTAAGCTCAAAGCGTAGGAAATTACATAGCAGAGAACTCGATAATCATGACAGTAATGCTTTCCTGTTGCTGATAGTGTGATTTAACCTTCATCCTACCGGAGTGGGTATTTGAAGTTTGTCGCGTGGTTTGTGAAAAAGTGAGTATTTTTCGAACAGAAAAAGACATAATTTTGATACAAACGGCATTTTTTGGAAAGTAAAACAAATTATGCGTCATATCTTAAAATGTAGTCAATTTTCTTGTTGCTTATATTTTAAAAAATGAATTTGTATGTGTGTTTTCCTAACATCATTTGCATATGCAAAAGCAGCTAGTTAGAAGGTTAAATCGAGCAGGTTAACTATATTCTGGGAATGTTGCTTCATATGGGGGAGGGGGAGAGAGAGACAGAAAGAGAGAGAGTGTACACTAGTATTGATCGACACTGTTAACAATAGATTTGTAAGCCCTTAGGCATTAATCAGCGTCAGTAACAATGAGGGATGGACATCTAAACGATTACGCTTGGTAATTCTGTTTCACATGAAGCTGGAGTAGTAGGGAACTGCGACTACCAGTCCGTTTGGAGCTGTAGTAGTTTTGCATCTCAGTGTGCTTATCTCAGGTAATTAACTATCACGCATTGGCAACTGCAGCATGTGTATTAACGTTAAATAACACGACGTATCGCCCTCAGTATATTTGGGCATTTAATTTGATTTCGTGGATAAACAGTCACCCTTTACCCAAGTACGAGTATCATTAGTCGGTAGGTTTTTCTAAAGCAGACATTGTAGGCTTTATCAGCATCATGTTGCAAATTACTGTTGTGAACGGTAACAAATGTATGACCTCCTGTGGATTATTCGGTATGACCATCTAAGAAGTGCACGAACGCGCCTCAGTGTGTTACGGTTTGCGTACGTGTTAAAATGTTTTATATGATATGCTTCCGTAAAATCAAATTGAGTACCATCTGTGTAATGTAAAACTGTGGGAAGCTGCGTTACTGCGCCGTTCTTAATGATCGTAGGATCGAAACATGTCGGACTGACACAAGTTATACATTCGTAAGTGGTGAAAATACAACCGCATTATTTCAAATCGGGAAAAAGTGGCAGTGACCTTAGAATTCCATAGAAGGTACGGAATTTGCTTACTAACTGAGCGACTGTTAACTTCACAAATATAACTCTGCTTGGCAGAAAATGAGTAGATAAATATTAGTACGCTAAATGTTATGGAAATTATAATTTTTACGTCCATAGGGCACAGCCCCAATCTAGAATCTGTTTATGTACGTAGAGAATACAGATCGGGATTTAGGACTATATGGTGCATTGAATTATCATTTCCGGCCTTTCGGATTAGGCGTTCTGGCCTGTTTAAGTATTCACTGCTAAGGACCTGTGTGGGACTCCTCGGTCGAGAGGTGAGCCGTTCTTAAGGTCTGTGGCTATGCAGGACGACACGAGCACAGAATAACGCAAACGTACTACCATGACCGGAGCGGGGAAAAGTGACTACGTGTGCGTATGTATTTCTGTATGTATATGGCTATGTAGATATATGTATAATGTTAGGTTAACCCTGTCCTAGACGGAACTGGATAGAACGGAATCCCTGTCTGGCGGAAAACTTTCGCAGTCCCAAAAATCTGTAATTTCTGTTAACTGTCTTTAGCGTAAACTGTCTACAGAGGGAAAATTCCTGGCCCTTGCGTTTCCGTTGTAAGCGGGCTTCGCTGTATATTGTATACGTGTATGTAGGCATATCTTCAAGCACGTTCATTCCGTGTGGAAAACTGATAGCTATATAACACTTCTTGAAGTACGTAATTTTTATTTCGGTGGTTTTTGCCCACATTTGCTTCGGAGTAACACCGTCCGACCTGCAAATAAGTATAATTGCTAAATCCTGGTCCTGATAAAAGGAATTGTATCCTCTGAAGGCAGCTTCTAGAAGCCAACGATAAGAGTAGTGAAGGCGTAAGGTCTTATGTAATAACTAGCGGTTAAGTCGTTCTGTGGTACATTGCACGCCGACTTCTCCTCTGTCGTGATCTAGGACGCACTTGTTAATATGCCCTTCCCTATTGCATGCTGTCGTATCCAGGGAACCTTCCCTTGAAGCCTGTAGCAATAACAGAAAATAACCAATATGTACATGCAATAATTTTATTACGTGCCAATTGCCCTCTACGCAGAGAACAAATATGCTGATGCGAAACAAAGTCTTGTTTGAAATTCAAATGGAATTCGGTTTGCTCAGTGTTATACTTCGCGTATAATCCTTCACAGACTTCCTTAGCCGATCCTCTGCCAAGAGACGAATAACAATAACGTGCAGCATCCCATAAAGGGCAAGGCAGGTTTTCTTACTGAGCAATGGGAATCTCACAGCTGGTTCCGTGAATGACTATGTGACGTTATCCAAAACATTTCTATACTGGCATGTTAGGGAAAGACGTTGGGAGAAATTTCAACTTCTGTGGGCATTAAATTTTTTTATTATTGTGCCTTGGAAGGAATTCTTGACATGTAGGCGCTCCGTTTAATTGAGATCTCGTAGTCCAGATGTTTAGTGCTGGCGTTGTTATGTTAAGGTTTTTTACATGTTATCTCTATCGTGTGAATAGACGTTTAGTTTTAATATTTTATTTCTCTATGGGCTGTACCAGAGAATGTAATGAAGTGATATTTTACATACTAGTGCCTCGTTGTTTGTGAAACACGTTTTTTCAATGCGAGTTTGTGATTTTGCCCTCACCGAACATGCTGACATAGCGATTACGCCCGAGACTCGTATTGGGGGGGTGGGGTGGGGGTCCTGGTTCGAATCTCGCCCGGCACACCGGCTATCCCGACAAGATTTTTCATGGTTTTCGTCAGTCCTTCCAGTGATATGCCGGAATAATTCGAATAGGCTACGACCAATTCCTTCTAAACCCTTTTCAATTTACCATTCACTGTCATTTGTCATTGTATAGTCTTACATACTGACAATGCGTTGTATCTTCTACCGGAATAAAAAGATGGCGCCCTCCCTTGCCGCCATCGATATGTAAGGTTAGTTTACGTTATGTTAATACAGTTCATAGCTGTTGCTGCACTATTCAGAATTTGTCCACAGTCACAGGTCATCAGCGGCACTTTATATCTAGCATACACAGTAAAGCATTGCGTGACTTGCTGACACTCAGTGTCGTTGAGACTGGGTGAAAGGTAGCAGGACGGTTCTCAAGTTAACTGTGTGTTAAAGAAGTTGAATATAAGGGTGTGAACTAGATGCAGCTGGCTTCAGATAGGTACAGTGGCGGGCTATTGTGAACACTGCAGTGTACATCTGTTATTTTAAAAGTTTTCTATTCCGTGCTTTATTTATAACGTCATACACGTTTTTAACACGAACTGTACACACAGTATTGTGTATTTAGTTGGTATTAAAAGGTGACATGCTGCAGTGAACGTTCTGGTACCGGGAAATAAATACGTGCTTTCTGCAGTAGCTGAGCCATTGTGGTGTTCCGAAAATGAACTGTGCTGATTGCGGCAATGTGAGCCTGACAGAAAGTTGGAGCGCTGCTGACAAAATAAAGCCCCTAATGTAGCTTATTGAAACTGTTTGATTGGTTTTGTAGATGAAACGTACACACAAACACACACACACACACACACACATACTATCTATGTTTTTGTATTTTGTTGATTGAATAATTTGATCAATAGTTATTAAATTTGGTTCAGATAAAATTGATGTAATAGTTTTACTTTTACTGTAATTAATATTAACAAAATTTGAAGTCAAATGTGGCTTGGGGGTCAAGGTCAATCAACAACACCCTCGCACCATCAAGGGCTAATTTGTACATACATACACACATACATACATAATGTCTGTGTTTTTGTATTTTGTTGATTGAATAATTTTATCAATAGTTATTCAATTTGGTTCAGATAAAACTTATTTAATAGTTTTACTTTTACTGTAATTAATATTAACAAAATTTAAGGTCAAATGTGGCTTGGGGGTCAAGGTCAATCAACAACACCACCGCACCATCAAGGGCTAATTTGTACATACGTACTTAACATACATACATACACACACACACATGCTTACATTTATTATACATGCTGTCTCTTCTGCATTCGTTTTATGCATTTCGAGCAAAAAGAGGATAATGCGATTGATATTTGTTCTTATCCGCACGATTCAAGTCCACTAAAACAGTTCTGTGTGACAAGGACGAATATCGACGCCAAATTACAGTTTATATTCTAAATTCTGACACGAATTTATCGTTTTGGTAGTGGTTCCTGGGTTTCGTGATATATTTCTAATTATGAAGACGTCGTCTTGCCGCAGACGAAGTGCACAAGGCGGAGTGTGATTAACTGCGACCGAATGGGCGGATGTAGGTAGATGAAGGGAAGAAAAAGGAATACGACGGCGAGGAGGAAGGAAGAATTTAGAAATCAAAATTAAGCTGGAGATGTACTAACAAGAAGGAAGGCAGCTGTTAGGGAACGAAGACGAATTTAAAGGAATTAATTTGATTTCTAGTATCTGACTTCAGCTGGGCTGTGAAGAGATTGTTCTTCGTCTCGAATAATGAAGTTAGAATCAGTTCAGCTTTTGTAATAGTTACGTTTAAATTCACAAGTCTTTGTTGTGTTTCGTGTCTGGAGAATTAATCACTTCCTGAAGTTGAAACTGTCACCTTCACACATTTCAGGCAAATTATTTTACAGTTTACCAAACACAGCACCACTACAATGACTCCCATGCTTGAGATTCTGGGGTCTTTTTTTTTTTTTAACTGAAGATTTGCTGTCTTAAGTTACGTCTGTTGTTTGTCTATAAGCCGCCTGTGGTTAACGTTTGAGGACTGATTTTAATCTGAATTATGCGTAAATTCGGTTCCCGCCTCGCAGAGAACAAACTCTGTTTCCAATGGACGGACAGATTAGTTAAGGCTTTGTGAGGAAATAATCGGTGCTGAATTCAAGGATCGTGCATAACCTCTGAGAGAATACAGGAGTTGAAAACTTACAGAAGGCGGTACTTGTAGTTACCACCGGGCTTTTAGCGGTTAAGCGTGTTCGGTTTGTGTGTGCTAGGTTGCTGTATGTGCCTGGCTTACGAATTCAGGGACTGCCTTTGTGACTAACTCTTCTGTTAGCTAGTTGAGTAATGTGTCTGCAGGCCACCTACCTGATTGATTCAGTTGCTGTCTGTATGGTTGTCCGTCTGACTGGCTCGTTGACTTGTCGGCTGACTGCCTCGTTGGCTCAGGAATTGGTTGGCCTGTCTTGCATGCTTCTTGTGAATTCCGGAGTTCTAAAAAAGAGATAATGCATAAATCATTACAATTAAGACTTATATGCTGGTTTTAATGCCTCACACTGTTGATCATTCGTATGCATTGTGTGGAAATCACTGCAGTGGTCGAATGTGTTCGTCAGATACAGTTTCTACGGCTGGATTGAGGAAGTAGGACGTTTATAGAGCTATACCAGGCAGACCCAGTTTGGACTAAACTGGCAATCAGAATTTCGGGAATTACGAAGGGCATAATTTTGTGAAAAGATGTCCAGATTTATACAGCGGACGTGATGCCGGAAGAAACATTGTATTCCTGAATTTTACTGTTCACGTCACCTAAAAGCTAGAAACTTGATAGTCGCTTTTTAACAATAGAATGTTGGTCTCCGTATGATGACTTAAGCTTTGCATGCAGGCAGATGTCTGTAACAAGTGAAGACAAGGACCTTTGTACGTTTACCTTTACCTTTAACCCGTCTGAACTGCGTAGAGGAGGAAAAAGTGGACGCTGTAGAGGCAAAAAAACATTTGCGCCTAAACACGGAATGAGGGTGCGTACGGAAACTGATGTCCGGCTCGAAATGTTCGAATGTAGGAGATATCGAGCAATTGCTTCGAACGGAAACGCTTCTGGCTTGTGTTAGTGAGGTGCTCGATTCCAATCTCCGTCGGCAAACAGGCTATCTTGACTGAGATTTTTTGTCGTTTTGCTCATATCTTGTAGGCAGTAGGATATATTAGGCCACGACCACTTCCTTCCAGGCCCTTTACATTTCATCATTCACTATAAAACAATCATTCGACGTTATGTAGGTTGAATCAGTCAAATCGTCGTTAAATGACGCACGAATGAATTCATTCATTCTTTCATTCATTCGTTCGTTCGTTCGTTCCATTGGCATGTGCAAAATGCGACGATTCCTTGCCGTTCTCAGTAGCTTCTTCCATTCTTCTCTGCTATATACCCTTTCCTTCCACCCTTTTCCACCAACTAGTCTTTCACCCTCCCTCCCTTCATCTTGCCATCTATTTCTTGATCTACCTCTCAGCCTTGTTGTTTCCAAATTCATATATAATACTTTTTAGAAATTCTGTTTTCTTCCATTCTTTGTACCTGCCCAAATCAACCTAACCTGTTTAACCTTATTGTATCTCTTCTAGAACGGTTTTTAACCATTGCATGAATTTCTTTAGTGGTTAATATTCTCCAGTTTTCTTTTTCATTGTCATAAATTGGGCCTAAAATTCTTCTACACACTTTCCTTTCAAAAATGTTTGTTTTCTTTCTCTCTTTGTTAGTATTCATTGTTCTGATGCGCATGTTAAAGTTTTGTCTATTAAATAAAATAAATAAATACACACACGTCAGTAGCAGGAGCTGATTGATCAAGGAACTTGGTAAATAACAAATTATCTAATATCAGTTTTTATGTACGTTCACAATTGTAAAAATATTGGGATCCCAATATCTAAACAGCACCTGAGACTTATTCCGATTGAGGTCTGATGATGACCTGTTAACAGGTCGAACGATGTAGCCTGTATTGTCCAATAAATATTTGTTGTGCTGACGTGTCTAGTCAATTTGTTATTTAGTTCGTTAGAGCACTTCGTGATGCCCTCCTTGAAGCAAGGAACCTGGACTGGTGCTGTGTGGACCCCTGAGCCAGTCTGGACGGCATAATTTCTACAGCGAATTGCCACCTCCTCCTCAACGGCGAATTAAGTCCTGATTTTCCATCTTCTGCCATCAGTCTTACTGTTCCAAGTTTTTTGCTTTCGTCGTATGTTCAGAACATAAGAAGAATTTTATTCCCGCTAGCGTAAAGCATAGAGACGCGGCTTCTTTATTGTGTTAGTGTTGTACCTTTCATTTCGATGTGAGAGAACGAAACACGTTCCGTTGACAGTAGTATCGCCGTGATGTTATTAATTTTTTTTTTTCCGGTTTGTGATTCTGGGCATGGGTAGAGACTTTATCTTCACCACCACTCCCACAGCTGTTCTGGGACCAACTCCGATGAATACTGGGACCCCAGTCCTGTGGGGCTGTACTTTCACGTCCAAGTCTGGAGGAAGGGAACTTCGAAACTTCACCTTCTCCAGTTCCATTCTTTCACGAACAAATGGCATTCACTTGGGCGAAAGAAGTTCTGTAAAATAGTTTTTAATAATTTTAAACCTAGCTTTTGATTGGAAGTTCTAATCGGTGTGTAGCCATGAATGACTATATCATTCGAGATGCCTGCACGAAGTTATGTATCTGGATATGAATTCAGACTTTATTTTCGATAAAACTAGTACAGGTCTTCTGTGTGTATAACTCGGCATACAGAAAATGAACGAAGCTGTGAGGGCACTTGTTTTAATATGTCTAATGCAACGCGAAGCAGTGCTATAAGTTTAAAATACACCTTTAACAACCGCCTTGATTCGGCTTCGCGTTAATACGTTTGCAGGGGTTGCTGATTTTACAGATCATTATTTAGTGAACTTCTTAGTTCATTACATACATATTCAGTTATTCTCTTGAATAAGAGGTGAAATTTTGAGCTTGATTGGCGTACTTTTGGTACTACAACTCTTTTCGTGAAATATGCCCTCTGTGTACTTCAGGTCGCTAGTGTGCCGCTGCTGTACGTGCTGAACTTGTTTGACCACTGTTGTTACTTATATCTAGTTTACCGTTCTAACTGCCCATCTTTATTATTACGTAATGTGGCACGTGGTGGCGCAGTTAGTTGAAGCACTGCACTACAAGCTGGAAAGTTGCGGGTTCGATTCCGGCCGCACTTTGTTCCTGGGGGTCGACCCAGCCTCTAACAGAAATGAATACTAGGTGTATCTGGTGGGGAGGTAAAGGCGGCTGGCGCGTAGGGCAGACAATCTTACCAGCTGCATGTGCTGGCTGTCTTGAAATTTGGGAGCCCCAACCCTGGTACCCTCGGGGCCTGTCCAGGCAGTAGTACAAGAATTGTAGCAACAGTCCTCTACAGCTTCCTGAAACATTCTTATAAATTTTTAATACTTTATTGATGGATATAATTTTTACGTCGTAATCATAACCAACTCTTATTCAAGGCAGTAGCTGAACATTTAGAAACAAACAAGTTCTTTAAAGAATTCTACCCCTGAAAATTACTGACATTTTGATTCAAAATATTTCGGGTTTTGAAAGGTGGTTATGTAACAGATCACACAGCTTATACTGTCTGCCGTTGCTTCATGTGGGTTGGTCGGTTCAACAGTAAAATATATTTTAGTCAAAGTGCAAGAAGCCCTCGGTACGAAACGTCTAACATGTGAGGAGGAGGCGGGAGATAAATGTATGGCAAATGAATGGGATAGGCTTAAAATACTTTGACTCTTCTCGTTAATTCTTGAGGCTGCAATATTACACGTATGTAGATTGTCTAGGAACAGCAGCAAGTCTGAATTGCAGAGCGAAATTTTTACACTATAGGCTTCCCAGTTTAGAAGTATGGATGTGTGTAGCGTGTAAAAGAGACAGAGAAAATGGATGGGGAAGAAAGGTCGGGGCATTCTGTCCTGTAATCTAAGCGCGATTCAGTATTTATAATTATAACCTTAAAGGGTTGCCGGTCCCGGTGGCCGCGCGGTGTAAGGCGTAGGTCTGCGGCCGCTCGTCCGTTGGGGTTGTGGGTTCGAATTCCACTGGGGGCATGGACGTTTGTCTGTTGTCAGTGTTGTGTGTTGTCAGATAGAGGTCTCTGCGACGAGCTGATCATTCGTCCAGAGGAGTCCTACCGACTGTGGTGCGTCGTTGTATGTGATGTAGAAACCTCGTGAGGTGGCCCTGACCCACTGGGGGCTGTTGCGCCAATAACAAACAAAAAATCTTGAGTTCATGGGAATGAAGAAATACGGTCAGGCTCAAAAGCTTGTTGTGGAGGTGTACGCTTAATGGCATCTTTGTATAAAAATATTGGGATGTTAAAGAGATGAAATTAGTGATTAGATTTATACGAATTTCTGGAATACAAGACGTGAGACTCAAATACAAACAAAACTTGATCAACCACCTTGAAAGAATGGACAACACCAGACTCCCGAAACACGCACTCAACTACAAACCTCGAGGAGGAAGAAGAGACCGTGGACGCCCCAGGAAACGATGGCAATGCGTCGATGCCGGAACAGGTCAAACGACCTAATCCATGGAGGAAGATGATGATGATGATGATACGAATATGTATAAGTGTGCAACGTTAGTTTACAAGTACGATTCGTGATGGCCAGTCGGACGCAATGCTACTTGACTGTATCGTTCGCTTACACACAATTCTGTAAAACTTGTTTCTTCTGAAGAGTGACTTAAATTGTAACGGATTTCTTTCTAGTATAAATGAATGTACAGTTGTAATTACAACAGATATCGCTTTGAAATTGTAAGATATTCCACGCCGTGAATGTTTACCCCATAATCCTTTTAAGCCTGAATTAGGCACTAGTTTGTAGTGCCAGTTTGTCTGCTCACCCTGTAGGATCGGACGACCCCTCTGACCGGATAAGACATGGGCGGGCATATCGACGACCTTGGTGGTCATGCGCCGCATTGCATTCCCAGTCCGCCCTAAACTTTCTGGCTGGTCACCAGATCCACCTTAAACGAAAAGCTTCTTATGACAAAAGAGGAAAAGTCGGGGAAAGAAGAAAAATATGACATTCATGCTATTGGAGGTTCGCGACTCATTCCAGCAACCAGGAGCTTCAGCCAAGTACAGTCATGTGACACACCCTGCGGAGACGAGGGACCGACTTGGGCATGTTGTACAGGGAGTCACCCGGTCTGTCTAGTGTCCGCTGTCCAATAAATTTCCCCAGCAAAATTCTGTGTGTATGCCTACTTATTGTCGTCCCACTTCAAGGTTCATGATCAGCCTATTGTAACAATCTTGATTTCAGTAACTTAACAGGAAACCTAATGGGTAAAGGTAAAGGCTGTCCTGTAACATGCCAAGCAGGCGGTGAGGACAGTTAGGGGTATAGTTCTACTCTTTCTTTAATCTCGGCGCTAGAATGGAGTGGGTGGTCAGCGCCATGCCTCAACCGCTTTATCTCCGGGAAAGAGACCCGGTACCCATTGCAAAGAGGCTGGATGGGCCTCAGGGTCGGTCTGTATGAGCCCGGGAATCTCTCCCTCGCTGGGTTTCGAACCCAGCACCATCCAGGCTGTGGAGAGTCGCTGTATCGACTAAGCCATCCTTGTCGCCGAACCCGGATGTGCATAATGTTCTAATGATATTTTGTAGTTTAGTCAAATTGTGCAGAAGCTGCGTGCGCGAACACGAGGATTTTGCAGTACGTAATCGCGGCATCTAATTTTATAAACAGTATTTTTAATGAAATTGTTTCTTCTGCCCACCAGCCGTATTTACCAGTATTAAATCATACCGCTAAGTCTTAACAGACCAAATATCTTTATTTTCGGATTTTTTTATTTTTACACAATCATTGACTTCCTTGTCTTTTATTTTTTTAAACCACTTTGCATATAGCGTATATTCTGTTGATGTTGCGAGTAATATTTCAAGTTTGCCCAATTCAAGTAGTACTGTATTATTTTAAAATTCAGTAAACCCCTCCCTTATACCACTTTCTTGATCTTATGTTAGGCTAAAGTTATTTAACCATAACGTATGTGTATATTTATGTCTACTCTCCTGTTACGTGTATAGGGCTACAAGTATTATGCCGTCATTCCATTTTGCTTATAACGACAGTTAATCCCTTTCTGTGATCTTAACGTAACGTAGTGCAGCCTGCAAATTCTCTTGCATTCAACCACGTCCAAACCTTCCTTCTCACGCTAACATATTACACCTATTTCTCAGTCTGTCGTCGTCGTCGTCGTCGTCGTCGTCGACGTCGTCGTCCCCCCCCCCCGTCCCCATGTTCCCAAGATTACTCGTTTGAAATGCATGCAGTTTGTATTGTCCAAGCACAAAGAACAGACTAAGCTTACAACCGTAACAACCTACTTGCAAAATAATCCTTTTAGGCCTGTATGCCTGTAACTGATCTTTGGTGTTCTGAAGAGTATGCAGATGAGACAACCGTTTTTGAATTGTCTGATCACAAGCCTTTTAATGGTTCCGTTTTTGAAACACCTGTCTTTTACAAGCTCATGGAAAATGTTGTAAGGTTGTGTCTGACGGTGGTGTAACTTCTAAACATATTTGGTGAGAAGGTATGCGGAATTGAGTGTTTAGGTCCTAAATAGCTGTTTGATGTTCCTCCTAAGAAAAGCAGAACGTTTGTGTTTTGGGTGTTATACTTTTCTTTTAAAAGTTTTTCGACCTTAGATAGCCTGGGACTGGTGCGATATTATACAGTATGCGCGCGCGCACACACACGCACGCACACACACACTCACACACTCACACACACACACACACACACACACACACACACACACGTCAGTCAGTCAGTCAGTCAAAGTGGTGCAGCGGAATTGTGCTTCCTATTCTGTGTTGAAGTTGCCCAACAGTTTAGTTACATCAACGGATGTAGCATAGACTGCTGCACTTTCTTTCAAAACTTGGGTTAACGTCAGAATAAAGGAAACAGATGCAGTGTTGATTCAGTAATTCTTAGTTTTTGTTTACCAAGTTTAACGAAGATAGTGCACTAATTTTAAACTGGTACGAAGTAATAACCTCTTTATGGAACTGTGTGTTAACACTGGTGAACGGAATGAAACAGTTACGTATTTGTTATGTTTTGTAAACGCCATTCCATGTTGGGCTACAGTGCTGCTTCCAGTGTGGGACTCATTCACAAACGTTCCGTTATGCTTCGTCTGTACATAATATCCAGTTTCTCGAATCACGGAAGGCGATATCCCATGGGTTCTGCAGGCCGGACAGCTCTGAACAAATGACAGCAGGTCAAAATGTCACTGTCGGCTGTCGCCCGTTTCCATGTGATATGAATTTTCTTCCCGTGGTGGACTTCACATTTGGTGAGTGGGAGTAGGCCTGTGCCTATGCTGTCATGGATGGGGGGGGGGGGGGGGGGGACGGAGGGTTGCGGGTTCTGGGGGTACCCGGACGGCGGGAGGGGGGTAAAAAAAGGAGAGGGGGGGGG
>Ga0136643_10008541_pt1 | contig 14983 bp, 17 predicted proteins | sample TergutLab28metaG_FD_96883 | JGI IMG/M metagenome (GOLD analysis project Ga0136643, IMG submission 96883) | Labiotermes labralis P1 segment gut microbial communities from Petit-Saut dam, French Guiana - Lab288 P1 (version 3) (version 3) | ecosystem: Host-associated > Arthropoda: Insects >... | reverse complement strand
TATACAATATACCTCTATAATGAATGACACGAATAAGCCCTAGGAAAAAATCCTAGGGCTGTAATTATTCTAAATATTGATTTATAGTCTATGAACTAATTTTTGCAGGGTTGATTTTTACGCCGGGTCCCATTGTGCTTGCGACGGTGATACTGCGCAAGTATTGACCTTTTGCACCAGACGGCTTTGCTTTTACGATTGCACCAAGCAAAGCGTTGAAGTTTTCTTCCAGCTTTTCCACGCCGAAAGAAACTTTGCCCATTGGCACGTGAATGATGTTGTCCCTATCCAAGCGGAATTCAACCTTACCCGCTTTGATGTCGGCAACTGCTTTTGTGATGTCGGCTGTAACCGTTCCTGCTTTTGGGTTTGGCATGAGCCCTTTTGGACCAAGCACTTTACCCAAACGCCCAACAACGCCCATCATATCAGGGGTTGCAACAACTATATCGTAGTCAAACCAGTTGTCATTTTGGATGCGCGGGATAAGCTCTTCTGCGCCAACAAAGTCAGCACCAGCTTCTTCTGCTTCTTTTGCTTTGTCGCCTTTTGCAAAAACCAGGATGCGTTGCTTTTTGCCTGTGCCATTTGGCAAAACGATGGTGCTACGAACCTGCTGGTCGGCATGTCTGCTGTCAACACCCAGTTTTACGTGGGCTTCTACTGTTTCGTCAAATTTTGCAAAACTTGTTTTAACAACAAGCTCCATTGCTTCATGAATATCGTGCAAATTGTCTTTTTTTAGTAAAGCCGCAGCATTACGGTATTTTTTACCCTTTTTAGGCATATTTATAATCCTCCTTGTGGTAATAGCAGATGCAAAGCATCCTCCCACGAAATTTATTCTACATTAAATTTTAATATCCGTCATACCCGTGAGAACCCCAAGCAACACTTGTGCTGGAATTTTCAACTGCTTCAAAGCTAAATGCAAATCTAATGCGTCCAGCTTCAAAACTACTGGCATCAATGTTTACAATATGTGGTAACTCGTGTAGACTTAAAATAATTTCTGTTCCATCTAAATTGCCATTTTGTGAAATTGTCAAAACAACTTCGCCTTCGGAGCTGTGATGATGAATGTGGATATTGGCAAGCTCTTCTTCGTTTAGTGTGAAGGTTCTATTGCGGGTTCCCCTTGAAGCGGAATTTAAAGCAATACTAAAACCATCATCAAAAGTACGCTCGCTTAATCCGCTAACGCTGCGCCATGACGAACCATTGGGTGTATCACAAGCAACTAAAACTAAAAGACCAGCTATTAGCACCAAAACCAAAAGTAGAAAATGTACGATTTTTTTCATATTCATACCTCCTCGACTTACACAAACTTAACCGCTGTGCCAAAAGCCATTACTTCGGATGCGCCGCCCATAACAGAGCAAGTGCTGTAACGCACGCAAATTATGGCATCTGCACCATATTGCTGGGCATGTTCAAGCATTCTTTGAGTAGCCACACCGCGAGCCTCATTCATAAGCTCGGTATAGCCTTTAATCTCGCCGCCTACAAGACTTTTGAAGCTGGCAGCAATATCTCTGCCGATGTGCTTTGTGCGAACAACGCTGCCTAACACAAGTCCAAGATGCTGTAAATTTTTTCCTGCAATGTTTTCGGTAGTAGTTAAAATCATAAACATCACTCCTTTAAACAACTAACCTTCCACAACAAGACCCATAGAACGTGCAGTGCCCGATATAACAGACATAGCTGCTTCTATGCTTGCGGCGTTAAGGTCGGGCATTTTTAACTCTGCAATTTCTCTTACTTGAGCAGATGTAACTGTACCAACCTTTGTTTTGTGCGGTTCGCCGCTTGCTGTTTCAATGCCAGCCGCTTTTTTTAATAAAATTGCAGCCGGTGGTGTTTTTGTGATAAAAGTAAAGCTCTTATCAGCGTAAACGGTGATAACTACGGGTATAATAAGCCCCACTTGTTTTGCGGTTCTGTCGTTAAATTCTTTACAAAAACCCATAAGGTTTACGCCGTGCTGACCAAGTGCAGGCCCAACAGGCGGTGCAGGTGTTGCCTTACCTGCAGGAATTTGAAACTTAATCAATCCTGTTACTTTTTTTGCCATTTTTCTTCCTCCTAATGTGGTAATCACGAGCCTTTAAACTCTCCCACTATTTTCAATTAATGAATTGATGATTTAAGGCAAGCTGTAGTTACTAGAGCCTTTCAACTTGCAAATAATCAAGTTCAACAGGGGTTTCTCTTCCAAAAATAGACAGGGTAACAACCACCATTTGGCGGGCAGAATTAACTTCTGCAATAGTTCCTGTTGAATCTTCAAAAGCACCTGTTGTAATGCGAACAGTGTCGCCAACAGCAAAATGAAGCATTTCTGTTTCGCTTTCAATAAGCCCCATTTTGACAATTTCTTCATCAGAAAGCGGCACGGGTTTTGACCCCGGACCAACAAAGCTAGTAACGCCACGGGTGTTGCGCACAACATACCACGTTTCGTCATTCATATGCATATTAACCAACACATAGCCCGGAAAAACCTTGCGGTTCACAGTCTTGCGCACACCATTTTTAATCTCAACAACATTTTGTGTAGGCACAGAAACCTCCACAATTTGCTCTTGCATTCCACGGTTTTCTATAATTTTTTCTAAATTAGCCTTAACTTTGTTTTCATATCCCGAATAGGTATGGACGACATACCACATTGGTACAGTATCTGTCATAGCTCACCTCTAATTAAAAAGACTATATAGCCAGTCATATGCGGCATTTAAGCCAAAGTCATAACCAAAGATGATGGCACCTACAATGCCGCTTGTAACAATGGCTGCAATAGTCATTTTTGCAAGCTGTGGTTTTGTTGGCCACGTGATGCGCTTAAATTCGCCGGTCAAACCGCTCCACCAACTAGCAGCTCCCTCTGTCATGGGGGTGTTGTCAACTTTTTTATTATCACTCATGTTGTTAGCACCTCTTTATCTCGTTTCCCTATGCTGGGTATGCTTATTGCAAAATTTGCAAAATTTTCTAAATTCCACACGGTCTGGGTGGGTTTTTTTGTTCTTTTTCATGTCATAATTCCTCTGCTTGCAATCCAAGCAAGCCAATGTAATTTTGCTTCTCATAACATCTTCACCTCGTGGTTTTTTTCCACCAAAAAAGCAACACAAAAAAATAAGCCCTTTTGGCACAAAGCAATGTTATCACAATCAAAGTATCCTGTCAAGCGTTTTTTTGAAAAAATTGTTACAAATATTAAGTTTTTCCTAACTTGCCAAAAACCCTTGAAATTTGCAAAAAATGCGCTATAATGTATATAATAACAGATTTAGGGGGCTAACTTAAAAATGAAAAGGTCTTATTTTGTAATAATTTTGGTAGCAAGTATAATAATTTTGGCGGGCTGCAACAGAAATGGCAATGATGATAACCTTGAATGGAGCGAGGCTAATGCAAGCGACCTTTTCGGGGTTCATTATATTGAAGATGATGTTTCGCAAAGTTTATATGAAGCACACCTTGAGCTGTTTTTGGAAGCGGTACAATTACTGCCTTCTAGTCCGCCGGTCGCTGGCGTGACACATTTTGAAAGCAGTCGTGTTGATGGCGGTAATTTTATTTTAGACAAAACAGTTCCCATAACCGAAAGCACCAAACTTAACGAAATTATTAGCAGCAATGTAAACACTTTTGTTGACGAGTTTACAGAAGTCAGCACGAAATCACAAATTTTTATTCGTCCGCAAATTAACGTATACAGCGAGCATATACTGGGTATTGTTATGAATATTATCGGGTTAAATGACTTTAATGGGCTCATTAACACATTGCAAATCACATATTTTGACATGTGGAATAATGAACAGATTTTTGGCGAAGATTTTTTTGGCGATAATGTGGATTATCGTGCTATTTTTGCTGAGCTTGCGAATGGATTTGTGCTTACAGGCAGTGAGCCTTTTGTCTTTAATGATGAAAATATATTGCTATATATCCCTAATGCCAATTTTTACGGAGCAGAAACTAATTTTGGCTTTACATCCTTTGCTATGCCTATGATATATTTCAATGACATCTGGCAAAGTCCGGCAGAAACTCGAAGCCCGAGGGTTGCCCTTACATTTGACGATGGTCCGCATTACCGTTATACTACAATGCTTTTGGACATTTTGGCAGAACACGATGCCCTTGCAACCTTCTTTCCTCTTGGCGCAAATATTGCTAACAATGCAGATATTATCCGCAGAATGCACAATGAAGGGCATTCGATTGGTAATCACTCTTTTAGCCATAGGAGCTTCACCAATTTAACTGCAGACCAAATACGCAATGAAATTAACCAAGCAAACGATGCAATTTACGCAATAACTGGGCAACGCCCAACACTTTTGCGTCCGCCTTACGGCAATTTTGAAAGCAGAGAGCGAACTACTATAAATATTGTGCAGGAAATGGGCATGTCTATTGCTTTATGGAGCGTAGACACTAGAGATTGGGAATTCCGTGATGCTATTATTATTCGGGACAATATTTTGCGTTTAGCACAAGATGGAAGCGTTATTTTGCTGCATGACATTCGTGAGCCTACCATTCGTGGCGTAGCTATGGCTATGGAAGCTCTTGCTGCTCGCGGTTTTCGCTTTGTTACTTTTGAGGAGCTTTATCGCCCAAGCGAAATAAATATAGAACCTGGAAGTGTGAACCGTGGCGTATATTGGGACATTTCCCGCCGTGACCGTGGGATTTTCGACTAAAATACTATCCCGCAGTTAAAACCTTGCAAAATCTTGTCTTTTTGCCGCAATGCTGCATCAACTCCTCCTTGCCTTGCGGCAAAACACTGCGTTTTTATCGCTGATTTTAATTGCGGGATAGTATAAAATTTTCAACGAGGTACAACATGGAAAATAATTTTGAAACAAAGCTCGCCATTTTAGAAGATATTTTGAGTAAGAAAAGGCAAGCTCTATTGACTATTCTTAATATCTGTGAAAACCAAGAAACTCTATATTCCACACCAGCCACAAATGAGCGGCGGGAGTTTTTGCTGGAAATGGGTAAACAAAAGCAAATGAAAATAGACGAGGTATTGACTTGTGACCAAATGTTTCAGCAGATTTTTGACAGCATAGGGGATGTTTTTGAAAGTAAAGGTCAAGATTTTCCTGATAGCGTTATTGCTTTACAAGATGGCATAAAAGAGCTTTTGGAAATTGATGTAAAAATCCGTGCACAAGAAGAAAAAACGAAAACAGCCGCAACGTCGTCATGGGGCAAACTGGATACTGTTGCTACAAAGGAAGCCAACCCAGCAACCACAAACGAAATGTTGAACAAGTACCGCAACAATAACAGGAACCGACCACATTCAAAATAGGAGGAAGCGCAATGATAACAGGCGTAGAAATTTGTAAGGTCGTAACAAGCTCTGTCGAAGCACTAGAGCTATATGAAAGAATTTTCGATGTAGAGCGTGTGGAAGTCAGCGACTTTGGCATTGGAAAAAGCGAAGTTGTTTTTAACATTTTTGGCTCTCGTTTTCACCTTTTGGACGAAAATCACGAGCATATGTTGTTTGCCCCAAAGCAAGGCGACCCGATTGCAACTTGGACAAATGTTGCCGTACCCGACATTCAAAAAACATTTGATGCTGCAATGGCGGTAGGTTGCACGCAAGTTTCGCCTGTAAACGACATGCCCGCAATGGGGGTCAAAAACGCAATATTTGTTGACAAATTCAATCATTTATGGATGTTGCATCAAATTGACCGCATTGTTAGCCATGAGGAGCGTATGGAAATTTTTAAAAATTCGATGAATTAGAGAAAGGCGGTATAAATTATGGAAAACTTGAAGCTGGACGATTTTAAAAATTATAAGTTTATTAGCGGTTTAAAGCTGTCCCCAAGCGGCAAAAATGTCGCAGTCGTTAGCCGCAAAGCAACCAAAGACAATGACTATAATGCTGTTATTTATGTCGACAAAGGCAACGGCTTTATTCCGCTTACAAATGCCAATGGCAAGGCTTCGCAATTTTTGTGGTTAGATGATGAAACTTTGTTATTTTCTGAGGTGCGTGATAAAGCGGACAAAGAAAAAATCGAAAAAGGGCATGAGTTGACTTGCTTTTATTCCATTAGCATAAATGGAGGTGAAGCAGAATTAGCATTTAGGGCAAATGCAAAAATCACAAATGCCGAGCTTTTGGAGGGCGGCAAGTTTTTAGTGTCCGCCGCTTTTGACAATTCCCGCCCATGCCTTGAAGGTAAAAGCGATGCCGAAGCAGCGGAGCTTTTAAGGGAGTACAAAAAGCAAAAAGCCTATCAAGTTATTGATGAGCTGCCCTTTTGGTTTAACGCAAGAGGCTTTACCAGCAAAAAGCGAAACCGCTTATACTTGATGAGTGCCTTGGGCGAGCTTACGCCTATTACTGACCCTCTTACAAATGTTTCGGGTTATAAGTTGTCTTCTTGTAAAAAATATGCAGCATATGCGGGCAACATTGCCCCCGCTGATATGATTAGCTTGGAGAGCAATATACATATAGTCAACCTTGCAACCCTTGAAGAAAACACAGCCCTCCCTGAACCAAAACGAATCCGTGCTTTCGATTTTTGGTGCGAAAAAATTGTGGTGTCGTATTCAGAGGTCGGACAAAGACTACACGAACATGGCCCGTTTTATATCGCAGACCCCGCCAACAAAAAAGTTACAAAACTTGCTGACTTTGACCTTTCAATAGGCTCTTCCGGGGGAACAGACTCCACAATGGGCGGCGGCACAACGGATATGGTTGTGAGTGATAAGTATTATTTTACTGCTCTTTGCGGTTACCACGCCGATATTTTCGCCCTTGACCTTAACAGCGGCGAAATTGCAAACACCACAAATTCCAAGACTAACATACACTTTTTTGATATGAAAGGCGGACGCACGACAGCTGGCATAATGCAGTCCGGACGTTTGCTTGAAATTTTTGAAGTTGATGGCGAGAGTATCAATAAAATCAGTTCATTTAATGACGAAATTCACGACACCCGCAAATACTCACCTCCGCAGCACTTTGTTTTTGAGGACTCAGATGGTGTTGAGATTGACGGATGGGTGATTGAACCTACGGATTATAAAGTGGGCAATAAATACCCTGCAATACTTAATATTCATGGCGGTCCAAAGGCTGCTTACTGCGAAAGCTATTTCCACGAAATGCAATATCTTGCCAACCACGGATATTTTGTAATATTTTCTAATCCCCGCGGCGGAGATGGAAAAGGCAATGAATTTGCCGACATTCGCGGGCAATACGGCGGTGTAGACTACGAAAACCTTATGCAATTTGTGGACGAATGTCTGAAAAGGTATTCAGGCATTGATGCCGAACGCATGGGCGTTATGGGCGGCTCTTACGGCGGCTTTATGACTAACTGGGTTATAGGTCATACGTACCGCTTCAAAGCGGCAGTAACAATGCGCTGTATTTCTAACTGGATTTCTTTTGAAAATGTAAGCGACATTGGTCCATATTTTGGCACAGACCAAATGGGCGATGTTAGCATTTGGACAGACATTGACAAATTATGGCATCATTCACCGTTAAAATACGCTCCAAATGTAAAAACTCCCTGCCTAGTGCTTCATTCTGATGAAGACTACCGTTGTTGGACACCTGAAGCATTGCAATGGTACACCGCTTTAAAATTGCATGGGGTAGATACACGTATGGTGCTTTTCCACGGTGAAAACCACGAGCTGTCCCGCTCTGGAAAGCCCGATAACCGTGTAAAGCGGCTTGAAGAAATTACTAATTGGATGGATAAATATCTTAAATAAGAACTTCTTGCGAGTAATTTTTTAAAAAAGGTATTGACAAACGAAAAAAATGCTGTATAATGGATAGAAATTATATAAGGCTATGAAAAGATGAGTAAGCAGGTCTTGTTGGTTACAGAGAATTCCCCCATGGCTGAGAGGGGAAACCTTACAATTTGTTGAATATGGTCTGGGAGCCTTTGGGATTCGAGCTGGCGTAGTTTTGCGCCTTTAAAATCTCACGTGTTCGCACGTTATAGCGATAGGATGTACCGTTTTTATACAGGCGCATTCGATGAGGTTCATGTCAGTGATGATATGGATGAACTAGGGTGGTACCACGGGAAAATCTCGTCCCTAGAGGGTGTTTATTTGCGCCTTCTAGGGATTTTTGATTGAAAGGGGTTGTCGTGATGATAAGGTTGGAAAATATAACAAAAATATTTTCGACAGGCGAAAAGGCTTTGGATAATATCAGCTTGACCATTGAAGAAGGCGATATTTTTGGCATCTGCGGGCGTAGCGGCGCAGGGAAATCCACTATGCTTAAGATTATTGGTCTGTTAGAGCAACCCACAAGCGGGCAGATGATGTTGGCGGGCAGTGATGTTAGCAATATAAAAGGCTCGGCGGCAAATGAGATAAAGCGTAATATCGGCACGGTTTTTCAAGGATATAATTTGCTAATGCAGCGGTCTGTAGCAAAGAACATTGCTTTTCCTATGGAACTTGGGCGTGAAGACGGCAAAAAGATAAAGGGCAGATGTGAGGAACTGGCGGATTTGGTAGGGCTGTCTGATAAATTAAATTCATATCCCGCAAGTCTTTCCGGAGGGCAAAAACAGCGTGTGGCGATTGCTAGAGCCCTTGCTGCCAGTCCAAAAATTCTGCTATGCGACGAGCCTACATCTGCGCTGGACACTTGCACAAGTAAAGAAATTTTGGGACTTCTGCGGGATATTAACGCAAAATTAGGGATGACCATTGTTATTATCACCCACGACATGCAGGTTGTTAGGGCAATTTGCACGAAAACTGTTATTTTGGACGCAGGACGAGTGGCAGAAATGGGAAAAACCAAGGATGTTTTAGAAAACCCGCAACACATTGCAACACGGCTTTTGCTGGACTTTAATGTATAGGAGGTGGCAATATGTATGAATACATAGCGACGACGGCAGAGCCTAGTTTTTTTGCACATCATTGGAATGTGCTGGTGGAATTTAGGCACGTATTGTGGCAAGGAGTGCTGGAAACTTTATATATGACCTTTATGTCGGTAACACTTGCCTATGCTATTGGACTGCCGCTTGGCGTTTTGCTTGTGTGCCTTAACAAAGGCGGACTTTTTCCAAACCGAACCGCATACGGTATTTTAGGCTTTGTGGTTAATACATTTCGCTCTATACCTTTTATCATTTTGTTGCTGTTTTTGTTCCCGTTTACACGTTTCATTGTGGGGACGACAATAGGCTCGACGGCTGCGATTGTGCCTTTGGTGATAGCTTCTGCGCCGTTTATATCTAGAATGGTAGAGGCGGCGTTAAACGAGATTGACAAAGGTGTGATAGATGCGGCAAAGTCAATGGGAGCAACAAATTTTCAAATAGTGCGCAAAGTAATGCTGCCAGAGTCCATTCCTTCGCTGGTGCGAGGATTTTCTATTGTTACTATCACAATAATCTCGTTTTCGGCAATGGCGGGAGCGGTGGCGGCTGGCGGTCTTGGGCATATAGCAATAAGTTACGGGCAAATGCGATTCCGTCAAGACGTGCTTTTAATAACGATTGTTATCATAGTATTGATTGTAACCATTATTCAATTTGTTTTTAACCGCATTGCGGCTAAAATAGATAAACGCATAATATAAGGAGGTTTTTAATGTGAAGAGGTTTTTTAAAGCAATAGCCGTGGTGTCGGTTTTGGTGTCTGCATTTGCTCTCGTTGGATGCGGAGGGCGCAATGATGATACGGTGCTTGTGGCGGGAGCAACTGCTGTGCCGCATTACGAAATTTTGCTGCAGGTTGTAGATGTAATGGCAGAAAAAGGCTTTGAGCTTCAATTAAGAGAATTTAGCGACTTCTCTACGCCAAACCCAGCATTACAAGATGGTAGCATTGATGTGAATTTTTTCCAGCATCGACCATTCTTGGATAGCTTCAATGCAAACAGTGGTGCTGGGCTTGTCCCTGTTTTTGGGGTGCATTTTGAGCCATTGCGTGTTTATGCGGGAAGATTGGACAGTATTGACAATATTCCGCATGGTGCAATAGTCGCCATTCCTAACGATCCAACGAATGAAGCAAGAGCTTTGCAATTAATGGAGTTTTTGGGGCTTATAACACTTTATGAAGCAACACGCGGCACAGCATCTGCAACTACGGGTATAGCATCAAATCCTTACGGAATTGTTTTTCGTCCTGTGGTTGCCCAAACTTTGCCTTCTGTTTTGCCTGACGTAGACCTTGCTGTTATAAACGGAAATGTAGCGTTGCAAGGTGGTGTTATGCATCTTGCGATAGATGGTGCAGGTGAGGACCTTGACCCTAATGCAAGAACGACCTTTACAAACTACGTGGTAGTGAGGTCGGGATATGAAAATGACCCGAGGGTTCTTGCGTTAATTGATGCACTAAATACCGACGAAATTCGTGCATTTATAGAATCAGAATACTTAGGACGTGTTGTACCAACATTTATTTTCCCATAAGGAGGGCTCAAAATGATATACAAAACAGAAGGAACTTGTAGCACAGAGATACATATTGAAGTGTCAAACGGCATTGTAGGTGGCATTGAATTTGTAAAGGGCTGTCATGGAAATGCTCAAGGAGTGGCTGCACTTGCAAAAGGTCGCCCAATACAAGAGGTAATCAATGTTTTGCAAGGCATAAAATGCGGCAAGCGTGAAACATCTTGCCCAGACCAGCTTGCAACCGCTTTAAAAACATTACTGTAATAAAAAATCCCCTTAATCGGGGATTTTTAAATTTAACGCTTTTTGCGGATGGTAGCGAAACTGAAAACTGCTATTGCTACACAGATAAACACTTTTAGCCAAAGAAAGCCAGATGCCAATCCTTCTGAAACGGCAACGAGTAGCCCCATTAATGCCGCACCTATTATTGCAAAAATAGCGGCCGCCACATTTTTTGATGCAAGAAGTAACATTATTAGCAAGCAAAGGGCATACAGACCAATGAAAATTATTGCTCCTGCCACTTCTTCGACAAAACCAAACCAGTTGAGCCAATCTATTGCTATTCTGAGGACTTGAAACAGCGTGCCGCCGCTTTGACCAAAAATAGTAACAAGTGGTGCAACAAAAAACATTACAATTAAAACAGCAACAGCACCTCGTACTACCCAAGGGGCAAACGACAAAGCAGAGCCGCTTGAACCAGCGTTTTGGATTGGGGGTGGTATGTATGGCTGCGGTTGCAGCTGGTGTTGCGGTTGCGGTGAAAACTGTGGTGTTTCAACTTTTTTTCCACAGCCAGTGCAAAAACTGGCATTGCTACTCTCAAATGCTTTTCCGCATCCTTGACAATTCATAAAATCCCTCCAAGAGTTTTTCTTTATTATACACTATGATTTAGCTTTTGAAAAGAAGAATTTAACATATTTTTACCAATGTTAAAGTCATGTCAAGTTTACTATTTCATCAAAGAGAGATTTGAAGTTCTCATCATTTTCGTGGGCTATAACGATACAGGTTAAATCTTTATCTTTAAACAGTTTTTCTAATATCTCACATGAAGCTACTAAATCAAGATTAGAGGTTATTTCATCCAATATCAATATTTGCGGCTTATGTAGCAGGGCTCTTGCCAAGACTAACGATTGTTTTTGACCGCCTGAAAGACCAGAATTATTGGAAATACTACGCTCCAATCCTTCTTCACCAGACAAAAAGCCTTTAACCCTAGTTGTATCAAGAACTGCGTCAAGGGCGGATTGGTCAAATTGGTTAGAAAAGAAAGTGATGTTTTCATAGGCTGTACCATCAAAGATATAAGGGTCTTGCCTAACGAATCGCAATATATTGTTAAAACTTTTGGGGTCAATACTTTTGATGTCTTTGCCATCTATCAAAACAACACCTTCAAAATCATCAATTTCCATAGAAAGCACTTTTGCAATTGAAGATTTGCCAAAGCCCGAAGGAGCTTGAATGACATATTTTTTTCCTTTTTCAAATCTCAGGCTCACATTTTTAAATATATAATTTTCTTCGTCATATTTGACGGCAAGGTCGCAGACTGTGATTGCGTCTTTAAAATCATCAAGGATGATTGGCTTGGTATTTGCCGCATTAGTGCTTTCCATTGCCTTTTCTCGGATATGTTTGCTTGATTTAATTGAATTGATAATTTCCGCTCCGTGAACCACAGGCCAAACAAGATTACCTACAAGCTGCATTACAGCAATTAAAAAGCCGATTGTTAAGTCGCCCGTGATTACAAGATAGCTGCCTAGCCCTATGCCCGCAATTTGCACTAAAAAGCCAATATTAAAAGACAGCGAGCCAGCTAGTGCTCCTAGAAATTTGCTTCTTTCTCTTGCATTTTCAACTTTTTCATTGATTTTTTCATGTCGGTCTATAAAAACATCTTGTTTTCCGTAAGATACGATTTCCTTTTTGCCGTCAATAACTTCTTTAACATTGTCGACATAGATAGCTTGGTTGTCCGAATAGGTTTTTTTGCGATTTGCAAGAGGCTTTCCAAATATCCACGTTGTCAACATAGGAAGCAATGAAACAACAGCAAGAACGATAGTCAATATCCAGTTAATGAATAGTAACGACACCAAAGAAAACAAGAACAAAGGGATGTAGTGGAACAAACTTAATCTAACACCATAATAACTTTGGTCTAAAACATCAATATCGGCTGTGAAAAAACTTAACTCTTTGTTTTCTTCTTTTGGTGAAATTTTGGTAGCCAGTATAAAATTCAAGCGATTGTGTTTTGTCAGTTGCAGCATCTCTTTGATGTTGGCAACTCTGAATTTCGCCGCCAAAATAACCGAAACAATATCTAAAGGCCAAATACAAAAGGTCAGTACAAGAAAGAAAATAAAGTCTTGCATATTTCTATTAGATGCAGAATCCACTATGCGTTGCAACATGAATGCTAGGATAACCGAAATTGCAGCCTGCACCATGAAAAATATGGCAGAAAAGACCAATGTTCTTTTTGCTTTGGAAGATGGCATTATAACTCCCCCCTGAGTCGAATATCTTTGTCGAACAAACATGATATAAAACTCTATTATATCGTGAGATTTAATTAATGTCAAGTACATTTTATGTCTTTACATCTTGCGTTGACGTGATTTTTTCTTTATGATATAATTTTGCTTGGAGGTGTTTGGAATATGGCTTTTGATGGTATTGCGGTGGCTGCTTTGGTACATGAACTTGGTGCAAAACTGGCAGGTGGGCGCATTGACAAAATAAATATGCCCGAAAGGGATGAAGTTGTGTTGACAATAAGGGCAGGAGGTGAGAACCATAGGCTTTTGTTAAGTTGCAATGCCAACTATCCACGACTGCACTTAACAAAAAAAATAAAGGAAAATCCTTTGGCTGCACCGCTTTTTTGCATGATGTTACGTAAACATATACAAAGCGGGAGAGTTATAAGCATAGAGCAATCGGGCTTAGAACGCATTGTACACATTAATATAGAAGCCTACAACGAAATGGGGGATTTAGGACAAAAAACCCTTGTTATAGAAATTATGGGGCGGCATAGTAATATTATTTTGATGGATGGCGATGTGGTGCTGGACTGCATAAAGCATGTATCGCTTGGCACTTCCATGCGACCCATGTTGCCTGGGCGGGAGTACATTCCTGTACCAAAACAGAATAAGAAAAATCCTTTTGAGTTAAAGGCGGATGATTTCACACATCCACTTGACTATATAGGTATAAGCAAATTTAGTGCGGGTATTTTTGAGCAAATGCAAGGCGAAAGCCATGAGGTTTTTAATGGTGTTATGAACGATATTGCTCGGGGAATATTTGCGCCATACATCTTGTTTAATGAAGAGCAAAAACCACAGGAATTTGCATTTTTTGGCTCTGAAGTCTTTTGCGGCGATTTTATTCGTAGATTTGAATATCCGTCAGAAATGGTGGAGTTTTACTATGGTACGAAAGATGTGTCGGATAGGATACGGCAGCGTTCGTCGGACATGCGCCGTGTGGTACAAAATCTTATAGACCGCTGTATTAATAAGGAAGAAATTCACCAAAAGACACTACGCAGCATTGAAAACCGTGATGAGCTACGGCTTTTTGGAGAGCTTATAAATGCGAATATTTACGCTATTTCGGCAGGCGCAAAGTCTGTGAAGCTACAAAATTTTTATGACGAGAATTGGGCGGAAGTGGACGTGCAGCTTGATGAGCGCAAGACGGCCGTCGAAAATGCACAGATGTATTTTAAAAAATATGCCAAGCAAAAGCGTACGGCGGATGCCCTTGTGGTGCAGAGAGCGCAAAATGCTGATGAATTGGCGTATTTAGAAGCGGTAATGCAGTCTATTGTACAAGCTGAGGATATGGCAGATTTGTCACAAATTCGAGAAGAGTTACAGGTCGAAGGCTTTATCAAGAGGATTAAAAACAAAGGCAAGCAGCAAAAGGCAAAGTCCGTAACTACAAAGCCGCTACAATTTGTAACCCTCGATGGATACAATATATACGTAGGGAAAAACAACGCACAAAATGACCAACTAACCAAGTCGGCAACGGCAGATGATATTTGGCTGCACACAAAAAATTACCCTGGCAGCCACGTTATTGTGCAAGCAAAAAATGGGCAGGTGTCCAATGAAGCACTTGAAGAAGCGGCAAACCTTGCGGCATATTACTCAAAGGCAAAGGGCAGCAGTATGGTTGCCGTGGATTATTGCCCTCGCAAGAATGTGAAAAAACCTGCAAAGGCGAAGCTGGGTATGGTTGTGTACGACAATTACAAGACGGCATACATTACGCCAAGTGAGGAGCGGGTGAAGAAATTATCGCTGCAATAAAACCATTTGTCGAATTTTGTCGAAACATTTTTGTTGACAACGAGGTAATTTTTTGATACAATAGTAATAACCATGGTAATAAATGGCTTGACTTCATATAATGATACAAGTCATAATTGAGGGGGATGATTGACATGGACAGTTGTCTTT
>Ga0136643_10008540_pt1 | contig 14984 bp, 14 predicted proteins | sample TergutLab28metaG_FD_96883 | JGI IMG/M metagenome (GOLD analysis project Ga0136643, IMG submission 96883) | Labiotermes labralis P1 segment gut microbial communities from Petit-Saut dam, French Guiana - Lab288 P1 (version 3) (version 3) | ecosystem: Host-associated > Arthropoda: Insects >... | reverse complement strand
TGTGTGTTCTGAAGGCTACTGCTAGCACGCGTTCAAATGCCTGGACTACATAAAGAAATATGCCGATAGTGGGACTCGAACCAACATAGTTTGTTTCCGAAGGCTGGTGCTAACACACGTTCAACTGTCTGGGTTACATAAAAAAATATGCCGCTAGTGGGACTCGAACCAACACAGTTTGTTTCCGAAGGCTGTTGTTAACACACATTCAACTGCCTGGGTTACATAAAGAAATATGCCGATAGTGGGACTCGAACCAACATAGTTTGTTTCCGAAGGCTACTGCTAGCAGGTGTTCAACTGCCTGGGCTACATAAACAAATATGCCGATAGTGGGACTCGAACCAACGTAGTTTGTTTCCGAAGGCTACTCCTAGCAGGCATTCAACTGCCTGGGCTACATAAAGAAATATGCCAATAGTTGGACTCGAACCAATATAGTTTTTTTCCGAAGGCTATTGCTACCATGCATTCAACTGCCTGGGCTACATAAAGAAATATGCCAATAGTGAGATTCGAACCAACATAGTTTGTTTCCGAAAGCTACCGCTAACACGCATTCAACTGGCTGGGCTACATAAATAAATATGCCGATAGTGGGACTCGAACCAACATAGCTTGTTTCCAAAGGCTACTGCTACCACGCGTTCAACTGCCTGGGCTACATAAAGAAATAAACCAATAGTGGGACTCGAACCAACGTAATTTGTTCTGAAGGCTACTCCTAGCACACCTAGAACTGCCTGGCTACATAAAGAAATATGCTGATAGTGGGACTCGAACCAACATAGTTTGTTTCCGAAGGCTGCTGTTAACACGCGTCAACTGCCTGGGTTACATAAGGAAATATGCTGATAGTGGAACTCGAACCAACGTAGTTTGTTTCCTAAGGCTACTCCTAGCACGCGTTCAACTGCCTGGGTTACATTAAGAAATATGCCGATAGTGGGACTCGAACCAACGTAGTTTGTTCCCGAAGGCTACTCCTAACACGTGTTCAACTGCCTGGCTACATAAAGAAATATGCTGATAGTGGGACTCAAACCAACGGAGTTTGTTTCCGAAGGCTACTCCTAGTACGCGTTCAACTGCGTGGGTTACATTAAGAAATATGCCAATAGTGGGACTCGAACCAATGTAGTTTGTTTCCATAGGCTGGTACTAACACTCCTTCAACTGCCTGGGCTACATAAAGAAATATGCTGACAGTGGGACTCGAAACAACATAGTTTGTTTCCGAAGGCTGGTGCTAACATGCATTCAACTGCCTGGGTTACATAACGAAATATGCTGATCTTGGGACTCGAAACAACATAGTTTGTTTCCAAAGGCTGGTGCTAACACGCGTTCAACTGCCTGGGCTACATAAACAAATATGCCGATAGTGGGACTCGAACCAACGGAGTTTGTTTCCGAAGGCTACTCCTAGCACACGTTCAACTGCCTGGGCTACATAAAGAAATATGCCGATAGTGGGACTCGAACCAACATAGTTTGTTTCCAAAGGCTACTGCTAGCACGCATTGAACTGCCTGGGCTACACCTGCTGTCAATAAGAACGAAGGGTCTGGTTGACTCATCCATCCTTAGTAGAAAAGCTAGCTAGCTAGCCTCACCCCCTGGGAAAGTTAATGAATTTTAATTAATGTTTTAATTTCAAATTAAGCAAATGTACTGTTGTCTTCTGTTAACATATATGTGTGGTGTGATTTATTGTAATGAATGGAAGACGGAGAAACACCACGAATGCGCAAATATGGGGAAAGAAAAACGACTCAAATTATGATGGCAACTGTATGTATGAAATATCATGCTGATGGATTTTTGTTCGACTGAGTGTACATATCTTGTTAATGATATCATTAAATAGATCATAAATAGATTAATGATAAAAACCTCCTGGTGGAATATTCATAAGATCATTATGGCTTGCCACTTTATCCACACACAATATAGTTAAAATAAGTCTAAAATCATTAAAAATGTTAAAATCATAGGTAATGGGCATACGTATTAAAACCTATGGTTGTAAAGTCTAGGAGGTTATACCATAACACATGTGGTATAGTAATATGCAATCTGCATGTGAGGGGTCATGTGAAAATCCCGTAAGTACCAGATGGTTCAATGGAAAACCGGAATTATTTGTTTACAGAGCATTTATTGCAAATACTGAAATAATTATATTATTACTGTTCAACATAGTCCCCTTCTAGTTCAATGCACTTACGCCAGTGCTTGACAAGCGTGTAGATTCCGTGGGGAAAAAATTCTTTCGGACGCGTGCGCAGCCACTCATGCACCGCTGACCGAACCTCATCGTTGTCTCGTCTCCACAATAGAGACGCCATTCTTGAACTTCTCAGTCCATTCATACACTTGTGTACGACTCATACACCTGTCACCATACTGAATTCTCATCCGACGATGAATCTCTATAGGTTTCACGCCTTCACTAAACAAAAATCTCACAACACTTCGCTGCTCTTGCTTGGTGCACTGTTGCAAGGGCACCGTCATCTTGTCGAACTGTTTCCCAGGTTCCTATGCGTGCCACGGGCGTGCCAACGCCATCTATTGGTAGCTCAAGGTCACCGTCTTCGCATACCCTACACACAATGATATTGGTCGTACACGCGATTTTTAATACAACTTTTCCGGTTTACCACTGAACGGCCCTTCTATAATACTGATGTGGAATGATACGTACTTTGTACGTATCCTAACTGGTCAATACTACTACATTTGTTTATTATAGTGTTAAAAATACAGTACAGCTGATGTTAAAAAGCTTAATATTTCCATGACGCAGAACAGCATGTACAACACTGGAGAGGTGGGGGGAGTGGAGGAGGAGGGGGAGAGGAACTAACATTAAAGGTAGCAACTTCAACTCAAAAAGCATATCATGGGCCTAATTGGCTGAGGATTTTCCATGTCACTGATGAAAAGGGATAGTGTGTGTACTAGGAAAACATAAAAATTTCCTTCTTCTTGGCAGAACATTGGCAATGAAAGTTGCTACATCCCTCAGCATTCAATGAAAAGACTTCAAAACCAGTAGAGGTTGGGCAGATTTTAAGATTTATACAAACAGAAATGGTTAGCTCTTTGCCAGACAACTATGTTACTGCAAATGTTTCCCACAGACAACCTCAAAAAACTAACAAAAAACCAGCACTTTATAAAAAATGTGCCCAAATATTACTAGCCCTTAGAATAATCATAATGCAGATGGTACCTCAGTACTTTATGATACCCTGACCAACATTACAGTTGATGCAGAGGGATCAAAATCAGTATTTCTCAAAGCAAAAGGATATGAAAAATTGATCCTTTCAGTTATGGCTGATGGTAAGAAACACATTGTTTGCTATACTAAAGAAAAGGAATCTTCTAAGAGACTAGCTTCCTAGTAGAATAAAATTTTAACGTAGAGGCAAAGAATGGATGACAGACATACTCATGGTCAAATGGCTGAGGAAAGTCTGAGACATAAGACTAGGTGCTCTTCTGAGGAAAAGAGGAATGCTGGTTTTAGTTCATTTCAAGGGTCTAAAGACAGATCTACTGACCATACCAAAATGCGCAAATCCCAGCTGCAGGTTCTTGATGTGGTAGTTACAAACCATTGAAAGACTGACTATGGTACATATATTGGGAATAGCTGGTATCTTAAAACTGCCTATTAATGCCAGCAGGAAACATAAGAAGGCCATCCAAAGCATGGCTTAGGCAGTGGATTAGGACTGCCTGGCATGACAGATCACCAGAATCCACTGCCAAGGGATTTAAAAATTGCTGTGTGTCAAACATTATTAATAGAAATGATAATGATGTACAGTGGAAGGAAGATCAAGAAGAAAATTCTTCTTGTAGCAACAAAAGGATCCCCTGTATGTTCACTAACCATTTACAGGCAAAATGTAATGTGTTTTATATAAGGCCTCAATACATACTGTGCAGTAAACACTCTCCACCTCACTTATGAAAAAGAACCAACCAGTGAATGATATATAGGGTAAAAGACGCTGTTTATTCCTAGATCTGTACAAACACATAAAACAATGTGAGCATCATGCAGAATTTTTTAAATGTTGAACCTGGTGGTTGACTGAAGGCTGGATGGTCCAGGATCAAATCCCGGTGGGGACGAGATTTTCTACCCGTCCAGACCGGCCCTGGGGCCCACCCAGCCTCCTGTAAAATGGGTACCGGGTCTTTCCTGGGGGTGAAGTGCAGCCAGGGCATGCTGCTGACCACTCACTCCATTCTAGTGCCGCGGTCATGGAAGAGTAGAGCTATACCTCTACCCACACTCTGGGCCACACTGGGCCTGTAACGGGATCACTTTAACTTTTCACCTTTTTTTTTAAACCTGGTGGTACATAAAGAAACCACTAGCCTGTAAAAGGTTAATACACTTCATGCAAATAATGCATAAATATATTGAAATACATTAACTTCCATGTAGACATATGTCAACAGAATGAACAAATTCAACAAATGCAAAAAAAAAAAAAACCTCATGAACTACAGAAAAATATACTGTTGCAGGAATACCTCAATGTCATCAATGTTTATTTTCTTGAATTCCTTCTGCATCTCCTTCATTCCAGTTTTCATAGCAGCAACTGTGGCATGTGTATCCTTAAGGGTCTGACATGCAAAATTGGCCTGCTCCATGTTGAATGATTGCTGCCGCAGATTGTCTGCTTGCTGCTCATACCTGTTAGTGTAATGAGAGTCAAACAGTGGATAAAATATACCATAAGACATGCTCTGTATTCCCACATTAAGGACAAAGAGCAAAACAAAGTTGGCAGAGGATGCTGCATTAATGGAAATGAAAGTATCTGTAATAATGGATCACATTAATGTGACTGTAAAAGTGATGAAAACTTATAACTAAAGATACGGTAAAAAAAAACATAAATCCCCACTTCTGAGTGACATTCTAATACTATTATTAGTTTCACAGTGTTTCCAAAATGAAGTACATGGCTTGAGCTGGGAGGATACGTCAGATATGCCTTAAAGTAAATAACTTCATATATTCTTGATTTTAAGTTTTTGCCATGTTCTATATGTAATATGTTTACTTTTGGGTAATTCTAATAGCCGATGTTTTGGAACCCTCTATCAGTTCCATCTTCATTGGCAGGTGGATGAAGTATGACAGAGGATGGGATGTGTGGTGTATTTATACCTGACAGGGTTCTGACAGGCTGGTGGAGGAGCCAATGGAAAGCGAGTGATTGGATGTGGGCGGGTAGGTGCACAACAAGTTGTGGAAGGGGGCAGGTATATAAGTGCAAGTGCAGGTGGCATCACTGTAGTGTACTCGGTGTATGTCTCCTTTTCTTGAGTTTGTGAAGCAGTGGTTTCCAGGATCTGCTGAGGTTGAAACCCCCATCTCTGTTGATGTTATTAGGATGCATCTCTATTTCGATGGCTGCTCTGATGAGACGATCCATGTAGCCAGTTTTAGAGGAGAGGAGTTTAGTATCCTGTAATCTGATGATGTGGTCATGATTGAAACTATGTTCAGCAACCGCCGATTTGTCGGGTTGAACCAGTCTCATGTGTCTTTTGTGTTCTTTAACATGGAGCTGGATGGACTGTCCGCTCTGTCCGATGTGAATGTGGCAAGGTGTACATCGGACAGAGTGGACAGTCCATCCAGCTCTGCATTAAAGAACATGAAAGACATGAGAATGGTTCAACCCGACAAATCAGCGGTTGCCAAACACAGTTTCAATCATGACCACATCATCAGATTACAGGATACTAAACTCCTCTCCTCTAAAACTGGCTACATGGATTGTCCCATCAGAGAAGCCATCAAAATAAGAGATACATCCTAATAACATCAACAGAGATGGGGGTTTCAACCTCAGCAGATCCTGGAAACCACTGCTACACAAACTCAAGAAAAGGAGATATCCGCCAAGTACACTATAGTGATGCAACCCGCACTCGCACTTATATACCTGCCCCCTTCCACAACCTGTTGTGCACCTACCCGCCCACATCCAGCCACTCGCCTTCCATTGGCTCCTCCACCAGCCCGCCAGAACCCTGTCAGGTATAAATACACCACACATCCCATCCTCTGTCATACTTCATCCACCTGCCTATGAAGATGGAACTGACAGAGGGTTCCGAAACGTCGGCTATTAGAACTCAGACGCTAGGGAATTACCCAAAAGAAAACATATTACAACTTCATACATGTTTTTCAGCCTGATGACTATATATTAACTAGGAATTATTCACCTTTATATCCAAATATCCTTCTTCCAAAATGAGAAAATGTGTTTAGGCCAGTTGAGAATTATCATACCCTGAAGTAGATAATTAGATTGGACTGGTACCCATCCTCTTACGCTTTCACCAGTTCACTTATGCCAAGGTCTTCATGTCACTAAATCTGAATTCTGACCCATTGGAATCTCTGTTAAATATATGAGAGTTCCCTTTGGAATTGTTAATGAGGCTCAAGTCTCTTTCATTACTTGGATAATTGGTGGTCTATAGGAATATTTTTGAGGAGTGAGTTCAGCACCTGTGTGAAATATTTTGCAGGTTACTTAATGCCAGTTTCATGGTACATCCAGTTGAAGTTAACCTCACATCTTTATGCCTTAGCTTCCTTGTGTGTGTCATATCCCCATCCAGCACATCCACCAACTGAGAAAGGGCTACAGTAATCTGCAAATTCCCACTTCTCATGAAGGTAGTAACTAGGTAAGTGAACATGGTTGGCATATTCTCTGTATCCAAGAGTGGCACCTCACTCAATGCACAGGAGAAGAAAAATGCCAGTTCTATTTGGACCCAAACAAGGTGTCCTTCAGACTCTGAATATGGCAATTATCAACTCACCTGCTGAGAGATCTGCAGTTCCCTCACTGGTGTTGTTCAAGATTCAAGTCTTCTGGAACAGGATGCTGTGTTGCTGGGTAAGCAGTTGCTCTCACTCAACATAGCATAACATCCCAGAAGACTTAAATCTTCAACCTGTCTGTTCTTTGAATGGTGGACGTTTCTACAGATTAATTAATTAGACTCATGTTTCTCCTACTGCAGTGGATGCTATCCTCTTGCATGACTTCAAGAGAAATCACTAATCTATGACATATGCATCATGTGTATTACCACAATGGAAGCAGAAATTTTTAACACATAAAGTAATATGTCTAGTAATGCTGCCTGTTGGCTTGGAAAAATTCAGGGCCTATGTGAAACATGTAGTTTTATCTTGAGACTGTTAACAAAACTCCTATATGGTGTCTCTTCCACTCCTTGTCAATTTCGCAGGACAGGATGCTGGGTTCTGTGGCAGATACCATGTAATTATGCTGTTCTACTGCATGCAGCACCCATAGTATCACTGTGCTATGTCCCATGGATCTCATGCAAAAGTCTCTCTGCAGTTTGCTCCAATTTTGTTACACTTTCCCATGTATTAGGATGATACTAATACTCATAAACAAGTGGTTGTGTTCACTGGTAAATGCTTGGCTGCACAGGTAATCCATTTTCTGTTTAGAGGTATCCTTTATAACCAGGTTCACTTTGCAAATTTTATGCTTTCACAGTAGTAAGGTAAGGTCACCATTCTTCTGGGATGTGGCATTGTGTCACTGGGTGATTGATGCCTAATACTTTTGTGACAGCATGGTGGTCCTATCTTCATGGTTTGAAAGTCAAATTCAGATGAGCCACCACCCTCTAAAAAAGATGGTCACCTATCACCCTATGACACAGCATCACATCAACGGGAATGGAGGCCTCAGGGTTCATCATGATGGTTGCTCAAAGACTGTTGAAAGCCCAGTGCCAATCCTGGCCTTTTGTCTACCTAGTGAACATCATTTAGGTGTCAGTAGGACTCCCTCATAGGAAAAGGTATAAATTTTGATATAACTGTGTGAGTAAAGGTCTGTTAGTTTTGTGAACTGAGCAAATCAGTGATGAACACACATTATGGCATGCTAAGGTTGGACACTGGCTCTAGCTATTTCGGCAGTCAACCACAGATTTTGTTGGAAAGTTCCCCACGTCAAGGTAAAGCAATTCCTACTGGCGTGGTTTATGTCAATTCATTTAATAAGTTTGGATATCATCTCCTGCACAGAACTGTGTCCAATTCCATGCCATGCTATGACATCTCTAACTACTGCACTCTGGTCAGCTTTGATGAATGCAGCAGCTTCCTGCTTGCTGCATTCCAAGCTGGCAGTTCTTGGCAAACCAGTGTGTGTGGCAGATCAGAAATGTCTGTACTGTCATCTTTAATGTTTCACATAATGTCACACACAAAGCCAATCAATAATTTTTGCAACTGACATGTTCTGCTTTACAAGAAACTGATTCAGAGCACATTGACATAGTGAAACATCACTGAATGTCAATCTGTTGCAGTGTTTTGTGGATATATTTTGGTGCATGTAAATCAAAGCTCTATTTCAGAATGGAGATAAGAGAAAACACTATCAACTATATCAAATTCAGTCTACAATACATTGCTATAATGTCTGTAATATCAACCCACTCCTCACTTTCAGTATGGTCCTAATACACTCAATATTCCTCTCTGTAATATTCTTGTAGTTTCTCTTTTGTAATACAAACACACTTCCATTACAGAATAACAGTTATAACAAAAGGTTTGCCAAAGTTTTGTGTCCTTTGAGCCTACCCATTTCACTTTTTTCAGGGCTTTCATGGGACCCTCCACTGACCATTGTGTCATCAGCACCTCAAGCTACTGCACACTGAAGGACCATTCCCACTGACTTCACCATTTCTAAGGTACATGTGTTACAATCTGTTCTTCACATTGCCTGCAGGTGCCTGGATGCAAGGCGCCCACTAGCTGATGCCAGGTGGACTTAGATCTGTAATATAGGCCTGATCAGTTCACCTGTTACCCCACAGTTTGATGGGATAGTTATTACAGGTAGAAACACATGAGAAGACTGATATTATGTACTGTACTTGGTCATAAGAAGGGAAAAGAGAACACTGTGATTATGGAAATTAAATGGGGCTTGGAGGGGCTCAATGGATGTTCCTGCATCTGGATACATCTGTGCAATCTTCCTTTCAGCAGGGAGTGGAACGAAACATAGCATTTTATTTTCCCGCTTGGGTGAATTACCATTCTCTTTATTTTTTACTGTTTCTTGGACACATCTGTCTTCCCTATCTCATACTTTGCCTCTCATCATTATTTCCCTTCTTTGCTATTTTGTGATTGGGGTTGTGTACAAATCTCCTGGTCATTATTCAGTCACTACTTTAACCCTTTATGTCCGAACAGGAAAACAATGTCCCACAAATTAAATGCCCCTCAACGGCTGAATGGGAAAGCACTGTCCCTCAGTGCCATGTCCTGTTGAAAATTTTCTGCATATATAATTACACATCTCTTTTTCACAATATATGTCTAAAAGGCTTGTACAGGCACAAAAGACTGTGAAGTTTAACTGTAGTCAAAATTTTCACTAATAAAGTTCAATTTGTTTTACTAACAGTCTTATGATTTTTGCAGGAGTCACAAATTATTTAGAGACCCCTCCAGGCAGTGTTTTTTATTTTTCCTCATACTGGTGAAACCAAGCATATAACACACATACAAGCCCCTATGACAAGTTTCTGTTCCTTCATAAAATCATTCTGTAAAATCCACACCCCATTCACCCCCATTATTTCATCAAGAAGAAGCTACTGAAAAATATAATTTAAATGGCAGTATTTACTGACATTTGTATGTTCTGCGTTTCTATTTTAGTGTCATTTGATCCTCAGAAATGCAGTTCGGATTTATATACCTCAAAACACGGGGTGGCACACAAACTTATGTTGCATTCTCGGCACTTGAATTTTGTTCTTGTTTCTTTGTTTTTGGCAGAACATACGCAGTGCCAAATTCTCTTACATCGCATAAGCCAGTGTCTGTTGTGGCTTGTATCAAGTCTTTTTAGTTGTATCGTGGATGGAGCTGGTCTTCCTTGTTTTGTTGTCCAAACGTCAACTGGGAGAAGGTCTATCGTGATGTGGGGTGACTCTATCATAACAAAGTGGGACCCCCTGTAAACCTGTGGAGTACAGGTACAGTATGTCGAAGCTTGTATTTGTCAGTCCACTGTGTGAAGTTTGTGCCAGTAACATCATCTGTCATTGTTAGATTCACTGGCACTCTTAACAGAAATGTCTTATACTTCTGATAAACGTATGGCAGAGTGCAATTCTAATACCAGTTCTGTGATGTCTCAGTCTGAGAATTTTTTTTCCTTATAGACATACCACTAAATGCACTTCTAGCCAATTGAGCACACAACAAATCCAACACCTTCTGACTCAGTGATTCAAGCGTCAGCAGTGCCTGGGCTGTCGCATGTTACTGCTCCAAGTGGGAATGAACTGAAGTGTTCAGTTGAAGACAGACATAAGTATGAACCTACAGTTCAAAAAAGTCACAAAGAAATTCTTACAGCAGATCTTAACTTTATGCATCCTGTTGTGTCAGAGATATAAATGAAAAGCAAACTAACAACAATCAAAACACAACTTATAAAATAATGACTCATTCAGCTACATGTTTTGACCCCCTAGGGGTCATCATCCGGCTGATATCCAAGACATGCTAACAAAGTGTACACATTATATATGGAAGAGAGATCTCACTTCTTACAGATTATGTTACAAGTCCAAACTGGACTGAAAACTTGTATTTTGATGGTTGTCAGTTTGCTTTTTATCCTTACAGCAGAATGAAGGACATTTGTCTCTGGTTCCATATTGCACTAACCAGAGAAATAAACATCTGTACTCATTCCTTTCCTCTCCTATTAACTGCATATGAACTCATTCCTCACAGCACCCAGATAAGACAGCATAACCACAAAACCCAAACATCATTATGAGATTAAAAGCTACATGACTTCCTAGGATATATGACAAAATGTACAACCAGCTCCAAATTTACAGCACAGGATCTCCACTCACAACAGGAGCTATTTGAACGAACACATCTAGACAATGAAACTTAGAATGAAACGTAAACAAAATAAAAAAATGACCCATAACGAGCTTTGTAAAAATAGGTGGATTTTCTTCAAACTTCTGGAAAGGGTAGATGGATTCATTCTTAAAAGTGTAATATTTATATTTAGAAATGTGTGAAATTAAGTGGATAATATTACCACATGCCAAAACGGGGATTTAAAGCCAAAAGTACCCTGGCTGTCAGTGGCTGCTTTGGGATTTATATCTCTTGTACATTAAAGGTTAAGCTGCAAGACTTCTATCACTTTTGAAAAGTCTGCCTTGAATGTCTAGCACAGAAAGTTGTGGGATGTGCTAGTTTGATGGGGTTTTACACCAGTCCCTGTATTAGCCTGTGTCTTTTGCAGCTCTATCCAGTCAGTTATTCTAGTTTTGGCATGCATTTATTCTGGGCCAAATGGCCATTTTCCTCTACATGTTTTACCTTGTTCTGTGATATTGGGTATTTCACTAACAACCTGTTACCCTATTCGTTCACAAGGGTAGGCAGACTACAACAAAGCCAAGCCACATCTGTGTGCTCAGAAGTGGAAATATTATGGACCACCACAACCTCACTTTTCCTGCTACCTCTCAACATGAGTGCGTACCCCACAACTTGATTTGTGGCATGTTATTACCTTATTGTAGTAAATTTTTTTTTGGTGGGTTTGATGGATAAAGTCTTCCTCAGCTTCATATCCTGGGGAAATGCATTTTATTGTTTTCTCTTTAGTGTGAGCTGATACCTATTCATATACCCCTCTGCTTGTGGGCATGAATAGATGTGCAAAATTACTTAGTAAAGTATACAAACCACTTCAACAAATGAAATTCCACATGTTTTGACATTCTCTTTCCAGGGAAGTAGCATAAAATTATCTGTTTTCACATCCAATAAACTCATATTTTAAAAATGCATACTAGCAAGAGAAACTTATGCCCTTCAGCTACAGCAAATACATGAAAAAAGTCCTATATGCACAATGATCCAATATCAATTTGTAACTTGCTTAGTTATATCTAGTATATATAACTGTCAGCCAGTGTCTTTACTGGATACATAAGACATGCTGAAAAACAAGCATTCTGATTTTCCACTTTTCTGCAACTAACTCTGATAAATGATCACAAATCCTTGACATGTACTTACATCTTTCTCTGCTTAAGGATTCGTAATGCCTTCTGCTTAACAGCATTTTTCGCAGGCCCTTCTCTCATTTTCTTCATTTGATCTTTATATTTCTTAAGTTCAACATCCAATCGAGCAATCTTCTTGTCAACTGATTCTGCTCTGCTATCCACCTATAAAAAGGATGTTGGTTAGAAAAAAGTAAGTGGTAACTTCTTTATTCTGAATTCAGGTACCTTCAACCAGCTGGGAGAGTATGCTGTGACACTATCACGACACTTCAATACACACATCAACTGTCCTTGCAATGAGTTGAGTTGAAGGGTTTAAGCCAAATGTCTAAAGAGCATAAACGTTAAGACAAAAAAATGGCCAATCCCACAAAAAGTCTGTAATGCACAGAAAAATTAACTATGTTAGGTTCATTAATAATATGAAGTACACACACATATATATAACCTTCAATCTCATTACACCCTGGAATAAACTTGGTTAATTTCCACATCGCACAGACTGATGTAAGAATCGCGAAGTGCCGAAATGTACCACGTCGTATTCAATGCATTTTGATACTGACCTAATACAGAAGACGTTATAACAAACTTCATAACAAGACCGTCCAGCGAATTGGGCATTTGGCACCACTTTGTAAGATATATTTGTACACAGACATGTACTTACACCGGCTATGCAGTCGTTTATATTTGGTGGGGGCTCTTTTGGTTTCCCTCTTCCGAATATCCTATTCATCGTTTAGATAAGTGAAATTAGCTACTTTCAGGAATATAAGGTACTCTACTTGCAAACAATATCAACCACCACTGACGTTTGCGATAGTCGCGATCCCGTGAATCATTGCAAAGATGCATTTCTTTCATGCACACACATGATCACAGAACATATTACATGATCATTCCGAATTGACTAAACTGAGGCCTCGATGTCACGGATAACAGAAAATTGTTGCATCGTCTGTGATTACAATCAGCCCCCTTTGCGCAGTAGTACTGATTATAAGATGGGGGTCACAGGCCTTGATCCTGTGATCTGTTATCAGTGGTGTCAAGGCGCATTAGCACAGATTTCCTGGACTCTGATTCGTGTTTTTCTGTGATTCCAATCACACTACTCGGGCGATCTGTGGTGCTCGGATTTCATAGCGAAGTGAACAGCACCGTGCACACGTACTCTTTTTTTAATTGATATTAACAGCATGCCCCATTACACAATAATACTACATGCTTTACATAACTTAAGCTTTAGTTTTACAATAACTTTTACATTTAATAATCACAAAGTTATAGCGGAGATTTATTATAACGCCGATAACAATATTTTTGACGTCTAAGCTCACAATTAATAATATTTACATACATTCTCTGAGATCTATCTATCTACCTATACTGTATACCAATCTATCTTTTATAGTAAAGCGTCAATGCAGATCTGTAAAATCTATAGATTTAACAAATGTTACAAAAATTTGTAAATAATAATCGAGAAGTGTTTCATTCGTCATAGGCCAATTGCTACCAGTGTTTTTTTTATTTGTTTTATAATTTTATTGTTTTGGTTACGTAATTTCTTACACTGAAATATTAAGTGGTCTGTGGTTTGTTGTTGTTGTTCATCTTCTTCTTCACACATGCACATCGGATTATCTGTTAGTCCAAATCTGTGAAGGTATGATCTTAGTGTCCCATGCCCTGTTACCATTGTTGTAAACTCTGGGATTATAGGAATTTTTCTGCCGTAGCCTATTCCTCGTTGACGGAAAAAAGCTTCGGTAACTGCCCGTTCCCCGTATTAGTCCACTGCTGTTGCCACATATGAAGTGCATTTTCCTTCTCTCGCGTTATAATCACCTCTCTTGGCATCTTGTCGTATACAACTGGTCCATTTTCCACGGCAGCTTCTTTTGCAAGTCTATCCACCAACTCATTCCCCTCTATATCCGCATGTCCTTTTACCCATCCGAAATGTATAGTCCACTTTAATTGCGCTAGCGCAATAATTTTGTTTCTAATAAGTTCTATCAAATGGTTCCGTTTATATTTGTTTTGCAATAAATCCAAAGTTATCTTGCTGTCAGTGTTTACTGCAACGCGTTTATGATTATCTTGTACCTCTAATTTTTTTAAAATTGCAATTTGCTCGGCTTGATTATTGGAGCAGTGTCCATGTAGTTTCAACTTCAGTTGGTGTACCAACTTGCCACTCACAAATATAATTCCTGCTGCCCCAACGTTGTCTCCAATTTTACTGCCGTCTGTGTACCCACATACCCTGTTAAACTGTGGTTCAAGTCACCGAGAGGTTGGCTAGAGCAAAGACCTCAAGGTATGACGCATGGGCTAGGCACCGATCCATCCGCGCAGAAAGGGGTAATCTGTGGCAGAAGGACATCACCACAGATCACATGCATGCTTGTATGTGAGCTGTGTACGAAGGCATGTAATCATGGTTGACGGTTTCTTCAGTTTTACGATAAATCACTTATTTGAAGTGGTTTATTATAATTAAATATAAAATATACGGAACTGGTTACGACAGTATAAAGACTTTTAATTTTCGTTTAAATTTACATTTGTTCCGCCCTTATAGATGTTGCGGTGCTCTGTGAAGCTACTAATGGAAGGAGTTCAGAGCTCTAAAAAGGCATATAGAGGATGTGTTCTTACAAAGGCGCTGAGTACGAAAACGTTTGTTGTGAAACACGATGATGTGAATCATATGTTCTACATACAGCTGGATAATGGTATGGCAGTTACCGCTGTAACGCATTTCTGTGCTG
>Ga0136643_10008538_pt1 | contig 14985 bp, 14 predicted proteins | sample TergutLab28metaG_FD_96883 | JGI IMG/M metagenome (GOLD analysis project Ga0136643, IMG submission 96883) | Labiotermes labralis P1 segment gut microbial communities from Petit-Saut dam, French Guiana - Lab288 P1 (version 3) (version 3) | ecosystem: Host-associated > Arthropoda: Insects >... | reverse complement strand
GAGTGTTTGTTGTTTGTTGGATTCGAAAAATTTGGGGTGGAAGGGGGGGGGGTGGAGAGATGTGTGGGGGGGGGGGGGGGGGGGGGGATGAGGGCATAATCGAGCATGGGTATTAGGAGTCACGTCAAGGAGTCTAGTTAGAAAATGGGGAAAGGTTGGTTTCAATCAATCCTTATATACATACACACCTTTCCCGCATCCACTCCAATTTTTTTATTTGCCCCTCTTCACAAAAGCATCCTTAAGTAGAGAAAATATTGGTTGGGGTGGAATATGCACCCCCTTCGCCCCCAAGTTATGCCTGTACTATAAAGATCGACTCGATGGCAGGGTTTACTGCACATGGTGCTGCTTGTTCGGCCATATCCATTGGCCAAATTATTCATATAAAATCTAGCCTATTAAGGCAAAAATTCAATGCGTAATTGTGATTTCTACGGCTCAAAATTTCTGCATGTTTCGGCCACTGGAATTCATCCTCTCGGCCGCCAAGAAAGCAACTTACGCCTTTGCAAACATGCAAAAAATGGCTGGTACAATTTCACAAAACACGTACAAAAATAACAAAAAAACGATGACATGAAAGCTGAAAACAAAATTTAAAAAATGAAGTAATAGAATCTAACCCGGTTACAACGACATCGGTTTATGCGATACCTCGTCTGTAGCGTCGGATATTCTGTGGTACCAATTAATTACTCACTGTCAACCGTAACATTATACTGTAACACTCGTTTATAGTGACACAAAAATGACGTTATAACCGAGTTCCACTGTACATGAAAACACGTTACGATAAACCTAAAAAATTAATACAATGTCTGAATGAGTGCAACTGCTTGCTTTCCGACGATATTGACATCTCTGCAAAGCGTATTTGCCGCTGATGCTCACCTGGCAGAAGGACAGTTATTTAAGGATGAGCTCCCATGAATTACGGAGAAGTTTGTGTGATATCGAGTAGGAAGTAATGATAATGATGACAATAATAGTTACGAAACTACATAGACAGCTGTATTGTGCACTGCGAACATTCTCCGGAAAGTATTAATGTCAAGGTCAAAATGCTTGTCATGGGAAATAGCATCATACTTTAAGCCAAGAAAAGCTGCATCGTTATATACCCTAGAAACATGATTTGTTCCAGATAGTCCAGTACAGTCGTAAATATCAAGCATAAAGGTGATTAATTATTATTATTATTATTGTTATTGTTGTTATGGATGGCATTTAAGAGTATTTAAGAAATTAATCTGCAAAATTTATGTCTGACACAATAATACAGTGAAATTTGGGGTGCCTGAAGGTAGAAAGAGCCATTTGCAGTTCGGCCAAATACATAAATGCATACATACTTACATACATACATACGTACGTACGTACATAAATACATACGCTGTTGCATGCAGAAACTTTTTCTCAGTTACACAGTTTTTACTGAAAATTACACCACGAAATTCTGCGGGATTAGATCTTGAATATTATCCTTAATTAAGCCTTGAAGTACATGATTGTCTGCAGCTCTGAGCTCGGGGGAGTGGCAAGTAAGGAGAAACAAATTAATTGGAGTTTAGATGGTATAAATGGTAGCATACTACAGATATTAAATTCCGTGTGGGCCAATGCATACCTTTTTATTCCCCCTAAGGAAGTTAAGGCTTTATACTCACAATAATTTCTGTAGAGTGACAACAGTAACTTACTCCCCTCCAGAATACTTGACGAATTCTTCTGCCATTTTCTCTGCTTTTATCATAAATTTTCCTACTTGGGTTACCTAGAGTGACTCTAATGTGCTGTCATGTAGAAATTTATCTGCATTAGAGCTGATGCTTGTTGTATCCGTCGAGTCCTCTCTTGCAGGCGATAGTGCCCAGTACACCTAGCAATTTGACCAGAAGAGCAGGGATGTAGTTTCATGGGGACCTCAGCTGGTGGTGAAATATCTCTGCCTTTTATGGAACTATAAATTTCATTACAGACTCACCTCAATTTAGGCATTTGAAGTTACGTAATTTTAGACTTAGAAATTTTTAATAAGGTAAATAATTGAAATGGTGACATTTTTTAAAAGCGTACCGTATTTCTGTCTGCGGGAATGCAAGTTCAATTAGAGTAACGCGACAGGGGAATACTGCTGGGCGATAACAGGGCGGTAAGTTGATCATACTGCCGCCGATCAGGTGTCGGTGAAGTTTGGATTTCAGCTGGACTCCCATTGCACAGATTTCATTGAAATCTGATATAGGGCACTTTTAGACAAATCTGTTAAGACACTCCAAACTTGGTTAATATCAGACAAAAATATCGAATATTTTACATGAAGACCTGCGGACGTTTTATTTTTGTCGGGGACATAAACTGACCATAAAGAAGTTTCGTGCAACACTCAGGATTTTTGTATTTTTGATTGTAACTTGCTGCTAAACAACAGACAACACATTGTTGGGTTTTTTACAATTGCTACGCGAACGAGCTAAAATATTGTGCTATACTACATCGCCTATTTTATTCACTGTTAAATGTGACCTGTTTAGTATTGCAAGCTTTGCGGGATAATAGGTGTATGGGAGAAATTTAATTGAAAAACTCTGTTTTCGAAAAATATCATTTTGCTTTGCAACCGTAGGACTCAATATTTTGAGTTTGGAATTCAGTTTATTCGTGTTTGTAAGTGTGGTTAAATCTCCGGCTTCGTAAGTGGAAGGTGCTGAAATCTGGGTGCGGAGGCCGACAAAGTCGACGAAGTCTTTTCGTGATTTTTCTCTCAGTTCAGTGAAATGCCGGTGTAGGGCCTCAGATTAGGCTACGTCCCCTTCCGATCATAATGTTTCCGATTTTTTTACCGACCACCCATTCATTAGAACTGAAATTGTCGGTAACTTACTTACTTCATGGAACAGAGTTCTTCTTGCGAATTAACCTGTTTTCAGCTAGTCAAAAAACTTCCTATATTTTGTGGAAACCAAAGGTTTATTACCGCGTTTACAAGAACCGCTACCTATCTTTTCCTGAGCCAGATCAATCCAGTCCACATCCCCATCCCACTTCCAGAGTATCCATCTTAATATTATCCTCTCATCTACGCCTGGGTCTTCCAAGTGATCACTCTCCCCCTCAGGTTTTCCCATCAAAATCCTATATGCAACTTTCCTCTCCCCCATACGTGCTACATGCCCTGCCCATCTCATTCTAATCAATTTGATGACCCGAATAATATTAGGCGAGAAGTACAGACTATTAGGCTCTTCATTATGCAAATTTCCCTACTTCCCTGTTACCTCGTCCCTCTCAGTCCCAAATATTCTCCTCAGCAACCTATTCTCAAACACCCGCAGCCTACGTTGCTTCCTCAGTGTGGGCAACCAAATTTCACACCCATACAAAACAACGGGCAAACTTGAAGTTCTGTGTATTTTAATCTTCGGGTTTTCGGATAGCAAACTGCAAGACAAAAGATTTTGCACCGAATGTTATCCAGCATTCCCTGACTTCAAACTGCTCTTATTTCTTCCTGAGTAGAATTTTGATTCGTTAAAGTCATTGATGGGGACCGCGGTAGCACAGTGGTTAAGGTGTTGTGCTACAAATCGGAAGGTCGCTGGTTCGATCCCAGCTGGTGTCAGTGGATTTTTCATTGACATAAAATCCCTCCGATCGCACTATGGCCCTGGGGTCGACTCAACCTCTAACATAAATGAGTACCAGGAGTATTTCCTGGGGGTAAAAGCGGCCGGTGCGTAAGGCTGACTACCTACCACCATCCTGTGCCGTTGTCATAAAATCTGGGAACCTTAACGTCCTGGAACCCTTTGGGCCTGTAACGGGACTGCTTTACCTTTTAAAGTCATTGATGCTCCTATACAAGTCTTTGATATTCTTGGTCTTACTGTAGTGTCAATTTTAGCTTTCAGATATTCCTTCTTTTTCTTCCTGAAATATCTAATAGCTTCACGTCTTACATTGTTTAGATTATCTACATTACTTTGGTTTGGATCTTGTAACCACTGCATTTTATCCTGCTTCCTTTGATCTAAAACTCGCGAGTATTCTTCATCAAACTATGATTAATGCTGCTTCAATTCGTACAGACCTAGATGATCTTTAACTGAGGTTTTGATATCCTCTTTAATGTTTTCCAATCTCTATTTTTGTCCTCGCCGTAAATGAAGTTCTCCAAAACTGCAAACCTGTGTATGATCTTAATCTAACACTGTTTCCTACCCTCCAGCTCACTTAATTTCCTGAAATTAAACCTTTCCACTTGAAACTTCTGAGCTGCTTGTTTATTTACTGCCAGTCTTTCCATAACTTTTGCAGCCACCGGATAGTGGCCAGTTTCACAGTCGGTTCTCCTGAAAGATCGTACATCGAATATACTCGAATGCCATCTCCTGTCTATCAATATGTGATCGACCTGGTTGTGAGTCTTCCAGTCAGGAAAAGTCCAGGTGTCTTTATGAAGGTTTCGGTGCGGGAATATCGTGCGATTAACAACTAGTTTTTTTAATATGTAAAATTTACTATTCTTACATCATTGTCATTACTATCCTGACGTAAACTCTCGTTTCCAATTGTCGGTTTGAAAATATTCTCTCACCCTAGTTTTGCATTAAAGTCTCCTAACAGAATCTTGATACGGTACTCAGGAAAATGATCGAAAACATACCCTAGTCCCTCATTCAACCTGTCCTTTGAATAATTGATTTTCTCCTCACTTGGTGCATGCTCATTCAAAACAATGATATTACACCAGCGACCTCTCAGAACTATATGTTTTATTCTATCACAATCAACCTCTACGGTCTTAACTCCTGATACTATTCTGTGGTTTACCAGAAATCCCGTTCCCAATTGATGTTTTAACCCCTGTTCTAACAGTGCCCTTTTTATCCCACGTAACATCCTGTACACCCACTAAATCCCCATCGATAATTCCGTGGCTACTGTCGAATTTGACCGTGACGTCTACAGGCTTCTAACGTTCCATGAAAAAAATCTCGTGTCCTTTTCCATAGCTTAAGTCGTACCAAAGTATCAGTCCAGGCCCGAGGTACATGTATCCTTTTCGAAACAAGGGCCACATTCTGGAGTACTACATCTTGTCGCCTGTTCGCGACTGCTTGTTCAATATATTCGCTGCTACCATCCATACTGGTGGCCGTTCCTCCATCCGCAACCTGAGGAATCGCCATGCCGTGGCGACAGGGACCCACTTGTCATGGGAAGTTGTCGGTAAACAAGACACACACACACACACACACACACACACACACACACATATATATATATATATATATATACGTTTATTTATTTATTTATTCATGTACGTATGTATGTAAGCTACCTGTTCAGTAAGCAAACTCTTGTATATGCAGACTGCGATAATAACCCATTGAACCCTTTAGGACTGGAGGATGCAGACCTTGGTGGTATTTTTTCTGGCTTAGAATGTCAGCGAACACACCCGAATATCAACACGGATTTCTTCTCTTCTTTTATTCCTTGATTTGCTTACATGCGAAGGCAGAATAACGGATGTGATTAGTTATAAATACTAAGTAATTATGTGGATTACAGTAAATGCAGTTGGTACTTATGGCGTAAAAGCAAATATTTAGTGATTAAAATACACACAAGTATTTACGCAAATGCGCTGCCACGCAGGGCCATTTCAGAGGGGAATATTTGGACGCATACACATTGCTATAAGATGTTTCATTAATTTTGGTTTGTTTTTATGCTTTTATTAACATCCTGGAACCTGTTAGGCACTGTGTGGTAAAATCTGCCTGCTCTATGCTGCGCATTGGGCTAAAATTAAATATTTCTTTCCTGTCTCGCGTATCTAAAATATTTATTGTGAACTTATTTTTAATCACCTTGTGGTCTGTGTTATGAATTCAACAATTTCCTACCTGTTGAAGAAAGGGACCTAAGCACACCCTTTAAAAAGTTTTGTAACCAATAATGGGAATTCAACAATTTAGCATTTTTTTCTGAATCAGGAGGTTCAAAATGAATATCTCTAACCATTTTTTACTAATTTTGAATTTCCGAACCCACATCAGATTTTGTGGTTCTCGACATTGGAAAGGGGGTTGGGGGGCACCACATTACAGTCTTTATGGAGGTAATGAGGTTAGTTTTATCCGAAAGCGCGTGGGAGGCAGAAGGATTAGCTTTCTGTAATAACTAAATCATAGATGGGCTTGACACAAAAACTCGGACTGTCAGTGCTGCGCAAATGTACGATAAGGGGTCAGGGATGGAGATGAATTATGTCCGCAATGCGCTAATCTCAAGTCCGGTGCCCCATTAGCCCACAATTTTTCTGACACAGAGCCCAAATTTATTTTTTATGTTTCATTGAATTACGATCCTAAACAATATTCACGTCCCGCAATGCATCCGCCGTAAGACTTTACATTTTATGTATTATCTCTCATTGACGCACTTATGGTTAGATGGCGGGGCAGTGTATGACCAGATAGCGAAACGCGCCTGTGCAAGGTATCCTGGGTCTGTCTATTATCGAGATCCTATTCAGTCCGTCAGTCGGATTCTCTCCACGACCAGTACTGTTGTGTGGACCAGGGGACGTGAGGGGCGTTTCCATGACTCGGTGACAGTAAGCTGAAACACCACGTGCAGTTTCTAGGGAGATCGAGAAAAAGGGTCACTCTCGCTCCCAAATTTGTTTAGCCGGTTTGCTTTCCTGTGAGGAGTAAAGAAGAAGCTTTGTTCATATTTTCGATTTAGCAAAATGCATCCGGATCAGAAAGGTTCAGATACTTTGTCACAAGTATCAGATGGAGGAGCAGCTGGAACAAGTGTTTCTGGACAAGGCAGCAGTTTTGGAGGAAGCAATGAAAATCTTCGGGAACTTGTTACAGCTTTGGAACTCTCGGGGATCGAAGAACTTCATGAAGAACGATTCCGTGTTGACAGACGAAAACTGGAACACATGATTTTAGGTAAGACTCCATTTATTAAAATAGCAACCGTCAAAATATAACGATAAAAATAGTTGTATTTTGTTAATAAATTAGTAAAATCCACGGTATTTTGTAACTTCTGAAGAAGGGAAGAACTTCCGTCACACAAGGGAATCTTTGTCTCTTTACATTATGTCATTCTTGTTAAATACAGTTTGTTCATCGACGTTTCGGTTTAGTATCAAGATAAGACAAACTTGCCCCATTTTATTGTTTGGGAACGGATTAGTATGTATATTCTATACACATAACCTTGTGCCTTTGTAAAACTCGATGTCAGCGACGCCTTGAAAAAATTCCGAAGCAAAATATCTATGGGCAGGAGCAGAGAGGATTGAATCGCGGGGGAAATTTTATCAGGTCACTGTTTATTTAGTTGAGATACAAGAAATCGCCTTTCAGCATAGTTTTTAAGTAAATGCAGTATTGATCATAACGCGACATTTTTTGTATCGCTCTGCAAAGGAGCAAATTTTATCACCGAATATTACGAACACGACTTAGTCGCCTTGAATCTTAACCTCCAGGTGGTAGTTGCTGTTAGTGTCTGTCAAAAAAAAAACAGGTTGAGTGGTAGGGATATGTGTTAACGTTACCACTAATCTCATTTAGATATCCAAAATTAGGGAAAGTGATTTTTTCAACATAAAATTCCCGCTGTGAGGGTTTTATTCTGCATGAGAATTCGTAACACGCATTTACAGTTTGGTGGCCATTTTCTCGTGTCATGTTGCCTTGACACGGAACTACTCGTTGTGTTTAAATACGCTACTTGTGTTTTAGGCTAGGAGGCTCGGGTTGTTTAAACTGTAGGTTGTGGTTTGTTTTAGAAAGTTGGATATAAGGTCTCTTTTTTAAAGCACGTTTTGAGTATTTAAGTCCAAACAAGATGGCCACCGAGCTCTACAACGCCTTATTCCAATCAGTGTGTGTGTGTGTGTGCGTGTGCGTGTGTGATGTGAGAAAGGAGTGGTTGGTGTTGTGTATTTGTGTACATTAAAGTTGGTCGCCCACCCTTACAACCCCAGGTACTGATTTGTGTGTTTGCGTGTATGTGTATGAGTAAGGGGGAGAGTTGGTGTTGAGGAAGGCGTCATCTTCGATGCCTGGTTGCGAATAAATTCTTCTTAGAACACGTTGACTACCGACATGCTTCTGTTGAGAGCACTCGTATCTGACCGACAATGCCAACCCCATGAAATTACATGTTTTTTTTACCCAGTTACTTTAAATTCGAAGACGTAATATTGTCGTCTCTGTCATGCTTATGGCGATGGAAACAATATTACTTTCTTATAATGAAAGCCAACGAGATGCACTATTTCTCAGGAGTTCCATCCTTACCACGCTAGCAGACGCCAACATAACTAACATGACAAATACCTATTACGTGTATAAAGTGTTGAGATACTCTTGATGGTGGATAGTGGACATGTCCGAAACATGTAGAGTACTTTATCAAATACGTTTGAGAAATAGTGCATCTCGTTGGCTTTAATTATAGGAACATATCAGGATGCATGATCCTCTGAATGTAAAATTTAACATTATTACATTGATTCATACGACCCTTGCACTTCTCCAACACCATCATACTGTCAAGTATAAAAACAGTTCATAAATTGCACCTATAACCCCACTTGATTTAATTCTCCACAAAATTTCAGTTCGTAATCGAACCATCGTCAAGGAGACCAGATCAGTAATAATTTGTTGATTACGTTATCAGTAGACCTGTGTGGAGTAATATGATAAAATCGTGTTGGGATTTCTATTATACAAACTTGCAACTTGTATAAAATTACACGTACATAAATCAGTCAAATCATTGTCAATCTCAAAACAAGCAGGATCTATTTGTCGATCGATGTAACTGTTTGGACCTTAATTAAGTCATCTTTCTGGTCAAACTATAAAATAAATTGAGAAAGACACTTTGTAATTACGTCATTAACGGTTGTTTTGTGTTCCTGTAACTTGCCTCAGTTATTAAAACATCTAGCTGGAATAATTAAAGTTCTAAAAATTAGTGGCTACTAATCTGTGACGTACTAACGATAGTAAATCATACACTTCCACTGTTTCACTTACGTAGGCTTATATATTATTTGGGATCCACCACTGATAACACTGTGTGGTGTTACAGGGTATTCCCTAGTAACCAGAAATCTGTGTCAGGTTGGAGGACCGCTTATACGGGTGTATCGCAAACAGATGGATGGAGGGCTTTCGGACTATGTGTTAGCTTTTTGCACCGTATGTAGAAACACTTCAATAGTTATGACCTGCCCTAGGAGAAAACCTACTTGACGTAGTTTGATTCGTCCCGTTTGATTATGCTTTATTTCTCGTTGCTGTTGGTAGCTGATACTAGTGAGTGTCTTATCATAAGATTATGAAATGGAGGGAAGGGGGTCGTCATGGCCTAGCCTTGAAGAATTACAAAATACCACAAGAAACCACAGCCTAGCCGGATTCTGGTAGGAGATTCCAACGCGAGGCATCTCAAATACGAAGCAGAACATTGTCGCGTTATTCTGTTATCTTCAACACGTAGTAAGTGCAGAAAGCTGCCACGCAATTACAGAGAAAAGTCCCATCTGATACTTTTCCTCCCAGATTTGTATAATCTTAATCTGTATGCCTGCTCTTATCAGCGAAATATATAAGAGCGTCAGAAGTGAACAAGTTTTTGCCACACTTGCCTAGAAATGATGTGACGCATCAGTTTCGTAATTTGATCGCATTACCGGCTACTGTGTCACTTGATCGATGTTTAATATCACAGTGATTAGTTGATGAATTAAATTATTTGATTACACCTTTAAGGTAAGATCTCTTAATGTTACGAACTTAAACGCCTCGAAAGTGCAACTACGCTTTAGCCTAATATAAGCTATTTGCATTAAATTCATGAGAACTGCGACCTATGCAAGCCTATTCAAAATAATCTGAGGTTATATGCATAATTTTTTATGCAACGGCGTATTTTTTAAAAATGATCTATGACCATGCATTCAGCTGACTTGGTACAGAGATGAAACCAACAAATGTATACAAATATGTAAGAGTATCTTGTATTATAAACATAGTAACTGTATGGAACTGTCCTTCTTCACTTGACTTTAGCAAAAAATTTTATCCGTATTTTACATTTTAATGTATATTTTAAACAACACGTTTTGAAACTTACTATTTTACATCTGCATTGGTTCTGGAAATGTTTTCGATATAAGCTTTGTAGACCCCTCCCTGAGGGTGGCCACAAGTGTGACCGGAACATGTACATGTAGGAGGAGTAAAGGTAAATCAGTCCCATTACAGGCCCGAGATGCCCAGGGGTTCCAGGAAGTTAAGGTTCCCAAATTACGTGACAGTGGGCCAGGATGGTGGTAAGGTTGTCAGCCTTAAGCACTGGCCGTTATTTACCCCCAAGAAATACTCCTGGTACCCATTTCTGTTAGAAGCTGAGTCGACCCCAGGGCCATAGTGCGATCGGAAGAATTATGTCAATGAAAAATTCCAATGACACCATCTGGAATCGAACCAGCGACCTTCCGATGTGTAGCGCAGCACCTTAACCACACGTGTAGGAGGAGTACCATATTTAAAATATAAGACACTCTTCAATGTTTATATGAATTTGTTGGTTTCATCTCCATATCGAATCGACGATGCTTGTTCGCGAGTTTTTTAAACTTAGTACATAGGCATCAATAATCATGTAAAGGTAGTTGCGTAATGCACTTGTTGATGAAGAATTTTTTGAAAAGTAAAGCAACAGGTAGATTCCGAAGAAATATTCAGCTTATTGGATGTAATCAAATAAGTTTGGAGGAGGGTTCATGTCATCTGTCTTTAACTGGATGGCATGTGCCCTACTTGGCTGTATCGTCTACGCATCTTAGGTGCTTGTCTCGAATCTCTGCCAGGGAGGTTCATTGCCATGTTCACAAGAGTTGACTACTTGTCGCTTTGATGAACTACATGAATCTCGCCCACATACTATTCCATTTCAGTAATTTCCTGTTTAATATTTTCCTCACATCAATCTCGTTATTCCCAAGTGGTATTTTTCCTTCTCGTTTTCTAACATATATATGAGTGTGACTTACTTCCCTCTGTTATGCATGATGAATGTCTTGTCCTTTTCAGCCTCCTTGTTTTGATCATCGTAAAATAGGCCCATATCGTGGTAAGAACAACTTACGAAGCTCACAGTTTTGTGATATTCGTCAGTCCCCCACATATTTATGGCATTATAAATGTTGTTCGCCGATATCAGACATGGATCTGCGGCCCCTCGCTTGCTGGAATTACGGGTTCGAATCCCGCCGGGAGCACGGAAGTTGTCTCTTGTTAGTGTTGTGTGTTGTGAAGTAGAGGTCTCTGCGTCGGGTTGATCACTCGTCCAGAGGAGTCCTACCGAGAGTGGTGTGTTTGTGTGTGATGACGAAGCCTCCATAATGAAGAGATCCTGGCTCACTAGGGGTTTTTGCCTCATGGAAAAAAAGTAAATATGATTCCCTTATGTTACCTACATGGAGGAACCCCATGCATTCTTCCGTACATTTACTTTCAGAAGTCAGCCCTTAAACATCAGAATATGTCCAGGATCGTGCTTCTTATGTTGACAGGAATAATTTGTAGGAGCACAGAATCATGTTTTGTGGTCGAGGCTTTGCAAAGTGGAAGTTGGTAAAGGAACAGTTACAATCTTAAACATTAATAAAATGACTGCTAGCATTCAGTTAGAGAATACAACTGTCCATTTGAAACTCGGGTGTTGACGGCCAGCTTCGGAAAGCTATAACACATTTTCCTCTGAAATTTCATTTTGTAGACGCAAGTCTCTGGGCCATAAGTGTGCACCAGCCGTACCCTATGTGACATCGCATGCATCCGTAGTTAAATTAGCTCCGTCAAATAACCTGCTAGTATCAGTAACCAAACAAGTTAGTTCAAGCGGTAATGCTCTGTAGTATGTTCGCGAGGTGTCAAGTTCGAATCTCTGGGGCAACAATTCCCCCTCTGATATTTTTATGGATTTATTCAGTCTCTCCCGGCAAATGCCTGCATTACACAATTAATTTGGCTGCGACCTGGCCCATCCGTGTTCTTTCCAATTCGCAATATTCTAATCGTCCACGTTTTGTGTTGTAGACCTATATTCTCGAGTACCGAGAGCATCATTAAAATCATTAAATAACCAATAACTAAACAAGCCCTTAGAATAGTAGTTTTTGAATAGAATATTATTATGCTAAGGACAAGAGAATTAAATAAAGTTATGGAAGTGGGGATTTGTATTTACAGTAATTCGTAACAATGCTGTAATTTTTATGTTCCTCTGTTCATTTACTGATAGAGTATAGCCATCAGTCAGAGTATCGCTCACTGTGCTGTGAAGTTGATAGGGATACAGATATTAAGATTAAAAGAGTTGGAACGCCTAATCATCTTACAGGTTCAGCCTCGTGGAAATACTTTCATACCGTGGGCCTAAAAATTCTTGAACTGAAGCATTTCATAGAAACACTTCTAATAGTTCAACGAATCGAATCAGATTTTTATACTTCTTTTTTTTTTAAAAAAAACTAGACACTTTCTAATAAGTAACGCGTATCATGATACACTTAACCGATTTAATTGCCAATTTATGTACAGCAAATTAAAGCTGGTAGAATTGTAGATGTCTCAAACAGAGTAAAACGTGGCGATTTACACGTGTGTTTTTTGCGAGGTGTTGTAGGCCTATTATACACCACAAAATGTGCATTTTAGCTGGTGCCAAGCATTTGTCACTCTTGTTTGTACAGTATAAGTGAAGCAGACTGGGTGGTACTGCCTAGTTTTTTTTATGACTTAAGGCTTATCTACATTGACGATGGTCAGTCCGGTATAGGGTCTACCCTCTCATGTTCTGCCGAAAAGAACCATAAGCCTGCTGCTCGTCCCATATCATACATTTTTGGAATTTTTTGCAACATCTGGAGCAGAATTAGTGCCTAAAATGATAATTTACTCCTGTATATTTTGGGAAAGAAATCTTGTAGATTTGTCTTATCATACTATCAGGCTAGGTCTCCATCGGAATACCTTTTTTCTCTAACGGCTATTTTTATTATTTTCTTTAACCTCTCGAGACACAGGGCAATATGGCCACCTGTCTGCTTTAACCCTTAGCCCGCTAACGTGGAAAATATGGTGAGTTCCTAATAATGCCAGCAGATGACAGATGGGATTTAACTTGGCGTTTAAAGGGTTAATATACTTAACTATTAAATATTTATAATCATCTGCTTACTTTATTCGATGCTCTACAAAACCCACGTACTTGAAGTAGCGCCTTTAAATGAGGGACGAATTAGTCACGGGGTTTCTTCTATGGCCATAAAAAGGGCGGATGAAAGAAAAATTTAAATTTTCTTAAAGGGCGTTATTATTCTAAACGTAACCACATTTTGGTCTTAATTTAATTATGATAGATTCTTTATCTTTAAAAGTAGACGTGCGGTAAATACAATTACATTTCAACAGACTGTTTTTGCATTAAATGTCACACTGATTTATTTTGAAGCCCACCCTCAGACTACCTGAAACATTGCCTTGCCGACGCGACATTGTCGAAGACCCCTCACGTTTGACGTTTCACGCCCTACCAGACGTAAGATCTTCAGCGCTTAAATTGGCGTCGCTAATCTACATCACATATTTTGACAAGAAGTATTATTGATGCCTGTTCTCCTAAAACTGTGTGGCAGTGTGTACCGTGAAGTTAATAAGGCTTTTGGACATGCAAATAAATTAGCATGATTAAAGCCACGCGTTATGCAAAGCGTAAAGCAAGAGTCATGAATAACGGCACTTGCCAATCACATCTTGCAATTTCAGGACAAATATTTCGTTCGTACTGCTTCATTTTCTGCGCCTGTCTTTGAAAGGTCACATGTGTAACTCCCTGCAATAATAGTCACACAGTTGTTTTAATTAGTGTGTACCTGTAATTTACGAACTTATCTACATACCGTATTTTTAAACGCTGGTTGAAGATGTGTTAATGACAGGGAATAATTATTGATAGGTTCCAATGTGAATGAAGTGTGCTCGTGTGTGTGAAAGATTAGATATTAAAATATGTTCATTATCATTCACTTGACGTGTTATTGCGCCCTGTATCATTTTACATCATTTTACCTTTGTGGATGTCATCTTACTGAAAATGTATATAACTCTAATTGTAAGCTTATGTTACTTAATGGAAGGCGTCACGATGTGCTGGGAATATCTTAAAACACTAATTAATATACGCCAAGCACAACTATTTTATTATACGAGGCTACATGTTTCGACCTTTTAAACGGTCATCATCAGGCCTTCAAACAGATCGAGTCAACGTATTCTGTGTACACGTTGGGATCCCAATATGTTTACATCGATAAAATACATAAAATCTAGCAGGCCAGATTACTGAGCTGCTAGATTTTATGTATTTTATCAGTGTATACATATTGGGGTCCCAACGTGTACACAGAATACGTTGACTCGATCTGTTTGAAGGCCTGATGATGACCGTTTAAAAGGTCGGAACATGTAGCCTCGTATAATAAAATAGTTGTGCTTGGCGTATATTAATTAGTGTTTTAGTATAAGCTTATGTTATTTTCTTCTGTGTTTCGGGTAGTAGAAACACCGAAGTCAAACTACATTTTACAGAACCTTACTACTTCGAGAGAAAACTTATTCAAACGAAGAGAAGGCAGTTGAAAACATGAAGGAGATCAGTGGCAAATTTAGTAAGGCGTCTAGTTTTGTGGGAAGGCAATTTGTTTTGGAAAACTCGAAATAAGTTCAAGTTTTCAAAATATTTGAATAAAGGTTGACCAACTAGATGACACTTGCTTTATTATATATTGCTCAACATGTTTCAGACGTTAATACGCCCATCTTCAGGAGCTAGCGAGTACTTGTTGTGTTGTGTAGGCTG
>Ga0136643_10008534_pt1 | contig 14988 bp, 16 predicted proteins | sample TergutLab28metaG_FD_96883 | JGI IMG/M metagenome (GOLD analysis project Ga0136643, IMG submission 96883) | Labiotermes labralis P1 segment gut microbial communities from Petit-Saut dam, French Guiana - Lab288 P1 (version 3) (version 3) | ecosystem: Host-associated > Arthropoda: Insects >... | reverse complement strand
TGATTACCAAATACATATTAAAACTGGCAGGAATATGTGGTTTCTGTAATGTTAATATCCGTACTTAACATCAAACTAACTTGTGAGTGACATAAAGCCATTAAATTGAACTACAAAAACACTTGCACTCGTGTCATAGTTGTCCTTAGGGTTACAAGCACTATACATGAGAAAGCCCTGTGGTGACGTAACATGGCTGACTGCGAAAAGCGTCACACAGGCACAGTGAACACTGCATTCGACTGTCTAGGACATTAGAACTGTCACGTGACGTATCAGGTGTGCAGGTTGCAGTATTTGGAACCACAGGAAGCCCCCACTTTTCTCTGGCCATTATCTCGTAACCGTTCAACTTTGGATATAGGTGTTTTGGGTTATATCGGTATACTTTAACATAAGGAACACACTCCAGAAGTCTGGCACATTCCTCCTGGGACATCCTGTATATGTTTTTGAAGTGACTAATTGAGAGACCTTTGTGTTGAGCATTCTTAATCAACTTATAATACATTATTTTCTTACGTTCCGCATCCCACAGGTCAGACTCATTTACACTTCCCAGATTGTTCAGATTCTAGAATATTGTTTATCATTGATAAGGCAATGGACCCATTAATCACATAAAGCTTCCTCTTCCTTCACTTTTATTTGCAACAAATTCCTTTCCTTACTCTTGCTATATCTGATGGTAATTTGTAACAGCTATATCTAGAATACCTTACATTGAAATATTGTATTCTGCTACCTTCTCTTAGTGTGTTACTATTTTATTTATAAATTGACATTATTGTGTACATGACTTTCTTGCATATTGACAAGTCTAATGTTACCATGTAAATATATGGATGCAAAATAAACCTTCAGTGTATCTTTAAAAAATATAATGGTCTCCATAGTCAGAATTTATCGTCAAATTTCACATGTTTGTCGGATACAGCCAGGAAACAATCAGAACGATCTGCACAAGTTTTCTCGATTTTACAGCCGGTATTGTTCAATTGATGATCTTGGGTTTTTAACCAAGGTAGCGTACCTGGTTCATCTGAAACGCCAGAACAATCCGACTATTTTATACAGTATAAAAATCTGCAATACTGCCATTATCAGAACAAACTGTATTCATTTTGCAACAACGTAAAACAGTGGAGTGACTTGGTTTGTTTCCATGTGCTGTTCACTTTCACTAATACTGCCAAATAAATAATTTTTTCAAACATGAAGATTGTATTGAGACTAAAGTTTGTAACACAAGCACAACATACACAATAAATGTAAGCTTTGTCACAAAACATATCAGCACAGCTGATCTGTAGTTCATTTTGATCTGGTATGGTCTCATCCACAACTTTCAACAGGTTTTTGTAGGTCTTCCCTGACTTGTCATTCACCAGTCTGTATTTCCTTGCATTCGTGTATTCGATGACCTGTATTGTTCACCGGATCCCACTTTCTCTGCCTTGCATGTAATTACAGTAGATAATGATTTGAAAAAGCAAACAATTTCAGGAAAAAAAACCTGTTTTCAACAGTGGCAAGAAGTCTTGGTGAAAGAGCAATCTACATTTCATCTTCTTATCTTCATTATGCAAATTTTTCTCAAGAGATCTTAACAGTATACACTCCGTATATGTTACAGAATTCCAGACTGTTATTTGAAGATCCTTGCATTAGAAAAGTACTACAGCCTTCAAACATCTCCCTCTTCCAGTTTTGTTACAAGTGATGGTGTGTTTCGCATCTCAGAGTGTCAGAGTTGTTCTCTTTAAAAAAGGATTTGCAAGTTTTAGTAAATGAGTTAAAATCAATGACTGAAATCATCAGTGTTCTGAAGGATGAACTGAAGTATGACAGTGCCATGAAACAGGATCAGTTGCTGAACAGTGTGTGAAGTAAAACCTACAATAAATGATCTTCAGTGTGATAACTGTTCTCAACTAGATAACCAACAGAAATTAGCACTAAATGAACTAAGTTCAGTGAAACTAATAACTGAAATTTTAAATGAGGAGATCAAGATTTTGAAACAGAAGTCTTATATTAACTTTAATTCTGGCAATACACGGTCAACTGCAAAAATAAAGTAGTTCAGGTTGTCTAGCTACTGTTCTACCATCCAGAGAAGTGCATACAACTCACGGAATCCCAGTTACCAGTAAGTATGCTGTTCCAGTTGTGAATCAGTACTTTGTTCTTACAAATCACTATGAATCACAGGAACCCAACAACATGATATTCTCTCCTAATTCTGATCAACAAGATCCATGCCAGTTAGTAACCACAAGTACGTCAAAGGACTTCGAAGGAAGAACACTCTTGTTATGTAGAGCCCTGCTAGTTGATGTGTTGTTGTTTAATTACTGTCTATACATTTTATTTCTTTGTCTAATTTTCTCTTATTATCGGTAATCATTTGTGTTATGATAATTATGAATATCGCATGTATTGGACATTGCTACTCACTCAGTGTAATTCTATTAATTGTTCATACATGTGGAGTTAGAAGGAAGCTGTGGTGAGAATATTTCCTGAGTTTAACTTGTTTGCATCTGGGTGCAGTACACAGCAGACATTTCTCAATCCTACTAGCCACAATTTGGTTTACCATGTTTCCTGCGTAAAGTTTTGTGAATCCCCGACACAAACCTGTAAACAAGTCCAAATAAGGATGAACAGGATGTTTGTCCGGGATATGATGACAATGATGAAACGCCAATCGGTTGCTTCGTTATTAGGAATACTTTGGTAAATTGGGTGTGATCCACCAATGGATAATTCTTTTTCTAAAAGGGGGACGGTCTGAAATTGAAGACCGCACGGAAATACAGATTTTTAAATACCCTTGGCAGAGACACTTTTGGTTCATTCTGACTTTGATTGTGATTGTCCTCAAGATGAACTAAGGAACCAGAGGGGATCTTGTCCGGACCTGCACTAGTGACCAGGAGGAAGACTGGAGCTGAACTGTCTAAGATGTTGGCTACAATCACTGCACTTTGTGAGTAAAGATTGTTAACTCTCAGCCAAGGTGTACCGGGTTAGGTTATTTGGTAACTGATGGGCAAATAAGTAATAGAGCTTTGCTAACAGAACCATTTTGTTTGTTTTTTTTTCAATTTATTATTTTCAAAATATACAGTTTATGTTGAGAAAGTTGATTTTCTAATTTGCACTAGATTAGAAAGAGCCCATCCTTAATGATAGTAGCCTCCATCCTTGACCCTCGACACGTACTGTAACACACTATCCATGAATCAACCTAAGACTGCAAATGAATCACCACCGACACAAACCTAACCTTCAAGAACCAATGAATAATGAGGATGGGGCATGCCCTATTTCAACATTAGTTAATAGTGTAACTAGTGTAAATCCTAATCCAAAGACTGCGCCGAAATATAGGGAGTCAACTGGTAATGTCATAAATAAACTAAGAGAAACCATTAATGTGTGTAACAAGGAAAAGTGTTCACTCTCAAAAAAACACAGAATAATATTAATTGGTGACAGTAACATCAAGGGGTATGTGTGTAACCTAAAGCTTTTACTAAGTAATTATGAACTATATAGTGTTGTCAAACCTGGATCCACTACCATTGAACTAAAGGAAACAGCAAAAAAAGAAATCAGTCAACTCTCCCATGTTGATTTAATAGTAATTTGTAGTGGTACTAATGACAATGAATTGAATGAACTCTCCTTGACCTTGCAAAACATTACAAACTTTGTAAAGGATAACAATCATACCAATATCATTTTGATGAATGCCCCATTTCGATATGACTTACCTAATTCAGTATCTGTCAATTCTGAACGGGAACGTACAGAAACTGATGAAAGTTTTTCCCCAAGCCCGTTTCCTAGAAACGGACAATATTAGGAATTTATTTACTAATCATGGACTACACCTTAACAAACTAGGTAAACAGCTAGTTAATCACCAGATAGCTTCTCTTCTTCTCACCACTTTTGAAAGAAAACTTCTCCATTAATTCTTAGGTGGCATGAGACACAAGATGATGATGATCAGACTTGCGATGTAAAGCAGTTGAAACCATCCAACAGGAATTCTGTCCGTAATAGGAAAATACCAGTAACCAGGAAAACTGTATGTAGTCAAACACAACTGTGTCACATGAGGTGTATTTAATGACTATATAATGGACAACTACATGTACTGGCCATCTTCATGTTGTCTTAGGGGAACTTAAGATCTTAAGCTTATAGGGGATGACACACTTCCTAGACCAGTAACCAGGTCGAATGATTTTTTATGGCAAATCTAAGTACTAATCAAACAGATGGGTATAACTTATATAATGTTAATAGATATATTTCTTGTAAAATTTCAGAATATTTTAAGCTAAATTATGATATACTTATAAGAACCATAATCAATTACCGAATAACTTCACGTATGATTACAGCAATACAAATAAATTCATGTTACTTCACCAAAATATACGAGGAATATCTAAGAAAATTGATGAATTTCTAATTTCATTATCTTCTAATGCACTCCCAAGTCATTTGTCTAACAGAACATCACTTCATGACTGAAGAAATAGGAAATGTAAATTTAGGTCAATATACTTTAGGAGCTACATTTTGTAGACAAACATATAAGCATGGAGGTATATGTATTTACGTCTCAAAAGATATATCCAGTTTAATACTATTAATCTAGATCAGTATAATAAAGAGAAAGAACTGGAAATCTGTGCCTTGAAGTTGTGCTTATTAGCAAGCAGCTTTACTATAATTTGTATTTATAGATCCCCTACAGGAAATTTTATGTTTTAAATCAATTGGAATCCATTTTGAATAAATTGTATAAAACATCAACTGAATTAATCTTATGTGGTGGTTTTAACATAAACTATTTTAATGACAATTCTAGGAAAAAACCTTTTAGACTCTCTTTTAGCCTCTTTTAGTCCTTTTAGCACTGTGAAATTTCCTACAGGAATTTTCAATAACTCCTGTACTTTAATAGACAATATTTATATTAATACTTACGGACATGACTTCTCTGTGCATCCCCTCATTAATGGTCTATCTGATCATGATGCACAAATTATTACCTTATCAAATATTTTCATTTCTATTCCCAGACATGTATTTTCCTATACTAGGAAAATTGATAGTAACTCAATTAGTAAATTCAAATTTCTGTAAAGCTCTGAAAATTGGGAAGATGTTTTTCTTGAAGAAAATGTCAATATAATTTTTAATAATTTCCTTAACACTTACCTCAGAATCTTCTATGCAAGTTTTCCAATTACTAAATCAGAAAACTCCTATAAATCAAAACCATGGTTAACTAATGGTATTAGAATTTCATGTGCCAAGAAACTTTATAGAAACAGTAATGATCCCAATCACAAGGAAAATTACAAGAAATATTGTCAGATTTTGACTATGGTCATCATGGCAGCCAAAAAAAACTCCATTATAATATGCTTCTATTGAAATCTAATAATAAACCAAGAACTACTTGGAACATAGTTAATACTATTAATACTATCACCAATAATAAAAATATTATTAGTACCATCTCAACAATGAATATTAATGATAAATTATCTGTTAACCCACTAGCCACTGCAAATGCTTTCAACAGCTACTTTTCATCTGTAGCTGAAAATCTCCTTATCAAAAACTTTTCTGGAAAGAATACTATTAATAATTATGATCCAATAACTTACTTACAACAGAACCTTAGTCATCTTTCTTCTTCAATAAAACTAAATAATACTACTACGCATGAAATCAACAAAAATAATTCATTCTTTGAAATGTAAAGATTCCTATGGCTATGATGAAATATCAAGAATTTTAAAAATTGGTCCTACTTATCTTGGCTAATGTACATGTTTAATAAAGTTCTACCAACAGGTATATTTCCAGAGAGATTAAGGTTTTAGAAAGTGAGACCCTTATTTAAGAATTTTCTAATTACAGACCTATTTCTCTCCTAACCTCATTTTCTAAAAGCACTGAAAAAATTATTTATAAAAGACTGTAAAATTACTTAAATGATAATAACATACTGGTTGGTGATAAATATGGTTTCAGAGAGAAATTATCTACCCAAAGATCTATATACACACTTCTAAACAATGTATTGTCATCATTAGACAGAAGGAATCTTGTTGGTGGTTTATTCTGCGACTTACAAAAAGCATTTGACTGCATTAACCATGCAATACTTCTGGCTAAAATGAAGTTTTATGGGCTCTCTGGCATAGCTAACAAATTAATGGGATCTTATATAGAAAATAGATATCAGAGAATATCTGTGAATAATAGTAAACCTAATAAACTATCTCCTAAATGGGTACATGTGAAACATGGTGTTCCACAGGGTTTGCTATTGGGTCCATTACTGTTTCTGATATATATAAATGATCTTTCTTTAAGCATAAGCAAATTAGCTAACCCGATACTATTTGCTGATGATACGACCATTATTATATCAAACACTAATCCAGAGGAATTTTAAGAATAATATTAATTCAGTAATGACCGAAATAACCATCTGGTTTCACAGTAATCTTTTAACATTGAACTGTAATAAAACATGCTTTATGCAGTTCTTGACTAAAAAACAAAATGAAAGAAAACTTCAAATAATTGCTCCCAATTCAATAAAGACTAATATCAATAGCACTAAATTTCTAGGTTTGATCATCAATAATACGCTGTCATGGAAGGATCACGTTGCTGCATTAACATCAAAAGTGAATAAAGCTTGTTATGCTATTAGGTCAATAAAACCTTTTTTGTCTGTGGATATAATGAGAATGATCTATTTTTCTTATGTACATTCAGTCATTTGTCATATGGTATTATTTTTTGGGGTAATTCACATCATAGCAACAGCATTTTTAAAATTAAAAACAGAATAATAAGAATCATTACAAATACTTTCACTTCCATCTCAATACATTTTCTCATTACTTGTTTTTGTTAACAAGAATAGAGGTCTATTTCAGTCCAGTTCTGAAATTCATGATATGAATACACATTTCAACCACAACTTACATTTACCTTCTACAAACTTAACATTAGTTCAGAAAGGAGTACTGTATTCTGGAAATAAGATATATAATAACTTACCATCAAATATTAAAGTTTTGTCGAATGTAGGAATTTTATCAATCAGCATCCTAAAGATTATGGTTCTCTGTTTTTTTAATTGACTACTGATAGCTATAAGATCTTATTTAATGTGTAACTTAAATTATCATTACTATTCATTACCTTCGTGTCTGTCTTACTTGTATTTTACTTTTTGTTATGACATGCACTGCACATTTTTGTGTATTATTGTGATTGTTTCCATATCTGTAAAGATCTAATGGAAGGTGAATAAATATGATACGATCTTTTTATATGCAATGATGGATATGCACGAGTTACCATTCAGATGCTCAAACTAGAAAACTGTCATTCACATAACAGGTCTCAAGACTGCTGTGTTCTCTGCATGTAATTACGTGTCTGCACAGAGGAAACACTTACTAAAATATCCTAGGCATACTGACAATACGAACTGTTTGTGAACACACAATTCCTTAGATTACGCTAAGTGCAGTGTATTACACTGTAGCCCAGGTTCAAATCCCAGGCTGTATCCTAGGATGATTGTAAAATTTCCTTTTTTGTCCAGCTTCTCTAAGGACAATGTCCAACTATCAGCAGTCATAATGAATAATAAACGGATAACCGATGTGTTTTTCTCCACAGCACTGTGCGTTTTGCATACCGCCTCACTTGCCAGCTAATGCCATTGCTCACTGTGAGTCACAGTCACATATATGCCTGCATGCATGGCAACCTCAAGTTGCTGTGGGAGCACAGATTACTACTTGTGGGTGGGGCAGTGCGCTACCTAGGGTGGCTCTGGTAAGCTAGCATAGTCAGAATTCTAGTAAATGCTGTTGTGTCTATGTCATTACTTTGGTTATTCATGAGGGATTCTTTGTAAACGTAGAATTTTTTCTAGTACATTCACGAAGCTCCCTCTATTGACGGCTTACACAAGAGCAGGCAATTTACATGTAACTACGTCACACCTGTTTGTTCCATTTGATATTCCCTTGGTGAAATGGCTGTGTACACTTCTGCTCAAGTGATCAACATCCCTCTAGTGTTTGGCCAAGTTCATGTCAATGCATGTGAAGCTTGTCACGTAACAAGAACACTGCATCAATAAATTCCAGCCAAAAAACTTTATCCTCCATTGACAAGGAGTTTAGCGGAAGTGGTATGTTTAATGTGCAACCACAGTAATAACACCTTGATGAAAGAGAATCTTTTACGGACTGGTTCTTTTGGAAAATCCAAAGATGAGCACAAGAAGAGAGAACTGCATTCTTCTGGGTTTATATGCAGAGAGTCGTGGCAGTTTCGTACTGACGTTTCAGGAGAAAGTGTCGGCCCGATCTTCGAGGGTAAAAAATCCAAAAAAAGAAAGCTGGTCGTCCCATTACGGAGTTTATATAGGGAAGAATGTGGGTAGTGGTAATTCTCAGTAGTCCATGGGGTTGATTAAAGTGGATGAGAAGGAGGGCAAAAGTGTAGTCGTCAGTTCTGCTTTGAAGAAAGACATTCCGGGATGTTAAAATTCCAACAGTTGTGGTAGCAAGACACTGGAAAACATCTGCATGCTCAAAGTGCGAGCAGGGAAAACGGAAAGAAAGTGCAACATTTGATTAATAAAGGGGCAAGTATGAAAGAAAAACAATAGACTGGGGGAATGTCATAGCCCAGTGCTATTCATGGTAAAAGTAACATGTGTATGGCTGAGTGATACAAGAAACACAATTATGTGTGGGAAAGGACAGGGAAACGCTAAAGGAGGAAGGTGGTCAGAAGATCAGAACAATGGACAAATATGAAGAAATAGGTAAAAGTTCAAAAAAGATTGATAAATAGAGAAATACAAAACAATACAACAGAAGGAGGGTGGGGGAAGTCATACACAAGTGCTACTCCATGGTAAAAATACCATGTGCAGGGCCAGGAGACAAAAGGAACATGATAGTGTCGAATAAGACAGGGAAACACTAAAAGAGGGAGATGAACAGGGCTGTGTAGTATCTCAGTACCACACCAAGGTGAAGCGGCACAGAAGGTGAGGTGCCTCACTAAAGTACAGTTTGGGCAAACAAGGAACTTATATACAATGATTTCTTTTCTAATTATTGACCCTTGACTGTCAGACTGATACGTTGCCCTGAAATGTTGGTAAGAAATTGCCACTACTCATTGCATAATAACCCAAAAGAATACAGATTTTATCTCCTTTGCAGTGGAGCCAGAAATCAAGCAAACCACAAGAAGAAGAGCCGCAAGTGAGAAAGTTTCAATGAACAATATGTTGAGTCCAGCATACACACACAAAGCTCTATTCATACCTCGCATGACTGCAAGGACTTTAACCAACTGATAACCTTCCAAGACCCTTCTTAAAATGGTTTCTTAGAAAATGCACTGGCAATCCCACATTTCTCCATTCTTTCATTTTATTTGCTAATGAAGCAGGATCTTCAAGGAGATGGAGCAACCAATTTCCATAACCAATATGCATGTGCACAAAAAAATCCATTAGGCACATTGCTCTCCAGACAACAGTGGCAGTTTTTTCTATATGGGTGTGTACAGGTATTGTAGGAGACAAATGTCTGGGATCCTACTTCCTTCTACCATGTCTGACTAGGGCTGTTTACAACTTCTACACAATAACCTTCCAGAATTATCACATGATCTGTAGACTAGGATATTCAGTGGTATATACATGTAGGTGCTCTGCCCCATTGTCTTCTTGCAACTTGTGCTTCTTAAACATGTTTCTGGAACAACAGCATGGCCTGCCCCTTATTCTGATTCTAATTCCTTTAATGCTTTGATATTTGGAAACATGCAATGACTACAGTTTATGCTACTGAAGTCACTGATCCAGGACGTGCAACATCAGATATGGAAATTATGAGAAATGACTTGTACATCATCTGGGAATTGTCAACAAGGGAGACACTTACTGTTCAGATATGCAACATCCTGGATTGAAGCTTAAAGTGCAAGCATTTTCTCTAGTATACTGGAGGCATTAACACCGAAACCATGCTCCAGAGGTCCTGTGTTCACCTTGTGTTGTGGTGGAGATTACAGTGTGTTTTTCATACATCTGGCATAATCAATTGTTCTAGATGATCTAAAGAGTGAGAAAGAAACAATTATGGAGGATTAAGGGTTTGAATCTGTTTGAGGGTTCTTTCAGGTAATAACGGCTCATGCAATGGTCAGTGTACTTAAAAGATGAGTTCCACACTGTGGCTTCACCTTTTCAAAGCATGGAAGCTTAGTGTATGTGAAAAGTGTAATCATGTTTTTCTGTAAGTGCATATAAATCTAAGTTCAGATAATGCCATAAAGAATGTTAAATCATTCATCATTGTTTTCATATTTCCATAATTTAAAAAGAGGCAAAGGAATGCTGTACATGCCACAAAAGTTGACAGAGGTAACAGAGGAATAGCTGTATACAGTCTCCACCTCAACACTAGATGGACATGAGTGGTCACCATCACACTCTGGTCACTTGACCCCCAAGGATCGTCTGGTTGTGTACTGAGATGCGAAAATCTCCTCAGACTGGGTGTCTAACTGCGGTCTTCCCAGTCAGCAGCCTAGTCCCTACAGTGGCTGTGCTAACCCAGTCCTCGTCTCCCTGATAACCACTTCAAAATAACAGTCTGTACCAGCATTACTTTTCTAATCCAAGTGTTGCAGTATGATTCATGTAATCATTAAGTCAGAGACAGGATTAACGTATTTCAGCCATCTGTGGATATTACAAGTCCTGGGAGAATGAGCAACAACACAAATTTTATAAATTCTCCTTCATTGAGGTTTCACTTTGTTCATAATGATATACATCTTTAAACTTGTAACTTATGCAGTACAAATACACAGATGCTTTCTCAGTTCATTTGCTGCAGTATCAGTATTCCAATTTCTAAAAATGAAGCATACAGCAAAAAAGGCTACTGATCATCTGGAATGCTGCACAATGTGAGCTGGAAGTTGGTAACCAACTATGGAACCATGCTGCACAAAATCCTAGATGAACAAAGGCCGCAAATGCACAACAGGAAGCCCGAAATCTTGCATAAGTTCTAGAATGTGGTGCCCAGTGGTTCAAGAATGCTGCACTTGCCCTTAGTTGATCCCTTTGTCACTTTACATAACACCAAACCTCTTCTCCTTGAGTGAAGGTGGAAGTTTCTCAGCAAGAGCCAGTGGACTTACTTCAACTGCAATGAGTTCATCGTTGCTCAGCCAGTCCAAGTGCACCAGATGCTGAAAGTTATTTTGCTTAATGTAAGTATAGTGGTTATAAATTATTACATGATCTTTGAACTGAGTGAATAAAATGTGTGAAATATGTATGTTATGACTTTCCATTAGTTTCAAGCCTCAGACTACTGCAGGGCTTCCAATGAAAGGTGGTTTGGCTGTTGCTCAATGAGTTTCATTTTTGTTTATATCAGTCCCATATAAACCCTAGTTTACATGGTTTGACTAGGCAGTTGGAAGATAAAATTAAATAATTAAAAAAGATTCATTGGCACATTATTTTCAGATATGAATAAAAACTTTCATACTAGCATTTCAGAATACAAATCCCAATCTGTAAAAAATACATCTAATGGTTCTTTTGCTGCATGATTTGAATGATTTAAAGAACATGGAGTTTTCCCACATATCTCATGACTAACATGTAAACATAATAAATCACAGCGTGAACATGCTGCCCTATTGCCCACCTTGTACTTCTTTATAACGTGGAATGCATACTGAGGAGAGGCCATTCTTGGATGACCTTGACTGCTGTCAGGACTATCCGAAAAGGACGGTGGAGAACCAATTCTAGGAATCTTAGCCTCTGCCAATGGCAGTTCCTATAACAAAGAAAAATCATTTCAGTCCTAATTCGTTAAGTGACCGGGATGGGGTAGTTGGTATAGCAAATTGCGACAAGCTGGATATTCTGGAGATCAAATCCTGGTGGGGACAAGATGAGTCCCAGAACAGAAAGATTTTACTTTCTCTAGACCAGCGTGCAGCTCATCTGCAAGACACTCGCTACCTAAAAAATGTGAAAGTCATGTTCTTTCCCACCAAAACAACACCAGCAACCTCCATCCCCCGTGACAATAGAATAAGCAGGTCATTCAAACATTATTACCACAAGCAACTTGTAACAAACTCTGTTTCCACAACTGATCAAAAGCTGCACCATGATGCAACACCCATGCTTTAGATGTTCTACATTTCACTGTTGAAACATGGCACTCTGTTAAACATATGACAATGCTTCAGAAATGTGGATCATATTTAAATCAAACCAAAGATGGTGTAGTTGCTAACTTGCTATTCTAGATTTAACAGGTGCCTGATCTGAAAGGTGTTTCATAAATACACTTCACACCTGTGAAAGGCACAGCAAAGAACAAACCTTATTCTTATTGATGACCCATATTGTATTGTCGTCTTGAAGTATAATAATTTCCTCATTGTTTGGGTCAAATATTATATTGTTTACTGCAAACGATCTGGACAACCACTGAACTGGATGGCGGCTCTCAAGTCCTCTGGAGAAAGCTGTATATTTACGTCCACATAAGCTGTATTCCACAATCTACAAAAGAATACACAGCTCACTCCATAAGCAATAAAGATTAAAAGGAATAACTGATCAAAATAACAGTTATAGGTATACAGAGGCATTCCTACTGAATATCACTTTTAATACTCTGTCAAATGCAAACTTTACTGACAACATACAATTATATAACTAGAGGTTTCAACGTAAATTTACACAACTTTCTGATTAACAAGGTTTTAGCAGGGCTGTAGAAAATATCATGAGCATAAACTAAACACAAGAAAAAAGGGAGGGACAAAAGAATAAGTATGCCACAAGACAAAGAGTGGCATAATACACAGGCTGAAAATCTGACATTACATATTAAGAGAATGACATAGCTGATACAAAACTAAAAGACGGAAGACAAAGAGAGACAGAGGTGCAACCTTACATAAACATTGTTTTTGTTTGTTTTTGGCACAACAGCCCCCAGTGGGCCAGGTCCTCCCCATTCACAAGGTTTCTAGATCACAAACCACAGTCGGTTGGACTCCTCTGAATGAGTGATCAGCCTGTCACACAGACCTCTACCTGACAACAGACACATCCATGCCCCGGGTAGGATTTGAACCCACAATCGCAGCAGGCGAGTGACCGCAGACCTATGCCTTAGCCTGCGTGGCCACTGGGAACGGCATATAAACATTGTTATGTGATGTAATTAAAAACACAATTTTTTAATCGATACTGCATACACACGTGAGGCAGAAATACCTGATGTTTTGTGAATATAAATAACTAATGGAAGTAAAGCTGCAACTTCTTATAAAATAATATCCCAGTATTATGTTTCTCTAATCCTTAATGAACAAGATTATTTGGTTCATTTTGTGTCTCTTACACTTTGACTTCCTTATATATTTTGAGATATACAATGGAACAATACAAACCTTATGATCACTATAAACAACCACAAGAGCATTAGTGACAGGATGGACTGCAAAGGCAGTTGGCGCACACCTGTACCGTGGCAATGAACAATGATGCTAGAACACAAAACACAGAAATCATAGCAGCACACAGTTTCATCACATTTGTGCTATAATCAGGTGACATATACTGGTGCTTTGTCTGGATTATTATAGTAAAACACTGTCACAAGAAAAATATAATTGTCTTTCAGAGTGCACTTGGAGCACATATATATTCTTATCACCAGGCAGGGCTTATATCTACCATCTGCAGTTCATTTCCTTACTGACAAATACTGCAAACCACTAATGTACTGCTAAAAGTGGCTCGACTAAGCAGTAAGGTGACAGCAGCATACTTCCTTGGAGCAAAAGGGCTAACAAATATAATGCATGTAAAATCTAAACAGCAGGGACACCAATACACCATCTGTGTAGAAAATATTTAAGATACTAACATAGTTTTGTTTTCAGAAATAATTAACAGATTTGGCTTATTAAGTAGAAAAATACCTTACAATATTAAGAATGAAAACATGTTACTGCCATTCACTTTCCTGGAATACCATTCCATATAAATTGTCCATTAAGTGATTCATTTTCACCATGAAACCAAAGTTTAAGGCTTGTATTTCTTCAGTGATTTTAACCCATCTCAAATACAAAATATTTTTCTACATGGAGACACACACTGATCACGTGTCCTGTAATTAATCAATCTACAGCACACAAAATGCACATGCAAATTCAGTGAGAAATGGACACATTCCAGCACAGAATATTTCAAATTACTGATGTTAAAGTAAAACTGTTATACTATCCCAATATACTCCATTATAACCCCACTTCTTCATCTTATAGACTGTTCACATGCTATGAGTTTGACTCTCTCAGATATTAAGTTTTGTTATGATAAAGTAACCCTTTGGCACCAAAACAAATGGCCACAGTGATGTGCAGAAGACCAGAAGTTAAATGCCCCCTGCACACACTGCATTTTGTTGAGGCACTTTGCTACAAGACAGGAGGTTCTGGGTTTGATTCCCAGTAGGGCCCTTGGAAATTTTCGAGTGACTTACTCCTGTCCGCATTCCATAGCCCTGGGGTCCACTAAGCCTCCAACAGAAATGAGTACCAAGGGATTTCCGTGTGGAGTAAATTGTGGTCGGCACATACAGCTGACATCTCGGCCTTCCTAGGTATGCCAAATATCAAAACATGGATGGAAGCCCAACATTCCAAACCCCCCCCCACCCCCCACCCCCCCCTCCCCCCCCCCCCCCCCCCCCCCCCCCCCCCCCCCTACGCCCCCCAGCCGCTCCCTCCATCTAGCCCACCTCACCACCTCCTCTCATGCTC
>Ga0136643_10008532_pt1 | contig 14988 bp, 6 predicted proteins | sample TergutLab28metaG_FD_96883 | JGI IMG/M metagenome (GOLD analysis project Ga0136643, IMG submission 96883) | Labiotermes labralis P1 segment gut microbial communities from Petit-Saut dam, French Guiana - Lab288 P1 (version 3) (version 3) | ecosystem: Host-associated > Arthropoda: Insects >... | reverse complement strand
GGACGCGGCACGCCACGTCCCTACATTCGGGCGACCATATATAGGGTGACCGCAAGGGTACGCCCCTACGATGTACGTATAAAACATTGTTATACAACACTTTACACAATGCAAAACACGTAAAGCGTTGATAATCAGATAGTTCGGGGGGGGGGGGGGGGGGGGGGGGAGGGGTGAAATGGTGAAACGGGAGCGACAGTTCTGCCCCTTGCTTTCAGGTTCGGAGGTAACGTACAAGCATAAAATTACATATATATTTTTTTAATCAAATGGAACCGGGTGCTCAAGACCCCATGCACTGAAGACAACTGCAGAATATAACTTCACAACGGAGACTGACGTGTAAGCGTAAATATGTTAATAACACGTTCCTTAGTGCAAGAGTAATTTTTGGAGAAGGTGATTATCTCTTACCTAATTAAACATTTCTCGTCTTGCACGTGACCCTAATGTCCGTCGTGATGTTCACAGGAATTTCCACAAGTCCCGAACCTCAAAATTGTGTTTGAAATATACCCTTTTTAACTGTGTTTATTTAGGTATGTTCAAATACTTGCCTCCCATGGAAGTGTAGGTTTTCAAAGCGGTCTCTGTGTCGGAGGTTCTACAAATAACACGAAGAAAATATAAATGGGAGCGTGGACTGGATTTAGCGGGTGCAGGAAGGGGATGTGTTGGTGGGCTGTAAACACAATATCAAACCAATGATTTGAAGTAGTCAATAGTGCCGTCCCCAAACCTTTAATTGTAGTCTGATATGTATTTCAATTAACCAGCTACAGGTTTAAAATGATGTGAAAACATAATCTTGTAGGTACAGCTTCACAATTCTTATTATTGGAGCTAGACGGAATTAAGTTGCCAGCTTCACGTACCGGTCGCTTTACCCTGTTACCCATGGAATACAAAACAGTGTCGGGCCCGGAGCCGGTTTTTACGCTTTGGGGAAAAGAAGAACTTAATAGCTCCATCGAAAATAAAACCACTACACCAGGATTACCCAGCTCGTAGATTAGTCACTACATCGACTGAGCTAATCCAATGTCGGTAGTGACCGTAATTAGTGTTAGAAGCTCGTAGTGTGCTATATGTGACGTTATCAGTATGGCGACATTCAGACTACAGTCTCTGGGCGTGTGACGTTATATTCATACGTCACAGATGTAATACCATTAGAACTAACATTCCATATCCAGTGCATTTTTTTAGTACAAGATTATCAAAGGTTTAATTTCCAGAGTGAAGCTAATTTCAGCTAAATCTACTACCACATGCGACTATGTTAATAACACTAATGCGTTTTTGCCTTTTGCTTAAATATTTTAGCCGTAAATGTGACATGAAACGGTGTTGTGTTGTGGTGAATTACAAGTTAGTTTGATTCATGAAATGCTGAATTGCTGAGCTCGACAGCTAGTGTACACGTAATTTTTAAAATTATTCGCTTTTGTGAACAGCTAAAAATGCGTAACCTAGAATGTAAAAAAGAAAACTATAACCCAAATACAATTGGGTTATATTTGAAATTCAATTTAAAGTCACGTGTAGCTTATTTATTATTCCAAACAAACTTCGGTACTGGGCTTACATGTGATATTGCAGTTTTGTAATGGGCCAATTTTAGGAGCTTTTAATAAAAGGAAAAAAATTATTCCTGCCTGTCTGTCCGCATATTGACACCCTCCTACAAACATATTTAAGTAAACATTATTGAGTATGTGAGACTTGAATTTCCGTTGTTATTTGTCTTCCTGAAGAAGGCCATTGTAGGCCGAAACGTGTAAAAGGACTGTCTTTCATTTTTCTTTACGTCTTACGACAGGTCCATAACCTCTTCTAAATCGATTCATCCACAGAGTGCGTTCTAGTACTTCCCTTTTGAACTTCCAGTATCCTCACGTTTCTTTAAGTTCGTCCAGTAGCTGATTACATCTTATTCCGCGTCTTCCTGTCACCTATGTCCTTCCTTGTTTCTTTCCTTCAATAACGTGTCTTAGAAGGCTGTTCCTACGCCAGACTTGACTAATCAAGTTCGCTTTCCTTCTTCTTATGTGCCTACGTCAGTCCCCTCTGTGATAATTAATACCACACACGATCGTTCCAACTGATTCCCATCCTTCTCCAGCACCACATTTCAAAATTTTCCCAGTATTTCTAATGTACTTTCCGAAGTGTCCACGTTACAGTACCATACAAAACTCTGCTACAAATGAAGCACTTTACTAGTTTCTTCCTTAAATTTAAGTCCAATTTGCTGGTGAAAAGAGCTCTATTTTTGTGGAATGCTGTTGTTTAAATGGCGATCCTGGATTTAATTGTATCCCACAGTGTCGTGTATTTATAAGACTATTGCTTTTTTTATTTTTTGCAGTCTTTTGTATAATACTACGAATACAGTCTTTAATTCAATATGGAGGAACTAGTCGAGGAATTTTCGTAAGAAATTGAGAAAAACTAAAAGAATGAGTTCATGGCTTTCGGTGAATTCCAAAAGAATAACTTCTGGAAGTAAGTTAAAAAAGTTATGGCCTCAAAAGCCAGCTTAATTTTAAGAGATTAATGTATGTGACTAGAATAGCAGTTAGGTTAACCTGCATTGTGAGTTTGACAGCTGCACTCACTACCAAAAAGAGGCGAATTTAACAGCCAGCAAGCACGAAGGAATCCAATTCCATACAGTGCAGCTTGAAAAGCACTGAAAGTTCAAGAAACTACGAGTAGGTTTGTGGTAGATAAATTACTGTTGTGTTGCTCCTGCACGTACGAAAGTTAACGAAATTGTTTAATGACTGTGTGACTGCTCAAAACAGTTAGCATGGTTTGTTATTTCGTAACGTCGAAAAATATGGAGTTATCGACCCGCAGATCCATCCTCCTCTACTGGAGAGACTGAAACATCTTGTGTAACAAGGCCCAAGAGAAGCGCCTGGAATTGGTCTGTCGTTACTTCCTTGATAAAATCAAAACCAAAGATTTCTTATATTACGGAATTTTGCGATTAAGCAAGAGTTTACATGAATGAGGTTTCGGGCTGGATTGTTCGGGGTTCGCACCCCCCTGCATGTGAGATTTTCCTCACTCCTCCAGACGGGTCACTAGGCCCACTCAACCTCCTGTGCAATGGATACCGGGTTTCCCCTAGGGTAAAATGGCCGGGGAATAATGCTTACCACCCACCTCCTTCTAATGAAGGTAAAGGTCAACCTAGAACTGGCTACGAAAGCCTAGAATGGAGTAGAGGAATAGCTCTTCCTTTTCTTCAAACATGGCGCTAGATGGGGTGGGGTGGTTGAGGCCATGCACCGGTATCCATTGTATAGGAGCCTGGGTGGGCCCCAGGGACGGTGTGGACGAATGCGGAATATCTCGCCCTCACGGAGATTTGATCCCCGGACTTTGCATCCCGTAGCGAGTCGCTATACCGACCGATCGGTTGCTGAGATTGTGGGATCGAATCCCGCTGAGGGCATGAACGTGTAGGCAGCCTTCTCTGTAGCAGGCTGATCACTCGTTTAGAGGGGTACTAAACTCTGTGTGTATGTATGTGGGCGAGTGCGTGCGTATAATTGTGTAATCTAGAAACTTAAAATATGATCAGCCTAGGCCAGATTTGAGGCGTTGCACCACAGAAAGAATTCAGAACATGTTACTAACATGAGTGAATGTATTTATAATTATGTAGAAACGAAAGGGTAGATTCGGACCTGCAGATAGTTTGCAAGAAAAATTTTAAATTTTATTTGGAGTTTGTGGTTTTAATAGTCTGCTGCTTGAAACACGTATAGTGATTGATTAATATTGGTCGCATTTGTCAACATAAAAGTTTGATTTCAAATCCATGGTAAATTTTAGTTTACATTCCTCACTGAAATTGAAATTTATAATTTTTGGAAAAAAAAGAGCTTAATTAACGCATAGGTTATTGATGTTAATTGATATAAGATTTCCTAACTTATCTTAGTTCAATCCTCAAAACCTTATGCGAAATAATGTTAACTGTCTTGACAATTCATGACTTTTAATTTTGGTGAGATTGGCTGTTTTAAAATTGTTCTTTGTAATCCTCAAGATACTTTTCAGACTTACATATAAAGAAGTACCCTTACGTAGGTAAGGTTTTGGTAAGAGAAAAGTTTTTAACATTTCTTTCTATCGGGGTCTGTTTACCGTTCTCTGTCTAACATACTTTACAGACACTTGTTGATTTGCATTTATTTTCGTACAAAATTAAATTAGTTTTTGTTTTCTTTTTTCGTTTTGAGAGGCTAAAATATTTCTTTCTCACTATTTGTCTTCTCTAAGTAATACATATTTAAAACCAACAAAGCAAGAGGGTTAAAAGCTATTGACTACATAAAATGTGTAGAAAGTTGATTTTAAAATTTATGAGATAAATAGTAAACTGACAGTATATACATTTGTCCATATTTGTGTGAATTAACCCTCTTTTGTAGGAGGATTGAGTCAGACTGTGAACGAATTTGTCAGAAACCGCTTATAAATGAAAAATGATTTCCTAATGATATCTTATAAATACATGCTCTTAAGTTCCATAGATCAATATTAAAATATAAATTCATACTTTTAAGTTCCATGGATCTGTATTCCCATGGATATATTGCAATTAAAATTTTATTGGCGGTTGTTTATTTTTGTGAAAAGTAATTTAGGCATAAATATGTCTCCGTTAAACATGAAATTATTTGACTGAGTGCATTTCAATTATTGGCTTTAAACTCGTTTCTGTTTGGTGTGTATGTACAACACCATTGTACCACATTTCACATACATAGCTACAGCGTTGAATTGCAGTTGTTTTTAGTTCTCTGTGTCATACTTAAATATTCTTTTAACGTGCTACCATGCTTTTTTTTGTATTTCATGACACATCGTAGCAAATATTTCATATTCACATTACAGAATCTTACCAAATCAATATTAGTTACGATTTCTGTTTAAATTTAGACTACAACTTTTAGAAAATGAAGACTAAGAAAAAATTAAAATGCTGCATATGTTGAGAGCCTATATTGGTCTACTCATTATCAGAATTTTAAATTAACTGTTCCCTTCGCCTTCATTTTACAAGATAATGCCTTCACCCCTTTGTTACTGTCTCTAGGCAATCACAAATTACTACGTTATGGTTGTCTGCAATGACATAAAATGCGTTGAAATGAGGAATCACACAGGCAGGAAGAGACGGACAGGTTTTTTTGATTTCATAAATTTATTTTATGACATAAAAAGGAAAAACAAAATGTTACACGACATAATGTGTAAATTTTACGATTCAGAGTAGATTGTCTTTTAATTATACTTCATTATTTTATATCCTACTGCGTAGGATGGAGGAGCTCATGTCTGTAAGCAGAGATATGCTGGTGCTGTTCGTTGGCCTCCAAACAAAACATTCGTGTTGTTACACATAATCAATGCACTTTATGGTCAGTGCAAAATTACAGTGAACCACTTCCTCTGTGTGTGTGTGTGTGTGTACGTGCGTGCGTGTATGTATGTGTGTGTATGATATAGTATGTTGTCTTAAGAGAAGAGGAATGTGAACCGTTACAACCGGATCTTACACTGTGAGCCTTCGCACGAGTCGTGTATACACAAATAAATTGAACGAGAGAAATTATTATTATTATTATTGTTATATCCTGGATAATTTCTTAAAAATGTACCTGGTGAACAAGTTTCCGCGCACCTGAAAGAACTCAATGAAAACATGATGTGGGATATAAGGCTATGGAAGAATCAGAGAGAATTTTCTTCCTGTTTAGCACAAAGAATTTGGAATTCTTTAAACGGGCTTGATTGCCTCTCTGAATGTGTGCTCCTATTGTTTTGCTCAGCCACAACAGTTTAAGTACGGAGTTAAGACAATAGAATGAAACACATCTACTTACGTTCACATTAATTCCACTTTATTTGGTATGAACACCCTAACAATGTAGACCTATATAAGCGACACATTTCGAAGTGTTGTGAAATAACGCAACAATCTGTCAGTGACAGACGGTTCATTGCCATTAATAATGTGGTCAACCAAAAGAAATAAAATGAGTCCTTACAAATGCTTACCGAAAACATTTTTTGTTCTTTTTCCAGTTACGTTCTCTCACAAAAATTTCGGTGTTCGACATATGAAATTAGTCATTAGCAGAATTTACCAATTCTCCGCGCATATTTCTTTTTCTGTATGCAATAATGTGCTTTCTGTTTTATTTCCTGCCTGTTAGTTTGGACAATAAAAGAAGCAAATAAAACGGAGATACCTACACAAATGAGGAGAGAAAGCTACAAATGTTTTTTCATTCGATGGGAAAAGAGACTTTAATAAACATTAAAGGCCCCTCTTTCCACTTTCGTGATGTTTCTGCCAACAAGGATGGGTACAGAGAAGCACAGTATGCCACATCTATAGTGAACGGCAGGGGATGTACTGTACAATGCAGAATGAAAATCAAACGAAATGTTCGCAGTACCAAGGTCATACAGGTTGGTCTTCTTATTTCCGTACTGAGGACAAACATTGAATAATGCAAACCATAAAAATGTTTGTATGCAACAAACAGGCTAAAAATCATATTTAAGGTACGCAAAAGGTCAGTAACGAAGTGATGTGAGCTCAAAAAAAATTATGTTATGCAAACAGTGAGGTGTAATATATCTAAAAATAGTACACATAAATTCGTTTTCTGTGTCATAGCAAACACGGAATATATGTCATAGAACTTATGTGTTAATGGTGATTTGTATGAGAACATTACGTTTAGTTGGGAGCATCATTCTAAGCATTCTGCCGTACGTGGGGAAATAAGCAGGGCTATTTAATGCTATGTGTAAAATGTGTAGTCATTATTTTGCACTTGTGTGATACGCCTTTCAAAACCGTGTATTTGTTTTCCTTTCTGCATAAAATATCAGATCAGAAAAGCTTGCACGGCTGTGACAAGATTGTCTTGTCAGGAAACTTGCACGACTGTGGCAGTATTGTCTTGTCGGGAAACTTGTACGGCTGTAACAATATGTCTTGCAAGGAAACTTGCATGTCTGTGACAGCATTGTCTTTTCGGAAAGCCTAGAGCCCTCATCTCCGAGTCTGATGCAAAGAGGACAGCGAATAATTTTATACGCCTTATCTACATGTGACTGCCGTTGCTGTTTGGTTTTGGGTGTAAAACCTGAGGATGAAAGTAATATGGATAATGTTTCTGGTTGAGGGTCTCATAGTTCTGTAGCCGAACTTTGTTTGCACAATTTTTTACGAGGAAAAACAACTGCTAGCCCTCAGCTACGGGCGGCTCGAAGCCATCTGTATACATTAGAATGACGACTAAGTGCAGTGCACAAATATCGAGTGCTTGAAGTCCGTCATAAAACTCACAGTAGACGTCCATTCAAGAAACATTTAGTGAAGTGCGGAAGGTCATTGCTCCAGAAATCTTAAGTTTCGAATACCCTGTGAGCAACCGACATAAAAAATAATAGTCTAGCTGGCTAATTCATAAAATACATGGGCAAATTGAAGTACTGGTAATGTAACAGAAGATGAAAGGGCACTCGCCTGACGCCGTCAAAAATTGAACCCAATGTGACAAAAGAATTTTCCGTTCTGACCAACGAGAGTTCGACGCTCTCATTCAAGTAAATATTTTAGCCGGGATGAGAGGTTAGGCTGGATTAAGCAAGCGTTCCAAGTTCGTAACATTCATTTGTGCATCATAGTGAGCTGTACTCACAAGAATGTGCATGATTAACAGACGAGGAGGAAAAACAGGTACAGGTATTTAGTCAATATTGACTAAATACCTATACTTATTTATTTATACACACAACGGGGATGGCACAGTTCAGAATTCAGAGACGAGGAGGATGAGTGTCTACTGAGATGCGCCAGTGACCAGATCAATAGAACACATAAGCCTTAAAAGAGTTAACTGGTCTCCAGAAAGAGAAAACGGCCGTAGTAAAATAAAAATTCAGAAGTAACAAAAAAAAAAAAAAAAAAAAGAATATTTGTCAGATTCGGTGAACTCCACGCTATATCGAAGAAGTCTTACCTACTACACTGATCTACAGATGGGCACAAAAAGTACGTGGATGATGAGCGTGTAAAATTCTTTCCTTTTGCTCTCAAACTGGCAGTACTCTTCCAGGGACTAAAATATATTTAAGAATACTACGTTTTGAAAGCGTTGTGGTCCTTTATCTCCAAAACCTGCCAGTTTTGTCAAGTCTTACATTACTACGTGCTCTGGCATTAGCAACAGCACAGTGAATTTTCGAACGCCCTGTACCACACACCATTGTCGCACGCAATAAGAGTACCGTGTTATCTTACACACAAGAAATTTCGCCTCGCTCCCTTAGATGGAAGAGCCGCATAATGACATTTGACGCGAGAAGTAAATAATCACACGATGCAGGCAGTTTGACAGCTCTCTGCAGCACGCAGACAGTTTCTTCTACAAAGATTCCTCCTTTCTGTGACTTCCTCATATCCGCTCCACACACACTTAGAGTATCGTAAATACTTGTGTCATCATTATCGGATTTTGCTACCATTGTGGTCTCGTAGATTCACTGTCTTCGCTTGTATCTATGTTCAACAATTTTATCATTATGATCATGTTTGTCGTCGTCGTCATCATCATCATTATCATAAATATCATTATCTTCATCACCAAGCTTCGTCCAAGAAGTTTTTTATGTATAAAACATATATGTAACATTCTTTATATGTCTGCTATCTTACACAGGATGGCAGAATGACGCCGTGCATCGGTGAAAGGCAGGTTCTGCACTCTGTCGGAAGTGAAGAAGTCCCGTACATAAAACCTTGTAGGTGGCACACGTGACCTCTGTCACATGCCATTCATTGTTATTTCTGCCATTTACAAAAGTCAGTACTGTGGATTCATTAAGGTTTCCAGTTATAACTACAAGCATATCGCAATTTGGACACTTACACGGAGACTTCTTGCTCATTCTGTACAAGACGTATTGGGCTATTGTCCCAACAGTTCACGCTTCTTAATTACTGACGATTGGACACAAACATATTTGTCTCAAAATGTGTAATTTGGGCACAAGTACTGAAATTTACGAGTTTATGATATTTCTCTCTTTATGGGCGTCAAATTTCTTGCTTTTCCAAATATCAAACCACCTATCATTATTATCCCTTACACGACTTCCTTGTTTGTTTCAGTGTTAAAATTTTTCTTTATTTAAATTTTTAATTTCGTTAATATTATGATATATGTATGGGAACTCGGTTAAATCAGTGATTCGGGTCACTATTTACCGGCTTGAGGACTGTGACATCGAGGTGAGAGTTCTGGAAATTGCTACAGACATTTTTCTTCTCCAAAATGTTGCTAAATCGTGTTAAGTATTGAGAATTGTTTAGCGGGGGGTAAAATGCCGGAATGTGAATATGATTACGCCTTCTGTCCAGTGTGAAGATCAAGATCAAGATCGGACACGTTTTCGGGAATTTCATCTTTATGCATGGGAAATTAACACTATAAACAAAATACTTCATGCAAATTTCCATTAAGCGTTCAGTTTTCCTTCCAAAAGAAGTAATACAAGTTTGGGTTCATGCGGAAAGACTTGATGGCGGTAAACAACGTATCCATTTGCATTTCCTTCCGTTTGAAGCCGGTGTATAGCTTGTGGTTATTGCCAGACATATTCTCATATCGAAAAATGACTTACTATTGCAACATCAACCATAAACACAAAAGAGTTATTAATGCGTCTACTACATACAATGATTGTTCTTGAGAAACTATTTTTTACATGTTTTTGGTAATTACCTTAAATTTTAGGATGATATTTGGCTTCCCTGCAAAAATTCTAGCTTATCAAGAACTGATACAAATGAGCAAACAAAAAAGGAACTAATCTTGGAAGGGCTTCACTGTATATATATTTTATTCTCATTTTTCCAGCATACACAATCAAGTAATGTACATTTTATATGTTGTAAATGATACTCGCCTCTTGGACTTGTCATCTTGGTTAATCAGAAATCACGCACAAGGAGTGGGATCATATCAGAGGAATGTGAGAAGAAGTATGAATGCACGAGAAATTAAAACAGTTTTGTTTGGAAAATTTGTAATTCTTGATGTTATTGTTTTGTCTGTTCAACTTAATGGAATAATATTCAACTAAGATTTTCAAATAGGGCTCTCCCTGTCTCTGTCAGTATTCGAACCAGGCAGATTCTGAATATAAATAGGAACCTTGAATTTTAAGGTAGCATGCTAGGTGACAAGGTCGAAAGCTAAAGGCTGAATGGTGAAAAGACAGAAGTTTGTAGGCATAAATATATAGTGCACGTAAGGAAACTGTAACTTTGTTGTGGATACATGAACCAGGGAAAGGAAGGCTTGGACTCTGTTTAACTTTTGAGTTCATTTTGCTCTTAAGTAGTGTTTTATGCCTGTTCCTGCAACTCTGTTTGCCCCTTATGTTATACAAACACAAAAAAATTTTTATTGGCGTACAAAACCCTATTTTGTTAATGTGTTTACATTGATGCTATCATGGGAGTTGGAGAAATCGATGCAGTCTCTCTGGCAACCGGACTGTTATTGAATGTGAGACTGACTGTTGGGCTTCTCTCACCAGTGGCGTCTTAAAGGAGTCAGGCTTCGTTCATTAAAACCTTTCCCTTCATTTAGTTCAGCTCCTCAAAGTTATGTTTTCGTCAATACATTCAGGAAAAAACAACTTGGCTCTAGAGTGTTCTTCAATCAAACTTACACTAACCAACCTACATAGGCCAGACTCGGTTAAGAAGTACTAGCCGATAGATAGATCGATCGATCGATAAATAAATAAATAAATAAATAAATCGATTCCTTCGCGTGTGCATCTCAAATATTTATTGCCACTTTCAAAGCAGCGTGACATTATTTCCTACTTTGGACCAAGACAATCCTGTTCCCTAACCCGTATTTATTTAACCCATATTTCAATACTGTATTCTCCCACACATTTGTGTCTTCAACGGTGCCTCATTCCATGTTTTGCGGCCAAGGTTTTAGAAGCTTTTTTTTAATTTCTTCATGCATGCTGGATAAACGCATATAAAATTCCTCTTTATTTGATGGCACAAATAATATTGATTAATGTCAATGTAATGTTGTTTCTGTGCATGCCATGAAGGCATATGGTAGAATAGTGGTGTAGTTTCACCCATTATTAACTTTGGAACTGGTTCGCTGTGGTCATATTCAAGTTCCTGTTGCTTAATTCCGTGTAAAAATTCAGATACAAGCTGATTTGGAGGCTGGTTGGGCCCCAGAAACTTTCTTGGTATTTGGGGAGGAGAGGAATATCTTGCAGCATCCAGGAATTGAACCATGTTTTCTCTGTTGTGTACTTTACCGGCTAAGGTAAAGCGGGTCCACTAATACTGTAAACAGGAGAATTTGTAGAACTTCTCATTACGCCGAAATGTAGGTGTCCTGACTAAGAATCTGTCTGAGGTACAAATGTGAATAGCTTCCTCAGTACCTTTTCATTAACAGTCCTGTATATTCTCCCTTCGCACGGCAAATCGAAACACAGGTTATGCGACAAGTAAGTTTCAGTTCTTTGGAGCTATGTTTTAATCTCCAAGTTTTTAGAATAGCTGGTATGTACGCCTTTGTTTAGCAGGTGGTAAACAATAACAATTGAACTGAATGGCGGTTAATGTTTCACACTACTTTACGTCATTAACGAACTCTTGATATGTTATTTACATAGGCACAATAACAAATTTTCTTATTCCATTTTACATATGCACCTGCTAGTGGATGAAATAACATACAGGGCGAGTCTCTCGCTAGAGGCCCCAAACTATTGTCTATAAAAAATTATGTTATTGAGGTAATGACTAGAAAATTTAAATACACATACCGGGAACGATGCAAAACATGATCTGCTCATAATCGGTGCTGAAACTGGTCTCCTTTCTCATCCAAGCACACTTGAATGCGTTTCTCCAAATTCTGGAATACTTTTCCAAAGTGTCGAAGTTGACGGCTTGAATCTCTTGGCGTATAGCGTCTTTGTTCGATTGTGTGGGGTGTATTTTTGTACACTTTGCCCTTCAATAGGCCCCAAAGAAATAAGTCGGCAGGCGTTAGATCGGCTTCCCCTTGTCTCTAACCTTTTAACCAATTTCTGGATGGAACACTTCGATGGTGCACGTCTTTCACCAAATTCCGTTCGAAATGCTGTCTGGCATGCTTTAAATGAACCTGTTTGCCGGTATTTATGAAAGAGAAACCCGCGCTGTTCGACTGTATACATAGACAATAGTTTTGGGGCCTCTAGCGAGAGACTCACCCTGTAGAAGTCTGTGCTTACGGATAAACTTTTTTTTGGTATGCTGTTTTCAAAGGAACTAGGAAGTAAAGACTACGGAATTTTCAAAGACGGGAAAACGTCTAAGATAAGAATGCTATATAATATTCATTTAATTCTGTGTACAGTAAGTACAACTCAATATCTGTAAACGGTTAAATGAAAGATGTTTATTATAAAAAGAATTGTATTATGCAATGGTGTTTTAAATACACGGGATTAAAGTACCAAACACCAAACTCAGTTGTTTATGCTATACAATTTGCTGCTTCTTTTTCCAATTAAAATGCATCCCTCGGTAGCTAAGTTGCAGCACACTGTAGCACCCCAGAATGTGTCATTGGTCGCCCTATGTTTCTATTAAATAAACTGCTACAGACTGAGTGCTGCATGCACAGAGCTTGCACTACTTTATGTCGTAAATTACTGAAGTGGAAACTTTCTTCTGTAATGCAACTGAGACAATAAATCTAGCTTTGCAGCTGTATTATTTGCTTTTATTACAACTTGCGACACATTTATTGTTTAGGAATATCGAAAGGCAATTTTAGGCTTCAATGACTACTACCTTTAGAATGAAATATGTTATGGCAAGCAAGATGCCGTGTTACATTGAGAATTATTGTTACAGCTCGGATGATGTGTGTGTGTGTCTGTATATGTGTCTGCGCGCGCATACACACACACAGACAGTCACAGAGACATATATCGACAATAGTAGGCAGTTTGTTTTTCGTAAGCATTTTTTTTTAAACTTTCTTGCTCTATCCATTTTTTCTGAGATCCTTTCACTGACTTTTTCAGCTTGATTGGTTGATGGTGGAAAAGTGGCTATGGATGGATACTCAGTGGTCTAATTAGTAACATTACTCCTTAAAAACTGCAGAATAAAGAACATCTCCCTCAAAATAATGTACGTTTCTAATGGTAACACCAAGTTGTTCCTGTGTACATGATTGTAGCATTGGGTGTCGTGGTTGTCTGGCTCCATTTATTTTTAGGAGTGTTAGCAAAATTGCGAGACACGATTAACAGCTTCGTCATGTTTGCCTCTCCGTATGCAACAACTCGACCCTCACTAGACACATTTTCACGAAATTTAATATTTGAGGAATTTTCAATCATCTGTCGAGAAAACTGACGTGTCATTAAAATCTGACAAGAATAACGGGTATTTCACACGAAGACCAATTCTTCTTAGAATGAGAAATGTTTCAGATAAAAGTCAAAGAGAATTATCAAATCACATATTTTATGTTAATTAATTTTTTTCCACAAATCGTACCATTTATGAGAAAAATGGAGAAAACCACAAAATTAAATTTTGCCTTTCCTCTGCAACAATTGTTGCACGAACTGGCCATAATGTTACGTCATACTTACGCTTCTTGTCCCGTTAAACTATGCACTACTTGAAGGCCATCAGCTAGCTTTACTTTTCCATCGTTTTAGCCTTGGATGAAGATCCTCTGGTTCTCATTGTGTAGGGGCCTGAGAGGGTCTCAGAACAACTCTGACCATTTTGGAGAAGTAGTAATTTCCTCGTCCTTGCCCAGAATAAGACCCAGTATTCACTTTCGACCAACCCGCAATTTAATTACCATGTAGACTGCACTATTAAAGTACAAAATATTCTTTCCGCCCCAAACTATACAACAGGGCTGCACAAGTTCTCCTCAAACCTATAAGATATTTCAAAATTACTGGCGCCAGCTTTGTGACATGATAAGTTCCATACTGAGTATTCAAAAATTTTAGGCACCTCTCTACACAGTTTAGTCGTCCGGGCGACAAGATTCCCGGGATTTGCTTACCACTACTGTACAATCCGTAGTGTACAAAGTGTACTATAATGTACAGGATTAGGATGACTCGGTCCTTGGACTGAGGTAATAAGAAGAAAAAAGCTGGAAGAGGGCTCTTTCAGTGACTGGTGTTAGCGTTTGTATAGAATGTCATATCTCCACCTTCTCACGTGAGGAAGGAGAGAGATTAATTTGTCGAAATGTGTTCTGTTCAGTAACTTACACGATGGACAGACAAGAAACCCAAAAATACCAAGTGCAGTCCAACACAGTCAGAAACCGGGAAGAGATTGTTACTGCAACTTAGCTTTGTTTAAAATAGTACTTCATTTCAGTCTAAAGAAAACAAATGTAGTGGACATCAACATTCCAACAAATACGAGTACGCAACACCCTACGTGTTTCAACACAACAGCCTATCCTCAGGGGTCGTTTCACAATTAACTGGTAGTGTAATTTCTTCCGATTGCAACAAAACAATTAGCACAACATTGTACATCATTTGGTATATAAGTTCATAAAATATTCTTCACAGTTTTAACACTTTTCTTATCGTTGAACATATTTTAAGAATGGTTATATAGTCAATGACCGCCTCTGTGGTCTAGTGGTCAGAGTTTCTGGCTACAGATACAGAGGTCCCGGGTTCGATCCCCGGCGCTACCAGATTTTCTGAGTAGTCTGGAACGGGGTCCACTCAGCCTCGTGAGCCTCGTGAGGTCAATTGAGGAGCTACTTGAATGAAAAAAAGTAGCGGCTCCAGGTCTAGAAAACAGAGATTAACGGCTGTGGGGACCCGTTG
>Ga0136643_10008531_pt1 | contig 14989 bp, 9 predicted proteins | sample TergutLab28metaG_FD_96883 | JGI IMG/M metagenome (GOLD analysis project Ga0136643, IMG submission 96883) | Labiotermes labralis P1 segment gut microbial communities from Petit-Saut dam, French Guiana - Lab288 P1 (version 3) (version 3) | ecosystem: Host-associated > Arthropoda: Insects >... | reverse complement strand
TTCCGTCATTTTGCAATAACTGACAATCCGACGAGCGTTCACAACACTTACACAGTCATCGACCGACTGCCAGCTACTGACGCTTTCTATAGGCGGGAAAAAATTCACGCATGCGCATAAATGCCCCCTCCACATCTACAATGATGGACACTTTCCGTGCTTGATTTGTTTATGTGGGAAAAATTAAGGTCCGATACTTTTTGAACAGACCACGTATTATCCAAAGAGTTTTTAACTCATAAACTTCTACGATATTGTATACTGAGACTTTTGTAAATATGTTAATGTACCGCCACACACTGCTATCAGAAGTTAACAAGCCAACACACGCTGTTAGTTCATTCCAGTTAATCCTTGTATTTTACAGTATGACCTGTACTGGAGGCTGCGGTTTCAGTTTTTAGTACTCCTGATGATGGGTGCTGTGACACCTGAAATATGTAGAGTGACTTTGCAGTAAAATAAATATCTGCATACTGTTGCATCTGGTTGGATTTTTATTAACATTGAAGTAAGCACAGTTTACAGTTAATTTAACTTGAGACAAATATATCTATGCCCTTCTGACAAACAGAGGAGCAAACCAATATTACACTCTTCAAAAAGCCTCCACATCACCACATTATCTGCCATGTTTGCCAGGTATTCAGGCACTAAAAAAAATACATAACCTCTGCAGCTCCATACTTACATGTACAAGCCCTAAAATAAATACGGTCCTGTAAATTCTGCACCTCCATATGCATAATCCCTAGAACATTACATAATCTCTACACCTCAATATGCACAATTCCTACAATAAATGCATAACCTCTGCACCTGTATACCTACAACATTTAAACATGAAATGGAAAAGAAATGCTTTATGTTACAAAAGAGACATGTGGATTTCTGAGATAGTTTTATTTCACTAGTCCACCACAATGCTTCCTAAACTAATTTGCTCACGCAGTCCTCTCAGGCTTGAAATACATGCAAGGATCCAAAAAGGGATCGGGAAAATATTGCAGTAAAGTAAAGCAAATGAAACTTATTTTCATATAAAAAACTGTCCCATGTAATGTGCAAGTTTGCATGATTTTTAAGATTTACTGCTTTCCTGTCTGTGTAGAATCAAGCTGATCAGATAAGGTCACCCCTCCTTCCCTGTTTCCTACCAGCATCCAGTAGAAACATGTTGGTGGGAAATTGGACTGGTTTTTAACAGCACTTACAGTCGAGCAGGGAACAAGCTGCATGTAAGTATGACCAACTGTTTGAAAATGTGAGTGGGGGGGGGAATTGCTACATCAAAACTTTTTCACAGGATCTCTGGGTTCCATGCACAGTTTGGGAAACACTGGCATTCCATAATCTCAAGTACCCTAAATCTAACACTTCCTGCCAGTGGCCCACAACAATTATTTTGAATGATAATTTCCACATTGTCCATGGTTACACTTTTTCAAACCACAATGCTCCCACTTCATTCTGTGTGTAACATGACAAAGTAATGAATCCTTGGATCTTCAATGACATACCGGCTCAAAAAGGTTCAAAATGATGTAAGTATCTACAAAAATAAAGTTTTATATTCGACAATTTTGAAAAAGTGATAATAAGAAATTCTTCTCCACTGAGTGCCTCAGTGAGGCTAGTCACAAGGCTTAGAAGCATAACAAATTTACACAACACTGAAGCTTGAAACAAACTGCAGTGATGAATGATATCCACAATATCAGTGAAGAAACTGGCCAAATGGAATGAACTTTATGAAAATATTATCATTAAATCTCGTCCAACAAGACAAACTTAAGGGTTGTTTGACTCTGCATCTTCCTCATGAAATAATGTGAAATGCCATTTTTATGCAACTAGGTAATTTTATTAATATATTCTTAGCTCGACATGTTTCGGGTACATATGCCCATCATCAGAAGCAATGGATGTTGAGTTGCAGCATATAGTTTTCTGCACCGAATTTTTGGAAGGGTGGTGGTCTTGAGAGCCGCTGCATAGGTCGTGTGTGCGGTGCAGATGATGCCATGCGAGCTAAGAATACATCAATAAAATTACCTAGTTGCATTAAGTTGGCATTTCACTTTATTTCAAGACAAACTTACTCTGATCAACCAATGTAGAAGCCAACTTAATGCCTTCAAATGGACTAGCAAATATAACTGCAGTGTTATTACTCACAGTAAAAGTTGGAAAGACAACATCTTTAAGGACATCTTCTCTATGAATGTAAGCAAGATGTATAAGATTTGCCAGAAGGCACAGAGCATAGTTGCCCTCAAGTGTGTTGAACACAATCCTCAAGTTCTGCTCTGCAATAAGTAGGTCCAAACTCTTGGTAAACAAACCATGGCCAACAAGGACTCCAGTGCACTACAAAAAAAAGTTTATAATAAGCATTTTTCATGTTCTCATATAGCTTCTAGCAGCACAGTCCTCACTCCAAAGATGACAATTGACAGATAGTCACAAAATTTCCCACCTTGTGTCAACATGGAGATTAATTACCACATTCACAAGAACCCATCACTGGAAATATCAATATGAATATTATCTCCACACCTTTCTTCTTCTGCAGTGCAAAAGCCCAACATGGGCACAAGCCACACCTCACTGGTGAGGTTACTGAATCACACATACACACACCTGTTAGGACTGCTCTGGATAAGTGATCAACTTGTCTCAGAGGCAGCTACCTACATAACACTTAAAACATGAGAGAGACCAATGCCCATTCCATATTGGGGATTCCAACCCATGGTCCCAGCAATCAAGTAGCTTCATACCTACAGCTACAGTCACCAGGATCAGCATCTTCAGGTTTCCTGAGAAAGACCTGTGCATATATTTCTCATCTCCCCCATGCATGCAACATGTTCTGCTCACTTCATGACCCTTGATTTAATCAAAATAATGTGGTGAACAATCAACATTCAGAAGTTCTTCAAGAAATAGCAAGCTCACTAACAATGCTGCTAAGGTACACAGCATTATATTCCAGACGACAAGAATCTTCATCTCCACAATTATAAATACCGCAAACCTCACATACAAAGTTTTCCAGATGATGGAGAAGATAAGGAATTCATACACAAATGAGGTGGTAAAGGCATTCGCAAAATGTCAGCTGAAGGCTACAAAGAAGCTAGAAGGATACCATTATGATAGAGGTGCACAAATCCCAGGTGACAGGTCACCTAGTGACTAAATTTTGTATGGCTGCACCTAATATTTGTGGTTCCTGATGATGGAACTTGCTTGATGTTAACCCTCTGGCACCTACGATTTTGATATGACTCCCTCTAAAATTTGTGTACCTCTGCATGATGAAAAATCTGTGACAGACAGATGGTGAGTGGAACTGATTAAGGGTAACTGTGTGATAATGTAGAACCTTTGGATTCTGCTACCAAAGTGTTAGCTGGCTGGTCTGTCATTACAGATACAACACTTCATGTGCCGATACACGGTGTTCCATCAGGTACTGTCACAAAACTGGGCAGCTGCTGATGTGATGTTATTTCCTATGTTATTTGGCAAAAGCTGCATTATTTTCAAAGCCCTACCACTCTAAAAAAAATGCAATTTGTCTGAGTGTTTCATGCTCCTAAAGCTCAGACCTAACACAGAACATCCAGACACACTATTAACATTTTAAAGCCTAGCGGCTACTGTACTTACCACCGGCTTCAACATTAAAAAATTCTACATGGTTCTATATTGCATTTATGTGTTGTATATGGAGCTCAAAATGAAAGAAAGAACAAAAAAAAAGTGACTTTTGCATTATACAACAGTTTGGTTTTGTATAACTGTGGCGGAGACTGTTTACTCTGTGGTACACGTTGCGTCCTGACATACAAAAGGCATGTTTTGTCTTGAGGTTTAAGTGGCTCCACACTCTTGCCAATAGCTATTAGAGTAAGGTGCATTCTGGCAGAGCTTTTGGACACAATTTAAATCCTCATTCCAAGTCTTTTTTTTTAATCAGAAGAGCAAACTTTAATTTTTTGTATCATTCCTTATTTAAAGTTTTCCTTGCACACTTTGATACTGATACAGAGTAACCACATCCAACATACAGTTACTTTTGCTTGTTCAGTAAAAGATGAACATATATTCAATCAGTACTGACACATATTCAAAAAGTAGTGACATATATCCAATAAGCAGTGACGTATATTCAATTAGTAGTGACCTATACTCAATAAGTAATGACATACCTATTCAAAAAGTAGTGACATATATCCAATAAGTAGTGAAATTTCTGACACAAAGATTCACAGTCATCATAATGGCATAAATGAGGACATAAATTTAAAATTTTATGTAATCAAGTAAAAGGCAGTTTTGTGACAATTACACATGCCTCTCATCAGTTTCTTAATCAAGTTTAAAACACAGAACATACCAGGCATAAAGCCATGATTAGTTGGGTTTCCTAGTATGACTGCGATCTTCTTGGATACAATGCTACGCATCCTTGTACTCACGTACCCATCGACCAAACCGGGGGTGCACAAGTCTGCGCATATGGTGGCACCTAATAGTTTTACCATAATTACAGCAGTTTTTTCCCCCCGCTTTAGATAACAAAAATGTGTATCAGTACACGTGCATCCAGCAAACACTTGGGTTCTCAAGTTACTCCGTAATTTTGGTTCCGCAGTATGGTACTTGCTTCATGTCAGTTTTGGCGCCTAGAACTTTGAGGTGACTCCTAGATTTTTGGAAAATTGGTGGGCTCCTGTGCAAAACTACTATTACATTTCAAGACAAGGCAGTTTCATTATTAACCACTGTGAAAACCCCAAATCCCATTTCCTAGTGGCTTTCTGCTGAATCCTGCCATCCTTCATATTTACGTAGTCACAAATTTCTACCACATATGTTACTTTATACAATAAATAAACAACACTCATTCAGTCACACACACCACAGGTTTATTGTGATCCAAATTGTGCCTTTACACGTGTGCTACATCTTTCAGCCTATACTTAAGCCATCATCAGGCATGTCAATATAAAAAAAATTTATAAAGGAAAAGATATAATAAAATCTAAGTGGCCCCTTGTTTACAGTCACTGTATTTTATAATGTTAAAACAACATACAGGGTGGGTGAGAAGTCACTGTACACCCAGACAATATGCACCTCAGACTCAATAAGTTTACACAGCACAGCGCAGCACGCAGTACAATGTAAAATGGTAGTTTGGCAACAGTGTGCTAGTTAGTGCACACGTGATTTGCCTCAGCCACAGAATTTAGTTGTGTTTTCCGTATGGCTGACATAAGCAGTTACTCTATCGAAAAGCGCTTGGTGGCAAGTGTGTGGGTGCATGAGAGACAGCACACGGGACAAACCATGTTCCAAGTGATGGCTGCATTCCGGGAACGGTTTAGTAAGGCTCCACCATGAAGAGCGGCACTGCTGGATTGGGAAAAACGAGCGTTCGCTCTTGGAAGTGTTAAAGACAGGCCGTGGAGTGGAAGAAAAACAGCGCGCTTGGAGACATGTGCATTCCCCAGTGAAGTTGACATGGAAACGATCGTCAGAGCTTGGTGTGCCACGGTCAACAATGCGAGACCACATGAAGAAACACTTGAATGTGAGGCCGTATCGCCCAACTCCAACTTTCGTAAATGAACTGCCGGATGGTGACATGGATCGATGCTATGAATCATGCCGTGCTCTGCTGGACACATTCTCAAATGCCGTATCCCGCTCAAAGGTTCTTTTCAGTGACGAATGTGCCATCTATCGCAGTGCGCACGACAGAAATGTGGTGTTCTGGTCAAAGGAGAACCCCAATTTCGTGCAGGAGCTGGAACATAATCCACCACGTGATGATATGGGCGGGTATGACATCAGATTATCTGATTGGGCCTTACTTTTTCGATGGACTGGTGAATGCAGCATCTTATTTGGCAATGTTGGAGACGTGGTTCATACCTCAGCTGAGAGACAGAGGACTCCTGGATGACGAGTGGCTGCAGCACGATGAGGCACCCGCACACTTTGCTCTTTCTGTGCGCGATGTTTTGAATGAACGTTTTCCAGGCTGCTCGATTGGCCGTGGCTCACCGACATCTCTGGCACCATTGCCATGGCCACCACGCAGTCCTGACCTTACCACACCAGACAATTCATTGTGAGGTATTATCAAGAGAAGAGTGGCTGCACGTTGCTACAACAACGAAGATTTGTGCAGAACTGTGGAAGACGCCTTTCGCACAATTACTCCAAAAATGCTCCGATGTATGACACAGAGGACATGGAGGCGCATCCGTTTTTGTCCAGCATCAAGGTGCACATATGGATTCACTGGACATGTAACCAAGGCGTACGTACGTGATTCAAATCAAATTATGGTAGCGTATTGGTCGGTGTACTGTAACTTCTCGCCCACCCTGTACAAAATATAAAACTACAGGGCCTAAATATTTTTTAAAATGCATATATTAAGACTTTTATTAAATTTAGGTCCTCGAGTGTTGTAGTGAGAGTTTGTACTATCATTTAAAAATTTAATATAATTTAATAATAATAATAATAACCTAAACATCTTTATATATGCCTTTTAAAAATTATTTAGGCCCTATACTTTTATATTTTATATCGTTTTAATATTGTGGAAAAATAGTGACTGTAAACAAGTGACCCCTAGATTTTATTATATCTTCCTTTGTAAGACTTTTGTTTCGACATGCCTGATGATGGCCTAAGCACAGGCCAAAACATGTAGCACACACGTAAAGGCACAATCTAAATCAAAATAAACCTGCACTGTATTCGACTAAACAAGTGCAGTTTATTTAGTAATAAACACAATGGGATGGCATCCATAAAGATTACTTTATATGATAAGTTTTAATCATTACTGACATGAATGCAATGATAAGAAGTATTACATTCTTGCCACACTAAAGAGACACTGCAATGTTTTGTTTCTTACCTCAGGAGCAAGACTCTGGATATGCAGTATAAGTGCAGGCACACTAAAGATGTGTATTAGGAACACTGTCATTAATTTCTCCGAGAAACCTGCAGACACCAGAGGGCGCAGAGCCAGAGTCAATATTGCTGAGATTGATACATGTTTTAATGTAATTTTTGCTCTTCCAAGTCCCCGAAGAAGGAGAGACTGCAACACGCAAAATAAGAACTACAGTGCTGTGCTCCACATACACATGGTCCTGTTAAGGTGACAGAAAACTGGAAAGAACTGCTGCATTCGCAGGATTTATGAAGGTGTGTCTATACTGAAACCAAGGAACTCAGATGGTCAAGAAAATTTATGGACCTAAAGTTCACTGCCATATTCACAAAAGCCTAACAGTGGATTCTGTTGTGAGCAAGTTGCAACAAGTCCACAAGTTCATGCCACATTTTTTTAAATATCCATTTTAGTAGTACTCTTGAACCCATGCACAAATCTTCAAAGCAATGTCTTCACTTCAAGATTTCTGTTTAAAATGTATGAATTTCTTAACCTCTCCATTCATGTATTGGCCTGCCAACCTCAATGAATGTGGACTGCACCAAAGACTGGGACCTCTAGCTGACACAGTGTGTGAACACGGTGAACCGTTGGTTTCCATAAAAGGTTACGAAAATCTTGACCAGCTCAGTGACCACCAGCTTCTCAAGTATAATGCTGTTCCAAGCAGTATGAGAATTACAAATTAAATACCTTTAATATCACATAAAATCCCTTTGTAACGAGATGACCCATCATGTTGGCACAAAGCTGATTCAGTCCTGTCTTCAACACTTCCATGTGCTTAGCCCGTAACAGAATCCAAGTGTTGGTCGCAGTGAACGCCACCAGCGTGTGCAGGTACAGAAGTATAGCACGCATATCTGCCGGAAATTCTGGCCGAAGTCCATCCAAGTAACAACAACATTTCCACAGAATATCCTTCACATGTGCTATCCATGCTATAGCATGTTCTTTGTTTAATGCAACGCCAATGTAACTTAGTTTTATGGAATCAGACTCCAGGCTTGACACAAGGTACCTGGTAACAGGACAAGAAATTGTCTTTGCTGAACAAATGAAATACATTTTACACACTGACATTTCCATGTCAATAATATCATGAAGCATGACTTGCATGTAATAACATGCTATATCTAAATGACACAGTAATTAATCAGACCCTGTAACAGCTACAAGGAAATATGTTAAGTGGCTTACCAACACCAACAAAACCACAACTTACATAATTTAATGTTTATTTGCTTTTATCATTTTTGTCCTCTTGAAAATCACACCTTGCCAAAATAATGAACCTTAAAAACAGAAACAAGAGTAAAAGCCCAGAAAATGATGTGAAATGTTTCAGAAGTACTGAGGAAAACAAGGGCCAGAATTAGAAACAGAATGTTTAAATGAAAAACTGGAATTCAGAATTTCTTAACAGAATTAATCAAATGTTGAGCTGTGTAAAACAGAAAGAACAAGGATACTGACAGTAGAATAAGAAATTCAAGGAAAGGGACCTACAGAACACAGACAACCAAATGAATTGGCCAGACACTAGAAGATGCACAACAAGACTAAATATGTGCAAATATGCGAAGGAAGAAAAGAAAAGAATGAAAACTTTGTCACTCATCCTGCACAAAATTTTGATTCTCTCCTATCAGTATCACTCCACCAAAGCTCCACATTCATTTTCATCTAAATGCTACTCTTACCAAAAGGACAAATGGGTGAGACCAGTAAACCTATGCAATGCAATGCTCTTTCAGAAATCGGGGATCAATAGATAGAAAAGTATTTTTGCTTTCTGCAGGCTTCAAAGGGCTAAACGGTACAGCACCATTCATCAAATTCCACAGTTTTCCTTGAAACATTCAGCAATGTGGCAAGAAAATGTAAGATAAGTTTTTACAATAATTACAATAAAAAAATAAATTATGCATAGTCTCACAATTCCCTTTATCATTTTCTTTGAATGGTACAAAAACCATGCTATTCTAATCTGTTATTTTACGTCCTGTTTATGAGGTAACCCATCAACAACTGCTACACCAAAAGCATTTAACATACATAAATATTTGGTAAAGTGACCTAAACATATACATTCTTTGAACTTTACCTGCAAAGTTTATCAAAGCGTTCCCTGTCGCGTTCCTTCTGCCACACGAGTAGAAACCTGCAAGTGACCTGATAAACTTGCAAGGATGGCTTAAGCTCAGAACTTTCACTTGAAAATAACATGTCAAACTCCTGCCTGTAAGATACAAAATGTCATATCCAAAGACAAAATTAAAAACATCACAATCACATATCATCTTTTTCCTTACAGTAATTCTATGACAAACATACTTATTGAAATAGTAATCAATCAGCCTGAATGTGTGTATAAGTTTATAGGCATGTCTAATTATATTTGGAAACAAATCAGAAGGGAGAATACATGTAGCACTAGCCCGTGTCAAATGACTGAATACCTCTACATTAAAAGTTACTTCATAATCTGTATTTTCACCAAACATTATACAAATGATCACTGAAGGGTAAAATGGCTGGGGCATGTGGCATGCACAGGAGAGATCAGTAATGTACATAAAATATTGGTTGGAAAATGTGAAAGAAAGAAGACAGCTTGAAGATAGATACAGATGGGATATTAAAAGGGAACTTAATTAAATAGTATGAAAGCATGTCAACTACCTTAATGTGTGTATTTGTTTATTAAAACCAAATACACAGCAGCAAATACATATAAATGGTAAAGACATTATCCAACGTATTCTGGTAAAAATATATCATTCTCAGCAAGTACATGTGCCAAGGTTAAAACCAACTACAAATGGTGAAATAGTATTTATGAACTCTCATAACCTGCAGTATGATCTGCTGTTGATATAAATTGTCTATACAATATATATATATCATTTAACGCTTCTTAAATAGTAGATATTTTTTCACAGAATAAAATTATAATTATTGTGGTTGGTGGTTAAGTTCTTCGAGCCTGTGGCATTTTTTGTTCAAGGATCGAGAATGGTTCTCAATCCAAAGTGGATGGTGTCCTGGTGCTTGAGATGTGTTGTGTACCAGAGCCAACTGTATCTTGGCAGCGTAGTATGTATTATTTATTTTATTTGATATTACGTGTTTGATTTGTTTTAATAAACACATACCCTGATCTGAAATAAATGGAATGGAAAACTTTAGAATTACCTTAGTCTAGTTCAAGACAGGGACCTATGGCATACTCTTGTGAATACAGTAATGAACCTTCGGGTTCCATGAAAGGTGAGCCTCAATACCTTTGGTAGTTCACCAACTATCCGATTCTAAAGAAAAACTCTGCTCCATACAGTTCCTTATGTTCATTAACGTTCATTTCACGTTATCATTATTAAAGACACAGAAGAATGTGCCATGTGTTCATTGCCAAAACTGATGATTCAACAGTACAGCATTCTTGACTACACATAATCACAAAACTGATACTGTAAATGACTGAATTACTTAATTTTTGAGACAACATACACAATTTAACCACGTGCGACAGTCATTTCTTTGGTTGTTCTGGATGCTTTCTTTGTACTTCATAACAAAAACGTATAACCTGAAAAAAGCGTGCCTTGTCATTCTTAACATCATGCAAATTAGGAAAGGTTCCTTGCTACACATATAGAACTTACAGAATGCACAAGGAAAACTTCTTTCTTGCAAGCCATCCCCGAATGTGAGCTTGAATAATTGTGGCAGCCCATTCTCTTTTCTTCTCTTGCGCTCTTTCTTCTCGAGCTGCCTTAGTCTGCTCCAGGAAGCTCCCTTTTCTTGATTCGGTTTTATTGAACATCTTTATATTACTAGCAAGAACTGCATTCCTTTTGTTGGTAAACCACTAGCAGGTACATTATTACATACCTTGGCAGAAACGTCACATGATAATTACTTAAGCAAATGTGCACAGTCCGTCTTAGTTTTATAATAATACGAAATACCTAACCTCATACAATTTGCTATACCGTTTCAGCCTTAGTCTTCGTGACGCTACGTATAAACGCTGACCTAATGTTCGAACCTGGTATTTCTATCTACACTGTTTGCTTTGACATTCCATGCCCTTCTTTTGTCATTACCAATTATGCAATAGTCCAAACAACAGCCATACTTATTGGTACTCCACGTGATGTGCCATCTCTGATACTGTTGACCAACCATCTCATTTCGGTTACATATGGTGTGGTGCAGTCGGCATTACAAGACGATGCCTTGTACGTTGCAGCAAGTCAATTGCGGCCGACAAATGCAAGCAAAAATTTTGGACAGTGTTCTTCTAGCGAAAAAGAGACCGCGTATCGAAATATGAAATTTAAGGCTGTCACTGCCGTGACTCACCAAACTGCACTGATCTTATATATCACGCCTATTGAATGGACCACAATTTCTGAGAAATTTATGGCCTTCATATGACTACGCAGCATAACAAACCAAAAGACGCAGTCTTCTGCCTTACCTCTGAACCATGCTTCAGATATCTTGAAATATCACACCGGACCTAAGAGCTGGAAATATTTTTTGGATGAAACATGACTTAACGAGCGAAGACGTAACTACAGTAAACAGAAACCCAAGTTATGGGTATTGCCCAACATCGAGAGTTTTCTCCAAGATAAACTGATTTATTGCAGTTGCATTCAGGGACAAAACAGTTTCTTAAATCGGTTACGTAATAAGAAACTGGAAATTGCAATATTCATATCTGATATGTCTATAAGTTTAGCGATTTTGTAACTGAAGGTGAACTCTTTGAGACCTAAAAAAGTGGAAATATTTATCTATTTATTTATTTTAATGACATCATACAGGTACATCACTACACTCGGGTTTTGTTTGTACGCTGTGCAGTGATTACCGCTGCTCTGGTTTGCTATAAGTCAGGTTCCATGCATTTATTTCCCTTTAAGAGTAGGATATCACTCACCACATTTAAAGTAGACGCTGGAAATGAGATCCTTATGCGCTGGATTGTAGTGTCACATAATTGTATGGCTGGTGTGTGAAGTTCTGAGACAGCATAGTGGTCCCGTACATTTTAACATTTGAAGACGAAACCACCAAGCTCTCTTGAAACATCAGGTTCCAGTTACCCAGATTATCATGTGACATCCGAGAAGAATGGAGCCTTTAACTACGCCAAAAAGACCAAAAACGAGCTAAATTTTGGCTGGCAGATGCATGTCTCATTGAACAAACACTTTGTTAATTGCATGTCAGGGTTCAGCCAGTGAAACTGAAAACATATGGTGAATGTTGCTTTCCAGGTTCCCTGCAGTGTAAGCATTATTACGATACAAATTATCTTTAATGTATGCCACAAATAAAAAGACAAGAACATGGGTTTAGATCTGGCAAACAAAGAGGAAACAACCCCCTGTTTGTTGTTCTGTCACCAACAAGAATATGTGAACAGTACGTAAATTGTGAGCTAATGCAGGCAATCACTGTAAGCAGACATAGGTTCCCTTGCAATCAGACAATTGAGGCAGGATGTGTGTTACACATTTGGACTGAATTTGGGCCCAATAAACACCACTGTGGTCATAATATACCACACACCAATTTGTGGATTAAAATGGGATTTTCAAGCTTCCAATCATTAACCCTTCAGCGTCGCCCTCTATACGTGGTATAGACCTCTGTTTCTTCACATTTTCCCGGCCTCTATACGTCGTATAATTGGCCGGCAGTGACGGAGCACATTTAAATTCCTACTTTCTCCAGGGACGGAAGAGTTTTAAATTCTTTATGATGAAATTGCAACAATCTATTTAAAAAATCATTATTCGCAAACTAATGATCCGATTTTTCTAAAATTTTAGTACATAAATCTTAAAACTATATAGATGCAGTAAAATAATTGTCATTACCTCAGTAATTGAAATTAGTGTGATACAGCTCAAAGCAATCTTCCAAGCAAAAACCCACATCACATATTTGGCAAGAGTACACTGAAATTTTTCTTTTTTCCATGCTTTGAGCACAAAACACACCTCCTTTGAGGTTTTCGTTTTTGAGTTTTGGGTGCCACTTTTATCACAAAATGTCTTTCACTCAGCCGTGGAATTGTGTTGTCGGATGCCTGTCGCCCCGGTACACTCCACGTCACCGCAGCACTCGCATATTTCGTAAACAGACCTTCCACTAGCTGAATTCTATATGAGAGCTTCTGTATATTTCTTCCCGTCACTTGTCGATAAACAACAAACGAAATGAGAACTGTAGAGCTCAGTAGCCTTTTGAAAAGTTTGAGGTACCATTTGGTCATTTTTTCCTCTCGCCCATATACGTGTGCAACAACTGGTCCTTCAAATCGACTCCCCCCATGTTATGATTATAATCAATCACACACAAAGGCTTCTCTTCTTTCCTTGCCTTTGTTAGAAACCATTTGTTTGTCCGCACTGTGGTTTGTTGACACCATAGATACATTTCATTTGTCACACCATTTTAGTACTGTGACTGGACCCGAATGTCTAGCTATGATTTCGCCTTTTCCAGTTTCTTATCTTTCACTTCCTTGGGGACGTTCTTTCCGTTCAGTTTTAGTTTGCCAACACAATCAGTGGAATGTTCGATCTTTAGCTTCCTTGCTAATTCTGCAATGTTGAAGAAGTTGTCAATCCACAGCCTATGTCCACGACCAAACACGGATTCTGTAAGTTCCAGCACTACAGCTGCTATTTTGCATCTCCTAAAGCTACGTTGTCAATTTCATTATCACTACTACTAACACTGTCAGTGCTACTATCACTGAAACTTTCGTCTGAATTGTACACAATTTCCAGCGTTTCACTGTCTGTCAAAACTTTTTTGCCATTGCTATGCCCCCAGTATCACTCCTGGGTCAACAGCTGAACGAAGTGCACTAACTGAAAACATGCAGGGCGAATACCGGCAATTACAGAACATATGTTGATAGCGATACCAAATGAAAGGCTGAATTATTCTCTGCTTATCTACAGAAGGAAATGACACAAAATGTCTGCGTTGACTTAAAGCCAGCAGCAGCGCCTGAGTAGGCGATAAGAAAAATATTTCAAACAACCTAACGCAGTACAGCATTTACGAATCATTCTCCAACAGCAGAAGATACATAAGATCTTAGGCTACAAAGGTACATTGTTCAGACTGTAGCTTTATTTCTTTCAGTTTGAGTAAAACAGAGAGAATTCTGATAGCTCACATTTTTTACAGTCGAAGTTGGACTTTTTTAAATAGGAAAATTAACTCCTGCATACATAATGTTACATTCTAAGGGACTATTTTAACTATTATATTGTGAAAGTACAGTTCTTAAGCAATAAAGAGAAACCACTCGCAATTTGATAGCTTGAAAACTATGCATGTTAGAGAAGAATGAATCCACCCATGCAAGGGTCTATACTACATATGGCATCCAGTGATATGTGAAGAATTGGAAGTCTATACCTTGTATGGACGACGGCGCTGAAGAGGTAGGGAATTTAAACTCCTCTGTCCATGGAGAACGTAGGAATTTAAATGCCCTCCGTCACTGAAGGGTTAAATAAAGAGGAGTGTCTTCCACCACAAATCCCATGAATGCCATGGTTTTCAAAATTTGGACTTGCTGTATGATCTGCATGCAGAGTTTGTGAATTGAGTTTGGGTGCAAATACAATATTTGTTGTATTGCATGTTGATGATGTGGACAGGCTCGTTTGTTGTGCAAAACAAGCCAGTGATGTTACTGAATATGTCTCCAATGTAGCACCACTGTTTTTGAGTTCCTCCTCACTTGTCTTCTGAGGTTCTCTTACTACCTAGAAAGCAAACTTTCTTTAAAATATTTTTGTGTAATTGTATATTGTGTACCTGGTCATTGCAAAGGTTAGGGAAAGATTAGCAGTAGGCAAGCAGGTGACTCAGAGGTTAGACAGGCACAGATTTAACCTGAGTAAGCTAAATGAGCTGGAGGTTAGGAAACAGTATCAG
>Ga0136643_10008527_pt1 | contig 14995 bp, 14 predicted proteins | sample TergutLab28metaG_FD_96883 | JGI IMG/M metagenome (GOLD analysis project Ga0136643, IMG submission 96883) | Labiotermes labralis P1 segment gut microbial communities from Petit-Saut dam, French Guiana - Lab288 P1 (version 3) (version 3) | ecosystem: Host-associated > Arthropoda: Insects >... | reverse complement strand
GGCACCGGCAAGAAGGCCGGACACCCGAAGGGTGGCTTTTCGCAACGCGAAAAGTGCTGACGCACCGGCAAGCCTGGTCGTAAATGCTTCGCATTTACTGCTCGGCCTAGCATCCCGGAAGGCCGGACACCCTCAGGAGTAACAGGAAGAAACCGGACACGCACAGCGTGTCTTTTGCCGTAGGCAAAAGTTTTGAGCGGCTTTTCACGGAGTGAAAAGTGCTGAAGGAGGCGATGCTGTACTGCAGGAAAAAGACTAGTTTTATCGGAAAGTTTTCAGGTTCGGTGGCTATATTATCTAATCAATACCCCTTATACCCCGTCATAACTCTCTCCAAAAACTCCGCATCAATTATACCCTTCTCTACTCCAAACTTCTCTGCAAAATACTCCCTTATCCTAATTTCTACATACCGGCCATTTTCTATAAAACCATCTCTGCGAGCAAAATAGTCTTTGATAATTTCGTACTCATCATAAGTTATGCGATATTCGTTATTTACCACATGGTTTAACTTCACGCTCTCACTGTCTGCGGTTTCAGGCCTCCATAGCAAAGATTCTGAAGTATATTTACCCGGATTTTCAGAGATAACTATAGTTCCCGCCAAACTGTCGCCAAGCCTTGTATGGTTTTTCGTGAGGAGCATCATAATTACCCCGATGCCCATATTGTCTATGGTGACTCTTATGACATTGCGGATAATGGACTGTATAAACGTTATGGGCTGACCGTTTGAGCGTATTGCCCTTAGTCCAAAGATTTTTTTGCCCGGCGTGCGCCCCTTCATAACAATTTCAAAAATTAGAAAGTACCCAAAAAATATTAAAAAGTATAGTAACAAAACCGCTGCTATCACATTCGCTGCGTGCTCCAGCGTATTTGCAAACGCCCATGTGTCAAAATCAAACAATAGCCACAATGCCATCAGGAGAATAGCTATAAATGCCAAAGCTTGTATTGCCGTATCTACTATCGCAGCACCCACGCGTGAGCCTGCGCCTGCTAGCCTATATTCAACTTTGATATTATCAGGGGTTGTCACGAATATGGTTTTCATGTTATGCTCCTTTTGTAGTTTATAGTTGCTGCGAGGTTTATAGAAAATCACCAAACAAAGTTTGTCTTTTCCCTCAATACGTCGTCAACTTCTCAGCACTAGCAGATAATCTTCGAATATGTGCATAAGGAGAAACACATAAGCGTTTCTTCATACAGGCACAATGAGACTTTGCAAAGCAAAGTCGAGTCTGCGTCGTCGACGCTTCCTAGATAGCGTGGACATAAGTTATATTATACGCCTTTTCGGCTGATTTTTAGCCACTTTTCGTCGAGGACTCCTAGCTTACTCCTTACAATATGCGTCGTCGTCCTCTCCTAAATTGACTAAATATCAGACTCGAAAAGCCGCACAACGAACTCATGTCCACACTATCTAGCCTTTTGGAAAAACCCTGCACTTTATTTTAACGCTTTTAATATGGAGGCTTAATTGTGAAAGAAGATAAGTTCATATCTAAAAATATAAATAAATGGCAGAAACTTGAAGCCTATAATGAAACATTGTCTAAACACGGTCTATCAGCCTTAGACTCTGACGAGTTAAAGGAGTTCATAGGTCTTTATAGAAACGTAAGCCATCACCTATCTTATGCTCAAACGTTTTTCTCAGGCAGTAATATCGCCTCTTACTTAAACCAGCTCATAGGCGTAAGCCATAATTATGTCTTTGTCCGTGAGGAGCGGGGCCTTCCAGGATTTTGGCATTATGTTTCCAAGGGCTTCCCGCTTGCTATTCGAGAGTTTAGGGGCTACATTTACGCATCGGGTGCAATATTTATGATTGGTGCGTTGCTTGCTTTCGTACTCGTTATGATAGACTCTGTTTACGGCAGCTTCTTTTTTCCGGGTGTTAGCGTTTATGACCTTAATTTGGACCCAACCGACGACGGAGCTTGGATGTATCCGCTTTTTAGCTCATTTATCATGACCAATAATATCAGGGTGAGCTTTTTGGCCTTCGCACTCGGCGCAACTGCAGGGATTGGCACAGCCTATGTTTTGTTCTACAACGGTCTGATTGTCGGGGCTTTAGCCGGCATAGTTTCCTCGGGCGGCGCAAGCCTTGCAATGTTTTTTGCTATGATTTTGCCCCACGGCTTTATCGAACTTGCCGCCATATTCATAACCGGTGCCGCCGGGCTTATGATTGGAAAAGGTATGCTCATCCCGGGGCAAATGAAGCGCAAAGACTCCGCCCTAAAATATGCAAAGAGTGCCGCCTACTTCATCCCCGGCATCGTTATTATGCTAATTATCGGTGCGTTAATCGAAGGCTTTTTCACTCCTACGTCTATAGACTATAGACTAAAGCTTCTCTTCTCGTTTTTGAAACTGGCTCTTATGATAGCTTATTATAGGTTTTGCTTGAAGAGGGCTTGAGAGTCTGAACAAAAATAATTTAAGTGCGGGCGACCACAAGTGTCACTCCTACGTCACTAATATATTACATCAGCACTGCCGTACTCTCGGACGGATATAGAATCCGCCTCAGCGAATGTATGGCAGAGTTTTTTAGCGTCGCAGACTTTAATCCGCAGGATCAGCAATGTTTTTCTTGAAAAACATTGCCTAGCTTCGCCCGTCCGAGGAGAACTGACGACCGCAACGTCTTGCGTAGCAAGACTTTCACGAGCCCTAAGAAAACCTCTCCTTAAGCGTCAAATACTGATTCACCGTATCAATTGCGAAATTCTCTGCATACGTCTCTAAGCATATTGCGCCATGCATATTTAGTGCCCTAACCAAACTCTTGCGCTCTTCGATAAGACTCTCAGCCATAGCCTCATTGAAAGTGCCTCTTGCATCTTTCGAGTTCTGGCTTGCTATTTTTTCAAGGCTCTCATTCACACAAAGAATTACCACAGGCACATGTGTGCGGCTCAAAATAGGCACAGCCTCCATCAACTCTCTGGCCTCTTCGCCCGTCTCAAAGTCCGTGAAGATAAAAACTATGCTACGCCGCTTTTGCGCTCCCAAGAGGTGGATGAATGCGCCTGCATAGTCGCTTGACATGTCGCTGTCTGCTATATGGTATAGTGCTTCCATCATCTCATTTCTATGGGCACTGCCTTTGCCTGGCTTGATAAGCGCCTGCACTTCCGTATCGAACACCATAAGCCCGCTATTATCGCCCTTCTGCCCTACTATGTCCGATAAAATAAGGGCAGCGTTTATTGAATAGTCGAGCTTTTTATACCCACGTATAGAGTAACTCATGGCACGACCTGTATCTAGCAGTATATACACAGGTTGATTTTTCTCTGCCTCGTACTGGTTTACTATAAGTTTGCCTGCACGAGCGGTCCCTGCCCAATTTATCTTTTTATAATCGTCTCCGGGCACATATTCTCTAAGGCTTTCAAACTCAAAGCCCATGCCCCGCTTAGGTATTCTCTTCTGACCGTTCATTAAAAGCCTGTGCTTTGTTATAATCAACCTGTATTTGCTCAAGTCCCCCAAATTGGGGTAAACCTTGAACTGCTTAGGTTCATCCACGCTAAAATGCTTATAGCAAAGCCCCAAAGGCCCTGCATATCTCACATACACAGCAGAAAATGTGAACGCACCGCGCTTAGCAGGTGTTACCACATAGGAGAAAATGTCCTCCTGCCCTGCCTGTACCACTTTCGCCATATCGGAATCTGAAACTTTAAAATGAAAATCCGCAATCTCATCCTTAAGCATCACATTAATAGGCGCATGATACGAATTTTTCACATGAAATATTATCTTATTCGTTGTCTTGAAGTACAACTTCTCATCTTCTTGACGTGTAATTTTAAGGACGTTAGATTTTGGAGCCAAAAGCAAGTCCATAACATATAGAGCCGCCAAAATCAAATTGTACGCAATAAAAATCAAGACCTCTGACCCCGGTACAAATATAGCAAAGGCAGCTAATACCAAAAGCCCCAAAGCCGCTAAATAAACTAGCCGCCTTGTCATCTTGGCACCTTTACTTGCGACAATATACCCTCAATTACTCTATCTGTCTTCATGCCGTCTATCTCCGCTTCCGGCTTTAGTATTATCCTGTGTCTGAGTATCGGCAATGCAAGCTCCTTTATATCGTCCGGAGCTACAAAGTCTCTGCCTTTTATTGCGGCGTATGCCTTTGCATTATTCAAAAGAGCCACAGAACCACGAGGGCTTGCGCCGATCGCTACAGCGTTTACACGGCGCGTGGTCTCTATTATGCTCACGATATAGTTTAGAATGCTGTCATCCACAACAACTTCTTTTATTTCAGCTCGAGCTTTCTCAATATCTGCAGCATTCGCCACTGTATTAATACCGGCTGTATCTATATCCGCTGCGTTAAATCCTTGATTGTACATGGCAAGAATGTCCCGCTCAGCCGCTATGCCCGGATACGTTATCAAAAGCTTCATCATAAATCTGTCAACCAACGCCTCAGGCAAAGGGTATGTCCCTTCATACTCCACAGGGTTTTGGGTAGCTACCACCATGAACGGAGGCGGCAAGGCAATCGTTTCGCCGTCTATTGTTATGGCGCGCTCCTCCATAACTTCAAGCAGTGCCGACTGCGTTTTTGGCGGCGTTCTATTTATCTCATCCGCCAAGAAAAGATTGGTAAACAGCGGGCCTTTTTTAAGCTCGAAGCTGCCTCGCTCCATATTGTATATCTTCATGCCCAATATGTCTGAGGGCATAAGGTCAGATGTGAACTGCACACGCTTAAAACTTACGTCTATAGCCTGAGACAGCGCCCTGACCCAAAGAGTCTTTGCAAGCCCCGGCACGCCTTCTATAAGCACATGTCCGCGTGATAAGAGGCATGTAAGCGCATAATCTGTTATCTCCGGCTGATTTTTCACAGCTTTTTCAATCTCTGTTTTTATACGAACGGCCATTTCGGCGCAAAACCCTTTTTCAATCATTGTTTCAGCTCCTTTATGAGTTCTTTATAATATGCAGCCATTTTAAGGAATTCGCTTCGGTCCCTCTTTCGCTTTGTGTTAAACTCACGCTCTCTGTTTCTTGTAATATATTCAAGCTTGCCAAGAGACCTCTTACCCTCGTCTCTCCAACAATCATAAATTTGGCTAAACTCAGGCTCTGACACCATGTTAAAATAATCCTGCGCTTTTTTTCTAAGCTTTCTGTCATAGACCGCAAGGGCAGTGTTGCCTAGCCCCGTAGACATATAAAGGTTAGATAGGGTAAATACATACTCATTTTCTTCCCGCTCGACTTCCTCATAGTATGTCGAAGGCTTGCCAAAGCGCTTGCCAAAATGAATCACAAAAACGATAGCAACTATCGCAAATTGTATACCCATAATCCTTAAAGTACGCGGCAAAACCTCAAAAAACGTAGCATTCTGGCTATATCCGTGGTACGCTTCGTTGAAGTATATCCGCCTAAACTCCATTGTGTCCAAAATATTGACTATCAGCTGTCCATATTCGCCATCTGTCTCGAAAAGGCTTATATTGGTTATTTCCCTAGCGTCACCCACAAACAATGTACCGAAGCCTATTCGGTAAATAGTGCCGCCAGCTACGGGGGTAACATGATCCGGGGTGAAGCCCGCCAGCAAACGAGATTCATCTAACCAACCTCGGCTAAAGAACATGAGCTGACCGCCTCTTATAACCCAATCAATCATACCGTCTATTTGTTCATCACTAAAGTTCCTGGGTGCTATTACAAACTGAACATTGTCCGTAGGCCTCTCCGCCGACAAAAATATAATGTCTCTCCCTACAGGGTAACCCATTATCCTTAAGGTGTCATAGACTAATGCCGCTCCCTCTCTGCCAGTAGAAAACGTGGTAAATGGCGGATACCCAAGCCCTGCGCCTATATTAACTAGGCGGCTTATCCCCACTAAAGCCGCAAACAGAACTATTATCAAGATGATTCGGCGGCTATTGGGAGCCTGTCTAATATCTCCATTTCGGTGTTTTTTCGACTTATTTTCCATCATGCGTTGTCGCATCCTCCTAGCAGACTATCTTTGAATATGCGTCGTCGGACGCTGCTAGCATGATGAAAACTGAAGCACTTTCGTGCTCTGGGCTCGCAAATCCAACGAACGCGAGATATTAGACAGGCTCTATTTCCCATAGCTTTGCGCCTCCTTCATCACAGCATTATAGCTTTCAAGATGCTTCTCATAGGCTTCCTGACTCACAGACTTATGCCCGAAAAACAAATTGTAATACATATTGATAGTGTCTCTTACGCCGCTTTGCACAGAAGGCATGTTTTTTACGGCCTCTCGCTCGAACTGATTGCCCGTCATTGAGTCAGTAACATTCACAATCTCTCGTGCGCTAAAGAACATTATCAATCCAATATATCTATAGCGTACCGCTTCCTTCAAATTCTTATCCTCGTCATGCTTTTTAGCAAGTGCCATTATTTCATCAAAACTTAAGCGATTATTTCTATAATCTTCAAAAATTTCCGCTGAATATTTCTGACTATTGCGCCTACGCTTATAAATTATATGTGCAATAAATATAATTGTAGCAATTACGATAAATATAGCAATGGCTACAAATATACCCGATATCACATCGATATTTACTCCATCCCCGATTCCAGTTGCCTGTATATCAAACAGGTTGAATATGGCCTCTAAAATTCTTATGACAATATCCATTATTAGCTCCCCAAATCCGTCAAATCCACCGGTTAGATAAAAATATCTTGGGGAGTTTAGTGCTTCTTGCATAGCACTTCCAAATTCAGTCATTTTCTATCTATCTCCTCAGAGCGTTCAAATTCAGCTCAATATCAAGACCTTCGTGCTTAATTCGCTGATTTATATAAGCAATTGTATAAAATATCCCCGATAATGGGGCAATCAAAACGCTTATCCCAATTGAGATAAGATAACTTAGCCAAATTGTACTCATATACATAATCGCCGCCACTTCCTGCGGAAGGAAATACATCCCCAGCGCTGTTCCTATACCAAAGAAAATCTCAAAGCTATACGATAGTACCATTATGATTACAAACCAAACTGTTACAATGCCCATAAGCTTCATAAAATCAGGCTTAATAAGCGCAAACCCTCGCTTAAATGCGCTAAAGAACCATTTACCCTCAAATATAGCCACTGACATGCTCATCATAGTTATAGTGCTATAGACTATCAGAAACGCAAATATCAGCAGCACAAGCAAGATAGACATTATGACTATAGCTGTAACTCCTAGGCCTCCTAACTCGTCGATTGCTATTATCATAGTGATGTACACAACCGTAAAGGCAGCTATCGCAATAACTACTGGAACCAGTAGTATCAAATTAGCCAAAGCAGCTGATGTGGATACCCAAATTTTCTTAAACGCTGACTTAATTACTTTGCCTACATCGCAATGTTCACCCAGAAATGTTTGCTTTGTAACTAAAGCGTTCCCTGTAGATATTAGAGCTTGGTATATGGTAATGCCCAACATAAAAAGTAATATAAAAAGTGCAATAGCTATAACGGCGCCTACACTAAGACCTGCAGTTGTCTCTGCAATTGTGGCAAAAATCACAAAAAAGCCCGCAATAAGGCCTATAATGAGCAAAATATACAACACAATAAAAAATATGATGCTAAAAATTATCGATACGGCCAACTGCTTAAAAAAACTTCTTTTATAAACATCAAAAACTTGATCCAGAACTTCTGCCGCATTCATAAGGTAATATTTGTTATTCATATATTTTCAAATCACCTTTCTATGGTGTGTAGGCACACCCTAGGTCGTGCCGACAGGAAATTCTACGAAAATTTTGAATCCCGATGAAAAGTGCTGGAAAACTAGCCAAATGAACTTCTAGGAATTTCCTGACTGCACGATCTATGGAACTTCAAGCCACAAATATGATACCACAACTAATAGTAATTGTATACTCCCATCTTTTAAAGATGGAGTGGCGAATTTGTATCTCAGTTTGACCCCTATGCACAACGTATAGTCAGGCCTCTTTAAAAGTGTCCCAGTAAAACGTAGAATTTTTGCTGCAAGGCAAGGAACCGACAACGACGTTTGCCCAAAGGCAAACTAGGCGGAGGTGATGCCGTTTTACGGGAAAAAGACTAGTTTTAATGGACGGTTTTAATGCGGCTTGACTATACAACAGAGTGCGGTCGAAAGCACCTTCAATAAATTCCTGCTCACCGTTTACTCTGCCTCCGAGCTTATGCTATAATTATCGAAGTGAACTAACGTACTCGGTACATGGCTATGCGGTGTCGGCGGCACCCCCCTTGGAGTGGGTGACCCGTTCTGCGGCTAGGCGTTGTCATAACCGTTGTGGCTCTGCCGAGGGGGAAAAAGACAAAACCATACTGCCGTCTACAGCATAGTAAAGGAGACAAATATGCGAACTTTTGAAGAACTAAAACAAATTCTTATTCAGATAAAAAACAACGACTATAGCATGCCCAATGGAGCTAACATTGATTATTTAATATCCGATATGTTACAGTTTGTGGGAGATATTGATTCGGATTTGAGAGAAAGCATATACACAACTTTCGACATGTGGGCTGACAGAAAAGCTCTTTCGCGCGACCAACTGCACCATATCCTCACCACTGCCATTGATGATAAACACTTATTTTTAGGAATAGGCGAAGACGGTACGGATACAGTTTTTACAAGGGCTTTTTCGTCTTTGTTAGTATGCGTGGCAATATCAACATTCAAAGGAGAGTCCGAAATTATTGGAGCTGCGAAGGATGCCGCCTTGCGTTATACAAGCCAAGAAAAAGACTATCGCGGATATGTTGAAAACAAAGGCTGGGCCCATGCCATAGCCCATGCCGCTGATATGATGAATAACATTGTATGGAATGCTGAGCGTGAAGACATACTCCAAGTCCTAGATGCTATTTCAGGACTTGTGCTAAACAAAAATATTGTATACACGGCTCTGGAGGATGAACGGCTTGCGAGTGCTGTACATGGAGTAATTTACTCATCAATTTGCGAACGCAAGATTTTGACGGTTGATGAAATTTGCGCTTGGCTAAATAAAATTGGTAAGGTTACCGATGCTGTAAAACTGCCAGAAGATTACAACGTAAAGGCAAATCGCAGAAACTTCATTAAAAGCCTCTATTTCAGCATTTATTTTAATGATGACTTTGATAACTACGAAGAAATCCGAAAGCAAATCTTTGATACGATATTTGAGGCTTTGAAATAAATAAACTTGGCTTTTGTCATGAGGAGCATATAAAGATGCTTGCAAGTTGTTTTATTGCGGAGTCTATTGATACACCATTGAAAAGTGGTAATGACAAGCCTTTCAGGGTTGCCTACAACTTGCGAATTACACCATTTTGTGTGTGCCGTGCTGTGTTCTTCTCTGCGGTAAGTCTAGGGGCGAGGTGCGATTCGGCAAATCCACAAGCCGCTTGTTGATAGCATAGCCCCCAAGCCCTTCAAGTACCCTCTTCAAATGTTGAAAATAAAAACCACAAGCATCTGAAGAATGAAGTTTGAAATTGTTCTACATAGTACATGGGCGTTGTTGCCGACTCTTTAATAGGGTGTGTAGGCAATAGGCTTCTAATAATCAGATAAAAGGAATTTGGTAGCGCTTTAAATTGCCGACATGCGGAATTCTCTCACAGAAAAAAACTACGTTCTACTTTGCTCTTTTAATGTGGCTTAACAATAGAAGTTTCATTACATATCTGCCGAAGAGTAATTTAGGAAATCACGTTACTCGTCCTGCCCAACAAAAAGGCTTGTCTGCTTACTCTAACAAAAAAACAACCGCTTGCCTTTCTCTTTCTTAGGCAAGCGATTGTAGTTATGTTTTATTCTGTAATTTCTAATATGCGTTCGATCTACGAAGCAACAAAGCTTTGTGACGCTAATACTTCACCGTCATATGCTCTGTATTCCACAGTAACAGTAAGCTCATCAACGCCTAACTCAACTTGAAGCTCAGCCGCTACTTCTTCAAATACATCGCCTAATACCGGCATTAAGATCTCTAAAATTTCTCCAAGTCCTTCTGTCTCTTGATCAGGGCCATAAGTGAATACGAATATTAACTCTTCGCCATTACCTGCCACTACATCGATGCTGGCACCTGGGCCTAACAGCTCTGCAATATCGCCAAATTCAGCTCTTATTTCATCGCCGTACTCATCAAGGAACTGCTGAACCGCGCTAAGCTCTTCAACCGGAGCAACTGGAGTAACCGGCTCTGCTATGGTAGTGCCTCCGTTACCGTTGCCGTTAGCATTGTCATTCCCACAACCTACTAATACTACGCTGATTAAAAATACACTCATTAAAACCATTGCAACTCTTTTTATCATTTTTAAAAACCTTCTTTCTTTTACTCAAATATTTTTTGCAAACCTATGTAGCCTGCAGGCATATGCGCCACATAGTATAATACTAAAATTCGCATAAAATGTCAAGACTATTCGGATATGCCGTCAGACTATATTCATATTACCATATATAGTCACTAGTATAGTCATCTGGCATAGATATAGCCCAAACAAAGCTCAGCACTTTTTCTGCGAGCTTTATTGGACTATTTTCAAAACCCCAACATCAGGCTTGTTAGTTTTTGAAGTTTATTGATTATAACAACTGCATTATTGCAAGCACTATAAGCAACACGCCGGCTATCCATGAAATATTAAAGCTCAGCTTATCCGCAGCTTTATTGCCGATCAAAGAACCGGAGAACAGTGCTATAAATCCTGTGACTAATGTAGTTGAAATTAACGCAAGTCCATTTACGCCAATCATAGCAGCACCAAACCCCACAGCAAACCCATCCAAAGATAAAGATAAGGCAAGCACTGCCGCTTCTTTGGGCGAAATACTTTTTGATATGTCCATATCAGCGCACTCTGGGTCTGCGTAGAGGCGCAGTATAAGCTTGAAGTTAAATAGTGATAGATTGATTTCTTTATTGAATTTTGTATGTTTTCTGATTATAGATTTGGTAATACTATCAAATAGCTTTGTGATACCTATGATAAATAAAATTGTGAAGGCTAAGGCCTGCGCAACCCAAGTAGGGATAAATTCTATAATTGCTGAGCCTAATAAGAATGATAGAGCAATTGTACTTACACAGATTAAATTGATTATATGCAAAGATTGTGCTGGTATTTTTATTCTTTTACATCCATAAGCGAACGATACAGCAAACGCATCTATCGACACACTCATAGCGATAGCCGCTGCCTGTAGCATAAGAGCTATCCATATCATTGCGAAACAACTCCTTCTATAAGTTAGCAACTCATACTAACTCTAGATTAAAATCATTTGAGCGACGCCCTAAAATGTCGGGAAGAAACCATTTTAGGGCGGGTTTAGCCGGGAAAAAGTATTGGATTTTAATCAGAGGTTAGTATCAAAGAGCAGAGTGATTAAATACAGTTATTTCATCTCCTATTTAGGAAGTTCCGACAAGGGAGTAAAAACAACAAATTTAAGGCTCTGGCTTTCAGGTTTGATAACTATAAAGCTTACTACTGTCCATTATATGTATAAGCCTAAACAAAAGGTGACAAGATAGGGTAGGCAAATAATATTTACAAATTTATTAAATGTATGTATTTATTTGGAAAATGATGTATAATGTTATTATTTGTAATTATATGGAGATAAAATTACAGCGTTTCAAGTGAACTTGTTCGTTTTACCTGCTAATTTTAACGAATTACTCTGAACTCATATTTTTCGCATAACCTAGATTAAAACCAATGGTCTGAGCGGCGAGGCGAAGACGTTTCGGGTTGGAGCAAGGCTTTAATGGGTTACATTTGAATTTTAATCAGGGCTTCGTATCAGAAGATGCTGTTTATACTAAATTCATTTAAAACCATCCGAAAGCAAGCCGCATATTGCCGGTTTTAGGGCAATGCAAGGCGCAGTCTTTAAGACGTTTTTGGCTGGATTTTGTTTTGGCCGCTTGTCGACATAAACGACAATAATTGACTTTATTTTTGGGAGATATAACGTATGGAGTCCGAAAACAACAACGCTAAAGACAAAAGCTCGAAAAAAGGCCTGATTGTTTTTCTAAAGGTTTTTTTAATAAGCACAGCTTTACTTTCAACAGTGATTGCTTTTGCAGCAATTAATTTTTATAGAAATATCGGCCCTCCCGAAATTCCAACAACACAGCCAAGCGCCATAAATAGAGGCCCTATATCTATGCCCTCAGGCTTAGATAATGATGACGATTCTGACCCAGTGATGGCTTTAATTGCGCCTGAGCGCTTCTTGGGCGACGAGCGTAGAGAACTATTTTTCACATTCTTAATCGTCGGCTTGAATGAGGGTAAAAATGCTAATACTGTTATGGTTGCCTCATACGACGGGATTAATCATGAGGCAAATCTAATAAGCATACCGCGAGACAGCCTCATAAACGTTAATCGAAGTAACAGGAAGTTAAGCGGCGCTTTCCTAAACGGCATGGTTTCAGGCGGCGGTGCAGAGGGCGGTATTGCACAAGTGCAGCGTGAAGTCATGAGCGTTGTAGGCTTTGTTCCTGACTTCTACGTTATTTTTAATTATGACGCTTTCAAAGAAGTGATTGACGCAGTTGGAGGCGTTGAAATTTATGTGCCTTTCCACATGAGATATGACGACCCACTTCAAGATCTGCATATTGACATTCCGCCTGGGCTCCAACATATGGATGGGCAGACTGCACTGTATTTTGCTCGATTTAGAGAAAGCAACAGGGGCTTTAGGCCAATTACAGACTATCAAAGAATAAAAAATCAGCAAGCAGTCATAGATGCAGTACTAAGCAATTTAATGAGACCCTCAAATATTTTGAGGATTCCTGAATTTATTGAGATATTTAATAATAATGTATATACTAACTTAAATTTTGATGATATGTTATGGTTTGCAAGCCAGCACAATGTAATAAGAGGCGAAGACTCCGTACACTTCCACACCGCACCAACCGACGGCTCCAGCGGCAGGCCCATGTGGTATGAGTTTTTGCATGCTCCTGGGATCGTTGAACTTGTTAACAGGACGGTTAACCCTTTTAGGGAAAATTTAGAAATAGGAGATTTGGATATTATACGACAGTGACCGAAAATTGAAGGAGAGAGCTTATGATTGATGTTTTGATGACTATTGTGGCATTTGTGCTAGGATACTTGTTAGGAAGTATCAATACATCAATAATTGTGGGGAGAATGTATGGTACGGATATAAGAAGTCTTGGCAGCAAAAGTGCCGGACTGACTAGAGTGTGCTCACCCAAATGGGTTGTGCAAAATTAAGCTGCTGATTTTTCGCCATTTGAGAAGGCGCGAACGTAGCATATTCGAAGATAATCTGCAAGTGAGCGCCGACAAAAAAGGGCGAAAATATCAGCCTTAAGATCGCACAAGAGCTTTGGATGAACACGCTCTGTGCTCATAGGGCTCTTGGAAAACCTGCAGCGGCTCTCGTTCTTGCCGGTGACATATTGAAAGGAATAATTGCCTGCATTATAGGGATGGCAATTGGTACATATTTTTACTGGGGAGAAATCTCTGAGTGTGTGAGCCTTTTGACCGCAGGTGGAGGCGCAATTATAGGGCATAATTGGCCTGTTTATTTTAAATTTAGAGGCGGTAAGGGCGCACTTACGGCATTATCTGTACTCTTTATGGTTAACTGGGTTATGGCTGTTTTATGTCTAATTCTTTATATGACAATCGTCGTTGTGACTCGTTACTCCTCTTTAGCTACAATAAGCGGTATCCTTCTCTTTGTAGTTCTTACATTTATTCCTATGTTTGGTAGTTCAACTCTGTATTTTTATGTCTTTTCAGTTCTGACGGCAACTATAGTTATCTTCAAGCACAAGGATAATATAAAGAGGTTGCTATCAAGGACTGAGAATAAGCTTGTGTTTTAAACTTGACCTGTTTTTATCTGCCCACTTCCTTATTTTACTTAGAGTGTGTTCAGCCTCTGCTTGCACGGAGTTAATATAGTTTATAAATTAATCCACGGAGGTTTATTATGCAAAGGAAGATCCTTACATGCATAGTAGTTGTCTTGTTTATAATATGTGGTATATACATTCATCATTTATACATAACGATTGTTGATGTACGTGAAGCTCAGCGTCAACGAAGCATTGAATTCGAGGCAAGAAGAGCTATCGCCTGGACTGCCGCAGCACCGGAAGATACTGAATTTAGCTCCCCTGCTGAGCTTGAAGACCTTCTGCAATTTATAGCCTATCGTTATCGCAGACTAACAGAGATAGAAATAGCTAATGCTCTCCCACTTTATGATTATTAACTATGTGGTGATATGTGGCTAAGGCCGTGTCAGAGATTGAGTACTGAAGGCCAGGGAGTTTGCAGGGATGCAGTACGATATTATATTACTAAGGGTGATAGTTCAGAATTGAAAGGTAAGGAAATCTTGTTCCGGCAATTCACCTTCCAAGAATTAAGGCTCTATAAAACCTGCTTTTAAAGGAGTATCCTCGAACTCGTTTATCTCCTCCTTGCTCAGCATTCTTGGACCAAACGGAATTGTAGCATTAATGCCCGCAGATATATACTATTTGCACATCAAACTAGTATTTTCATAGTGAACTAAAAGCAATGAAGAATTTACAGATAATGAAAGAGTGAGTTTTATCCCCACCCACTTTTTCGCAGAAGCCAATCCATGCAATAGAATAAATCATATTAATCTGTACAATCAAAAATCCTCCTAATCTTTAGGAGGATTTATATGCTACTCTAATAATATGCTAAATTAATCGGGGTGACAGGATTCGAACCTGCGACCTCCTGATCCCAAATCAGGCGCGCTAGCCAAACTACGCTACACCCCGTGATATAAGGGTAAAGATAATGCTATAAATACAATACCCCACACCAACGAAACTAAACAGGGAATTGAATAATAAGAAGAAGAATAAAGAGCGT
>Ga0136643_10008526_pt1 | contig 14995 bp, 7 predicted proteins | sample TergutLab28metaG_FD_96883 | JGI IMG/M metagenome (GOLD analysis project Ga0136643, IMG submission 96883) | Labiotermes labralis P1 segment gut microbial communities from Petit-Saut dam, French Guiana - Lab288 P1 (version 3) (version 3) | ecosystem: Host-associated > Arthropoda: Insects >... | reverse complement strand
TATCACACTTGCTATTGTTACAGTACACAACTGCTATTGTTACAGTACACACTTGCTATTGTTACAGTACACAACTGCTATTGTTACAGTACACACTTGCTATTGTTACAGTACACACTTGCTATTGTTACAGTACACACTTGCTATTGTTACAATACACATTTGCTATTGTTAAGTACACACTTGCTATTGTTACAGTACACAACTGCTATTGTTACAGTACACACTTGCTATTGTTACAGTACACAATTGCTATTGTTACAGTACACAACTACTACTGTTACAGCATACACTGGCTATTGTTACAGTACACACTTGCTATTGTTACAGTACACACTTGCTATTGTTACAGTACACATTTGCTACTGTTACAGTACACACCTGCTATTGTTACAGTACACATTTGCTATTGTTTCAGTACACACTTGCTATTGTTACAGTACACACTTGCTATTGTTACAGTACACACTTGCTATTGTTACAGTACACACTTGTTATTGCTACAGTACACAATTGTTATTGTTACAGTACACACTTGCTACTGTTACAGTACACAATTGCTATTGTTACAGTACACAATTGCTACTGTTACAGTATATACTTGCTATTGTTACAGTACACACTTATTATTGTTAAAGTACACACTTGCTATTGTTACAGCACACACTTGCTATTGTTACAGTACACATTTGCTATTGTTACCGTACACACTTGCTATTGTTACAGTACACAATTGCTATTGTTACAGTACACATTTGCTATTGTTACAGTACACACTTGTTATTCTTACAGTACACACTTGCTATTGTAACAGTACACGTTTGCTATTGTTACAGTACACACTTGCTATTGTTACAGTACACACTTGCTATTGTTACAGTGCACATTTGCTATTGTTACAGTAAACACTTGCTACTGTTACAGTACACAATTGCTACTGTTACAGTATATACTTGCTATTGTTACAGTACACACTTGCTATTGTTACAGTACACACTTGTTATTGTTACAGTACACACTTGCTATTGTTACAGTACACAATTGCTATTGTTACAGTACACACTTGCTATTGTTACAGTACACAATTGCTATTGTTACAGTACACAATTGCTACTGTTACAGTACACACTTGCTATTTCCAATATATCGACCGACTGGTCTTTATAACATTAAGTTTTTTACTTTGAATTAGGAAGCAAATTTTTATAAACTCACCACATACAATTCACACTTCGAGAATTATTTTTTCTACTGCTTGCCCCAAACAATCCATGAGGTTAATATCTTCACTTTTCAACACTTCACCTTGTCTTCAACATGCATTCACCACAAAGACGAAAGGACAACCCCTGGATACTTTCAGAAATCTAACATTTTCTCTCACATTCCCTGTAATATATTTAGTGACCCTTACAACCCGCTCCACTCCCTTTTTTATCGTTTCTGTTCGTGTGCTCTTCAAAGCTGAAACTATTTTTGTACCTAAGTCAAAACACAATTGAGGCGTATGGGAGAATGAAGGTATAGCTCCACGCATTTACCTTGCAGGTAGATGAAGTTGACAGTCCTCTTCGTGTTCCGGGTAACGTGCCCCTGTTCCCTATTGAATATGACCCTGGGTGGGCCCCAGAGCCCGTCTGGATAGTTTAGAGAAGAGAAATACTTATTTTCTCTGTAGGAAGTCGAATGAGCATTATTCGACAATAGAGCCAGTGACCTAGTCCTCATACCAACTGCACTATCCCTTAAAACACTCCAGTACCGGAAATCGACCCCTAGCCCCCTGTATGAGACCCAAGTCTCCTTGCCGCTATTCGGAAGCACTGTGTTAAAGCCCTCCTACTGGCCTTTCACGTCCCCTGACACGCAATATGCCTGTTCTCACGACATATTCCCAGCTCTCCGCCAAATTACGGAGTAGTAATGCACATTAACATCGTGTCGTACAATGCTCCGACAAATCATTTTTATAGCCGGCTGTGAATTCTGGGTTCAAGAAAGACATGAATGCAGAATAGCGGTACTCCAACCGTGATCTGCAAAACGCCCGCAGTCCAAGGACGGTACTACATTAACGCAATAGAGTTCAAATATTTTAAACCAACACACTGTTACAGGGATAGCATAGTTAGTATAGTGACTGGGCTGCCGTTCGGCCATCCGAGGTATCGTGGTTCAGTTACTGGAAGGGACAAGAAATAAAGCTCTAACATCTAAGAACCCTCTGGTGTTCAGGACTGCGTCTTCTTAAAAGGGTCCAGAGTGTCTGTGGGATCCACCAAACCTTCAGTTCAATATTTGCCAGAGGTTAAGTAGCTGGGACACGATGTTGACCTCTCACCTCATCTAGTGTAAGAGTTAACGAGGAGAGTGTAGCTTACTACCTGATATGCCTTCAAGGCATGCACAGAAATATATGTACTCATTACTGCACGAATGTATATCCAATCCTATACCGTTAAAACTTAGACACTTCAGTTTCATGTAAGTATTTTTCATTCAATTCAATTTCCAACTCAGAGAATATGGTGCCCACACCTCCATCACAAATACTAATCACAAATTATTGTAAGAATAGCAGGCAACCAGTAAACGCAATTCGCAGGCAAAATGCAGAATTTTTAAATATTAAAGTATGTGGTACACACAGCAATGGTACGAGTTTGAGCGGTTACATAGTTTACAGTGATCGTTCGCTTGCTACACTTCCTGTAGAAATTACAGGCACAAATTGAATACAATGTGCAGTTATTACTTGTCTAACAAAATGAAGACTGCATTTTGTTCCAGACTAAATGTTTCCGGCGGTACTGTTTTGTTCTAGGAAATCTGTTGTACCCAAACTGAAGTCTTGTGTAGGAAATCTCGCAGCAAGCTGACAAAATTCTACCAACTAACTAACTATCTCCATGGAGCAGACTCCTTCCTGAGAACCTAAGAGGTCCTTAACTAGTCAAGACATTCCCCATATTTTATGGAACCGGGAGGTTCATTACTGCATTCACAAGCGCCAGCCACCCGTCACTATCCTAAGGCAGATAAATTCAGGCCATACCCCCATCCCATTTCTTGAAGATCCAATTTAATATTATCCACCCATCTACGCGTAGCTCTTCAAACTGGTCTCTCTCTTTTTCTCTCTCTCAGGTTTCCCCACCAAAGCCCTATATACACCTCTCTTGCCCCCCATAATTGCCACGTGCCCCGCCCATATCATTCTCGATTTGATCACCCGAATAACATTTGGTGATGAATACAGATCATGAAGCTCCTCGTTATGTGATCTTCCTCACTTTCCTGTTACCTCGTCCCTCTTAGGCAGAAATATGTTCCTCAGCACCCTCTTCCCGAACACCATCAGCCTAGGTTCCTCCCTGAATGTGAGAGACCAAGTTTGACACGCATACAAAACTACATACAAAATTACAGTCCTGTATATTTTAATCTTTGTATTTTTTGATAGAAGAATGGAAGACAAAAGATTCTGCACCAAATGTTTACAGAGAAGCGATATCACATGGAAATATCGAGAGTACTGGCGAATACTTGAAACAACAGTAAGTTTACAGCAAGACTTTACACAAACGCTTAGGTGCATCTTGGATGGGAACAAGAGGAGGCAATCGCCACTCCCCCCCCCCCCAATATATTTTCTACCTAAGAATGTTTTTGGCTTCGGAGTTGAGGTAGGGCAAATAGATGTAATTGGAGTGAGAGTGGGAGGCAGGAGTGTATTTTAATCAAGCCAATCTTCCTCCTCTTCCTAATTTGACTGCTTCGTTAATTAAAGTTACTAATAGCCATAGTATTTTGTCCGGTCCCACCCCCTCCCCCAGTTTTATTAGCCAATTTACACCTGTGTACAGTCGGTCCCAGTGGCCGCGCGGTCTAAAGCGTAGATCTGCGGTCGCTCGCCTGCTGAGATTGTGGGTTCGATTCCCACCGATGGCATGGATATCTGTCTGTTGTGAGTGTTCTGCGTTGTCAGATAGAGGTCTATGCGACGAGCTGATGACTCGTGCAGAGGAGTCCTACAGACTGTGGTGCGTCGTTGTGTGTGATCTAGAAACCTTTGAATGAGAAGGCCCTGGCCCACTGGGGGGGGCTGTCGCGCAAAAAAAAAACACCTATGCACATGTGGGTGCTACATGAAGAGCTAACACATCTATCAGAAGCATTTATCAAACAGAAATTTCGAGGAAGAATGTCTGGTTAATATTTGGCTTAAGACTTACAGTTGCCTAGTTTCTGTTGTATGTCTTGAAGGTTTACTGAAAGATTCTGTCAGTATCTCAAGATTATATCGCCTCTAATGGTAGGATAAATAAGCGAAAATGGATTTGAAATGATGTGGTAGGATGCGGTAGTGAGTTAATTTGAGATACCGTTCTGATATTTGCCTGGAGAGGCAGAGGAAAACCACGCAGAACCTCAAGCAAGACAGCCGGTGAGACGGCCGAGATTTAAACTTGGGATCTCCCGAATAGGAGGCAGGTGTAGTATGTTACTGACCGCGACAGTCCGTCTGTCATTGGGCGGTAACACTGGTTATATGAATAGTGGGGAACTTTGCAGGCAGCGGGGCAAATAATGCTTAGGTTGGTACACAGAATTCAGAAAGTAAAAGGTTAATGTGGAAAACTGAAAACGAGGAATTTCTTAATTTTTACGTCACATCAATTAATACAACTGCATGACGTATGACATGGGTGGGACTTTTACACTGGGAGGAGGGGGTGGTTGTGGTGGTGAAAATTTATAAAAAAAATTTCGCGAGAGGCATGTTCGATAGACAAGGATCCGTAAGTTGTAACTGCTGTGATAATTCAAGCATTTTACCCTACGGTAAGATATAGCAGTGTTTCTCAACCGCCGGGCCGCGGCCCTGTACCTGGCCCTGGCATCAGTTATACCGGGCCGCGAGAGGTTCTCCTGGAATTTGTCATTTTATTTTTCTAAGCAATTTTCATGAATAAATGTTTTATAGTTGAAATATTCTGAGAAGAAAAATATTCGTGAATGTGTCGAAAAACTCAGACCCAGATGTTGGCCTGAGGAAACTACAATATGCCACAAGAGTTTATTAGTTCAGTGATTGATAACTAATTTGAATGTAATTTTATATTTGTCAACATGCCACAACGTATACTTAAGTGTACTAATAAACTTTATGATTATACCATAATTAATTATTAATACTTAAGTTATTTTAATGTATGAACTTAAAAAATGGAAAGGTATTTACGAGTAAATTTGTTGGGACCGGGCCCTCGTCTTATGAAAAAAGAGTTTACCGGGCCGCGGTCTCACAAGGTTGAGAAACACTGATATATAGCACTTGCAGTTGCATTACAAGGCAACAGATGGCGTACAGTCGGTCAGGTGTTATGCAGTGGAAAAGTCGATGTGCAGTGACGACATTCGTAGCCTGGTCTTACACATTTCGTAGTGTGATTCGGTTTTATGGGCGTAGTATGTTTCTTCCAAAACAGTAGACAGCCAACTGACAGATGTCTTTGACGTTGGTGTAATGAGAGTGAATCATGTCAGTAAGTGGTGCTGAGATTTCCAAAAACGTCGATAGTACGTTCATGATAATCTCACCAGCAAAAAAAATGAATGACGGACATGAATGCAGCACGAGTGGAGGATCCTAGTTTTGGAAAATTAGCAGCCGAGATTCGAGATTTATCGACTACATTAATAGATGAAGTGGAAATGAATGTTCGTGAACGTAGAAGCCCAATTTCCATCGCAACGAAGCTCTTAAACTCGCGCACAGACGGTACAAAGGACTCAGTGTGCTTGCGGACTAACTACAGCCATTTTTCCAGTGACATTCGAATCCGCGATCCCAATGTTCGGGCCCCGTAAGTCGCGTGCGTACAAACAAAAAATTCCTCACAATTTTATGTGGAAAACTGCTCAGAAGAGGTAACAGAAACTACTAAACGTGGTCTGTAGGAAATGTGTTATTGCGCATTGGGTAAAGCCGGAGAGCGCTACAGACTCCAACGGTAGGCACCGTGTCGAATTCACTACCAAATTAGTGAAACTCCCAGGCTGCGTACACATGTATACAGAGTATGTCTCTTTTATAGTCACGCTGAGTACGGCAGCCTTCGTCCCTCATAATACCCTGTGACAGATGCAATGCTCAGGATAAAGATAAAGAAACGCCCTGTAATAAGACATCAACAAGTAAAGTAATGACACAGAGAGAACGACACCCGCCACAACAACAGGTGTAAGTAGTATCGGTACTTGAATTAACTGAAATTAGTGTGAGGAGAGAGAAAACCAACAAGATGCAACAATCAGATGTTTATTATCAACTTGTGTCTCAACATGTTGAGACACAAGTTGATAATAAACATCTGATTTTTGCATCTTGTTGGTTTTCTCTCTCCTCACACTTTGCTCACGATGCAATGTCACAGGAACCTAAAGCTAACTGAAATTAATTACGAATAGATTCAACAGGCACACAGTAAGAATTCTTTACAGTATTGTCACCTTCCTTTAGCAGGCAGCTCGTCAGTAAATAAATAACGAACTTCTCATTACATTATTCATTTCGACAGCAGCAGTCACACTTTCATACGTCATACCTCTTATGTCTACGCCTAATTGCTATTTATAACATTTTAAAACTACATTTATCTTTGTGATTCAATTGGGGCCCAGTAAACCGACAAAGTCTATATATGATATACGTGAGATATTTCGTGTCTGCAATATTCAGTGTATTTACCTTTTCAATTAGTGTAAGTAGGTTAATTGTTTATATGTCTGCAGTGTGCATTTCTTCTGTATCTGCCTGTCAATGGACACGAATACTCTGAAAAAAAGCCTTCCCCCCACCCCCATCTCCCGATATCGTCGTCCCGTTTTGTTACACAACCAAGTTCATATATGCAGAAAAACACAATAGATAAGACTGTAGTAAATTCTGTTTCGACCTGTTTGATTGGCCATCATCAGGTACATGTATAGTACACATGAAAGAGAAAATTATTTCAGGATAAGGCCCCTCCTTAACGAATACTTAATACAGTGATAATATAAAAACTATTATTTCATAAAGTGGAACATTATTGAGACACATAACAGTTAAAAAAAGGTTAAGTATAAAATACTGTATAGACAATATAGAGAATTTACTATATTCTTTTCAGTTATGTTTTTCTGAACATAAATATTGGACCACGTGCTTTTATCACCTGCACAATTTTTAGACACATACGGTAGGGCTTTGACACGCTGTGTCACAATAATCTCCCGACATATGCCATTTTCTAGCGTAAAACCTTCATATATTATATTAAATAAACGTACTGACTGCCACCTTACGATTTTCGGCTAGAATATGAATCACTGCAAATATTGTTTGAAGAAGAGAGAGATATGAAATGCTAAGGAATGTTTTACGACAGCAGAAAAACTCAACAAGAACAAAGTGGCGCAAAAAAAAAGAAAAAGGAACGAGTGTTTCATGATTTCTAGTTTTCCCGTCATAAGATACCTGTCGGTTTCAAAGTAATACCTCTTAGAGTTGGTTAGTGCATAAAGAATTTGCAGTAACGTTCATTGTATGCTAAATCTTGTATGGAGAGAGATCGTAAATAAAGAAGCATGCATAAGTTCTCGATGAATTATCAAACTCCATGACAGAATAGTTGGCTTCTGACAAGTTGACTATGAAAAGTAAACTAACCATCGTTTTCCTTTATTTTTATTTTCAAATCCTTCCTCTTTCTCTTCTTTGTTAGTTTTTGTGTTATTTCTGGCTACTTTCCCTCCCTCATTCTTGACTCATTTTATTTCTCTTCATTATTCCTTCGTATTCTTGCCTTTCCTTTTGCCTCTTGCGCGTTGCTTAGATCTTTTTATTTTTAATACTTCTGCTGTATGTTAGATGAAGTTATGCGTTATAACTGACTTTCCTATTACTACGTGCGTAACTAACCTGCAAGGGCCCGAAATTATGTTGTCACTAGAAGAAATCACAATTATATGGAGAAATGACTGCGCCAGGCTGCGTGGTTTCCAATTGAATCAAGTAGGGGTCACTATGAGGACTCTCAGCTCCCCTCAACTCGACTCTACATATGCAATGTCACAGAAGTGTTGAGCGCCAATCACAACAAATGGTTGTGTCCTTGAAGTGTCATGGTGAGTCAAAAATCGACTTGACTCGACACAGGAAATTTGGCACTTAAGGCGGAACTCCAACCAAAACAAACTGACAATGTGTTTGCAGTGTAGCTGTTGTTGAGTCAGACTCGACTCGACACAAGCAGAATGACAGTTATGCAGAGCTCCGTACAAAAATAATGGCTGAGTCTTTGCAGCGTCTTTGTGAGTCAGGCTCAACTTGACTCGTCCGGACTCGATTCAGTCAGTGTGCCTACAGCCGTAGGCTTAGTAAAAGTTGAGAAAGGGTGTGTCACATTCCCCCAACCAAAAATATTTGCATTCACTTCAAGTTCAATGCTTCAACAAAGATTCACATCGACACATAGCCGATACTCAATGTGTACAGATTTGTCCATGAAAACTGATTGTTTGCATCATAAGAATGAAGGCAGCAATCTCCTTTCAATGTTCATAAACATATATCTGTCGAAACAGTGCCATCTCCCAAAAGATTCAGATCTTCAAGCGAACTGATTGTTTGGATAAGGGAAAACAAGTTGATTTCAGAGCACCGAATTTTCCCCTCTTTAACTGACCGATTTAATTATTTTCGTCTTGAGGTAGGAAACATGCAGAAAGGAGAGGTCTGCGCTCTTCTGGGTTATCACGTAGCGTATAGACTCCTTACCGACGTTTTGGCACAACCTATCGGGTCAGGAGATCCAAGAAGAAAACTTTCTTATTGGATTTCTTGACCCTTGAGTTTGAGACCGATAGGTTATCCCCTACTTTCGGTAAGGAATCATCCCTATACCCTGCGTAATAACCAGAAAAGCACAATCTCATCTACTTCGCGTCGGAAGCCTCAAATCACACATGTGGGAAGGAAGCTTCAGATAACAAGGCTTTTAATATAAAGGTTACTGATTCAGTACCCACCTCCAAAGTACTCGTCAACTTGCGTCTGGTCGTCATGCACAGGAGCTGCAAAGAACAAAACACATGTTACTAATGCGTCCAGGTGAGAGAACGCGGTGTGACAATCACTGACTGGAAACCAGTCAATTACTAGCAGCTTACAAATTCATTAAACATTTCGTATAGCTATTTGTAAAGTTAGTTGTTGTGAACAGCTTCATCAAGCTATAATAAAGTGTGAGAAAAGAGATTTGCTGATTAAAGCATGCTTAAACTAACAATGGATGGAGGTCAGAGGCCATTTCCGAACTCCATTATCTTTCCTTTCGTACCCACCGGACACGAAGTCTGGACGCTGTTATTACTACTGCAGGGAATAGAACTCTAGTCTTTCAGTCCGTTGTTGGTTACTATACTGATTGATGTACCCCGGTTTACTTTTCTGTTAATAAGATTCCCTCAAATTTGTCTATGACTGTTACGATTTACCATTTTATTTAACCCCTTCGACCTACAATGACAAATATATGTACCACGTGCTCTTAACATTTTACAAAAAAAAATTGTATACATGGGACTTGTTGTGTTTAAAATATTTCTCAGAATAAGTAGCCATTATTTTCCTGGGAAAATACGTCTTTAAAATGGAAGTTGTTAGTGTTAATTGTGAGGTAGGAGCCGGAGTGCTGCGATGAAATTCATGCATGGTCAGTACACGTGCAATCTGACGAACAGATTGGCATTGGAAGAGGCTTTCTTTGAGTTTTTCGGGTCTCTGCTGTCAGTATTATTTCACCAGTGAGCCACTCGTCTTCCCATTAATGCCACTCTGTCAACAAGACACACCGGTGAAGCCGGGCAACCTTCAAACAAAGCAATGTTCAATTTTCACCACGTATTTCAGACGCCTCTCACGTCGTCTGTCAGCACATACAAACGTAACGCTTCCCTTTTCCTTAAAGACGTACCATCAGGCGTGCGAGCATAATTTATATCTTTTAATTGTGTTCACATTATGCTCACATGCCTGATGTCTGTACGGCCGTACCAAAACCAAAACCACAGTGCACATATGTACATATTGATACGCGAAGTTATAAATTTACTGAAACCTATTCTGAAAATATAATTATAAGGAATACAACACTGTGGAAGAATTTTTAAATCAATGCTTTGTCGGATCTCGGGCAGCTCTCGACAGAAATATTCTTCCGTTAGTTGTACAGGCCCATACTGCAGAATATCACCCTGCTATACATAGTCTTATCTCATGTATCTATATTTATTATAAATGTATTTTATTTACATCTCCTGTCCGAGCATTGTCCTGCATAATATGGACCGAACAGCGGCTAGGTCTGCACTGAAAATACCGTCGTCGGGGTCTTTACAAGTTATAAATATGCAAATCCAGAGCCATGGTCGCGCCATAAGCGGTTAGTCATCGACTTCTGATCTCAAAGTCTTGGATTCAATATCATGGTTGTCCATATGGGATTTGTGGCGTAGGACGGAGCAGGTTTCGAGAACTTCAGATGTCTCCTGCCAATAACTGCACAAATGATCAATATTCGTCAGTTATCAAAGACAGGTACAATATATCTATTTAAACTTATGTAAAAAAACTAGCATATTCACATGAACAATATAGGTTTTATCACATATTGTTAATTACCAGCTTGTTTCGATTACTTTGTGAACATAATCGGGATAGATTTACAAGAGTACTAAGAATTCATTCAGCTGTCAAATTTTATCAGCGGAACCACGCAATGTTAAAGAGCTGTCCATATAAGGTTCAATGGTTCCACTGATACAGTTCAACAGCTTGTTGTTTGCTTAGTAGTCTTGCAAAGCTATCCTCATGATGTTCGCAGAAGCTATCAAAACGAGTTAGTAACTAATAATATGTGATAAAACATACTTTGTTCGATGTTAATTTGTTGGTTTATTACGTGAATTTAAATATTCCTGTCATTCACCTATATGGAACATATTAAGTACAATATGCCTATTTTCTGTTATTGCAAAGGTTCTCTATCACAATAGAGTACATCATAATAAGTCTTAGAAAATATAATCCGAAGAAACCTACTTAATTCTCGAAATCAATGATGAAGTAAATGATGTGAGATTTTTTCTTTCCTTTTTTTGATATATAACAATTTCTGATATTAAAGTCCAAGTCTAGTCCTACAAAATTGAAGCACCTTTACCACTGACGGTTGCCATAATAATAGACCAAAATGAACACAACAACCTTCATTTGTAGCCAACACGGATTTTAACGGATCGACCCTCCCTTGTCCTTTAGCTGACTCATTGGGACACTTACCGCATTTGAATGTTGTCCTACATTAGCAATACAAAGTGACCCGATGGATCACGATTTCAAAACTGCTACAGGCTTTCAGACTGGGTTTTACATGGTGGGTTGAGCAGAGAATACGTCAGATGTGCTTGTGGAAAGCATCACTTGCAGGACAGTGGCACTGAACTGTGAACAGGACGCCGTAAAATTATGCCAAAATGTTGTCCCCTGCTTAGTTAAGACATTGCCCAGGATTAAAGTGCCGCAGCGTGAATCTGACCTCTCACTTCCATCTAGTTTCGAAATTTCCACCACGTTTTCACAACGTCGTGTCTAATTCCTTATTTAAGTACTACGCCAAGAATAAGTAGGGACAATTGGCAGTGTGGCTCCACGCATTCTTCATGTTCAACTGGTTGATCAGGTTCACATCCCTGCCGCTTATTAAGCTTAGAGGCAGCCCACGCTGCCCATTGGCTAGGAGGCTGGGAGGACCCCACAGCCGGTCTGAACTCTCTGGCGGAGAGAAGAATCTTTTACTCCTGCTTGGAATCGATCCCCACATCCTCTGTCTTTCAGCCCGTAGCTTAATAATTATTCCGGAGAATACCGACCGCGTAGTCAGGCAGAAACTCACCGACGTTTCGGAGAAACAAGCTACATGATAGTCCGGTACTATTCACAGTCACCGCTACAGGTACTTCAGATTTCATATAGTCACTGTACTGACTGAGCTAGGTGTGAAAAAATTAAGTAAACCAGCTCGGCTTAATTATGATTACACAATTATACTGGGGTAGTTAAGGGATTATGAGGTAACGAGCGCCTCGGTCCCGGTTACAACAGAGACCCGAGTCCAAACGGTATAACGGAAGGCAATGTGGAGTGCCGCAGACTTATACGAATGAATCTGATAGAACTCGAAAACAAAATTATTGTCATGTTTTTGTTGTTGTTGCTACCACTATTGTTATTTTAAACTAATAATATTTCAAACCCGGCGATTATTTTAACTCCAAGGAGCAATACGTTTCAACAAGTTATGGTAGCTCACCTCGTCAGGAAATTCTCAGCGTTTTGCAGCAACGAACTTCACTGTCGTCTTCACCGCAGGCCTTCAATGGACTATATTCCAAGCCTGTTTAATTCAGTCCACTCTCATATCCTGTGATTTAAGGAACATTTTAATTTATCCCCTCTGTAAGTACGCGCATCTCCAGTTGTATTTTAACATGCATCTCATATCTCATGCAGGCTACGTGCACAACCCATCACACCCTTCTTGATTTGATAACTGTAATAATTCTTACTTCAGAACACAAATTAAAAGTTCCTCATTTTGCAATTGTCTCCATCCTGCTATCATTTTCTTTCTCTTAAAACCAGCCTTATTTCAGCCCCCTTTTCTCAGTCTACTATCGTTGCTAGCAAATGGCTGCTGTTTTGTTAATACTCTTCGCCGTTTTTTTTACAAACAACACCGGTAGTCTCCATTCCTCATAACTGTCAGTGTTTATTGTTATCTTGCATCGGACGTACGTGGTTTCAGCTGACTCTCCGTCCTTAATATATGCAAATAACGGTAAGAGTGCCACACGTCCTTTATCCCGGCATCGCACATCTGGACGTCAAACATCGCAGTTCACTTTGTGTTGAAAGGAACTCCTTTTTTTAAAGCTGCTAGTGCGAATTGTAAGTTTTGAGTATAATAAATAAACTTGGTGCTTTTATGACTCACGTACTTATATGAAAATTAATTCTTAATTTTGTGTCTTCAAATGTTGATCGTATAAGTACAACGTGTCAGTCAATAACACAACACTTAATGTAAAATAAAAAGTGTTGTGTTATTGACTGACACGTAGTATTTATATGTTATAACACTCCGGGATGGAAAACATTAAATAAATATTGATCGGGTAATCAGATATTAATATGGTGCTGCTTGGTTTCTCTCGGTTCTTCCGAGCAAGTTATGTTATGTCACCAAAGCTCTTTGCCAATTATGCACAAATTTAAAAGCAGGTGCAGGCAGGTATGGCCCGGGCTGAAGCTATTGTGGATCGTTTTGATGAAGGAGCAAAACATAACATCCACAAAGCCACTGCTTTTCAAACTTTTTTTTTTTGCATGCCACTCTCACAGTACAAAACATGTACACATATCGCTGTCACAATACAAAACATGCACACGTACCGCTAACAAAATACAATACATATACGCATACCAATATGAACAGCAAATACTAAACCTTACTTTGAGCATACTGATCTTTCGGATGTTTCGCGAGTTGGCAGTTGTAAAACAACAGCACTTTGGAAACCTTATATTTCTTAGGTTTTTTCTAATTTAACGCGACTATACAGAGGATAATGGTTGAGGAGAATATTTAGAACTAGGAGGGACGAGGTAACGGGGTAATGGAGGAGATTGCATAACGAGGAACTAAATGATTTGTACGACTCACCCAATATTGTACGGGTGATAAAATCGAGAAGAATGAGATGAGCTGGGCATGTGGCGCGTATGGGTGAGGAGAGCGGGGTGTATAGGGTCTTGGTAGGGAAACAGGAGGGAAGGAGACCACTGGGGAGACCTAGGCGTATTTGGGTGGATAATATTAGGATGGATCTCCAGGAGGTGGGATGTGGGTATGTGGACTGGATTGGGTTGGCCCACGATAGAGACAGGTGGCGGAAGCTTGTGAGTGAGGTAATGAACCTTCGGGATCCATGAAATGCGGGGAATTTCTTGACTAGCTGCAAACCAGTTAGCTTCTCAAGAAGGAGTCTGCACCATGGAGTAATTAAGTAAGTATACAGAGGATAATGTGAATCTATACTGGAACATTTAAATAGTATCTTCGTGTATATTTTATAAACATTTTCTTTCCATTTACACACATTGAAAACAACTTTAATGGTAAAATTTACGTTTCTAATTATTTATTATTATTAAAACTTCGCCTACCACCAGGCGACCGCCCGCCTACCACTACAGGTACGCGTACCACCAATTGAAGAGCACTGCAGAAACAGTAATAACTCGGGCCGATTACGAAGAAGAAACTCTGGACTGTTCTCATTTGTAATCCTCAAATTAAATCAGATAAGCCACACTTACATACTTCATTTCATATCTGAAGAAGCAGACAAGGTCACAATCACATTAAGTACTGATAATTACGGGACATGAAATGAGCCAGAATGGCGTTCATAAATACAGTTTTTCGCAAAATATAAAACTAGGGTAATCCTGAGCATTAAACAAACAGCTGTAAATGTTTATTTTTAAAATTTATATATTTAGACTAGCAAAGTAACAGCAATACTCTATATTATGTTCTCTACAACAAGTTTGGTCGATTTTCATCATGATCTAGTAGTTACACAATTTACATAAGGAGAAACTCTACCAGGTATTTTTTAAATTTTTATCTTATTTAATATCATTCAACTATTTTGACGTTCATAGGGCCGTGCATCGTAATATTATTTCTATAGCAAAACCAACCAGATGCACCAATGTATCAAATTTATTTTATTTTGGATTGACACTCTACATGTTTCAGACGGTCTTTCCGTCCATCATCAGGAGCTCAAGACTGTACATACAGCAACAGGCGTT
>Ga0136643_10008525_pt1 | contig 14996 bp, 6 predicted proteins | sample TergutLab28metaG_FD_96883 | JGI IMG/M metagenome (GOLD analysis project Ga0136643, IMG submission 96883) | Labiotermes labralis P1 segment gut microbial communities from Petit-Saut dam, French Guiana - Lab288 P1 (version 3) (version 3) | ecosystem: Host-associated > Arthropoda: Insects >... | reverse complement strand
TTAACCCCCCCCCCCCCCCCCCCCACACCTTTCATACTACTTATCCGCATCGGAATTGAAGTCTTACAGACTGTACAACATTTGGCCCAGGATTTTTGTAATTTTATATTTCCGTCGGAACGTTTTTTGTATTAATTATAAATTGATAATATTGATCTTATGAATCCGTTGTGTGTGAAATTCACTCTTTGCTTTCTGTGTGGACAGTTTTACCCCAGTGAATCCTCATTAATGCAATTTTTATTGTGTAGTAAATCAGTGGCCATCTGGAGCTGATGTCCGCAAACTATTAACACACAGATAACTACCTCTTCTTAGTGATAATGTTCACTAATATTTGTAACATGTGTGTAACTTCTGGTTGCATAGTTAACACCAGCGTTTCGGAATTCAGTATATATTATGCATGTTAAGTGGTACGGCACATGAAATCTTTTTCAAGACATGAAAATTTAAAATGGGAGATTACTCTTTAAGTTACGATGGAGCCACTTGAGGACCATCAAAGGCTATTGAAAAGCAAACACTGTCGCTTGTATAGGTACTATTATGGTTTCTATAATATCATTTTAAATATAAATTAAATATCTGTGTACTCTGATAAGATAAACATATTTCATACAGTGTAATTACGAGCCATTTAATGACGCTGCTTTCTCTGTGTATGTATCTTGAACGACATATTCGCTGTGTTTATGTGTAACGCACATAAACTCTTCCATAAGTCTTGTCTTTAACATTACATCTATTTGTTTTTTCGAATCACCTGCATATTTAAACGCATTTTAGCAATAAATTGGTGAAATTGGTTTCCGCTTTTTGAATAAGCCTGATATGACATTATAAAAGTGACGTACATGGAAACGTACCAAATTGTATTCCTTTTATGAAACTTAAATCTCTATGTTGGGTACCTACGAGCCCCCACCCCCAAAAAAGAATTGTTTTTCCGATGCTTTTGCCTCCGATTAGAAGATCTTTTAACTCTTCAAAGCAGGTTGTTTAGTAGACCTGCTGTATCGAATGCGTTAAGATGGTGCGCGTTTGTTCCGCGGGGTGTATTAGTGCTTTTCCTCTGATCTTAATGGTCAGTAATGATTATTTCTCTGTACAAAATTTGCTCAACAACATTTGTGACAGAGAGGTTTAAAATTTGCTGTGCTGCAGGCACTCGAATTTTAAACATTTGCTACACGTAATTCGTGCCTCATGTCAGCCTGTGTGACAGATTTTCAGTTAAATACACAACTATAGTAACATATAATGCCCATGAATTTCCTTTCTTTTGGACTGCCATAACTCGTTATAGCTCTTCCCGCTAAGTGTTATGTATATGTATAAAAATTTCTCTCCTTTATAATGTGAAGCCGTGTAGCCAGGCAGACGATGACCGACCTCTAAGCGGTACACCTAATGCTTTCATAATTTTTAGTATACTTTCTCTTCTGATGATGAGAAAGATAATTTCCCTTGAAACAACAGTACACCTCTACCAGACTACACGGCGTCAAATTTTAAAAGCCAAACCATATTCATAGCCTTTCGAAACCCCACTAGTCACAGCTCAGGTACACTTCTGTTCCACGACTATTCGCAAACGTTTCTTGTTCGTATGAACGCGTTTTTATGTTGCAGAATATTTTCTTCATTTAAGTGCCCTGATTTTAGAATTAACCGCTCTTACCTTCGAAATGTTCCTCTTCCATTGCCAGGTGGGGAGAACCCTTTAGCTCTGCCGACATCCAATAGCGCCATTGGCCTGAATAAGGATAGCGAAGCCGCCACTAGCCCCTCAGCCACTACCGGTCTGTACTGCACAGTATCATCGCTATTAGATCCTGCTGTTAGAGAAATCACCCTGCCGAAAAGAATTGAGGCAAAGATAATAGCCAAGAACATGATCGATGCCGAAGTGAATTCAGAATTTTTAAATAGATAAACCTAGAAACCAATAATATTACTTTTTAAAACATAGCCAGAGGACAAAAGAAAATATACTTGCTCGTATCGATTAATATTTCGTTTCGTAATTACCAAACATTAATTCATGCACATGCCATAAAGCTCTATTTACTCCAATAACCCATATTATTAACCGACTTCTTTATTTTTAATGTATACCTGGCAGTTAGTAACAATGTGTCATTTTACTTCACCTATACAATTACCTAACTGTACAGTGTACATTAACAAAGACGGGCGTCTCATTATGTGATAATGATTAGCCTGAAAACTGATTTGTAAAAACAAACCTTCTTTATAATTGCCACACTTCAAAGTTATCAAATTATTTAAAATTTTAAGCCGTGAATTATTGTCTTCTTGTGCTTCCTTTTCCAGCAGTTGCAGATGAAATGATCTACTGGCTGTAATGGTAGTTCATTAATAATTATATTCTTATACTCAGGACCGAATTTTTTTTCGGCAGGGTCATAGATTTTTGTCATTCCTTTAAACTGTGAACACTTTACAGATGATATGAATAACAGACGAGTCACATTACACTGCATTCTCCCCTAATTAGTTTTCACCCTGAGTAGAAGTAATTTCCATAATCGATATTTTTAATATTCAGTTACTGAAATTATCAATTGTGATAGTTTATAACTGTATTCTATAAATAACTCTTAACGCGGCAAAATTTTGTGGACTCATTTTGTTTGTTAATTTGTCCAGAACATCATATGTTGATTTAAAATTTGAATTTTTATCATAGTTCACTGTAGCTTCGGGTTGCTGCTAATATTTGGACGAAAAACGCGAAATGAAAATTATTCTTAAGTATGGTATAAAATTAAATATAATTCAGTATTATAAACCTAAATTACTTAAGGAATTTAATTGAGTTTTACATTTTACTTAGCAGGATATTAAACACACTATTTCTGATGTACCTCACGAAGTAATGCTTGAATTTCGTTTGTATTCAAGGTTAAGTTACCAAAAAACGATCAAATAAATACTTTCTTTACGTAAGGTAATAATATTATCAAACATATATCAAATACGAATTCAACGCGCTTGGATAGTAAACACGAAACACATTTATTTTACACAAAATCACATCCACAAATATCTAAAAACAATGCAATACCCAAATGTTTTTGCTTCATTAAAATGTTAAATACCCATGTTTAATCAACTGCTTAAAATTCGTATTTCCCGCTATTTCACTCCAACCAACGTGCGCAACTTACCTCGTGCAGTCGCTTCTTCCCCACGTGTCACCGTCATATTGACATGTTAATTCAATGTCGAACAGCGAACCATTTCACCTTCCACATCCTAGCTTCTCCATAACGTTGTGTTCACCTGTAGTGACATTTCTATTGTCGGCATCAACACTGTTTTATGAATTTTCTTACACATCAAGTATTTATCCTAACAGATGGCAGCTTAACATCTAACCGTTTAAAGCATAGTGGTTACGATATGTACCATTATAATCTACCCTTAAACTAATTACATTATTTTATACAGATTAAAATTGTTTCAGCCGTTTCTCAAAATAATGAGCTATAACTTCTCTAAACCGTTTGGTTTATGTCATAAAGCTGTATTTTTTTTTGCGAGCTAGTCTCTGGATGTTCACATTATTTAGATAAATTTCAGTAAAATTGTAAATTGTAATCTTGTTTTTGGTAACACATCATGAAGATTTGTAATTCCATATTTCTTGACCTGTAATTTCAATACTTAAGTGTGAAATAAATTCAATTTATGCGGATTTATGTTACAGGACACGATATATGAGTAAGCTAATCACCACTGTATTCTTTAATGCACGGTTGTAACTCTGAGCATCACCTACCTGACCATTAAGAACTACTGCACTTTGCCTCGCAGACTGATTTTATTTTCGCGTAATTAAAACCAACTTGACGCATTATTTATCCTCAGTTTATTTCGTCAATCAACCTCTACATGTTTCGGGCATATTTGTAATCCATCATCGAGAGGTATACTGTATATATACAACAATTGGTACGTGTTGTGCTCTTCAGTTGGCCGGACCGGCCCACAGACAACCAACTGAAAAGCACAACACGTACCAGTTGTTGTATATATACAGTAAATCTCCCGATGATGGGCTACAAATATGGCCGAAACATGTAGAGGTTGATTGACGAAATAAACTGACGATAAATAATGCGTCAAGTTGATTTTCATTGCACGGATATATCGGGATGCAAGGTCAAAAAACTTTTTAAAAGTTTTTATTATTTTTTTTCACGTAATTTGCACATTGAAACCCCCCTATTTCCTTAAGTGACACTGACAGTTGCGTCCTTGAAATGCACTGTTCTTTCTCTGACTGAACATTTGAGTGTTGTTTAGTTGAAATTTCTGCTTTAGTAGTTAAATTAATGTTACTTAATTGATGTAAATTGTGCAGCAAAATGCTTGTCTAATAAAGTTAATCTGCTTCACTGACGGCACAGTTGAATATTAGTACAGTTACGGTACGGACCGCGAGCAATGACAGAACATTTCCGGATTAAATAATTAGTTGTACCTCTGCATTACTTGCACTTGCGTTTATTCAAGTCTACGTGTACTTTCAGTGGAATTAATTACGCTGTTTCCAGGTTTGAATTTTTCAGTCTAGGGAAGAAAAATTTTCATGCTTTGTAGAAAGCGTTTGTTGGATTTATTTATGGATTTGACCTGAGTTCTTACACATTGACAAGTGCTGATATGATCGACACGAAATATAATTTCCTGTCTTTAACAAAGTGGCAATTTTGGTCCATGAAATTACGAGTATGCATCAGTGAGTAACTCCTGTTATTTGATTTTTAGTACCCTGTCAGAAAATCTTACAAGTACTTGTAAATTACATGCTTTACATGCCTGTATAAAAAGAAATAATTCACGTATTTAGTACACATTTCTGAAGTACGTTCGCAAATTCTAACCATACCAGTTTTCATACATTTCTTTTATTAATTGTTACGATTGCGTTCAAAATTATGTCGATATTTATCGATTTGTATCACACACATAAACACGAGTATGCAGCATAGAGCAGTATAATAATACACACTCTTCACGAAATGTTACTAGGGTGATCGAATCGTGGTGAAGTACTTGAGTGGGGAACGTAGAGCAATGGGAGTCAAGAAAAATGACTATAACAACTTGTTTGGATTTCCTGAAACCTAGACACATATGTGACATAATATTAAAATGTGGGTCGATATATCGGCAAAATTTATGAGGATAGATTCCAGCTGCGAGAAACTTTTGAGTACCACAATGAAACTGTATTCCACTGAAGTCGACGAATTTCATAACCGAGCAGATTGACGATAATTTTTCAACAAATGTCGTGTTTGAAAGAGTTAGTTAGAATTGGGAAGGGCACCATGAGGCAGTAAATTATTTATTTTATGTAATACATGAGTTCTGGGTTTCTGTTATCTTAACTTCCATTTCTAAATGCACTTTACTAACGAACACCCTTTATAATGTTACGTGCAACACTAAGCCATGCCGCTTGATAAAAGAATAAACCTAAATTATGCCCTGTTAATGGTCATAATACTGTAAAATATCAAGGATTGCAATCAGATTTTTGAACATCATTTTTCACGGGCAGTAAAGCATCCACATTCATGGGCTCGTAGGGTAAATCCCTAATGTGTGAATATATTCCGTCTTTGGTAGTAACTAATTAAATGCTGGTTTTATTGGCTCGTCAGGTGATAGCAGTTTTTGTTTAAAAAAACTATCAAATTATTTGTTTTATACCTAAAATTTATATAATAATATACATTTGTGCTATTTTGAATTATTTGTTTAATATAAACGTTATAAATTCTAAATTAACATTAAAATCTAATTCCACTGAATCAGTAATTAGTATACATATTCTAATATATATCTATGTATTTAATGCGACTCATATTTTTCAATTCACTCTTCTTATTTTCTCTCATCAGAGAGTAACATGTTTATTTCTGCACACTGCGCAACATTTTGGCTTAAATATGACAACATTTCATAACCTAGAGGTATACGCCCTCGCAATGAGGATGCATTACAGTTGCTTGTACAAGCTATGGGTTATTTGAGTTAAGTTTCCTGGATTCAGTTGTGTTTTTCCAAGATGCACCTTAAAATCTCTCAATGAGTATGAATGCGAATAAATAAATATTTGTAAACAGAAACTAAATTATAATTAGTTTAAAGTCTTATCGTGTTATTTTGCAAACTGCACTATAATAAAGATGTGCTTAAAAACACTAAAGAAACCAAGTGACCGTTCAGTGGCGTTAGTGCCCCCAGATGTCTGTGAGATGTGTCAGTTTTACTCTAAACTTTCCATCTTACTGAAATTCAGGTTCGAAAGCCACTGTTATATCCACGTCAGAAGAACACAAAGGTTTCTCACGGTTTCTGACTTTAAAAGAAAATATTTCCACATTAATACAGTCTTTGAATTTTCTTCATTTGTTTATCAATTTGAAGCTTTCTACTTTGTACCTTGTATGTTTGGTTCGATTTTAATATTCGGATTGCTTAACATTGCTAACGGCTAGTAAGATAATACGTACAGTACCGCGTTTATTGTGCATTTATGGCATACTGTGGCTATAAAATTGCTTTGTTTTATGGCTTGACAATGTGAATGAATCCAGGAAGAAAACGTGTATAAATTGTGAATAGAATTTTACTGGCATGCTGTGTCCTCACTACAAAATAACTGCCTCTTGAATTTACCTCAGCTGTGTCGCTGTTCTGTGTTACAGTTTTGCTGTGTAGCTTGATCTGTGTGTATTATGTCGCACTGTTTATTGTACTTACGTGTGCTCCATTTCACAGTACACGTGGTATCTCTGTGTGAATTAATCTCGTAATGAAACTTACACTGATCTAGTGGTTGTTCTCCCGTCCCCTTGTGTCACTTGTATATGTTATAACTTTTGTTAAACGTAACTGGTTATAAATTTCTTAAACACTGTGTCAAGTTGTTGCAGATTTTGTTGTACTGAAAGGTATCTGCTACACGGATTACAGAGACATCTAGTATCACTCACCGTCAGTGAACCAAAAATTTCTGTAATTTGAGGTTCTCGTGTCGGTGAATACAGATGTTATGATCGTGTAGAATGTGACCCCATATAGTTTGGTAGATATGTACCAACGTTACGGAGGAACCTACTGCTTCCATCTTCAGGGTAGATGGAGGTAAATGGTCCTTCCGACACTCTGGTACCTATACACAAAACCACAGAATGTCACATCCCTGAAGACCGTAATCTACAATCGTGAAATATGATTTCTGAGTAGTTACTTATTCGAAATATTTTCTATTTGTGTTTGTATTACAATGTGTATTAATATTGCCAGATTGTGTAAAGTGTGTCAGTGTTTTCAAAGTGGTTTTTTTGCGTGCCAGTCATGGGAAATTACGACAACAAATATTTGTGTTGTGGGGGCTGCCACTAAATAATTGACTTTTTTTGTGCAATCGATTTCGTGAAAATATGGTCAACTTTGGTAAAATTGGAACAGTATTTAACGTTAAACACTACAACGTGGATTTTAAAAAGCTATTTACATTGGAGGGTTTTGTTAAGTGGAAGATTGCTGGTTGCGTTGTGATGATTTGTTTAATAAGCTGTAGAGTGCCTCACGTGTTTCGCGACATTCGTTGTTTTTGTTTTTTCAATAAAACAAGTTAGGAAAAGTAAGCTTAGAGTAAAAAAATTCTAGTGTATTATTTTTGTTTAATTCATTTGAAATATGTAAGACTTGCCAGAATAAATATATCGGACAGGTAGTATGCTTTCCGATATGAAGCAGACGTTCATGATGAGAAAGGGTGTCCTATTAAACATTACTTTTAACGACCGGTCTTCCGAAAAATTTAAATCATATACATATATATATATATGTATATATACACACACATATATATATATATGTGTGTGTGTGTGTGTGTGTAGTGTAATATGATCTTGACACCAAGCACTGGGCGACAGCAGCGTAAACGCTTTGACGTATTAATTAGAATAAGCAAATTAATTTAATGATTTCCAGATAAGTAATTTGACCATATTTCAAGGTATCGTCATTGATTTCGTACACAATATCTGATAGTTCACGACTTTAAATGTTATGAACATTTTACAATAAAAGAAGTAATATAAATTTTAAGTTGAATTTCAACAATAAGATTTCTCCAGTGTCCCGCTTAGTTCTGCGTCATAATTAATTCCTAAGTATTAACCCTTATCCTGCTAACGTGGAGAATATGGTGAGCTCCTAATAATGCCAACAAATGGCACATGGCATTTAATCGGCGTTTAAAAGGTTAAACATACCTCAGTGTTTGAAAATGTTTTTGAAAGATACATTGCATTGTATTTCTAAATATTAGTTTTAATCATAATAATACTGAATAACAATTGTGAATGTAATAGTATAATAACACTGTAGTATAACAGCTTCCACCAGCTATCCTTGAATGAAAGTTTTAAGATGTCAGTTTATTGCTGTTTAGTTAAAATGCATGTACTAAAAATTTGATGTCACCTTCTTTTATTTTCGTTGACTATAGCACGAAAAACTTGTCTTGTTCAGTTTTGGCTCTGACATAATTTACTACACGAAAATATTGCAAAAAATTAGTCAGGTCTCTCTCTTTCATTTTACAGATTATGTTTGATAAAATCATTTTCGAATTCCATAATATTTGGCGAGAGATATTATTATTGATTTTGTACTTTAAAGGTGCTTAAATTAAGTCATTATAAGCCAAGTTTTCTCGTCATAGTATTCATTTCTTTAATTAATTATGCATTTTATTTAGTCCATTGATGTGATATTAATGCTTACGAATTTGTCAACTGTTTTCCGTCATCTATGTTTAGGTTTGATTCAATTACGAGAAATCTAAAATTTTATAGAAATTTTTAAAATCAACTATTTTACACCAAATCTAAATACAGTTTCCACGCCCTTTATATTTTTACTGTTTTAACTTCAGAATGTACAAATTTACTCACGATTTTTGTGTGTCTATTTTTAGAGGCAGTTATGAAGTCAGAGACGTATAATTGATTTAGATAAAATGCTGAGATATCTATTTCCTAAATGGGAATTAGTATCTCCCTGAAAAAAAATCGACGTACGTAAATTTCACTCTAAATAATGAGTTTGTATGTTTGATATGGTGTGTTTCCACAGCGCCTCACAGCCCGAGGAAGCAGAAGTTAAATCTTCGTATGAAAAGTTTGTCACTAGATTCTCCTGAGTCGACGGAGCATGTGCAGAGGCGCCGCCACGCGACCCAGTCAACCTCCATCGACCCCCACAGCAGCCACTCCTCGTCGTCCCGCATTCAATGTAACATTTATCAGCAATCTGTCCGTTGTCACACACCAAAGCTTCCCTCACACATACCCACTTCTAACAGTGTGACGGTATTCTCCAACGCTGACTGAACGACACACAACACGGCGATAATGTCTCACGTGTATTAGAAAGGTAACAGGATCGAGAACAAGTAAAATGTCAGCCTAATTCCCCTCCGGTATTTTATGAGAATTTTGAAGTAATGCCTACAAAAACAACACGTTCGCTTTTTGAAAGTGTATTTCTTTGTAATATTCATTGTTATATCACTTTTCCATCTCATTCCACGTTGTATAACCTCGTAATCTGACGTAGATTCTTTCAATAGCTTAATAATGAACTATTCGTCTTTACTGTAATTGTAAGGAACATTCAGTTGGCGTATAGTGTTCAAAATCGAGATGATCTAAGCTAAAAATACGCGTTTTGTAATATGCTAGGAAATTTGGAAGTCAGTTGGCAGGACTGAAAGAAAATTTGGTAACTGTCACGCAGGGTAGCGAGTCTTTTGGTTCATATTTAATAAGCACTGTCCACTGGACCGTACTGTTATGACTGGACAACACGGAGCCGCCTTTAGGATCTATCCTGCCTGTTTGGGCAAATTTATAATATTTCTTTATTCACTGTTCTCATAAGCGCCACATTCCAAGATATGTGTTTAAAGTATATATTGGTTCATGTACAAAGTCGCATAACAAACTGGTCCCGACGCTTCGGGAACCGAAGATAAGTCGCCCTAAAGATGTAGGAATCACTTCCCTTCGAAACGTCGGAAAAATCATAACCTACACATTCTAAAACCCCCGAAGACCAGTTGAGCAGCATCTGCCATAAAAAAACGTGAAACCTTATATGACATATTAATATTGTTATATAGACCTTATCATTTTGGACATTCTGGAATGAACACAAAGCATTAGATACGCCTGAAACTGCTTAATACCTTCCAGAGTTTGGAAGTGCAGAAGGTGAGTATAATCAAAGATGTGATGAGGGAGGCTTTGGACTTCGTATTTCCATGTATTTTCTAGCCTTAAGCTGGTCTGTGCTCTCCACGTTCACACCATTTCCGCTCATTGTGTTTTGTACTGCCATTTTGTATCTTTCTTGTTTGTTCAAGTATTGCATTTCAGCGCGTGCGTGCGTGCGTGCGTGCGTGTGTGTGTGTGTGTTTCCTTATTGCACTTGTAATGTAATGTTATGTTACTACGAGATATTTAGATCAAACGTCTCAAAATTCACATCTCAAGAAACATTACAGTAAATGAACCATCAACTTGATATGTTCCATGTTCCGTGCTTTAATTATATGCATAAAACTGATTAAAAAGACCAGTAATTTTGGTGTTGTTAACAAATGTTATGGACCTTGAGAATTTACAGTTTCCACATTGCAACAGAGATTGTGTTAGTGCGTAAGGGCAAGTTAAAATTATATTTAGATTGCTAAATGGTTATTTAATTTACAGACCTGGAAACGGAGAACTTCTTAAACAACTACGATTTGCTTGTAACTATTAAACAAGTCTGACGGTCATTTTCCCACGGCTCTTGAATCAAGGAATTTAAACTTAAGTAACAAAGCAAGTAATTCTTACGCAGTACTGGATGTCGTTCCGTAGTTATAAACTAACGTTTCAAGTTATTTTGTAACGATTCCCTTAACTATATCCAACAAGATACTCGTCCATTTTAATTACCGAAAGACAACGCATTATTCTTCAGTAACTAAACACCTTGCTACAATCATGCACTAACTTGTTCTATGGAGTGTAACAATAGTTTCGCAAAATTTTGAGGTTTGTGGGGTTTCGTGGGGTGGGCGGGACTTGAGACAGAAAACATGTTTGTCGAAAATGTCTCTTTCATACCGAAATCGCGGGGGGTGGGGAGGGGGTGAAGGGGGGTAGGCGAACCGCGAGCCCTGACTTCTGAGATGAACATTGTTGTTTTCCCTTAGATATATGTTCTTACACGTCTATTGATTGTACATTGTGTGTAGAATCTGTAAGGGTACTGTTTGCATTTAACTCCCTAGAGATTCTCGAATTTGCGGCCACCGACTGTACGGCAGGTATTGAGGGACGCACAGTGTTCTGGCACAGATTTCCGCATGAAGGAGACTTTTCCGTCCACCTGTCCCTGGCTCAAATTACCCTCTCAGTGACCCCACTAATGCCCCCGGACATTTTTAAGAATATTAAGTTACTGCCTTTGTGTATGACGGGTTTCCAAAAGCGTGTCTCTGCTTTACTTCTGAATGCTTTCATCTCCTTTAATTAAACAGAGTGAAAATTAATTGACCACATACCATAAAATGTATCCTGATATGAATGGTATGCGTCCTACCATGAGCTTCTGCTCGTAAACTTCTGACTTATGTTACAGAAAAGTCATGACATGACACACACATTTCCGTAGATGTACCATGTTTCTGCTTTAATAATTATCAGCATTATTGGTTTCACTGTGTATTCTTTTACGCATGCTGCTAAAAGTGAATAATCTTCGTTCTTAATTGTGTTCGTTTCCTTGTTCCTGTCACACATTTGGAGGAACATGTTGTCTTAAATATCACCTTTGAGAATCACCCTGAATAGAATTATCAAGGTCTTTTTAATTTATTGAATCTAATTACTCAGAAGCATCTCTAATCCAACACTTTTCTGTTTGGGAGGTATCTTGTGTTAATAATTCAGCAGTTTTTTCACTGTTACTGGAACTGGAACGCAACATTTCATTCATTTCGGTTTCTGTGCATAAAATTCATAAAATTACATAATAACTGAAAATAAAATCCTAATAAGCGGATTGTAATAAAATTTGAAATATGTAGTTTGAAATTGGAAGTTGCAAAGCGAAATTACTTTTGATCTAAATATCTCGCACTTTTCTACTTATATAACTTTCAGGACTGTTAACTTGTATCTCATACATTATTCACATTCCTTGTTTACTTTTATATTTATTTGTGTTATCCGTAGTATCTGTTATGTTCCAGCATTATCTCTACTCGCCGTGTTTTAGTATGGTATGTTGCTAGAAGTTGGTACTTTTATTCTTGAACTTGATTGTGAGTTTAGAAAAAATTTTCTTCTCTCTGTTTTATTATCATTATTACTATAATGTGTTACACTTTACATATTCTTCTAGATAACAGTAATTTATAAGAGTTTTCACAGCGAAAGGACGTGATTGCAAGCAGGAGCTGCAGTTCCACATAGAACTCTTTATTATATTCACAGCCTCGAAGTGCGGCAGCTAACGTCTGTATAGTTCTAAAGTGATAACAGGGATTTCGTTTCCATAAAAAAAAACATAAGCCCGAAATTCTACATGCCATGCCTCTGCATTGTTGTAAATTATCGATATTGTGACTCCTTCACTTGTGACAGAGTATCGCAGTCATTGCGGTATACATACAACATATTTGGTCTGTTACAGTTTGCCCTTTACCTGAAATACATGATGTGGGAATATTGTGCGAGTATGTTTAATAAACGGACACACTTCAGAGTTGTGTGCAATAAACGCCTCGAACATTTGCCCATGACAGCCACTCAAATGACGCACTTCTACAATTCAACACGATTCAAAATTGCTCTACACATTTCGTTCATTAATCAAATAACGATGTGACTTAATTTGCAACGGCTGGAAAGCTGTTGGAATGCACACAGATTTTTACTATATATATATATAGATATATATATATATATATATATATATATATAACAACAGCAATACATATATAATTATATATATCACAACAGCTATATATATATATACACACACGTATATACCTACATAATACATACAATTTGCAACGGCTGGAAAGCTGTTGGAATGCACACAGATTTTATATATATATATCACAACAGCAATATATATATATATAATTATATATATCACAACAGCTATATATATATATATATATACTATATACCTACATAATACATACACACATATTATAATACGCACGTACGTGTGTATACATACACACATACATACATACAAACACACACACACACACACACGTTAATTTCCTTTCCGTCGCAATACGTTGCATGTAACTTTTTCCGTATGGTGAGGAAAAGTGAAGAGTCTCACAACATTTCTGTGTCACTCGTCACACCCCATCACACAGTATAATTCTGTCACACCCATATACTTTCTTCTTTGAGTTTTATTTTATTTTCCTGCCATTTGTGTATAGGCGTCCGATGTTGTTTTCCGCCGTCCGATGCTTTAAATTGATTCTGGAAGTGTCTGAACTTTTTTCTGAAAACGAAACCCCTCATACTCGAAGGAACCTCCTGTGCACGCATGCTGACAATCACATTCTTTCGCTGACAGTTTGCTGTTTGTTCTGTGTGTTAGGCCAGCTGGGTTCGCCTGTTCGTTTGGGTGCATTAGGAAGACGAATTCTGTTTGTCAATAACGGCCGTTGCTGGTCAAGTATGATTTATTAATATTTATTGCTTTCAATAAAAAAAATAAATTATAAACCTGTTTGTTAGAAATTCAGTCCTTGTGCAGACGTAGCTGTATCGCTATCGTTTATAACTTATTTCGACAGCCCCACACCTTTCAGCTTAAAAACCTTTACAGATTACAATATTTGTCAGTCAGTTCTATATCAGAAAATCTCCCACAGAATTTTCCAAGTTGTTGAAAACTGAAAGGTCTAAGATAAATGCAAATTCTGAAATTTTTAGAGAAGACTTTTTCAGTACTGAAATTAAAAAAAACAGTCGTCGCTGCATAGCTGTTTGTGATTATAGAAAATAAAAGCGGTCATTATTAAAAGTTATTTTATTGTTGCTGGAATAAATTTGCGTTATATGTCAGCATTTTTTAGCATAAATCTGTATATCTGTAGACACCAGCAAGTTTAATTTATCCATTAATTCAGTTCCAATTCAAAACAATTTCTCGTTTCCTTGTTCAAACAGATTTATTCAGCCATCTGTCACTTTTTTATTCATTTCACATAAAATAGAACAGAATAATTTCGTTGAATCCAATTTTTAAGCATGACAATGGGCCAGAGAATTTTTATTTTAAAAAGTGATTGAATCATGCATCACACTCAGCATCAGTATTGTCCACCATACACCAATTATTAATATTTCATTAAAATCTGATATAAGATATTTATCTGATTGAAAGTGTGGCTACAATACAAGCATTCACAGTTCCTTTAAGTGTATCGCATTATTTTACTTAGTTTAATTTATTACAGCTACCGAAATGGTACATTTTTAACATAACTTCTTGTTTACAGATTTACATTGACTTGCTTTTTTTCGAAAACAATTTTGTGTATATTTTATAATTTACTATCTTTATCGTTGCACCGTGCATTTCGTAGAGTCATTTAATTAGCATACCAACTGATGCACATACAAAAAATTCACATTAAAACACTTAAAATAGCTCCAACATGTTTCGATCCTAAGATCGTCGTCAGTGAGCTACACTGTTCCTTGATAAAGTCACATTTTAAAAACACTCACTGATTAATTTCCTTATATTAACAGGGTGCTGTGGCAGCATGTCGTATTGTGTTAAGAGTACGTTGCTGAGAATGCGCCTGACTATGAGTGTGGGTCGTGTGTTATGTT
>Ga0136643_10008524_pt1 | contig 14998 bp, 7 predicted proteins | sample TergutLab28metaG_FD_96883 | JGI IMG/M metagenome (GOLD analysis project Ga0136643, IMG submission 96883) | Labiotermes labralis P1 segment gut microbial communities from Petit-Saut dam, French Guiana - Lab288 P1 (version 3) (version 3) | ecosystem: Host-associated > Arthropoda: Insects >... | reverse complement strand
GTCATAACTCCGTAACCGTCCAAAATCGGACACATGTTTACATGAACTTTTTTGATCACAAAGACCTAGGAAATCACCTCCTGCAGTTATGCCCTAAAGTCGTGAAACACCCTGTATATATATCAAACAGTGACTTTCATATCGGTACCCTGTCTCATTTCTTTTATCTTATGTGTATTTGATATACTATGTGTGTATTGCTGTCTTTTTTTTACTTTAGAAGCCGGACTGCTGGCTAGAAGTCAGTATTCGGAAGGTCCTGCGACCGGCCACCTCGACGCATGTTTTTCTTGGTTTCCCTGTGTCTAAAAGCAAATGCTGAGATGGTTCCCAAGATTCCAAGTTGCCACTACATGTTTCTCATGTAGCCCTCCCAACTTAAGTTCAGTAGCAACCGATTTCATGTTTTGTATACATGTAAAATAACCACTGCCACCGAGTGAAACCCCCATTTGCAGTTAATAAATATTATTATTATCACACACCTTATAAGGGATACCAAAAATATTCACCATATAACAGTTTATTCGCGAATTTTATAGCAATTCATAGCTATTGCAACGAGGTGTCTGTAGGCGATTATTATTATTATTCCCTTTTTTAATTACGCCCACGTTCTTACAAATGGATGTCTTAGTATCGGTATTAATTCTTCCTTAAAGTCCTAGTTAGTGCATATTGTAATAGCTGTAAAAAGCTACCTTATTCCGAGCGAAGACGGGTGTTTGTGCTGATAAAGGAAACACATAACACCGGCTACTTCAAATATCCGATATAGGCTCCATGAAAGGTTTGATTCGATGAACAGAAAACACAAGAGCAGAGGAACCGAAGAGGTCAAACTGAAATCATATAACGGTGCTATATATTGCTGCAACCCCGCCTGTCCACTGTTAACTGCATTAGTCCACAATATCCATAAGTTTTAGCAACGTGACTATGCGCGAAAAAAATGGTTATTACCTAAAAACAGCGTTACATATTTTTTATGATCGTCGTATTTTCCTACCATATGAGGGGAGGCTGCTGCATAGTGCTTCTTTCTCTATTGCATTTTGTTTTATTATTCAACTTTGAAGTCATATATATTGCAACACTGTTATTAGAACTTAAGAAAAAAATAAATCCACGGAAAGGTAAAAATGGAGAAATACAACTGCCGGGACCTATTCATTCATACGCTCCCAGTGTCTGGACTAAGAAAAGAGACATGAAAACAGGAAATGTTTGATGTGTCCGGACCGAAGGCTGTACAGCCTTCGGTCCGGACACTCATCCATCCTCCTACACTTAACCTCCAACCAGCAGCAACTCGAGAACCAGACGGCCTATGTGGTAACCAACGCTATCGTCGTAAGTTCCTGATGATGGGCATAATGGTGCCCGAAACATGTTGAGCCTAACATAAACATAATAAATTAATAAATGGCATCTAGTTGGATTTTATTCTTCATTTAACAGGAAATATTGTTGCATTTTTATAAAGGCGTGGGAAACTGTGTTTGACTATGGAACAGAAAATTACCTTATCAGTTCTTAAATTAGTTGCAGGTTTATCTTCGGGTACTGAAAGCTGTTCATACACCTATTATAAAGACTTTATTATAACTTTTTTAAAGACACGTTTTGCACTTTGGAAAGCTGAGAATGTAATCGAAAATAGTGACTGAAATATGTTAAGGAAAGAGACTGCTCTGTAGATCCACAAATGAAAAACAGTGGAAATCATTAATATGAGTCTGAAGGAAAGGCAGATCGGGTCTCAGACTTAGATTAAAATAGCTCAGAATAGGTCAAACAGCCACGTCCTTTAAACACGGTAATGAGCATCGTATTCCGTAAGAGACACGAAATTACCTTGGCCAACTGCTCAAATATCATCTTCTACAAAGTGCCGTTGTTCCACAGAATTGCTATCTTTTTCGTACGTATAAGAAATGTAAATGCGTATTCTTTTTTCGTTGAAGCGATTAGTGACTAATCATTGGTTACCAAGGGGAAAAAACAGCAATTTCCTGACGATAAAGATTTTGCATTTTATATAAAATAAAGTAATAACCACGAAGAGAAATAAGGAATTTATAATAGACGATAAATGTGTGCCTTTAGCCCTCAGTCCTCGTCTTAAAATGTTGTCTAATACATAGAAGCTTTCGTTCAGTCAACGCAATGTATTTTTCCCCCTCCTTGTTTTAATATTATCATGAGTATTATTAGAACGTTCATTAGCGGAGCACTTTTCCTGCAGACTTGTAAATCATTCAAGTGGTGGTCATTACGAATTTCCCCGTACACCCATAATGTCACATTCTCATCTGCTCCACTTCTAATAAGCTCATTCCCTTAATTTTTAAAATCCACTCTCCGCCTTGAAACAGACCAACGAGAATATAACCCTTACGTACAATTGTAGCGGAAAATCTGAAATAGGAGTTTGTGTAAGGAATATTTTGAATTCTACTGCTCATACTTCAGTGAAATCCTCTCTATAAGAAATAATTATTAGCTTCCTCAAGATATTTAGACGCGTGTTGAGAAACACGCACGAACGTCAGGTCATACAACAGATAGTAGCTAACCTTAGTAATAAACTAACCAAGTGGCCAGTGTCTGCCCCTTTCTTAAAAATAATTTTACCGAACGCTGGGACTTCTCTATTTGTTATGACAGTTTTGCAAACAATTATTCACTTTGACCACCTTCACATTATCTACCGTAGTTCTGCCACATTTTGAGAGTCTGATAAATCAAAATTCTGTTACAAAATTTAAGAAGAGTGGTCGTACATTCCTCTAACATTAAAAAATTGGTCTGTAACGCGGAACAGCTAGAGAAACGGAGAAAATTGACAATATGGCAATGTTACGAATGTAGCAATTATACTGGTACGATTTTTAATGTTACTAATCCAACAGTAGATAAAATTTTTATTTTAGTTCTGTACAATGTTACGTAGTCTACAGGATTAATATCCAGGTAACACAGTTCCGGATCATCGTGAGAGAGGCAATATAGATGACACAGCCAATTAGAAGACGCCCCTTGTTGGACAAAGCTTAATCTCTTGTGGTGGATAGAGCAGGTCACACACCATTTCAGCACATTGTCACTGTGAGTATTAATTGCGACTCGCAGTGACGATGCACCGTGTTAGCACTGATATTCATTGAGCTTATTCCTGCTGAGAAACAAGACGGCTCTAAGGGACTTTCACGGACACTGCAAACTGTACTAGACCTACGTACGGATGTAATGTAATGAAATATGCTGGAATGTATAATTAAATATGAGCACAAGTGTCTTTAATACAAAATGAAACGAGGTTTATAAGCAAGAAAATTTATGAATTAACTTGAAATGCCAACTTGATGCAACAAGGTAATTTTATTAATGTATTCTTAGCTCGACATGTTTCGGGTACATACATCCATCATCAGGAGCATTGGATGTTGAGTTGCAGCATACGGTTTTCTGCACCGAGTTTTTGGATGGGTGGTGGTCCTGAGAACCGCTGCATAGGTCGTGTGTGCGGTGCGGATAGAGCCGTGCGACTCAAGTCGCAGAGCAACATCCAAAAACTCCGTGCAGAAAACCAAATGCTGCATCTCAACATCTAATGCTCCTGATGATGGGCGTATTTACCCGAAACATGTCGAGCTAAGAACACATCAATAAAATTACCTGGTTGCATCAAGTTGGCATTTCAGTTTATTTCATGAGGAAGATGCACAGTCAAACAACCCTCAACAAAATTTATAGTTATATTGTGCCACAATGCAAAACTCTTCGTTTGATTATTTAAGGACAGTATATATTATCGAAGCTTACTGTGTTGAAATATAAGATGAGTGATGAATAACATTACTTACTTACTCCTTGAAGCACAGAACTTCTTGAGAAGCTAACCGTTTCTCAGCTAGTCAAGAAATTCCCTGAATTTTATGGAACACAAGGTTCATTACCGTATTTACAAAAGCCCACAACCTGTACCTATTCTGAGCCAGATCAATCCACTCCATGCCTCCATCCAACTTCCTGAACATCCATCTTAATACTATCCTCTCATCTACGCATGTGCTTTCCAAGTAGTCTCTTTCCCTCAGGTTTCCCCACCAAAACCCTCTCCCCCATACGTGCTACATGCCCCGGACATCTCATTCTTCTCGATTTGATGAACCGAATAATGTTTAGTATGGAATACAATTCATTAAGCTTCTCATTATGCAGTTTCAGGAAAGACATTAAGAATTTAATCTTTTAATTTTAAACTCTTAAATATCACACATGCAATTACGTGGGTTGTTATTATTAAAACGTGCGATAGTGCATTTTAACGTTTAACATTTACATTATGTTATATTAATTCAATTATGACTTAAAACTGAAGAACTACCGGACAAATGTGAGTTACTTTCTCGAGCATTCACAACACTCACTAAAAGGTAACTTGTGAATATGACAACCAAAATTCCGGCCCGTTTTGATTTTATGTCAAATTAACCAAACACTGACAAGACATGTGCATCGACGCAGCAAAATTTTATATGACATTCTAGTATTTTCCCTCTATTTGTATGGCCATGTTCTCCCCTCGTCATATGGAAAGTGGTGGGAGTTTCCATAGCAAGCATTCATTCGTTACATTACCCTTGTCTGTATGATACCTCAGACCATATTGTAATGCTTCCAGTAGTGAAAGGAACGTAGCTGTTACAGTCTAACAGTTATCGTGACGTTTGCAGCAGAGTATATTATAAAATACTGACTAAAATTAGATAAATGAGAATGTCGTGTAGGTTTCTAGTCAGAAAATCTGACAGGAAAATAAGCCTAAATGTAAAGATAACATTAAAATGGGCGTTACGGAATAAGGACATGGAGGTTTAGACTGGGTTCACGTAACGAAAACATATCCTTGGACGATCAGTTACAGCTACTCTCAGCATAACTTATTTTCGAAGACTGTCTCCGTTCCTGACTCTGACTTTTGAGGATTTACTTGGCCTAAAACCGCCGAGCGTCATGCATGATGTAATAATTTACTTTGAAAAAAAGTCACAGTGATAGGTTGTTGAGGGAACGTTAACAAAACATGACATTCATTAAACGTAGAGTTATTTCTTGACCAACTGACCTATTATCCACTCCAAAAGAAGAATTTTAGTCCCTGGAGTAATTTTTATGGGGTTAAACATGAATAAGACAAGACAGTACGCCGAAAGGTCGCCGGTTCGATTTCCGATTGTATCATTGGAATTCTTCATTCACATAATCCTTCTGGCCGCACTATGTAGCATTTCCTGGGGGTAAAGGTGACCGGCGCGTAAGGCTAACGACCTTACCATTTTCAAGTGCCGACTGTCTTGAAATCTGGGAGGCTCAACCTCCTGGAAGCCTCAGGACCTGTCCAGGCCTGTACACGGATTGTTTTACCTTTATATTTATTTGACTACACGTATCCGTGGCTCTGCATTATTTTGCGTAAATATCTGATGAAATGTTTATCAGCAACAATATCTTGTACAAGTTACTGCATAACATCCATTAATTTCCATTTCATTAGTTATACGTTTTAAATGCACTTCTACGTGACCAGCACTTTAAATGTAGCTAATGGAACAAAACTGGTTTGTTTTTAATTCGCCGTAATTATAGACGGCCAAAATTTAGCAGTAAAGTCCCGGCTTCATATTCCCGTTTCATAATGTTCAGTAAAAATTAGACCAGTGATACTCTAGACTGAATTCGATAACCAATGCATTTTACATACTTACTTTAAAAGTATGGAAAACAGAGAAATCTAAAGCCTAAAAATTTAAACATAATATTACAATACTTCATAGACAAATACGTTAATAAAACTACAATTAAGGATATCAGTGTACGAAATAATGACGGAATTTTCTGACAACAATGAAAGTCAAATGGATCATAGAGAGTTAGTGATTTTCTTGTCTACCTGGTTAAAAATCTACTCCTTAAAGGAAGAATCACCATGGATGTATTATCTGACTGATTCCATGGAGTAGGGTCCCCACGAAAACCCCGTATGCACTTCTCCTCTCCCTCCCCCCATACGTGCTACATCCCCCCCCCCATATCATTCTTTTAGAGTTGATGACCTGACTAATATTTGGTGAGGAGTGCAGATCATTAGGTTCCTCATTATGTAGTTTCCTCCATTCCCCTGTTATTTCGTCCCTCTTAGGCCCAAATATTCTCCTCATCTACCTATTCTCCAACTACCCTCAGACTAAGTTCTTTTCTCAATGTGAGCGACCACATTTCACACTCATACAAGGCAACAGGCCAAATTATAGTTCTGTGTATGTTAATCTTTGTATTTTTTGATAGCAAACTGGAAGACAAAAGATTCTGCACCGAATGATAGAAAGCATTCCCTGACTTCAATCTGCTCTTCTTCCTGAATGGAATTTTGATTTGTTAGGATTGTTCCCAAATATTTGAACTGTTCCAGCCTTTCAAAGAGTTTATTATCAGTCTTTATATTGTGTTTTTGACTTCTTGATATTTACGTTCCCCAATTTTCCCGCAACATGCTTTCTGTATTGAGTGGTGCCATTTTGGAAAGTCGATATCTGCTAGTCAGTGACGAAATTCCTTAATTCCCTGAATTGTTCCCTTGTGACTTTGCTCTTTTCCGCTAACAAAATAACACCTGCTGGGGTGAATTTTGGAGGTTGTTTCCGAAATTCAAGAGCAGTCGCTGACTGTCCTACGTTATTCCTAAAAGTCAGTTTCAGCGGTGCCTCCAGCAATGGCAACAATGCTGGACAGTATGCATGAGCTAGGAAAGGGACTACTGTGAAGTGAATAGAACGATAAATAAATAATGTACGTTTATAGTTTTGCTATCGACCGACTCCCAAAACATTTAGATAAGCTTTTGTATATACACATAATTCGATTGAAATTAACAAGCCCAACATTTCATTTTAAAAATCCTGCAGCATGAAAACAGAAAGTTTATTTCCCGAGAATATTTTCCAGTAATCAAATTTTTAGTAGTCCTATGTACGGCATTTGAAAACCGGCCTAGCACACCTTACAAGAAAGATTTCCGTAATCCGGTGATTGTTAACTAATCTGGAGTCTTTTTAAACGAGTATAGGCCATTCAAAGTAATATTTGTTAAAAGTAGCCGAAATTTAGATCAAATAGGCATTAAAGGAAGGGCGAAATGCGCTTGTACCACTTCATCTAACAACACCCAAATACCTGCATGCCTCCAAAATTGCTGTCTGCCACAGTGCAAGTGTGTACATGAGTTCATTTAGCAGAGAAACCACCGTTAAGACACTCCTGTGGAAAACTCTTCGTTGTTCTAACAAGAATTTCTCCTGCCGGCAACACTAACTGAATTATGAAATAACCCATAAAATATTCATCGTCTAGAAAATGAGTAAGAACAACCGAAATGACGATAACAGTTACGAAAAAAAAGAAATTTTGCTCCTTCGTAGGTATATGCTCTTCCCGCTCTGCTTTACGTGGTAAGGTTGGTTGGGATCACATGTAGGAAGAGATTTGTCTAGGCTACAGTTTAAAGTAATGAAATGAAAAGGAAGTAAAATGGGTGAAATAACGGAAGAATATCAAGGAGTCTGCTAAGTATTCTTCATAGTATAATTCAGTTACATTATTATTGCAATAATTGTACTCATGCAAGTTGTTGCAATACCTACAACGCTGGACACACAATTTTCTGCTCTTTAAACAATTCGGGCGTGATGGCTGCATTTGGTTATATTATGCAGAAAACTGAGAGATTCTTTAAAATTGTACTAAATACCTACTTTTTAATTTTATTTTTCTATATATTCTTTACAACTTTCTCACTATTGAAAACATTTAGCGACTTACATACTATTACGATTTAACCTGGATGACTGTTCATAACCTTGTGCAAGTCTCCAGGTAGGCTGTCCGACACTGTTGTCCGACATTACAGTCGAAAATGACCGCGTATTTTGTCCGACGTTTTTGTCCGATGTTACAGTCCGACATGACCCACAATTAAAACAGTTCAACAAAAGTAGGTTACGTTTTGTATATATAATTTCACAAAAATTTGTTCCCTGCTTTCTCAGTTACTTCGTACCTAGCAACAGAACTAATTTACTGGAGTCTCCATAAGCTCAAGTGTCTCACGCGTATTCAGCCAAAACTTAAACGGCAAGTTCCATATCAGCATTATCACTACTTAATTAAAGTCTGTACAGTACAAATTAACTTCCGGCAGTTTCTGAATTCCCATCTGCAGGTGAACTCTTGTCGATTTGCTGGTACAATTTGTATTCAGTCTTTCATTTATTCGTCTGACTTACGACCGATTCATAGCAATCATAGCGATACCATAGACCAGTGTTTCTCAAACTTTGTGAGTCCGCGGCCCGGTAAATTCTTTTTTTTAAGACGAGGGCCCAGTCCCAACAAATATACTCGTAAATACCTCTCCCTTTTTTTTAAGGTCATACATTAAACTAACATAAGTATTGATAATTAATTATGGCATAATCATAAAGAGTATTACTACACTTATGTATACGGTGTGGCATGTTGATAAATATTAAAAATTACATTTAACTTAGTTATCAGTCACTGGACTAATGAAATCTTGTAGCATATTGTAGTTTTCTCAGGCCAACATCTGGGTCTGAGTTTTTCGACACATTCACGAATATTTTTCTCCTCAGAATATTTCCACAATAAAATATTTATTCACGAAAATTGCTTAGAAAACTAAAATGACAAATTCCAGGAGAAACTCTCGCGGCCTGGTATAAGTGATACCAGGGCCAGATACCGGACCGCGGCCCGGCGGTTGAAAAACACTGCCATAGACTGCAAGTTAGTGCTTCCTCTTTCAATGTCGAATAACCTCTATTCGTAAGGAATTCCAGTAGCCGCTTACGTATACTTTCTCGCCTTCCCTCCATTTCTATCCTTCCTTTTACCTTTCCTTCACTAACGGCTTGTAGAGGACAGTCCCTTTGTAAGATGTAACCAGTTCAATTAGCTTCTGTCGTTACTAAATGAACTTGTTTTCATCGTACCAACTGGCATTCTTCGGCTACCCTGACTGAGGTTTACCGTGGTTTTTCTCAGTTGTAAGGCACGGTCCGCACTCTTTCCAAATTAACTGTGTTGTTCTCTACATTGTTTGTGTGTAAATGTGTACTGTACTGCTGCCACCGGGTGTCAACCCAACTGCAGTTAAAAATATATCTATCTAACGTGTTTCAGCAAGCAGTTTGTACCTCAGATGTGACAAATACAATTTGCCTTCTTTCTTTTTATTGTATAAAGATATTCATCTCCCCTTTGAATTTATGTAATAATTCTGAATTTTTTACACTATCCGTCAACCTGCTCTTCACCCCCTATTTACAGTTTTCATTATAATTTTTTTCAATTCCTCTTTCAGTTTTGTGATTATTGATTAACTCTAAACCTAAGTTTCTGACTTATAATTTACCACAGTAATTCCTCAAAAATCAGAGTAATCGTAATAGCCTACCCTTGAAAAGTTCCTCGATTATTATCCCAAAAGCTTCCACTACAGAAGTCTGTGGAACTTCTCTCTATCGTCCGAATATAATGGGCTGGTTAAGGAGATAAAACAGTCTCAGGAACTTTGGATTTGTCCTCCGCAATGACTAGGGTCTTGTGACAAGAAGATTTTATCAAAATGGAGGGTTCTTATAATGGAAATAACTGTTTAATTTCTTAAATGCAGTGGCTCTCCAGATGCATAGAAATTTCATACTGCGGAAGGACCGGTCCACTTGTAACTCAAAATCCAATCGTCAGCACAAATTACAAATATCGATAAAATATTCTTTAACGTAATGAATTACTTTCATGCTACTGGTGTGTTTGGGATTTTACACGTTTCTTTGCTTACTTAAGGAACTCTCTTTCCATTAATACTTTGTACTATATCTAGCGAAAAACGTTTGTACGAAACGAATACTCGCTCGGCTCGTCAGGAAATTCACTGCCTTCTATGAAACTGTAAGGCCCTCGTCCATTTTCTCAAAAGCCCCTAGCTGAATACTACACTCAACTCGTCCACATTTTCTCCTGTCGTTCTCTTAATGTCAATTACAATTTCATCACCCTATTGAGGCTTAAGTCTCCCCAGTTGCTTAATATTAGGGATTCGCAAAAAATTTGTGTGAATTTCTCACCATTACAACAGCGCGGACTAAATGCTCTATAAGCTCATTAAGTTTCGCATTTGGTGAGAAACACAAATTAGGAATTTTAAGGAGCTCATCAGCAACACATTCGATTGCCTCCCTCCTCGTAATACTCCCACCTTTTTCGGTATATTCTACAAAACCTTTTTCGAATATTTTCATTGTCAGCTATATAATCAAATATTCGACTTAACCCCCTTGATAATAAACACAAAAATAAGAGAAATTATTGGACTTAACAATGAATTTAATGTCGTACTTCAGAGTAATGGGAGATATATTTGAAGAATATAATTTTCATTGGTCGAAAAAACACGTTAATTGTTAATGAATTTTAGCAAACATTTTTACAACAGCGTTGAATTTCTATTGATGTTCATTTGTTTATTTATTTATTGACTCTCCAAACTAAACAGCTTTTGGATTAACCACTTCAGTGTTTGGTCCTACAAAGGTTCGTTACACGCGTGTCCCTTTTATTGAAGTCCGTACTCACAAATTATTGAATTTTCTGGCCAATAGTTTGTAGGCCTTGCAGCACAATGGGAGTTCGTCTTTAATAATGGGATCAATCAATGCACGTAATTTGAGTTCCCAAACAATAATTAATGATTCAGTGCTGCAAGGATCATAAAATTGCTAAAACAACACTGAATTAATGAAATGTAATTTGATTTTAATTAGATTCTGCTTGGAATATTTAAATGAAGCCGATTGTTCTGTTGTACCTGCCTTCAGCATAACGATGTTAAACAATAACTTTAGGAAGCAAATGGATAACTCCTTCATTTATAGGACAATACTCATACGTAATTGTTAATGTGCATAATAAGTTCCAAGAAAACGGATTTAAATATCTGAATGTGTAATTTCTAAAGCAGCTCAAATTATTAAATACCCTGGAAGTGTTTATAATTTGGAATTTACTCCTGCATACGTGTATTTTTACTTAGATAGTAGGACATACATTATAATTGAATCGTGATTACTTTATAAACGTGACGCCTTTGCCTTTTTAAGGAACTTTACACTTAAAATTATCTTTCCTGAGGACTGTTCAATAACAGAACATTTACTCGTATATTTTGGAACTATTAAAATACATCAGAATACATAACATTGCAATTTTCAACGATTATGTATAACCTCATACAGACTTACTTCTTCCATAATATGCAGGCCAAAGTTACACCGAAGTGTTGGTAACCCTCTACAAGGCCAGAAATCGTCAAAAACCCACAGACCACAACTGAAAGTGAAGATATTTCGCCCCTCATCCTTCTTATTCCCCACTCCTAATCTTTGAATTTACATGATAATTTTAATGTGAGTGGGAAGAATATAGTTGTGACCTCGATAAATCCTAAAATTTTCTATCTTCTTCTCATATAGAGAAAAAACTGCATGATTTCGGCTCACGAGACAGTTTATTTTAAATAAATCCTGCGGCATGCATAAGGAGACTTTGTCTGTGAGGTTTTATGTTTGCAAAGTAACAAATATGAAGAATGCTGTCTTCTGAATTGTGACGCCGCAAAGACTGTTTTAATTGAATACAAAAATTGTTTTCTCATTTAGCTCTTAATATTTGACTACGTTGCGAGTCTATTTTCAAGTCATCAGGTAAAAGATAATAGAAATATTAATATAATATCTCACGGATTACGCATGCTTATACAAGTAACGTATAAAACACTACACAATACATCTACCAGTGTAAGTCTCTTCTTCATTGAAATTATTTGTTAAGAAAATTTTTTATAGGAATCCAGGGGAGAGTACAGCCATTAATACCCATTTAAAAATCTAAACAATAATACTCTAATGTTTGTGGTAATGAAAAGAGTAAAGATTGCAGGCAGTCACGGCATTCTGACACACGGTTTAAAATAACCCAAGAAGTATCGTTAAATACTAGCAGCACACGTAACACAGGAACTTTAAAGGAACAATGAGTACAATATCTGTAGGTCCACAAGTGCAGTGGGCAGCCCACACGTGCCATTTGACAGCATACAAAGGTAGAAGACAAGATTTGTAAACATTTAGTTTAGTAGCTAGTATTGTAATAACTGTTTCAACATCACAAATCAAAAAAAAAGTATGCTGAAAATTGCGTGGATTAGCACGTGAATATTATGTTAACGTCTGTCATGACGAATCCATGTCTAGTAACACTATAAGAAGCCAACAGGCCAACAGAGGTCTCAGAAAAGTTACGCACCCGGTAACTTTAAAATTTTCGGAAAGTAGATCATACAATATTATATTAAATAATAAGAGGAAATTACATTAAACACTCCTTACATAATGAGTGAATGATATGAATAAGATATGTAATTCACTTTGAAAGAAATGTAGGACAGCTCGCTTTTGTAGGTCATAAGCTACAAGTCTTTTGCTCGAGAATGAGACTCGGCAACACCGACTGACACCTTTAAACGCTTGCAGAGTGTCCATTTCATGATGGCGCTATTTCAGATACACAAAAACATTTCGCGTTAAAAGATGACCACTTAAACTAAATACATGAAGTCGGGAAGGTGCGAAATCTAAACACCCGCGAAACGATATTCTACAATATACTGTACCAATGGTCACGCAATACCGTGATTAGGACATTACACGTTGCCTTCCGTGTGAACCACTAGTGTATGACGAAAAATTGTGAGTGGATAAAAATAATAATTTGGATAACTGTTGAGGTATGTAATTCATAAATTACGTTTCCACGACTTTCGCGTCCGTTGTATTGCCTAAACACAAAACATGTTAACTCTGTGCAGCTGATTGCAAGAGAACGCTTTTAAATATGCAGTGTTATTCCTTTTGTTTCTACATTCCTGGCTGCACCGCTTATCTTTACTTGGTAGAGCAACTAGATGTCACGGTGGTCTCTGAATATCGCCATAAAAATGTAACTCTGCCTGCAGTTATTACAACTAGCAGTAACACTTGAACAGAAATTATTTTATGAATCCAGTTGGCTGGAAGAACTTATATTGTACTTAGCGAGAAAAATTCACAATTAAAATCTGCCAAAACAAGCCTAGTGCTATTTTCATTGTTACACCGTGCATGTTGTCGAGTTATTCAATTATTACACCAACCACTGCACATATATAAAATTTTTAAAATATTTACACGTTAAAACATTAAAACGCTCCGACATGTTTCCGTAGCAGGGCTCTCTTCGTAACACAACACGGCATGCTGCCACAACACCCAACTGGTACAGCGAAATTAATGTGACTTTCTATAGTGTGACTTTAGCAAGGACGATATGGCTCCCTGATTATGATCCTAGGACCGAAGCATGTCGGAGCGTTATAATGTTTAAATTTTATAAAAATTTTTTATATGTGCTGTAGTTGGTATAATAATTGAGTAAGCCTAATGCCTTTACTTCAGTTCAGTTGTGGGGACGCCTTGATCTGGCTTGTAGAACGTCAGTATTTCGCGACAGCAAAACTGGGTAAGAACTGCTGATCCACCACAGTTTCTCCATATTTCTCGACAGTGGTGATTTTAAACAAAAGCTTGGGTAATTGTAACAGAGGTTTTGCCAAATAAACCTATCAAGTTATACGCAGAAACACGTGATTAAATACGAATACTTACTTCTGTAATTCGAGTCGTTACGTAACTTTGTGCCTCTTCCAAAAAGTATAAATTTACTTCCAAATTATCTGCCCACAGATATGTTCGTAGTATAACAGAGAAATTTTTTCAGCAATTAGAATTCATCTAGAGAAAGGTCATGACAAAACACTGTTGATTGTACCAGCGACATAAATACACAAACTTGAGGTAAAATTAAGTTTCCCTACATATTAGCCTACTCGTAGGTATGTACGATGTCCTGCTTATTTGCGACATACGTAGCTACACACAGAAATACAAAGCAGACGAAAATTAATATTCATATAATCATAAGCCTTAGGTCTGACAATATCGCTTACAGAAGTATCCACAGCAAAAGAACGATAAAGGAGATGGCCCCTCGTAAGTTACCCTGAGAGAGGAAAGGGGACAAGAGGGAAACATTCTGCATTAGAATAACACCAAGACATAACCTGTAATGTATCTTACATTGCCATAGATCCATACAGAGAGTAGGCCATCATTGTCAGAAATAGCCAGGGGTAGTGCTGCTACTTGGAAATGGAGAAAATTACTCGAGACAGCTGACTCTGTAGACCAGTTACATTGTTATTGCTATATGAATATTCATGTGCGTAATGTTAAGCTCTTCCATACATGTGCAGGATACTCGCAGTACGTACAGACTCTACCTTCAGCAGCTCCGCCATTCTACTGCTGTTGGATGAAAAGGGTCTAGCAGACAAAGCCCGAGACCGAAATTGTAGTTTCTGGGAAATGCGAACGGTTTTGAGCGGAGAATATAGAGGCATACACTGACAAATGGCTGTATTAAGGAAAATGACATTAAATACTATTAACAATAAGAATAAATACAACGGAGTGTTTATGTTTGTAATTTATTTTTTGAGGCAAAAGAAAGGACATACATCAGTACATTCCTTTTTTAAACAATTTCGTAAAAAACAGCTTTTGTATAAATTCATTATACAGAAGAATATCATATCACGGTAAACACGTATTCAAATTTTGTGTTTATTGCTTTCCTTTATGACATGTACATATTCGTTTTGGAACTGAACACAGGACATCTGTTAAAAATCCGCCAGTTATAGCTCCCACCCACACCACCCCCCCCCCCCCCGCACCCCCCCCCCCCCTTCTCATAC
>Ga0136643_10008521_pt1 | contig 15000 bp, 11 predicted proteins | sample TergutLab28metaG_FD_96883 | JGI IMG/M metagenome (GOLD analysis project Ga0136643, IMG submission 96883) | Labiotermes labralis P1 segment gut microbial communities from Petit-Saut dam, French Guiana - Lab288 P1 (version 3) (version 3) | ecosystem: Host-associated > Arthropoda: Insects >... | reverse complement strand
TACGACAGCAAGGATTATACAGATGTACCTTTGCTTGATACTATTGCTGTAGAAAATGAAGAGAGCAGAGAACTAACCATCTTCGCAGTTAACAAGGATTTAGAAGACGACACACTTACTACCTTATCGTTGCGCGAGTATAGTAATTATGAACCGATTGAGCATATCGTTATGCAAAACGAAAATGGCAAGGCTTTTAATACTATAGATAAGCCTGATGTTGTTATGCCAACAAACAAAACATTACCAAAAATGGAGAACGGCAAACTAGAGATTGTCTTCCCAAAATTATCGTGGAATGTATTGCGCCTTAAAGCAAAATAACATCTTGCCTAGAAATATTCATATTACAATCATTTGCAAGTAATGGGGGGAAAGCAGCATGACGCAGTCCGTTAGACGTCTATTTGATATAATTGTTATAAAAAAAAGTCATCGTTCTTTTCGCAAAGATTGGGGTGCGGATATCGCCACAGGGTTTGCATTGTCTGCACTCAATCCATATCAGCGCATGAGCGAGAGGCTGTCTCTCGTTTTAGCTTTAGAAGATCCGATAATACTCGAAGGCGAACGCATCACCTTGCTTCGAACTGTTCGTTCCTTGTCTCCAATATTTACTAAAGAGGAGTATGAAGAGTTAAGAAAGCATTATTACCTTCCCGAAGAAGGGTTTGTATGCAACATATCTCCCGGGTACGAGGATGTCATCTCTAATGGATTGGAGCATTATCGACAGATTGCACTCAAAAACCTTGACCGCTCTGAAAATACTGCGGAGCAATCCAGTTTCTATGTTGCCGTAGTTAAAGAAATTGAAGCTGTTTATGATTTGTGTGAGCGTTACAGGGAAAAAGCAATAGATGTCGGAAATGATGTCATTGCAGATTTACTGTCACAGGTTCCAAAAAAAGGTGCCTCTACATTTCATGAGGCATTGCAATTATTTCGAATTTTACACTATACACTCTGGTGCGAAGGTGAGTATCATAATACTGTTGGTCGATTCGATCAGTACATGTACCCATATTTAAAATCCGACATAGACTCAGGACTACTGACCAACGCTGAGGCATATGACTTGCTTTTGGAATTCTTCCTTACTTTCAATAGAGATAGTGATCTCTACCACGGAGTGCAACAGGGTGATAACGGGCAAAGCATCGTTCTTGGTGGGGTTGATGCCGATGGCAACAATTGCTTTAATACTCTTTCTCGCATGTGCTTGGAAGCAAGTCGTGAGCTAGAATTAATTGACCCCAAAATTAATCTTAGGGTTGACAAAAACACACCACCTGATATTTATCTCCTTGGCACGGAGTTGACAAAAATAGGTTTGGGATTTCCTCAGTATTCCAACGATGATGTTGTCGTCAACGGACTTGTGGAACTCGGATATTCTCTTGAGGATGCAAGAAACTATGCTGTAGCGGCATGTTGGGAGTTTATAATCCCTAAATATGGCATGGAAATTCCAAACATAGGGGCTTTGTCGTTTCCATTAGTAGTGAATAACACGCTACAGCAAGATTTAAGCAGCATATCAGACTTCGACTCGTTAATGGCGCATGTTCGTACCGAGATATCTATCCAATGTGATAAATTAATATCTTCTCGTTCCAAAGTATGGATGGTTCCTGCACCTTTCATGTCAATTCTTATGGATAATTGCATTAATTCCGGTAACGACATCTCATTAGGCGCCCGGTACAATAATTATGGATTTCATGGCACAGGGCTTTCAACAGCCACAGACTCTCTTGCTTCCATAAAAAAGAATGTGTTTGACGAAAATATAATAACGTTGAACGACCTGGTTGATGCTATTGAAAACGACTTTGAAGGTTATGATGAACTCCTTGCAACGTTACGGTATGACTCACCCAAAATGGGTAACGATGACGATTATGTTGATGACATTGCAGTACAACTCTTAGACGCATATGCCGATGCACTCGAAGGTAAAAAAAATGAACGTGGTGGGTGTTATAGAGCCGGCACTGGTTCTGCTATGTATTATTTGTGGCATCCAAACGACATCGGTGCATCTCCGGACGGACGTCGTAAATCTGAATCTTTCGGTGCAAACTATGCGCCAAGTTTATTTGCACGAATAAATGGACCTTTATCCATGATTAAGTCCTTTGTTAAGCCAAATCTCGGACGTTGCATCAACGGCGGCCCGCTCACAATGGAGTTTTCCGACACAGTTTTTCGTAATTTTTCAAGCATAGACAAAGTTGCAAGTTTGGTAAAGTTCTTTGTAGAATCAGGCGGGCACCAAATACAGCTTAACACCGTTAATCGGGACATGCTTTTAGATGCACAGAAAAATCCTGATCTATATCAACGATTAATTGTCAGGATATGGGGCTGGAGTGCATATTTTGTGGAGCTTGACAAGGATTTCCAAGATCATGTAATCAGCCGTCAGGCATATACAATATGAGCCAAGGTACTATTTTTGATATAAAAGAATTCTCAGTTCATGATGGACCGGGTGTTCGTGTAACAGTATTTTTTAAAGGATGTCCTCTGCGTTGCATATGGTGCCATAATCCCGAAGGCTTAAATATTGATCCGCAAGTTATGAGAAGTTTCCAAGGCTGTGACCATTGCCAAAAGTGTGCAAAACCGTGTACTCATCCGGACTGTAAAGACCTGAAGCACTGTACAAAAATTTGCCCGCACGGATTGATTCGTAAAGTCGGGGAGTCGATAACAACAAGAAAACTGATTGAAAGGTTGGAGAAATTCACTCCGACTCTCAGCGGTTTTGAAGGTGGCGTCACTTTATCTGGTGGCGAACCTTTAATGCAGCCACAGTTCTTACTAGACTTACTTCAGAACCTGACTATCCATACCGCAATACAAACTTGTGGTCATTGCGATTCACAAGCATTCGGCGAGGCAATTAACCTCGCCAACCTTGTTATGTTTGATATTAAATTACTTAACCCAGCTAAGCATAAAATGTACACAGGTGTCGACAATGATCTTATACTCAAAAATCTAAAAAATCTAAAATCTTCGGGCAAATTCTTTACGATTAGATTACCTATAATCCCCGGAATAAATGATAATAAAGAGCATTTCATAGGAGTAGCTGAATTGCTTAAAGATAGCAAAAATCAGTTGTGTGTTGAAGTCCTACCTTTCAACCCTTTAGCCGGTGCAAAATACCCACAACTTGATATGACATTTGAGCCAAAATACGAACTCAACACTGTCACGCAATTCCATGTTGATGTTTTGAAAGATGCGGGATTAACGGTAAGTATACTTTAATTCCGCAAACTTCCCGATAAGTCGAAGTTTGCGGAATGTAGGTTCATTTATGCAAAAATCATCTTAATGAATTAGCTTCGCAAATAGCCGCTTCGTCACATTTGAAGTTGCGCTCGGGATCAAGAAGACCGTTCACTTCCTGTTCAACATCTGAAACTTGGGTATAACAAAAGCCACATACATAATCTAAATCAAATATAGCTTTAGTCAAAGCAACATATCTCTCGATTAGCCCCTTTTCGTCAGCCACGCGGTTTCCATAACCCCAACCTTCACCACGTCCGGCAATAGCAATTCCGCCGTATTCGCTTATTATTACAGGCTGCCCCTGGTACTCCCACCCATCAGCGAACGTAAACCGGGAGTCAATCATGGCAGGGTCTTCATACAAAACTTTCCCTTCATCTTCAAAGACTTTTTTGAACTTCTCCGCATCTTGTTCGTAATTATGCAAAGTGATAATATCTGAACAGGTATGCTCCCATCCATCGTTAGTTATAACAGGTCTCATATCATCTATCGCTTTTGTTATATGATATATACCCACGGTAAAGTCTTGTTGTTTTTTATTTTCTTTTATACGCGATACGCCCCAAGACTCGTTAAATGGAGTCCATGTGACGATGCTGGGGTGATTATAGTTTTGCTTAACAATACTTATCCACTCATTGGTGAACTGCTCAACAGCCAAATCGTCGTACGTGTAATAAGATGGAGCCTCACACCACATAAGCAAGCCCTTGACATCGCACCAGTATGCAAAGCGCTCATCCTCGGTTTTTTGATGTTTCCTGAGACCATTGAAACCGAGTTTCATTATCTTATCAATATCCTCAACCAATGCGTCCTCAGACGGCGGAGTCAAAGCACTATCGGGCCAATATCCCTGATCTAGAATTAGCTTTTGATAAATTGGGGTGTTGTTCAGTAAAACCTTATCTCCATGGATGCTTATTTTTCGCAACCCAAAATACGAACCGACAGTATCAACTACTTTTCCGCTGTCAAGCACCTTAAACTCAATGTCATACAGATTTGGTTGTGCAGGACTCCATAGTTGCACGTCCCATTCCATATTACCGGAAACAAGGTCAATCGAGGTAGTCTTAGTCACCATATTCATATATGTTGTTTGCTGAGCAACAACTTCACCATTAAAGGATACTACTGCCTCAACAGCACAGTCTTTCGATAGATTGTTTAAAGAGTAGTTCAATAAGACGGCGGAATTATCATAGTCTGGTGTCATCTTCACGTTTTCAAGTCTTATTGGGGAAACGCTTTCAAGCCAAACCTGCTTCCAAATACCTGTTGTCTGCACATACCAACAACCAAAATTATTATTTATCCAACGTTGTTTGCCACGAGGTTTTCTTTTGTCTTTGTTGTCTTCGCAACGAACTGTAAGCGTATTTTCCCCGCTTTTCAGGTAATCGCCGATGCTGAAACTGAATCTGGAATAGCCTCCTGTATGCGAGCCTGCCCTTTGGCCATTAATCCATGCCGTCGTTATGTAGTCGCTACCTTCAAAACGTAGTAACACATCTCCGCTGATGTCTTCGACATCAAATGAGCGAGAATACCATACACAGTCGTGATGCTCTTCAACATTAATGCCACTCATCTTAGTTTCATAAGTAAACGGCACTAAAATTTCTTTGTCTTCGAAACCGGCAAACCAGCCTTTTTCAAACCCTTCCTTTGAATCATCAAATCTGAAGTTCCATTTCCCACACAAGTCAATCCAATTATTACGAACAAACTGCGGTCGCGGATAATTTGGTATGTAACACTTTGTCATTATGAGCCCTCTTTTCTATTTTTAAGTTTATATTTGGATTTCAATTTCTCTAATACTGCCTGACATCTCTCCACGCATAAATCATTTCACTCAAGTGCGATTCCGGAATCTCAGGTGTCAGATTGTGTACACCTGCAAAAATGTAGCCTCCATCTTTGCCTAATACACGGATTGTATCGGCGACACTCTTATAAACTGATTCGTCGTTTACAAAAAGCTGGGAGTCGTATGCTCCGCCCCAAAAGATAAGCTTATCACCGAATTCGTTTTTTAACTTAGATGCTTCCATATCAGTGGCGGACAACTGTACCGGATTGTAGATATCCAGTCCGCATTCAACAAGATCTCCTAATATGGAGTATATCGAACCACAACTGTGAAAATTGGATTTCATGCTGGTAATTTGCCCCCACCGAGTAAACAATTCCATATAAAACGGTTTGTATATCTCCCGCCACAGTCCATCACCAATAGTTACACATTTGTTATCTCCAAAGTCATGAGCGATGCTTAGAATGTCTACATATTTCCCAACAGCCTGATCCAATTCCACTAGCTGTGCTAAAGCGCTTTCTAAAGATTTTTGCAAAAATGCTTTCATAACTTCAGGCTCTTCCATCATAAGAACCATACTTCCAATTGCACCTCCCGGTGCAATCTGCAAATCCGTAATTGTTTCTCCCAAACACAAACTATACTCTGTTTCGTTATATAATTTCTTAGTAAGTTCTTCCAAATTACGCAGAAATTCTTCGCCAAGAGAATGAGGTGGATTATAGTTTTCCGGGTCAACATACGAAAAGTCAGCTGTCAAATCAGTAACCTCGGGAGCATCAAAGAAGAAGGAACCGGGAGGACACACGAGATCTCTGCCAGTTTTCCACACAACTGTACCGTCTGAACGGGTCTCGAACACATCACTTTTTGCAACCTTTAAAGTTCGCCCCCACAAGGTTTGCTCTTTCCACTGGCTTTCATAGTCTGCTCCTCGAAGTGAAGCTTTACACATTCGATGAGAGTCTACTAATAGAATATCGGCTTCCAATTTATCCAGAACATCCATTTCAAACACTGCATTGCTCATAAAAGTGTTCAACCGCGGTGGTTTTTTATCTACACCTAAAACAGATTGCAACTTTTCATAAGCCAGAACATGCAACCCGGCTGTTTCACACCCACCAAGACCGCATGGTATACGATCAGGGACTTTTCTTTGTAATACTGTCTGTACACGTTGTCTTGAGTTCATTTTTATACCTCTTTCACTATGCTACAGCTTCATTCCGGAGAATGTGATGCCCTTGATAATATATTTTTGTAAGATGAAAAACACAATTAAAACAGGGAAGGCAGCAATTGCATTAGCAGCCATGCTATAACCCATGCTTGCAGTAAACTGCGAGTTAAAGAAAGGTAGCCCAACCGGCAAGGTCATAACGTTAGGGTCTGTTATGCTGATAAATGGCCATGTAAAGTTATTCCATGATCCTAAGAACACAAATATCCCGACAGCCGCTATCGCCGGCCGGCAAAGTGGCATGACTATTGATGTGAAAATGCGAAACCATCCTGCTCCATCAATATTTGCTGCGTCAAACAACTCGCTGGGTAGTGCGTCAATAAATTGCTTTAGGATGACAAGCGCTAATGCTGACGGTATTGCCGGCAAAATCAAAGAGGCATAAGTATTTAGCAGATCCAAATCCCGCATTAAAATAAATAATGGGACTAGTGTTGCTTCTGTAGGAAGCATTATGCTGGCCACAATCAACCAAAACCACAGATTCTTCAATGGAAAGCGGATACGCGAGAATGCAAACGCAGCCAACATCGCCAATGTCAAGGTTCCGAGCGTTGTAATGACGGAGACGATAACGCTGTTCGTAAGCCAAAGACCAACGTTAGCTTGAGGATTGTTCAATACAAAATCAAAGTTACCAAGCGTAAATGGAGGTGTGAACCAGTTGACTATATTTGTAACGTTTGCCACATCCGGCTTAAATGCGATGACAAACATCCAAACAATGCAAATCCACCAGCTTACAGCCAAAATAGAGGCAAAAATTGTAAGTGCAATTGATTTTTTCTTATTGCGCATAGAGCATGTATCCTTTCTTGTTATTTGTGTTACTGCTTTTAGTCCGGTGTAGCTTTCAAAATACGAAGCTGCAAAAGCGAAACAACTAAGATGATAATGAAAAGAATGACAGATGCCGCATTACCGGTGCCAATGAAAAAGCGTTGGAAAGCTGTTTCATAAATGAATTGAATGTAGGTGCGTGTAGCACCGGCAGGACCCCCTCCTGTCACTAAAAAGACTTGACCGAATATTCTGAAAGAGGCCACTGTTTGCAAGAAAAACAATAAAATATGTGTTCTTTTCAAATATGGTATAGTTATGTATAGGGTCTTTTGCCAAGCATTTGCACCATCTAATTCCGCAGACTCATAGTAGGATTCAGGAATGTCTTGCATAGACGCTAAATACAGCACCATATTGTAACCGACAGTCCACCATAATGTAATAAGCACTATAGAAATCCAGACCAGACTGCGATCACGTAGCCAAAATATCTCTTGTGTAAAACCTATTGCTGTTAGAGCGTTACTTAGCAGTCCGGTATAAGGTTCTAAAACACGAACCCACAGGTAAGATATGATGGCCACAGAAAGCACATTTGGTGTAAAAAACGTGACGCGGAAAAATGCATTGCCTTTGAGGTTTCGGCTATTAATTAGTAATGCAAGTAAAAAGCCGACGATTAGAATACTGGGAACTGACATAACGACAAAGGTTGTTGTATTTCCCAACGATGTCCAAAACACCGGATCTTGGAATAAATTAATATAGTTCTGAAGTCCTACAAACTCCATCGGATTTATGATGTCCCATCTGTTAAGGCTAATCCAAACACCATCTAGTAACGGATATACTGTAAAAACTAGATACAGAACTAAGAATCCGGATATAAATATATATCCCATCATCATATCCCGCAGCTTAAAACGGCTCTTTTTATTTCGATTGATTGTTTTTGCACTATCACGCGCGATGTTATCCAAAATTTAGTCCCCCCTAACACTTTGCTTAAGTAGAATCCCGGCGACCTTGTAGTAAAATCGCCGGGATTCCCAATTTGCCTCAAAGCTATCTTGCAAGTGCCGTGTTCAAGTTTCTGGTCATAAGGTCAATAGTGTCCGCTGCATCCGCTCCCTCGTTAATCAACATTTCAAATGGCTCAGAAAATTCAGCAGAAAAAGTCAACCAAACCGTTGTTGTGGAGGGGAACGAGACACCGTAGTTACCGGCATCAGCATAACTGTTAACATGGACATTCGCTACAAACTCCGGATGAGACCATGTCGCCGTATTGGCGGGGAGATGGCCGGCTTGTGACCACATCCAGTTATTATCGCTAAACCATTCAACAAAATACATGGCATAAAAAGTCTTTTGCTCATCACGATCGGGTGAAACAGGCAAGACAAAAGCATGTGAGTCGGTCCAGATTCTGAGTTCATCAAAAAGTTGTGGAAATCTCATTACACCAAAGTCATCTCCTATTAGATCGGCTATGTGAGAAACCGACCACGACCCTTCAAACATAAACGCAGTGTTGCCCTCAGCAAATAGGTTTGCATTACTTTCAACATGAGGTGGAGTAAAGGCATATAGGTCCTGCAAGTACTGGGCAGCGCTTACCGCAGTATCTTGGTCAAGTGTAACCGACCGAAGATCCGAAGCAAGAAATTCGCCTCCACCTAACTGTTTGTACAGCGTATACCATATCAGTTGAGTCATAAACCCTGTTTGTCCAGCTTGTAATGCGATATACCCCTGACCTTCGATTTGTTCAAGCGCTGCAACAAAACTGTGATAGTCATTTCCAATCATAGGCTGTCCGCTACTGTCAAGCAATCCAACACTCTCTAGAACAGAGCGGTTAAACATAAGCGTTAACGTCAAATTATCCACAGGCACACCATAATAACGTCCATCAATAAAAATATTGTCAATTACACCTGACGTAAAGTTATTAAAATCCACATCTATTCCGCCATTTCGGAAAGCAATGTCCATAGGTTCAATCATTTGATTTTGTTGAAGTTCCAATATTCGCGTAACATGACTCATCGCTAAATCCGGTGACTGACCACCTATAAAAGACGTGCGCAATTTAGTATAATATTGTCCCCAATCTTGTGTAAGACTAATTACGCGGATGCCATGTTGATTAGTGGTATTGAATTCTTCTACCATTTCTGCAAGAACAGCACCGTCGCCACCGCCCCAAAGGTTCCAGAATATAATCTCTTTTTCGTCTTCGGATGTAACCTGATCCAAATCAATTTCAGATTCCGCTCCATTAGTTCCCGCACCTTCGTCGGCGCCGGGTTGCGGCTCTGCGCATGCAACTAAGACAAGCATCATTGCAAAAATAAGTAATCCAACTAAACATTGCTTTTTCATTTTTACTTTTCCTTTCAAAATACATTAGTTTACATCAATGACCCTTCGCTAAATTTTCCATACCCATTCATAACCATTTTTCAACATTTTTCATGATATTTAATGTATATGTGAAGTTTAATGTATGCATGTTGCTTAAGTCAATACAATTTTGTGTGCAAAAATTGTGTTTTCGTTTCGCTTTTATCTTCTCGCTAAAATGACAACTATCCAATATTAACTATATTTTCCAGCGCAACACAGCAAATAACACAGAAATTGACTTATTATCTTTTAAGCAAAAAAGATGGGCAAAGGAATTTTGCTTCAATAACTTGATTTTATTTGACTACATAAACTTATTATCGTATAATAGCGGAATAAGTCAATTTCGGAGGGGGCAATGCAAACAATCGATGTTTTGGGTGTTTCTCACCAAAAAAGAGAACCGCAGAATTACCACAACTTACGAGAAAACGGTCAGCCAGCGTTTAATTTCGTCCATTTCATTTTACCCGCTTTGATTATTTTAGATGGCAAAGAGTATTATACAAGTGAAAATGCCTGCATAATATATTCCCCTGGGCATAGGCAAGAATACAAAAGTTATAATGGTGCTTTCCTGAACAATTACTTAACTTTTCATGTCGATGATCCTGACTTTATCGCGCGTTTCAACTTGCCGGAAAACGAAATTTTTTATATACAAAACGGAGACAACATCACTTTTATTTTGGAGTTCATATCCTGGGCAGTAGCCGACAAAACCGAGCCACATGGGGATGATATTCTCAAACGCATATACAAGTTGTTTGAAACTCTCTCTATGCAATGCATAGATAGTAATCCTAGTCTGAAACGCGTATATGAGAACAGGCAACGCTTTATAGGGTTGCGCGATGACATGCGGTGCAACCCTGCAGGATGGACTGTCGCTAAAATGGCAAGGAAAGTCTGGCTCACGCAAAGCAGATTTTCAGTTTTATACGCAGATTTCTTCAAAATATCCCCAAATGCAGACCTAATGAATATGAAGATTGAATATGCAAAAAAATTACTAAAAACCACAAATGAACCTATATCAGCTATAGCAAAAATATGTGGCTATACAAGTGTTGAGTATTTTATTCGGCTATTCAATAAATGCGAAAACAAAACGCCTTTACAATACAGAAAGGCGCATAAGGAAAAGTAATCAGGTTGCCGTTGCAGACAACCTGATAGTCTCTTCTGTTTATTTACTTGTCGCACTTCCAAGTTCCCTCATTTATCTGTTTAATGATATTGAGGTCAATTTTTGCTTTGCGGTCATAGGTAAGTAATCCATTGATTTCCTGCTCTACATCAGTGATTTGAGTATAGCAGTAGCCTTGGATCAGTGGCGATTCCAGCATTGCAGAAATCACAGCATGTAGTCGTTCTGCGAAATCTTCATCAGAGTTTGCACTGGTGTAACCCCAGCCGTCCCATGAGCCTGTTTTATATGAGATGCCTCCAAATTCTGTCATAAGAATGGGCTCGCCACTGTAGGCCCAACCATTTGCATACATGGGGCGGCTTGCAGGTTGCGCCGCAAGAATGGTTTCTAAATCTTTATATCTTTCTTTTAGAATATCTTTTCTGCCCTCATAATCATGGATTGTAAGCAAATCAGTAACCGTATGTTCCCAACCATCATTAGAAATAACAAGGCGGGTTTTGTCAAGCGATTTTGTCAGAAATACCATAGCGGCACTGTGCGCTTGTTGTGCTTCGTCTACCATAATGCTTGTCACACCCCAGGATTCATTGAGCGGTGTCCACGCAACAATACAGGGATGGTTGTAGTCACGGAATATTTCATCAATCCACTCATGAGTAATGCGCTTAACATATTTTTTCGAGTAATTATAAGCGGCAGCGATTTCACCCCATACAAGAAATCCCATTTTATCTGCATGATAGAGAAAACGTGGGTCTTCAATTTTCTGATGCTTTCTGACACCGTTAAAGCCCATCTCTTTTGCAAGTTTTATATCTGTCACAAAATCTTCATCTGTAGGTGCAGTGAGAAGAGAATCTTCCCAGTAGCCTTGATCTAAAAGCAATTTCTGGTAGTAAGGGCGGTTATTTAGTAGGAATTTTCCGTTTTCGACAGAAACTTTACGCATGCCGAAGTAACTATCAACCTTGTCGGTAACTTTACTATCTACCGCAACGGTAAATGTGATATCGAAAAGGCGAGGCGATTCTGGGGTCCAAACAGTTTGCTCAAAAGGCTGCCATGCGAGCAATGCCTGTGTATCGATACCTATAGAACATTTGCCCTCATTACGTTTATCGCTTACTGTATATGTCGTTACAAGGTTTCCATCAAAGAAAACTTCCATTCTGAGTTCTGCAGAGTTTCTACCTGCGATTTCATATTGTACATCCAGAGCCATATTGTCAATGTCAGGCGTCATCCACACTTTTTCCAAATATGTATCTTCTACAGGCTCAAGCCAGACAGTTTGCCAAATACCTGTTGTTCGAGTGTAAAATATGCTACGAGAAGTTTTTTCCCAAAATTGTTTACCTCTCGGCATTTCAAGGTCAGATGCATCATCTTCAACTTTAAGCTTAATTTCATTTTCGCCATCTTTGAGTGCGTGGGTTATATTTGCCTCAAAACCGACATGACCGCCTGTATGTTCTAGTATAAATGTGCCATTCACCCACACTTGGCAATAGTAATCCACTGCTCCAAAATGCAGGATAATGTTTTTCCCTTCCATGTCCTGAGGCAATTCGAAGACCTTTTTATACCATACAATATCGTGAAACTCTTGAATATTTATGCCTGAAAGTTTTGTTTGATGGGCATATGGTACGATAATTTTTTGGTCAAAAGAATCGGTGTCAAAGGAAAAATCCCATTCACCATTGAGACATAACCAGTTTTCTCGCTTAAACTGAGGACGGGGATATTCATTTCTTGGAATCGACATGTTGAAACTCCTTATATTTCTTTCTTTGTTGTTAAGTTTACCCCTTTACTCCGGACGAAAGGGAAACACCTTTGACGAAATAGCGTTGTGTAAATAAGAACAAAATTACCATTGGAGCAATAGCTATAAGTGCGATAGAACTCATATTTGCTATCTGCGCGCCAAATGGACCGCGGGCAAGTTGCAAACCAGCTGTTAATGTCAGTTGATTAATATCTTTTATTGCAATAGATGGCCATAAGAAGTCATTCCAAACTCCGGTAAAGCTAAATAGTGCAACCACAGTAAGAATCGGCTTACATAAAGGCATCATAAGCTGCGCAAAGATCCGAAACTCTCCAGCTCCATCAATCTTCGCTGACTCCAAAAGTTCGTTTGGAATACTATACATGAACTGGCGTATCAGAAAGATATTGAATACCCCCGCAAGACCCGGAACAATCAGTGCAACCGGAGAATTCAACCAACCCAAACCAAGCATAACTCTATACAGAGATACGATATTAGCAACCGGGGGAAATGATGACATAAATAGCAACGAAAAGAATATAATGTTTTTCCCCTTAAATTTTAGTTTTGCATAAGCAAAAGCTGACGATGCAAAAACAATAACGGCTAAAGCAGTATGTATTATTGAAACCATAATCGAGTTTATATACCACTGAACCACCGGGAACTGTGTATTGTTGGGGTGGATTAATGCTGCGATATTATCTAAAGTCCATGTTTGTGGGAACAGGAGAAATCCGCCGGCGCGATTTACTTCCATGTCAACTTTAAAGGCTGAGAAAAATATCCATAAGAGCGGGACAAGGAAGATAAATGCCAAGAACGCCAAAATGAGAAAGATTCCAATTTTCATGATTCTATCTGATGTTGCCACATTTGTTTTTATGTTAGTGGCGCTTACTTTTTGCATCATCACCCCTCCTCACTTACTCTTTTGATTACATACATCTGCACAAGTGACACTATACCAATAATCAACCCAAGAATGACCGCCATTGAACTGGCAAGCCCTGCTATGGGATTGCCCATACCAAACGCAAGATTTCGTATGTACATAAGCAACACTGATGTACTCTCCGCAGGACCACCTTGTGTAAGCAAGAGTGGCTGACCAAAAATGTTAAATTGGGCGACAATTGATGCAATGACTGTAAAGAGCAGAGGCATGAGTATAGATGGTAAAACAATATACCTAAACCTGTGAAAGCCTGTAGAACCATCTACAGAAGCAGCCTCTAGTATGGTTTTATCAACCCCTCCGAGAGCCGCAATATAAATTAGTAGATTTGCACCGATTCCCCACCATAACGTGGTTATAACTATTGACATCCAAGCGAACGGTTGCTGTCCAAACCAGTTCACGTCCACTCCCAATATATTATTCCACAGACCAAGCGATCTGTTAAAAATGAATATAAAAGTCAGGGTGACAGAGGTAATGGACAGTAATGTTGGTACGTAGAAAATTGCTTGAAATGCATTCCTCCCTCTCGGCTTTGTGTTAAGCAGGCAAGCGATGGTCAGCGGAATTATTATTTGGAATGGCACTGTTATGATTACAAAAATAATGGTGTTCGATAAGCCATTCCAAAACTGCCTGTAGAATGTAGATTCTGTATTGAATAAAATTGTTCTAAAATTGTCAAGACCCACCCATACCGGGTCAGAAAAGATGTTCCACTGAGTAAAGCCGGCATAAATCCCAAGAACTGTAGGTATAAGGAAAAATATGCCAAACAGTATCACATGGGGCGCAATAAATAGATATGGAGTAAGATTTAATTTTTTCATTGCCATTCATTCCCTTTTTTAGCATACGGCGGTTACCTTACTGCGTAAAATGACCAACCGTTAAGTAAGAGTAAACGAGCGAAAAGCAAATTAACTTCTCGCTCGTACTAACTTATGTGCGTTTATCCGGCTGTTGCCATTTCAATGCGATCTCTAGCCTCTCTAACAGCTTGGTTCAATGCGTCTTCCGGTGTCATACGACCAAATAACACTTCAAAAAAGACTGCGTCTAAAGCTTCGACAGCATGTCCGTAATGTTTGAAGTCATACATAGCAAGTTCACTGTCATATTCAGCAAGAAACGCCTGTGGCATATCCATAAACTCAGGATGATCCAAGATAGCTATGTGAGCCGGAACTTGACCTGCTCTTGCCCATTCGATTGAATTTTGACCGACAAAATCGATAAATTCGAATATACCAGCCATTGTTTCAGCGTCGCGCTCAGCTCTTGGTACAACAAATTGGTGCGAAGATGTCCAATTGCCTTTAACATTAGGATCCCATACAGGGAAATTAACCATTTGAACATTCAGGCCACCTTGTACTGTGTGGTTGTACATCCATATGCCCTCTGCAACCCACATTGAGTGTCCACCAAGGAATAGTTCCCAAGGTGCATCGCCTTCTTGTTGAGTCCAACCGTTGTTGTACAACATTTGCCAGTGTTCAAAAACTCTCAGTGCATCTGCATT